>ERZ1034543.15-NODE-15-length-48063-cov-8.576029_pt1 | contig 48063 bp, 40 predicted proteins | sample MGYA00520654_ERZ1034543 | MGnify/ENA primary metagenome ERZ1034543 (study PRJEB33760, sample SAMEA4777712) | hypersaline lake metagenome | biome: hypersaline environment; feature: brines | place: Spain | collected 2012-08 | depth 0 m ... | reverse complement strand
CAGCGAAGTTCCATCATTCATCACCGCTCCAAACGGTACAACAGACATGGAGATCACTGGATCAGCAGAGAGTTCAGATGGAACAGCTCCAGCCGAACTTGAAGTCGGAGCATTCCGACAGGGAGGCGAGGAGTACTACTACGTACTTCTGGAGTCCAGCTCCGGATGTGACGGAACCGGTACAACTCAGGCAGAGCTCAGAGTGGCAGACACTCCAACATCAGCAAGCCAGCTTGGAACAGTAGACTTCACAGACAGTGGACCAGAAAACAGTCCTGCTGACTGGACAAGCTACAGTGTATCAGATCTTTCAAGTTCCAGCTACGGATTTGTTGGCAATGGAGGAAACGGAGTCACACTTGGCCCAAGGACTTACGACGTCCTGACAGCATGTGACAACGCGAACATCGCTACGGACTCAACCGAGCGTACTCTGAGAACAAGCTTCAACGCTGCACCAGGAGATACAAACGACATTGTCGCTAACGGAAACGGAGTTACAAACTTCGTTTACAGTGGTGACGGAAGCAATGGACTTGCTCCAAACAGCTTCATGACTCTGGACACAGGAGTAGAAGTTCCAAGAGGAGTCACACAGGGATCAGTAAGCCCAGGAACATTCAGAGTGTTTGTAACTTCTGACAACAGCGTAACATAAACTTCCACATATTTTTTCTTCTTTTTCTTTCACAGGAAAATTGAGTCGACCGAGAAAATCTTTTTTATCCACATAAGTGCAATTCTTCACTGCATGCCAAGCAAGTACGATGATTACTCCGACGAACAGTTATCGGAGACTGCGGAGAAGTTCAGTAAGAAAGTCCATGAAATGGAAAGCCAGATTCAGAACGGTTACATCGGACAGGAAGACGTCATAAGGAAAGTCCTCCTGACAGTTATCGGAGGCGGAAACGTCCTTCTGGAAGGAGTTCCCGGACTAGGTAAATCATTGCTGGTAGAGCTGCTTGCCCAGACCGTAAAGGCTGAAGGTGACGGAGAGGATGCTGCACAGAACCGTATACAGTTTACACCTGATCTTCTGCCGTCAGATATTGTAGGTGTCGAGGCTTACAACGAGGATAAAGGATTCTACGTCGAGAAAGGACCTATCTTCTCTAACTTCATCCTTGCTGATGAGATCAACCGGGCGCCGCCGAAAGTCCAGAGTGCTATGCTTGAGGCGATGCAGGAGCACAAGGTTTCCATCGGAGATGAGACATTTCACCTGCCAGAACCTTTCTTCGTTATGGCAACTCAGAATCCGACAGAGCAGGGAGGAACCTATCCGCTTCCGGAGGCACAGATCGACAGGTTCATGTTCAAGATCTACCTGGATTACCCTAAGAAGGTGAACGAGAGAAAAATTATCGATATGAATGCGAACATTCTTGACGGAGAGGACTTCGGAGTCCATGCCGTTGTAACCAAGGAAGACATCACAGAGATGCAGGAGTTCTCAAAGCACGTCCGGATCAGCGAGGAAGTGAAGGCGTACATCGTCGACCTTGTAGACGCGTCCCGGAACCCGAGTGAGTACGGCCTGGAGTACGACGAATACATCGAGTGGGGATGCACACCAAGAGCATCAATCAATCTGGCGCTAGCCGGGAGATCACACGCACTTTACGACGGAAGACATTACGTAACACCTGAAGATATCAGGACAGTAATCAAAGATGTCTTCATCCACAGAATCATGCTTAACTACGAGGGAGAGGCAAGAGACATCGAAATTACCGATATCATCACCGATATCGTGGACAACGTACCAGTGAGATAAATAATGGAACGTAATTTTTAATCCTGCCAGAACTGAAACCTGTATGTGAAAGAAGATACCGTTCCTTCTTCAAATGAGATAACCGAGGAAATTGATACAGAAGTCAAGAGAATCGCCGAACTATTCAGATTCGCATTGAAGTACAAGGAACAGTTCCAGGCATCCGGCATAGAGTTTTCAGACCTTAGAGAATATCTTCCAACCGACGACGCATCACGTATCGACTGGAAAAACTCCGCGAAGTCACAGGACCTGTTCGTCAAGGAGTACGAGGAAGAAGTGGACATGGACGCATACATCATCCTGGATGCCTCCGACTCCATGATGTTCGGGACCGCGGAAAAACTCAAGTCAGAGTACGCAGCCCTGATGGCCGCAGCACTTGCATATGCATCAGTTGACGCCGGAATAAGCGTTGGACTTGGTATACACGCAGACAGCAGCATGAATCTTTCACCTGACGGTGGACAGCCACAGTACCAGAGAATACTACACGAAGTGACACATTTCGACAACTACGGCGGAAAATTCAATCTTGAAGAGGCTTTAAACGATACAATCGGACAGGTAAAAGCGAATACTGCAGTATTCCTGATATCAGACTTTCTGGATCTTGAAGGAGAATGGAAGCCTAAAATGCAGCTGGCAAACATCAAGTTCCGACACTTCATGAGCATAATGACACGCGACCTGAGAGACTACAAGCTCCCGGACTCCGGAAACTTCCGATTCCAGTCACCGGACGGCTCACAGGAAACAATCGTCAATACCTCCAAGATACAGGAAGAATTCAACGAAAAAGCAAAGGAAGACGAAGAAGCTCTAAAAGACAAACTCAGGCAGACAGGTTCAAGCGTACTGAAAATTGATACAAGAGACAGCATGGCAGCAAAATTTACGGAGTTCTTTGAAAGCACAGGCGAGGAGTGGTAAGAGAAAATGAAACTGATATTCACGAACCAGTACACAGAACTCCTGCTCCTCGCAAACGGGTTGGCACTCCTCTTGTTCTACGCCGCCAGCCAGAAAAAGAAGCAGCGTGCCATGAAGTTCGGAAACTACGAGACCCTGCAGAAAGTCGCCGGAGATAACTTTCTCAGCTCCAGCCGCGTAATCCTAGCAGTCAAGATGCTGGCGCTTACAACACTTATTATCGGCATATCCAGTCCCGTACTGCAGCAGGAAGTACCATCAACAGGATCCGATTACGTCGTGGCGATAGATACATCCTCCTCGATGCTGGCGACCGATCTCGAACCATCAAGACTCCAATCCGCGAAAACAGTATCAAACGAGTTTGTGGGAAGGCTAAGCAATAGCACAGAAATCGGTGCAGTAAGTTTCAGCGGCCAGATAAACAATAAAACAGACCTTAAAACCAACAAAAACAGTGTAAAAACATTTATCTCAAACCTGGAAGTAGGAAGTTACGCCGGAACCGCGATCGGCGACGCAGTCTACAACTCGGTGACACTGCTGCTGAACTCCCGGGAAAACCGGACAGTCATACTGATCACCGACGGAATAAACAACCGTGGTAGACTAATTAATGAATCCATAGAATACGCAAACAGCCGAAACGTCAGGGTAAACACTATAGGAATTGGCAAAAGTTTTGAAAACAGCTCATCGACCGGGAACCAGTCGGAGATAGGTTATCCCAACCTGGACTCGGATAAACTTAGAGAAATTTCCCGGAGAACCGGTGGAAACTACACAACAGTAACTTCAGAACAGCAGCTTGAAAACGCACTGCTGGAACTGGAGAAATCCACGGTGAGAACAGATTTCTCTGACGAGCTGATACTTCTCGCACTGCTACTTTTCCTTGGAGAATGGGCTCTTGGAACCACGAGATACGACATCCTACCATAACACTTTATTTTAGCCCACGAAAACCACAGATATGAGCGGCGTGGAAAATCTTTCTACAGAACAGATAATCAAGGAAACGTCAGGAACAGTCAATGAACTGAAAAAATTCGTCAAAGAGTCGGAACTGACTGAAAAACAGATACAGAAGCTTCTGAACGCGGAAAAAGAAAACAAGGACCGCAAAACCGCGAGAAAATTCTTGGAAAGAAAGAAGGGACAGGTAGAGAAAAACAGGGAGCTATCAGAAGCCGAAAAAGAAATCAGGGACGTCGAGGAAAAAATACAGTCAGTAGAGGAAAAACAGGTCGAAAGAGAGAAATACGACCTGAAAGCACCAGATATAATCAAAATACTCTCAGACAGCGAGAAAAACATCAGAGAAAAAATCGTAGAGAAAAAATTCGCCGAAGAAAACCTCGAAGAAATTCTAGAATCAGAGAAAAACTTCAAAAACAGAGAATCTGTCAAGAAAAACCTGAAAAGCGAGATCAGGAAAATTCACGAAGCAGAAAAATTTGCACAGGCAGAAGAAGACGTCAGAGAGCTTGAAGAAAAAATCTCGGAGATAAACAGCGGCGAAGAGATGGAAAAGAGCGAGAAATCAGAAACAGAGGAAAAAGAATCAGAGAAGGATAATAGCGGAACCGAAGAATCAGGAGATGAAGATTCCGAGCCAGGAGAACAAGAAGACGCAGAAGATAGTTCTGAAGAAAAAGAAGAGGAAAAAACCGATGAATCAGGAGAAGAGGATCTCGAAGACCTGATTGAGGAAAAACCCGGTGAGGTCCTGGATAAAGTCGACAAAATGTCAGTGGATGATATAGAGAAACTTACGTTTGAGGAAAAACTTCTTGAAGAACTTATAGAAGATCTTGAAGGCGACTTCGACCCTGAAAAACTCAAGGAAGTCTCGACAATAGATCTTATCAAACTCAGGGCCGAGCTAGAGGAGAAAAACAGTGAAGAACAGGAAGAAGACGAAGAAAAAGAGGAAAATGACAAGGACAAGGAAGCAATGGAGGAGGAAGCCGAGGAAGATCTTCAGATGCTTATGGGGGCCGGCCTAAGCGAGGAAGAAGTGGATGAAAGTGAAAGCAAGCTCTCACAGATAGAAAACTTCAAGCAGGGACTGAAACAGAAATTAAACAGGGAAAAAGATGAAGAGGAAGAAACCACGACAGGTATAGACGAAGAACAGGTTCTGGACGTCCTTGAAGACTACAAAGATCTTCCAGAGCGAGAAGCAGCTATAAAAACCGCTCACATCATGAAAGGATACCTTGAGTACCGGAAAGGAGTAGAAAGAGAACTTACATACTCTGAGCTTGCCGACAAACTTGAGGAATCAGATGAAAGTGAAAAAGAGCTTTCAGAGTACTTTGAAAAAATGAGTAAAGACGAATACACCGGAAACGTGAATATAGATTCCGGTAAAATTATTGAAACATCGAGAGAAGTCGTAAAGAAACTTTCATAGATGATACCGGAAACTTACAGAGCTGAAAAGAAGTTTTCCAGATGGAAAAAAATTTTCTACAGGCGAGTTTCTGAGGGAATTGTTTTTCTTGCAGGTTTCCTGTTTATCGGCCCTCTTTTCCACGAGCTCGGGCATTTGCTGGTGCTCGAGTTTTACAGGTGTACTTACTACTCCAGTTTCAGTTTTAACTGGTTTTCAGGCTTTAGAGGTGTTTTCGATCTCAGATGCTCTCTTGATACGGCAGCACAGACTCTTTTCTACATTTCAGGATATGGTTTGACACTTTTGGCTGGAGCAGTCTCGGTGGTAAGCGCCAGGAAAAACTTCAGGTACCAGAATATTCTGCTGAGTCTTGGAACAGGCACACTGATGTCAGTGCTTTCCTCTGTAACCCTGAAAGGCGACCTTCATACAATCGAGGGTTTTGGAGATACAGGTAACCTGCTGGTAGTTCTGGCTATTGTTCTTTCTATAAGCCTATCTATTTACGGTATTGAATTGCTTTATTCAGAAAGGAAGGAAGGGAACTGAGACAAGTCCGTAATGCCCGACCATCAAGTAAAGCATTATGGCTGCTTCACCTATAATCAGGAGTATGAGCGGTGCGTTGACTCCGAGAGAGTCTGAACCTATTCTTTTCCGGATCAAGGCATAAACCACGAGCAATACTGTCCATGCTATCGCCAGTAGAGGAGGCTCCTGCCTATTTGGAATAAGGCCCTGAGGAGGTGATACTGTTACGCCAAGATTTGAGTAAGCGAATGCTCCTTCCTGGCTATTTATCAGCAGTGTGGAGTTACATGTCTGCGAATTGTTCAATGCACTGATTTCCACGTTTACAGACGTTGTTTCATTCGGTTCAAGAGTTTCAACAGTTTGAGAGTTTACTGTAGCGCATTCCCCAATATTCTGTATCTCTGCAGAAATATTGGAGAGTGGTTCCTCTCCTGTGTTCTCAACGAGTATCGGAAGCTGCTGGCTTGAACCTTTCGTAAGCTGTAGCGATCTCGGTGACTCCAGAATACTGAAACGCGGCTCAAAAGAAGTTCTCCTGACATCTACGTAGAAATAATCTGTGTCAAGCCTGCTCTGATTGTTCCTGGCGACAACAGGAACCGTGTAAAGACCTGGATCAGCAGTGGCAGGAGGAGTAATTACAACTGATCTGTTCAAGCTGTTATCTGCTTCCAGAGAAGTTATGGATGCATCATTGCCCTGCCAGTCGCCATCAAGTACCTGTGTCTGCGGTATGATTGTGATATCTGAGAGTGGCGACCGCCCCATATTTCTGGCCGTTATGGAAATTTCCTTTGGCTGTTGTCTCCTGGCAGTATAAGTCCTGTTGACCGGCTCAAGCTCCAGGTTAGGTCTTGCCTCTGGATCGGGTTCAGGCTGCGGCTGGGGCTCGGGTTCAGGCTCGGGCTCAGGCTCAGGTGTACGTCCAGGATTATCGTTGTCGCCCTCAAGACTCTGGTTCGAGCTCTCACCGGTCCTGTTCACATCCTGAGGTATAGTCTCGTTAGTAGTCTGGTTACCTCCCGAGGAAACCCCTCCAGAAGCCCTGATGATACTGAAATCTATAGTCTCTTTGACAAAAGTGAAGTCAACCCCGTTTTCATTCTTATCGATAACTCTTGACTGGTTTCCTTCAGAAGTATTGAAGGCTTTACACAGATAATCAACGTTCAAAGTCGCGTTATACTCATGGTAAGGATACTCATCAATTGCATCGAAAAACTTGACGTAGTTCACAGATCTGTTCGCTGGACTTGTGGAAACGTTTCTTGTAAAGTTATCGTAATCCCTCTTGACCTGATAACCCTGACTAATGTTCTGCTGAAGCGACAGGTTAATTTTACGAGGCAACGTAAGTTCATTGATGAAATCCTTAGAAGAATTAGAGAACTTGGAGAAATTGAATGAGGTTATAGACTCATTGCTGCTTGAAAGATTTGATATGTAGTTTTCAGTAGAGTTACTTAGCTGGTATCTCCTGCTGAGATTTGTAAGATTCAACCTGTCGGGATTTGCCAAGGTCTGGTTCGTGACATTTCTCTCAAACGATATCTCCATGCTTGCGTTAAGCGAGGTCTGTGGATAGCTCCCGTTATTTACGATACGACTTTCAAACGATCCCGTACCATTTCTTCCAAGATAACCTCCGTTAGGAGCTTCAAAATCAGCGATGTTTACAGTACAAGCAGAGATAATAGTAACAGACACTTCTGAATCATCCTGTGGAGTACCGTTGGTTGCCGCGGTAGCGAGTAAAACTCCGGAGGCAAAAACCGCTGCGACAGCCAGAAATTTCTTGAGCATCAGACCTCACTATAAATATAGAGAGCTGTAATTAAAGAAGTTAGCAGAAGAACAAGCGTGAGAGAATTTACAGAACCAGAATCATCCTGAGTTTCTTCATCTCCATTCGCTATACTGTTAACTTGTCCACTTGTCGAATCCGGACTCTGCCCCGTCGTCTCATCTTCACCACTTAGAGTATTTTCTGACATGTCTTCGAGTTCATAACCTTCATTACTCCATACACCCCCATCTCCCGATTCCGAGTTCTCCGGAAAGTTTACCGTGTATTTTATCTCCCTCAACTGGGCGATATCCGGGCCGTAGACAGGGCCTGTAGAATTCAACGGCCTGGCAAGAACCTCCAAACTGAAAATGTCTCCGCCAGTCATGCTCCGCGGGATATAGCGGAACTCCTGGTAGTTAATCTCGATGTATCTTCCGTCCAGGTAGTACCAGCCGCCGCCCTGTGGCGAAGATTCTACATGAGAAGGTGGAAGAACAATCTCCCGCGAATCAAACTCCACATCACCACGAGAAAGATTGTTTGCTGAAAAATTTACTCTGAGCGGTTCTTCACCGGTATTGATCAGGCCTAATCTGAAACTGTGTGTGGAATTGATCTCTGCCTCAGTCTGAAATGTATTCAAACCAAAAGTAGCAGCACCCGGCGAAACCAGGAATAGTAAAGAAAAAATCGTGATTGCATAAGCTGTTGTTTTATTCATTTCAACCACTTTTGTTCGCCTTGAAAGTTATCTGTCCCGTGTACTGCCCTGTAATTATTCCTGTAGGAACGTCAAGCCAGTAAAAAGTTGAGAGAACAGTTCCAGGACTTAAATCAGATGCTACCTTGGTGTAGGAATTACTCACAGGCTTTTCATATGATATATCATTTGTCAGACCGTAAGTCATATTCGAGATTCCTATACTGTAGTCAGAGTCTTCCTGAGAAATCAGATCTGTGCCTTTCACCCACAGGTTGTCTACCGGGACGCTATAATTCTCGATAACGACGTCGTATGAGCAATTACTGTAATCAGTGCATTTTGACCTTTGATCCTGCTCTCCCGGATCGATATAGCCAAAGTCAACTGTTTCCCAGTCCAGACCCATCAGAATAAACGAGTTAAGGCCAACTAGACTTTTACTTGAGTTTTTCTCGTCTATCTCACTGTAACTTGATGATGCGTTCACGTCTATCGTGTAACGAGAGCCTTCAGATCCTGTTGCATTTACTCCCCACAGCATACGGCAGGTTTCACCGGCACTCATGTTTGAACAACCAGAACTAGCTGAACCCGTAATATAGAAAGGCGAGCTCTCCGTTGATGGAATTACAGATCTCGAAGTAGTTGTATTGTATCTTGGAGTTGCGTTCACATCGCCACATTTTCCTTCAAGACATTCTATAGTTGCATTTACATCAAAAGTCCTATTTACCTGATAAACCGTGTTATTGGGTGGTTCATGCATTGTTACATTTAGTTTGCCGAGTCTGTTGACCTTCAACCTGTGAAAATCTCTGCTGCCCGCGGAAGAATTAGAATCATTTACAAGGAATTGCTGGGACTTGTTCTGGTCTATGTGAGGTATCTGGAGAATGTACTCAGCGTAAAGTTTTTCACCAACCTCCAGACTTCCTTGCTGACCTGTATCCCAGTTCAAAGTGTTTTGAGAGAGATTTCCTCCAAAGAAAAGATTTGAGGTGATATTGTAGTATACATCTTCAAGACTCCACCCGTCATTAACAGGTTCGTGGATCATTGTGTCGCTTGAGTTGAGATACCATGTCGAAGCACCTCGATTTGCTACTTCAAAACTGAAGCGATACGTTCTCTGCTGAGTCTGGTTAATTGTGACAGTCTGGTTCAATCCAGTATGAATCAATGTTCCTGACGTTCTTTTCTCCGTGCTGGAGATCCCTGTAACATCGTAGACCTTGAGCTGTGATACATTGGGCAGTGGCTCTCCCGAGTCATAGCCGAAACCTGAAGCCACGGAAGCAAGAATCAGCACCATGAATGCTGCAGAGAAGAGTTTTGTGGCAGAAAAATGCTTCATCTGCTTTAAAATTCCCGGGGAATTATTTAATTCTTTCAGCGCTCCATCAGGAAAAGAACGGCTCCAGAGATAATACCCAGTATGGAAAACAGTGAAAGCCACTGGTAAGTTTCCTTTGAGCTTTCAGCTGACTGAACCACTCCCTGAGACTCCTGCAGAGTGCTGCGGACACTCTTCATTCCCTGCTCGATAGTTCCCACCTTTCTATTTACATCCAGAGCATTTACATCCCTCAACGCCTGTAAACTGTTGTTAAAAGTTTCAGAATTGAGTAAAGCAACTGTTTCATCTGCTTCCTGATCCAGATTATTTACATTCGATTCTATATCGGAAAAACTGTAGAATGCATGAAGCGAGACAACCAGAAGAACCGTGGAGGCTATTAAAAGAACTTTCCCCAGCTCCCTCTGATTCACTTTCAGATCAGTCAGAGAGATATCCTCCCTGATCGGCAGATTCATCTTCACAGCAGAAGAATTGATCTACGGAAATTTAAATTATCGGAGACATCCGCAAAAACCTGAAACAGGTTTCAGGCTCTGGAAAAGCAGATAATATTGAAATACCAGTAGAAAAAATTTTACACAGTGTCCGCGATCAATCGGGAGAGATCCTGCTTCTCAAAAATCTCTTGCATCCTAATTCTTCTGACAGCAATAGCTGCTTCAGCACATGCAGAACCTATTCACCTTCAATCAGGAGTGATCAACCCTGAGAAACAGGGAAAAACATATTCTATAACCTCAGATAAAAACCACAGTTTAACACACAGACTGGTACAGTTCGAAAATACGACCGACAGAAAATTCAGAGAAAACCTGGAAACAGATGAACTACAGTTTATATCCTATATACCGGAAAATGCATGGCTTGTGAAAATCCGGAATAAAACAGCTATTTCAGAATTACAGAAACTGGATGAAACAACATACGTAGGACCTTTCAAGCCAGAATATCGTGCAAGCAACCGTTTGAAGAAAATAAAAAGACAGGGCAGGACAGAAATCCTGGTAGAGTTCTTCAGCAACACTTCCAACAGTACGAAAAAACAGGTAGTGGAAAAATACAGCGCAGAACCAGGAAAATCAATCTCCCCCGAAGGAGAGAAACAGAAAATAGAGTTGAGAAACAGGAAACTCGACGGGCTTATGAAGGAAAGATCTGTCAGATGGATCGAAAAACCAATGCCAGAGCCTGAAATACTGAATGACGCCTCCAGAAGTCTTATAGACGTCAACCCGGTTCAAAATAAGTTGAACTTGAACGGCTCCGGTTTCACAGGGGCTGAATGGGACGGAGGCTGGGCAGGAAGACACACAGACCTCAACCAGTCAGGAAAACTGATTAGAGGTGACGCTGGCTGTACAGAGTCGGATTGTTCGATTTCAAATCACGCAACTCACGTAGCAGGCACAATGCTCGGATCAGGAATACTTGAAAGTAGTTATCGAGGCGTTGCACCAGCTTCAAGACTTATTACATACGAATGGCCTACAGAATCCACAGCTGAACTTTTCCACGAAACAAATGAGTCAATAAACAGATATAACGCAGTTCTATCTCAAAATTCCTGGGGTTACGGGATAAGCCAAGAGTTCCGTTATATGATGGGTAATTACAGGAGTTATTCCAGGAGCTATGACAGCATAATCAGTCAGGAAACATCCAGCGTAAGAGGGACACTTTCCGTGATTTTTGCAGCGGGCAACGAGGGAAATAACTGGAATCCTCGTTACAACACAACTACAGGACCCGGTGCAACAGCCAAAAACACGATTACTGTAGGCGCAGTGGATGATACTGGTGATATGACCTCCTACTCTTCCTGGGGTCCTACAGACGACGGCAGGATTAAGCCTGACGTTGTAGCAGACGGTGGAGGCGGCGATGACACCCAGATAACATCTACAGTTCCTGGAAACAACTACGGCTCGACTCAGGGGACATCAATGGCCGCACCAGCAGTTTCAGGCGCCGTGTTACTGCTGAACCAGCAGTTCAGCAGGACGTACAACAGGATTCCTGAGCCCGCCACAGTCAAGGCCCTCCTGATCCACAATACCAAGGACCTGGGTAGAAAAGGACCTGATTACAAATACGGGTGGGGGCTAGTCAACACCTCAAGAACAGTAAAATACGCACGGAGCTCTGAGAAGCAAGATTTAATCAGGAGAAAATCCCTGGGAAACCGCGAAGTAGATACTTACAATATCAAAGTGCCGGAAAACGAGTCAGTAAAAATTACACTGGTCTGGAGCGATTATCCAAGCAGTACAGGCTCTGCAAAAACACTGGTAAACGACATCGATCTCAAAGCATACAATAACGGGGAAAAATATCTTCCCTGGACTCTGAACTGGTCCACAAGAAAACAACCGGCGACAAGAAACCAGGAAGACCACACAAACAACGTGGAACAGGTCTACATACCTTCAACGACTTCAAACAACCTTTCAATAACTGTTGAAGGAAACAGTATCCCACAGGGACCTCAGAACTATTCTCTCGTACTTACAGATAAGAAAGGTAAAATACCGCCAGAAATATCCGTAGAAAGTCCCGAGAATAACACTGTCTATCAGGACACTCCAGACTTCAACCTTACAACCTCTGAAGATCTAGAGGAAGCGGCAATATCCGTGGATGGAGAAAACATATCACTGGAAAACACGAGCACCAAGTACTACAACAGAAGCCTGAATCTAACCTCAGGGCAACAAAATGCAGTTTTCTACGCCAGAAACAGTTTCAATATAACCAGAACCGAAAACATAAGTTTCAGAATCGATAGGGAAAAACCCGGAGTAAACATTACTTCTCCCGATCCAAATGAAAATATTTCAGAGAAATTCTGGGTGAATGCAACCTGGAACGACAAAACCACAGAAGTAGTTAACCAGAGCTACAGGCTTGAAGGTCCTGAAACCGTAGAAGGCGTGCTGAACTCGAGTTTAAACGCTTCAAATCTGAAAAACGGAGTTTACAGCCTGGAATATTCTGTACAGGATCTAGCCGGAAATCTGGCTACAGAAAATCGCTCTATAACTATCGATACAGAAAAACCTTACCTCGACGTGGAAAATACGGAAAATTTTACTTCAGGTTCTTTACGAGCTGAAGCTGTTTACTATGACAATTTGAGCGGCTTAAAAACTGCAGAATACATCTTGAAGAATAATTCAACCCAGAAAAACGGTTCACTTAACTCAACCATAATCACGTCCGAATTTGAAGACAGAAACTACAGTCTGGAATACCTGGTAAGTGATTACGCCGGTAACACTCGTGAAAAAATATTCAACCTGAAAATTGACAATACAGAACCTAGATTAAATGTCAGCAATCCAGAAAACAACTCGGAAGTTTCAGGAACACTGGAAATATCTGCTTCATGGAGCGATTCCAGTCCTGTAGCGTACTCAAACTACAGTATACTGAACAACTCCGGAAAAATCAGCTCAGGTTCTCTTAACAACTCAGTTAATTCGACAGAGTTCTCAGACGGCAACTACACAGCCAAATTTGAAATAAAAGATAAAGCAGGAAACAATGCAACCGCCACCAGGAAAGTTTCAATCCAGAACCCTCCGGTAATTTCCATCAATAAACCCGGAAACAGTTCCTACAGCGAACTGGAGTCAATAAATATTTCCTCAAATGAAGCTCTATCTTCTGTAGATGCCCAACTGAACAGTAAAAACCTCAGCCTTTCAAAAAATAGCTCCTACTTTACCAGAACAGATTTCAATCTTTCAAATGGTTCAAACAGTCTTGAAATATATGCCGAAGACCTCTCAGGCAATACCGCATCCGAGAAAGTGCATTTCAGCTTCGATAATGTTTCTCCAAAGGCAAATATTTCAGTAGAGTCTTCCAAAATCTTCCAGGACTGGTACAAGGATTCAGTTAAAGTAGAGTTCACCTGCACAGATCGGACAACTTCGATTTCTGGCAAGTCAGTGAATTCTGGAAACTGGAGCAGAGAACTGGAAAACTCTGAGAACACCACTGAAATATCCAGAAGCGGGAAAAATGAATATATTTTCAGGTGCACAGATTCTGCCGGAAATATAGACGAACTAACCAGGAATCTATCAGTTGACACAGAAGAACCAGTATTGAAAGATGTAAATCCCGGAAATAACTCCGTAATACCCAGAGAAAAAGTTTTTACACTGAACTTCACCTCTGAAAACAACGAATCCGGCTTAAACATGTCAAGCATCAATACCTCAGTTTCTGAAGGCTCAATAGAAAATCTGACATCCAGAAACTCTTCAGCAGAAGTTGAAGTTTCAGGCCTGGACTACGGATCAGACCTGGAGGTCAATGCCAGTCTGTCCGACAATGTAGGCCACGAAAAAATATTTGAGCTCGTTTACAGTGTTGAAAGCCGACCCCAGACAAATAGTGAAGATACTGAAGACGACTCAGGCGCTGGCGGAGGATCTTCAGGAGGTTTCCAGACATCAACACTGAACCAAGACTCCGGGGAGGAAACCGAAAATACAACAGAAGTTTCCAAAACCTCAGAAAAAACCTCCAGCGATGGATACACCATCAAAACAGGAGAAGACCACAGCGCAGACCAGAATAAAATCATCAGGAAAGTTGACGCATCAGAAAAAGTAGAGATAACAGTATCCAAGTCAGAATCAGGTTACAGCGAACCTGAAAACACCTCAAAGTATTCAGAACTGAATATTTCAAAGAATAACTCTGCAAAAACTGATTTGAACATCGGTTTCGCCGTAAATAATTCCTGGTTTAAAGAAAAAAATGTTTCACCAGAATCAACAAGCCTGTACAGGAGAAACGACTCCAGGTGGCAGAAACTTGAAACAAGAGCTGTAAATAACAGTTCAGAAGAAATAATTTTTGAATCAGAAGTACCAGGATCCTCGATATTCACAATTGCAGCCGAAAAGACCAGCGAGGAACTTCAAAAACAGGAAACAGGCAATCGGACCGCCTCCAAATCACAGGAGAAAATCAAAAAGGAAAAAACTTGGAACAAGACAGCCACAATACTGCTTATATTACTCTTAATCGCTACACCAGTCCTCGGATACGAGACAGCGGAATGGCTGGAGAAAAAAGAAAAACTCGATGATATAGACAAAATGAAGAATCTGACGGACGACGAGCAGGTGAAAAGCGAATTAATTGCAGCCGAACTCTCACTACAGAACGGAGACTCTAAAGAAGTCAGAGAAAAACTCGGAGAGATCAAGAAAAAGCTTTGAAATCACAGCTTGGAAGATGAAAATCCCTGCGATAACTTTTTCGGAAAGATTAAACGCATAATTCTCGAACAAGATCATATCCCCATGACTGTTGAAGGAGATGTTGTCGATAATTATCTTGTATGGGAGCTCTGCAAGCAAAAAAGCATCCAGAGAAAAATTATCCAGAAATCTCCTGATAAAGAAAAATTGAGGAAAGAAGTGGAAAAAGTCAGGAAAAGATACCAGGAGAAAGAGTACAGTCTGGAAGAGAAATTTGATCTGGTGAGAGATGTCTGCAGCAACCCTGATTACAGGCTCAAAAATTTCCGAAACTGCTCCTGGAGAAAGGAAACCGTAAAAATAGGCGATCTGGGAACCACCATACCACGTGCCGGAGATTTACCGCCAGAAGTGATTACAGGTTCGCTTCCAGAAGTTTTAGATTTCGTGAGAGGAGCAGACCCAGAGAAATATCAGAGCGTCAAGTACATAACGAAGTTGAAGGAATTTCCTGAAGTCCTGGAAGAATTTTTACCGTCAGTAATTTCGCCCGGAAACGCTGTGAGAAAACTGCACAAGATGAACAGAGAACATGGAGAAAAACAGTGGAACATAGACGAAACTTACGGCGCTATCGAAGATGGAAACCACCGGACGATCGCCAGAATTCTAGCCAATAATTTGGAAGAAATAAAGTGCTACATAGGTCATCCAAAAAAGAATTACTGAATTGAACAGAAAGTTGGATGGACCCTCAGGGATTTGAACCCTGGGCCTTCCCCTATCTTGCCTTTCCTGCCCAGGAAGAGCAGATAGAGCATGCTTTCCAAAGGAAAGATGCGGTTGCAAGGGGGACGTTCTGCCAGGCTGAACTAAGGGCCCGAAACGGTAACTCGTTTCATCCGTGAGCGCATTCTGTGAATGCACTTTAGGACTCAACAATTTTGGTTTTGCTGGGAATTTTTTTAAGTGGTGACCTGGTGTGGCCGTAGTTGAAATTTCAGGCCGGCCTTCCCTATTTAAAGTTTAGACACTGGTTCTTAGTTGCGGACAGTCCGACAGGGTGAAAGCCTTGGGAGGACACCTGTTTAAAAAGGTTAGTTCCGTGTGTTTAGGATACGAAGGTTAGTCTCGCTGTGCTTGATAGGCCGGTGTAAGACTGTTTACGTATAGACGGGGCGTCGCGATTGATGTCCTTAGCACGAACCCAGCACCTGAACCCGTTTTTCGGGGTTGTGGGTGTGAGTAGTGCACACCTGAGAACACGTTGCCGCGTGTACGACACTCGTTGTGTCGTTGGATCTGGGTGTAAGTAGGGTTTGACCAATTTTCGCATTAGACTTTATGGCTTAGCCTGATGTGCGTTGAAGTTTCTCGAGCTCTGCTCGAGTGTGGAGCATATCAAGCTGGTGCCTGAAGTTGGATTGCGACGATTCCGGTTAGCGGATGGCTCGGTTCGAGAAGCCTATGAAGGACCTGGCAAGCTGGGATAAGCTTGGGCGAGGCGCATGCAGCCTTCGAGCCCAAGATTTCCGAATGCGAGTTAACGCGCACTGTTTCGGCAGTGCATCGGGAGACCGAAGGTAACGCAGTGAATTGAAACATCTTAGTAGCTGCAGGAAAAGAAATCAATTGAGATTCCCTTAGTAGCGGCGAGCGGAAGGGGAACAGCGTAAACTGAACGCAGCTCCGAGAGGAACTGTGGATGTGGTTTTGGCCGTCTTTCTGGACTGAGCAGTTTAGTCGAAGTCTGCTGGAAAGCAGCACCATAGAGAGTGATAGTCTCGTAGACGCTTTACTGCAACGTCCTCCGACGTGCCACGAGTATCCTGGGTTGGAAATCCTGGGTAAAGATGGGAGGCACTTTCCTTCCAACGCTAAATACTTCTCGAGTCCGATAGCGCACTAAGTACCGTGAGGGAAAGCTGAAAAGTACCCCTAGAAAGGGGGTGAAAAGAGCCTCAAACTAACCGGTTATAGGCTAGATATGGCATTCAAGCGTCGACGCCTGTGAAAGAATCACTGGAGAAGGTGTAGTATGAATCAGGTAGAGCAGTGTCATATCATCCGTTTTGAAAAACGGGGCAGGGAGTATATCTCCGTGGCGAGGCTAACCACCATTTCGGTGGGGAGTCACAGCGAAAGCAAGAAGCCCGCAGCGCTTTGCGTGAGGGGCCGCGTGTTAACGTGCGTGAAGTCACCGAGATATTATCCGAAGCTGGTCGATCCTGGCCTGGGCAGGTTGAAGCGGCGCGAAAGCTCCGTGGAGGACCGCAAGAGGTGCTGCGATACAAGCGCTCTCGTGACCTGGGTCAAGGGGTGAAATGTCAATCGAGATCAGCAATGGCTGGTTCCTTTCGAAATGGGCCGAAGTCCAGCCTCGAGCGAGGTAGTTGCACAGGTAGAGCGACTGATTCCGAATCCTGAAGGCTTTGCCTTCAGAGCGGAGTCAAACTCTGAACTGTGTAACGCTGTAGACCTTGGGAGTGAGGGACGGTGGGTAAGCTACCGTTCCGAGAGGGAAACAACCCAGAGCAAGGTTAAGGCCCCTAATTCCTGACTAAGTGTCATTGAAGGATGTCGCGGTTCTCAGACAGTGGGGAGGTTAGCTTAGAAGCAGCTACCCTTTAAAGATAGCGTAACAGCTCACCCATTGAGAACTGTGGCGCCGTAAATGGACGGGGCTTAAGTCAGGAGCCGAGACCTTGCCGAAGTTTTATACTTTGGATAGGAAGGCGATCCGCGTGGGCGGAAGCGTGGACGTGAGTTCGTGTGGACCGCGTGGATACGAAGATCCTGCCGGCAGTATCAGCGTAAACGGAGGTGTGAATCCTCCTCGTCGCAAGGATAAGGGTTCCTCTGCAATGTTCGTCAGCAGAGGGTTAGTCGATCCTAAACCAGTCCGTAATTCGAGACTGGTGAATAGGGAAACAGGTTAATATTCCTGTACCTCCTTACATTAACTGACGATTCTGGATAATGGCTGCTGCGCTTTCGCGCAGTCTAAACCGCTAAACCAGGCGAGCGTAATGCTTCGACCTTGGTGAACCGGTGAATTGGCCTGGGAATAATCCCGGGTTGCCATGATTCCTGGATCCCATGAAAAGGTGTAAGAGATCGTACCCAGAACCAGCACAGGTATCCTGGCTTAACAGGCTAAGACGTATCGGGTTTAACGCAACTTAGGGAATTCGGCAATCTGGCCCCGTACCTTCGGTATATGGGGTGCCTATCCTCTTGATAGGATAGGTCGCAGTGACTAGGGAAGCTCGACTGTTTACTAAAAACATAGCCGACTGCTAGTCGGAAACGATTCGTATAGTCGGCGACTCTTGCCCAGTGCCAGTACCTGAAATCTCCGTTCAAGGAGTCGAAGGGCTGGTAAACGGCGGCGGTAACTATGACCGTCTTAAGGTAGCGTAGTCCCTTGCCAATTAATTGTTGGCCCGCATTAATAGGGAAACGAGGCTTCCGCTGTCCCAAGTTGTGGCCCGGTGAACCCGCCATACCGGCGCATAGGCCGGTGACTCCCGGTGGGAAGCGAAGACCCTTTGAACCTTTACTGCAGTCTATCGTTGCTGCGGGGTTCCAAGTATGAAGTGTAGGTAGGAGACGTTACAGAGACGCGTGCGCAAGCACGTCGCCCAGTTGACCATGGGACACTACCTACTTGGAACCCTGCGGCTCGACCCTTACGAGGGGACAGCGTTAGCTGGGCAGTTTAACTGGGGCGGTATCCATCTGATAACATATCAGATGGGTCCAAAGGTAGGCTCAGTCCGGTCAGAAATCGGACGTAGAGTACAAAGGCAAAAGCCTGCCTGACTGGTCTCTTGACAGCAGAGGGACCAGGCGCGAAAGCGTGGCTTAGCGAACGCCTACAGCCAAATAGTGAGGCTTAGGCCTGACGAAAAAGGTACTCAAGGGATAACTGGATTGTCTGCGGCGCGAGTTCACATCGACCCGCAGGCTTGTTACTTCGATGTCGGCTCTCCGTATCCTGGCTGTGCAACAGCAGCCAAGGGTGAGGGTGTTCACCTATTAAAACGGATCGTGAGCTGGGTTTAGATCGGCGTGAGCCAGATCTGTTGCTATCTGCCGGGAGCGTTACACGGTCTGAGAGGAAAATTCGGACAGTACGAAAGGAACCCCGAATTGAGGCCTCTGGTGTATCGGTCGTCCGAGAGGGCGGTGCCGAGTAGCTACGCCTCACAGGTGTAAGAGCTGAAGGCATCTAAGCTCGAAAGCCTCCTCTAGAAGAGACCGTTTCCGCTCTCATACAAGATGAGTTGATAGAGTGGCGGTATAAGATCCAAGGTAACGAGGATTTCAGCCGACCACTACTAATCGCGGGTTCAATCTAACGGACGGCACCAGCTTGAGCTCTAACCACTTGAACTTGCTTCCTTTTGGAAGCTGGTTCATCAAGAAGATCTTTGATCTTCAGTTAGAATTCAAGCAAAAGGGCTGAGCCATATTGAACCTTAGAAAATTGTGTCAAACCCGAACAACTTCTATACAACTTTTTCTCTTTCTCAAAAAATCTATTCTCCACAGCTTCCAACCTTGAATCCTGCAGCTTTAAAAAATTTGCCGTGTATTCCTAGACGTGGATTTTTTACCGGGAGACGGTATGACCACCACCGCTGCCCGAAGACTTTTCTGCTGCAATATGCAGAACAGTCTTTTCAAGAACCATCAAACGATGGGAAAGGGAGAGTGAGGAAAGTCCTGACATCCACCCTGTTCCGCAAGGAAGAGGGTTTGTAAGAAGATTATCGCGAGATGATCTTCAGTGTGGCGGACACAAGTCCGTGGCCTGAGAAGGTCAGAGAACTGTCACAAACCAAGTAATACTGGCACAGGCAGTCTCACGCCGCAGCAGAAACGACACGTCCTGTTCCGAGGAAAAATCGAGCATGCACATGACGACGGCCAGACATGATACGTCTGCCATCGTGAAGTTCAAAGTTCGAAAATTCCTTCGACGAACAGGAATCGATGAAACGGGCGGCACACACGATGCAAGCGCCAGAGACGCGTGCAATCCACATTTCGGAGAAATGCTGGTTTCAAAGCAAATCTCTGATTTGCGGGGGGAGTTAAATGTGGTCGCAGCAACAGAATCAGGCTTAACCACCGTCACCCGGATCCAAAATCCCATTCGTATCACAGAAAATTCTTTTTTCTCGAAGTTTTCGCGGTTACCTTTTTTGAATTTAAGCACCGCCATTGTAGTTGTATGGCAAGCAATCAGCAGCAGGGTGGAGCACTTCCGTCCTCACAGGGAGGACTGGTGCAGTACTTTGACGCGGATTCAGGGTTCAAGATAGACCCCAAGACAGTGATAATGGCAGGTGCACTGGTATCCGTTGTGGAGCTCGTCCTGCATACAGGAATCCTGCCTGTGTAAAAATTCAGGAAACCAGAAAGGGCCCGTAGCTCAGCTTGGACAGAGCAACCGGCTTCTACCAGAAATCTTCTGGAAAAGTTTTCAGGAGACATCTGGAAGACACCGGTAGGTCGAGGGTTCAAATCCCCCCGGGTCCGAAATCTTTTTTCCAGAATTTTCCCCCTCCAGTACGTTTTTCTTACTTCAGGGAGAAATCAGTTCTATGGAGCCGTTCGAGAGAATCCACGAAAAAATCGGGGGCATCGGCAGATCCGATATAGAGGACGAGGTTGAGGGATTCTCCCGCATAGGCTGGGGCTTCGACCGGACAGTATACAGGATTGAAACCGGCAAATATGGGGAAGAGTACAGAGGAAAAGTGATAAAATTCGGCTCCAGCAGTAAAAACGCCAGGACTGCCAACAAAAAAGAAATGGAGACATGGATGGCTCTGGAAAAAGACACTGAATTAAGAAAACATTTCTGCCCTATCCGGGATCAAGGCAAACATTTCAAATGGATTATAATGGATTACGCCCGCCCGATAAACTCCTTCATCTCTCGGATAAAATCTCGAAGGAAACAGAAGATGATCAAGAACCGGAGAGAAGGCGTTGAAGAATATCTAGATCTCAAGCATGAAAACCTGGGCTATACCATGAAGACAGAGGAGTGGTATTCATCGATTACCCTTGGGGCGGAGATTTCCTCACACAGGAAACGGATAAAACCCTCAGAAAATTTATCGCAGATCTGCAGGAGATAAAATGAGAACGAAATCCCCGGATGAAGCGGAAAAAATAGTGCAGAAGCTTTCCTCAGACATGGGAATCCACAGGAATCCGAGGAAAGGAACTCTTAACGCTCCAGAAGAAATTTTGACAGGTTTTGAAACCGGAGAGAAAATTTTGATAGACGAAGTCTTTCCGGACGAGTTTTCACTGGAGAACACTCATGAAAAAATTTCAGAGAATACAGAAGAACTCCTGAGATACGGCAAGCCATTGCTCTCGATAGGAGGCGACCACTCAGTTAGTTTCCCTGTCCTGAAAGTACTGAAACAGAAGTTCCCGAACCTGAAACTGGTCTGGCTTGACGCACATCTCGACCTGAAGGAAAAAGTAGATGGACATGTTTCCCACGACGTCGTAGTACGTGAGTTACTGGAAAGCGGCTTCTCCGAAGACGAGATCTTCTTCCTCGGAACTACAAGAATAGATGATGACGAGGAGAAGTTCCTGGAAAACCACGAGATCAATATCTTTGGGCCGGATGAACTGGAAGAATTCAAAAGAGAGTTCAATTCCAGCGAACAACCTGTATATCTCTCAGTGGATATAGACGTCCTAAAAGAAGAGGAAGCGCCCGGAACAGGTTACCCGGACGGAAATCTTGGAGTTGAAGAGGTTCTGGATCTGATCGAGAAAATTTCTCCTAGCCACGCCGATCTTGTGGAAGTGGCGCCGCCGTTCGACAGTGACGGGATAACTGTAAAGAATTCAAGGAAGATCCTAGATAAACTTCTGGACGAATCTTCCTAGCCGAGCCTTTGCTGCAAGATTTCCAGCGTTTTGGATGCCTGATCTCCGTCAACTACAAGATGAGTGTCCTCCCTGCATGATATCAGCTGATCGACATTTATCCCCTCTGCCGCAAGAGACGAGAGCACGAACTCTAAAACTCCAGGCGTCCTTTCAAGTTCCTCCGGGCTTTCTAGAGAAACCAGTGCCTTGTCCCCTCCCTCTATCACGGAAGTTTGTCCGTTTGAAGTTTTCGCTGAAACGATACTTTCCTTCTCACGATTCTTCACGACTTTCACGCCGGGTTTCAGCTTCATATTGGTCTCCGACAGGATTTTTTCTACTTTGTCGCGGCGCTCCTGTCGTAAATCCGAGACATGATTCTCGTAACGGGAAAGCGCGGCCTTCACAGCATCTATGGATTCAAGATCTTCTTCACGGCAGATTTTACGTGCGAGCGCGCTGTAGTTGACTACTCCTGCGGCAAGAGCTTCCTTCAGGTAGGGCTTTTTGCTTACGTAGAGTTCGACTTTCGCAGCGGAAGACATGAAAATTGTTTCATATACAACACTTTTGTAATTTTTGCAGTAAATTTCCTGTTCAGGGATTAATAAGTCCATGGAGAATTGTGGCTCACGTGATTCGAGATGAAGACTGAAGACGCAATCAGCGGTGGGTACGAAAGACTCTGAAAACCTAGAATTTTCCAAGGGTGGATGCTAAAGAGTTTCCTGAATCTTCTATAGCTCAGGCATCCACAGATCAAGTTGAGACTGTAGTTATCGAGGCCGGTCACGGCTACGTCGATCTTCTGGATGATTCCAGTGTGGATAAACCCGCTCCGGATGAGGAGATGGTCTACGCAGTTCAGGACGTGCTTGACGAGTACGGAGTAGATTACCAGCTGGTTCACATCGCCGATGATACCAGTGGAGACCTGAACCCGGAACAGATGGCCTCCAAGCACGAGATAGTCGGCGATTACCTGGAAGACTGGAGTATTGAGCCCGAGCAGGTGTGCTGGGAGAGCGAAGCTGCCTCAGTCTGGGAGAACGGCTGGAAAGATTATCAGGGACTTGATAATGTGAAAGGTAGTTCGAAAAACGTTCCTTTCACCTGTGCTGCGCTTGATGCGGCGATGACTGCCGAGAAACTAGACGAGACAGATCAGACATCGATTCCTGGCGCTGATCTGGCGGTAACCCAGCACGACGAGAATCTTCCTGTGCCCTCGATTGGAGGCTACTCGAGCTTTCAGGGCTATGAAGGTCAGATAACCTCGCATCAGATTCAAGAGGAGCTCTACAAGCTCGGTGCTCTAGAGGATAAGACCTGGAGCCAGGGAAGCAACCTCGAGTACAACCCGGAAGAGAAAACAGTGGATGAATTGGCTCAGGAACTCGAAGAGGTGATCTCCTGAATGCTGGGGCAGGGAGACACACCTCTTGTCGAGAGCAAGTCCAAGAAAGGACTCTACTACAAGAACGAGGCCTTGAACCCTACAGGAAGCTTCAAGGACCGTGGCACAGCACTCACGGCGAGTAAGGCTCTTGAGAAAGAGGTGGAAAAACTCCACATCTGCTCATCAGGCAACGCCGCTCTTTCACTGGCTGTTTACTGCCGTAAAGCAGGTATAGACTGTTTCTGCCACGTGCCGGATGACACATCAGATGGGAAGATACAGCTGATGGAGGCGTTCGGAGCTTCCGTGAAGGAGTATGATGCGATCTACGAGGATATCTTCCACCACCTAAAATCCAAAAACCTGGACGGCTGGAACGTGACACCCGGAGCGACAGATATATGGATGGAAGCCTACGGAGAGATAGCTGATGAGATACTGGACTCAGGTGTAAAGCCGGATCAGGTGATAGTCCCATGTGGAAACGGCACAAACCTGGCAGGAATCTGGAAAGGGTTCAAATCCTGCGATTATGAGCCTGAGATGATCGGCGTGCAGGTAGAAGGTTCTGCGCCTATAAAGAAAGCTCTTGAAGAAGAAAAGGATCACGGAGTCGTGGAAAATCCAGCCAAGAGCTCTGCGGAAGGCATAATCGCCTCAGAATCCTTCAACTGTTGTGAAGCTGTTCAGACTATAGAGGAGTCAGACGGCTCGCTGGAGACAGTCACGGAAGAAGAGATCAGTGAAGGAGTCAAGGACTTACTGGAAGAAGGAATAGTCTGCGAGCCTACCTCGGCAGTGGTAAAACCTGTAGCAGATAAATTTTCGGGAACGACTGTAGCGGTGATAACCGGCTCTGGACTGAAGAACTACGCGGAGCTGAAGAAGATAGTCACAGAATCCCAGCCCCCTACAAGCTCATCACAGCTTTAAACTTGAGGTGACATACACGAACCATGAAGCAGATCAAAAAAGAACTAGCTCAGGAACTCTCGGAAAAACTCGGTGCAGAAGTTTCAGATCAGGACATCGAGCGACCGGAACCCGAGCACGGGGACTTCGCATATCCTGTCATGAAAGTAGCCTCCGAGCTTGGCGAAAATCCACGACAACTGGCGGAAGAAGTTTCGGGAGAGCTTGAAGGCCTCGATATGGTCGAATCCGTTGATGTAGCAGGGCCAGGCTACCTGAACTTCCATCTTGTCAAGGAAAAGTTCGCAGAAGAAGTTTTCAAGAGGTTTGAACAGGAAAGGTTCGGCCTTGAGAGCGGAGACGAGAAAGTTCTTGTCGAGTTCTCAGCTCCCAACCTGGCGAAGCCTATGCATATCGGTCACGTCCGGAACAACTGCCTGGGAGACTCGCTGCAGCGTATCTTCCGCTTACTGGATTACAACGTGACTTCTGAGAACTACATCGGTGACTGGGGTACGAAACACGGCCAGGTAATCTACGCCTTCAGGAAATGGGGTTCACAGGAAGAGTTCGACGAAAATCCTATGGAGCACATGTACAAGCTCTACGTCAAGCTTCACGACGAAGCCGACGAGGAGGACAAGAAAAAGGCTCGTGAATGGAGTAAAAAGATCGAGGAGGGCGACGAGGAAGCTGTCGAGCTCTGGAAGATGTTCCGCGAGGCTACTATCGAGCACAACGAGAAAGAATACGAACGCATGGGCATAGAGTTCGACCGCGTCACGGGAGAATCTGTTGTAGCTGAGGAAGCCAGTGAGATAATCGAAGAAGGACTCGAGAAGGGAATTTTCAAGGAAGACGAGGATGGATCAGTCTACGTCGACTTTGAAGGAGAGAAATATCCGAACACGATCGTGAAGCGTGATGACGGATCCACACTGTATATCTCGCGCGACGTGGCGAATATCCGCAAGCGTGAGAAGGGGGGGTTTGACCTGAATATGTACGTTGTAGCCTCAGAACAGGATCTACATTTCCAGCAATTATTTGAGATCGCGAAGGAGTTCGGATACACCGATATACAGAATGAGCATATCTCCTACGGTATGCTCCAGCTTCCTGGAGAGACCATGAGTTCTTCGAAAGGTAATATCATCCGGCTGTCGACAATGATGGATAAAGCTCGCGACAAGGCTGCTGAGATTGAAGGCCATGAAGTCGACAATGCTGAGGAGGTAGGCCTCGGCGCTATAAAGTACGCAAATCTTTCAGTTTCCCGGCCAAAGGATATCGTGTTCGAGTGGGACGAAGTTCTTGATTTCGAGGGCGATTCCGGTCCTTACCTGCAGTATACGAACGTTCGGGCGAAGAGTATACTGCGTGAAGCAGAGGTGGACGGCGAGATTGTAGGAGAGTTTGAAGAGGAGGAGTATCGGCTTCTCCAGAAGCTTTCCGAGTTCCCTGAGGTAGTTGAACGTGCAGCTGATGGTCGTGAGCCGGCAAAGATCGCTAACTATCTTTCTGATCTATGCGAGGTTTTCAACAGTTTCTACCAATCGTGCCAGGTTCTAGGTGTTGAGGAAGAAACAGAAAAGCGGCGTCTGAAACTTGTAGAGGAGTTTGTGAAAGTTACTGACCAGGGTCTCGAGTTACTGGGCATCGAAGCACTTGAAGAGATGTGAACTAATAAAACTTCCAGAATCGAAACTTGGATACGAGGTTCAAAGAATGGGGGATGAAGACAACTACTGGATAATCGAACTTTATGAGGACGATACAGCGAATGTATCGGTTATGAGTGAAGAAGAAGCTGAAGCCACGAAAAAGATCAAGGAAGGCTTCGAGGATTGGCAGATGGCGCCGGTCGAAGAGGCCTCAGAAGAAGAAATGATTGAGAGAGCTGAAAAAAATGGCTACGAGCACGATCCTTGGTAAGATAACTAATAAGTAGAACTTTTTCCATATGGTGTTCTATGAATTGTTATTTAGATAAGAAACAGCCTCACTTATCTCCATAAATGCCACTTCGATGGGCGTGTAATTTTTCAAATCTGTATTAGCCTTGGACCAAAGGTTCGTAGATACATCTATTCCTTCATGCCACTCTTCGTCTTCTGTGAATTCAGCGAATGCTGGATCTATCTTATCACCCGGACCAAACAATTCTCTATCTAGAGTCTCCAATTCTGATCTGTAGTCTTCTGTTCGATTTAAAACGTATTCTGTTGCCTCATAAGCTCTTCCTAGGCATCTATAAGCCTCACTATCCAGTCTTTGGTCAATACTATCTGGCGTATTATATTGCCAACGATCAAAGAAATTATGAACCGCTCCAAATCTTCGTCCTTCTCCTTCCTCTATATAGATTTGCATTAGCTTATCCATATTCTTATTGAAGACTTCATAAGCTTCTTTAACATCCTCCATAGTTCTAACTACATAGTAACAAAAATTTATAAATATTTATATTTTGAAATACTGCAAGAAATTATTCATCTTCTCGGACAAAATATTGATATCTTGGCCGAACCCGGATTTGAACCGGGGACAACTTGATCTTCAGTCAAGCGCTCTCCCAGGCTGAGCTATTCGGCCATGAGCGGACTCTCTGAGTCCATGAATGTCGAAACCATTCACGGCTCCGTGTTAAATGGATGAGAGGTGAGTTTTAAGAAACAATTCTTGAAACAAGAGTTTTCGCTTTTTTGAACCTATCTTACCCAGATCTCCTGTTCTGTATACCGGTCCGCTTCCTCTACAGGAATTACCCCGTCTCCTGCGTTAGAGGGATCTGAGATGTACTGATTTCCTACCGTAGTCCAGCCGTGACCACCGTAATCACCATCATCCAGCCTCAGAACACCTTCGTGATACTGGGAATCTATTCCAAGTTCATTATACAGTGCATGAAGTGTCAGAGCCCGTTCCTGGCAGGTTCCAGCCCTCAGATCGCGCCATTCGCCATCCCAGACGTACGACATATTCAGTATCTCATTCTCTGACTGAGCCTGAATTCTTTCGTCATCAAGGACGGCTGCATCGATATCTTCATCTCTGGCGACAGCAGCTACATGTATTATTTCATCTATGGCAAAATTTCTGGCATCTTCGACAATCTGGCTCCATTCATCTTCAACATCTTCCATAGTCCAGTCATACTGGTCGAGAAACTCGGATGTAAGCTCTTCCGGGCGTCTATCGACTTTAACGTCATAATCCGAATTTAGAAGTCTCTCACCCTCTCTCAAATTTACTCCAGACCTGCCCCCGGTAATCGCCATATCTCTCGCTTTCAAGCAAAAGTATATATTTGTTTTACAATATACTTTCCGGAGACAGACTTTCTAACGCATGTTTTTAACAGGTAGCAGATGAAAGACATTATTATGCCGTTCACGCCTTTCCATTTCGGACCTGGTATTATACTGGGTCTTCTACTCCTCAAGTACCTGGATTTCCCGACTTTTGTCGCAGCTAACGTGATAATTGACTGGCGGGCTACACTAGTATTTTTTGGCTTACTGGACGGTCCTCTGCACGGCTGGGTACACACATATCTTGGAGCATCGATCATGGCGCTATCACTCGGCGGTGCGATGATCTACATGCGGCCGCGGATGGAAAAAATTATGAGCGACCTGGAGCTTCGGCAGAAAATCTCCAGAAAGAAAATTTTCCTGACATCGTTTGCCGGAGTATTTATCCATATTACCTTGGACGCCATGCATCACCCATATATGCAGCCGTTCTTTCCACTGGATATACGGCCGCTTTTCGGCCTTGCCTCAACTTTTGAGCTCCGAGCCGTGACTTTTACAATGCTCCTGCTGAGTTTCCCGGTCTACATTCTCCATGTAAGTGACACCTCCAATTTCAGGCTTGAAAACCTCTCAGGAAAGTAGTTCAAGAACTTTACCGACTCTTTCAAGCACTCTCTCCATGAAATCCTCATCAGCCTTCGCCATAAAGAAAATTCCCAAGAAAAACATTATCATACCTGTAATACCTGTGAAAACCGACGTATAGAAGCTTTCGAACAGATCAAATGCTCCCGAGCGTATAAACAAAAGCATCACAGTTGCACCTGTCAGAGAGACTGCAAGTCCGAAATACTTGAGAATAACCTGCCTCACACCAGAAAAATTTTTCTCCATACTGAAAAATCCTATCGAAAGTTTCAAACAACACATAACTTTTACCGACTAACCAGAGTCTATGAGCGAGGAAAAAGAGTCTTCCGATACCCGGGAACACGTTATCCCCGGAACCAAGAAAAAATTTACTGGGGAAGACGTCGAGGGATACGACTTCCGCGGCGACTTCGACATGACTGAGATGCTGGAAAAATACTCTACAACCGGCTTCCAGGCAACACACCTGAAAGAAGCTATTGATCTCGTCAAAGAGATGCGGGACGAGGATGCGAAAATTTTCCTGACCTTTACTTCAAACATAATTTCATCCGGGCTCCGAGAAGTTGTGGCTTACCTCGCGAGAAAAGATTACGTAGATGTTATGATCACCTCCGCAGGTTCTCACACCGAAGACATCATCAAGTCCAACGATAATTTCAAGATGGGAGAGTGGGAGGCTGATGAAGCAGAACTGAGGGAAAACGGTATCAACCGCCTTGGAAACATCTACGTCGAGTCAGATCATTACGTCTGGCTGGAAAGCTGGTTGAACGACGAGTTCTTCGAGAATTTTTTCTCGGATGAAAAAATCCGTACTCCTTCTGATCTTGCGTACGAACTAGGAGCGGCTGTCGGTGAGGACGAGGACCTGGATGAGTCAGACTCATTCATATACCACGCATCGAATAATAACATCAACGTCTACTGCCCGGCCATGATCGATGCCGAGATCGGTGACTTCATGTTCTACTACCGGCAGGAACAGGATTCTGAGATAGGAATCGAAATCCTTGACGACTGGGAATGTCTAATCAACGAGGCAATCGAAGCTGAGAAGACGGCGATCATCTCGGTGGGTGACGGCGTGCCTAAGCACCAGGCGATCATGTCGAACCTGTTCAGAGGTGGCACCGATTACGCTGTATACATTTCCACAGGTATGGAAGGAGACGGCTCACTGAGTGGTGCGCCCCCAAAAGAAGCAGTTTCTTGGGGCAAGATCAAAGAAAACACAAAAAACTACACTCAGGTTGAGGCTGAGGCCACATTAGTGTTTCCGCTGCTGGTCGCGGAGGCTTTCAAGAAGTACGAACCGGAGTGATCACTATAGTCTACGATCAGGAGCTTTACCAGAGATTCTGCGAAGCAATTAACGAGAGGTACGAGGCGCTACTGGAGTTCAACGCGTATGCAGAAGAAGTGAGAAACGGAGAAGCAGAAAAGGAGTACAGGGAGGACGCATTACTCCATGCTTTCTCCGCCTTTGTCGAAATCTACAACTCGAGCGAGGATTTTCAAGAATTGCTTGAAACAGTACCTGCAGAAGGAATAGATTCTCTGGAAGATCTCATGATAAAGACTGAGAAACATGGAGATCAACTACAGGTCTCGGTCTGGATTTCGAGAGAGGTACCGGATGAAACAGAGATGGCTGCTATAAACGCGGTGAGCGACAACTACATCGAGCTTGAGGAATACGATCTACTCTGCTGATGCTCTGACACAGGAATACGGAAAAACTGTAAATCACTGCAGAAGGAAAAATTTGTTATGAAAATTTTGATCGCTGGCAACGGTTTCATCGGCCGGAAAATAGCAGAAGAGCTGAGAGACAGCCATGAGATAAAAACACTTGACAGGAGTGAAAACTCCACCTTCACCCAGGATATCACCGAAGAATTTTCTGTAGAAGAGGAGTTCGACGTAATTTTCCACACTATCGGGCTCGCACCAGGAATGAGCTCGGAAAAAGAATACGAAAAAGTTCATGTTGGAGGAACTGAAAATCTCCTGGAATCTGTTGAGAGTGACAAAATCGTCTACCTTTCCGCTCTCGGAACCGGGGAAGTCGAGCACAGTTTCTTCCGGACCAAGGAAAAAGCCGAGAATCTGATCAAAGATTCCGGGAGAAAATACACTATTTTACGTCCCTCAACGGTATACGGGCGTGGAAACAAGTTACTGGATCTTATGCGGAAAGCCGCACCGACAATGATCTTCCCGGACCTGAAGACTGAGACACAGCCTATCCATATTGACGACCTGGGTGTAATACTCGCACGCACAGTCAAGGAATTTGACTCAGAAACGCTGGAAATTGGAGGACCAGCGAAAATGACTGTAGGCGAACTCGCAAAGAAAATTTACAGAGAACAGGGTTTTCCATGCTTTTTAGTACCTGCACCGAGATTTCTGCAGGAAACCGGTTTGAAAATCCTAGACCCGCTTCCAGGTCCTTTCAACAGGGAAAACATTCAACTTTTGAGACAGCAGAACACGACAGATTTCAATGACGCAGAAGATATACTTGGCGAACTCAGGGAAATTTGAAAAAATTCACGCCAGACCGTATTCATCCCAATGGACACCTCACATCTGGTAACCTCAATCGAAACAGAAAACATCGACACAGATGAAATTTACGACGAAGACGAAATCCAGTCCTCAATCAACCAGATTCTAGGCGCCAACGCCTCTATCAACCAAAGCTCCGAAAAATAGATACAGGAAATCTCAGATAACATAGAAAAAAGCGTTGAAAACTACTACAGCGCCGCTCTAAACTTCATTAACGGTGAAAACTACGCCCTCAGAGACGAGGCTGGACAGATGGCAGAAACCATGCACAGCCTGGATCAAAGCCTGGAATTCCTCAACACGAAAACCAGCTTAGAAGATCAAAACTACAAGAAATGCCTACTTGAAGTCAAGAATAGGCTTGAAGCAGAAGTTATCGCGCCACTCACCGCCAAAGCCCTGGAAAACGGAGAATTTACATCAGAAATTTCTGAGACAGATTTAGACTACCTTCTGAGGCCTGTAAGAGATAATTACTTTCAGGATAGGCCTCTATGAAGATTTCTTAGAAAAATTTAGAGAAAAGTTTAGCGCCAAGGGCAGGGCTGGACTCAAATCTGTAAGTGCTTCGGCTATCTTAACGCCTCAGCCTTTCCTCTACTAACAATTTTAACAAAAATCATTAAATTACTAAGTGAAAATGAGATTTGTTTGGCTGGTTGTTAGGCGTTTCCGAGAACTATTTCCAGTTTTTCCATCTCTCTATATTTTTCCTCCAACCTACTAAGCAGTTCTGCCACTTTCTTCTTTTCTCCAGAGGGAAAATTATCTGATTCTAAATGCCTGAGATACGCCAACCTTAACGAATCAGTTTGAACATTTACATCGCCAGATTCTGTCTCCAGCTTTAGATTTACGGAATCAAGAGAATAGGTAGCATTATGCATTAGCGTATCAAGAATCCACTCTTTTTTCTCCAGTGCATCTTCCAAGGCTTCTTCCTCAAATAGTTCCTCTGCAGTTTTGTCATAGAACTCCTCCAGCGACTCTCTCCAGTACTCTTCACTCCGATTATTAACCTGATTTATGACAGTTAAAAGGGTGTTTAGAGCATTTTTGTCGTCAGGTAATTCTTCATCAGGTACTTCTATATCTTTCAAGGATAATTCCTCTGGAAGTCCAAAGCTATCAAGACCGTACTTTCGCTTCAGTACGACAGGTGGCCGCCTGGTATCCAAAAACTTCTGGATAACCTGTTTGAAACCGGATAAGAACCCCTTCCCAACAACCCAATAAAAAATATCCACAGGCATCGGGACAAAACACCCTGGGTGTAGGATTCACTTCTCCTTTAACCTCAAACAGTTTGAAACACCAATCCTATCCACTCAACATCTCGACAAGACAAATTCTGCCGTACAAAACCTCTATACCCGCCGAAAATCCTGGATAAACAGGTCACGAACCCTTAACAACCGAAAAATCACGGCTGAAAACTTCTGAAACAGGTCAAACTCTACACAGAAAACACCGGAAATAGGGAATAGTACACACAAAAACCGTTAACAGGTGTTTTCACCCGAAAGAAACCGAAAAACAAACACCACGACATTAAAAATAGTAACAAAACTCATAATACACTATCTATGTATAAAGACAACTATACCTCAACGGAGGATGATAAAACAATATGACAAACTCTAACACCTCACACACACAAAAAATACTTTTAACAACTCTAACACTACTCTTCCTAACAGGATTCTCGGCAGCAACGCAATCTATTTCAGATGGAGATGTCGGGGACCTTGATACGGAGCTTGGAACACAGACTCAGTCAATAACATTCACTTTACAAGATGGTACAGACTATGATGGGGATTCAAGTGGCGAAGCAACAGTTGATATTGATGTCACAACCGCTGATAGTTCATTAACAGTCTCAAGTGCCACACTTGATACACTGAGTGGGTCAGATGCGGGAGATATTTCTTCTGCTGGAACCAATGGTGTGTCGGTGTCAAGTAATACTGTGACACTAAAGGTTGATGAATCTACACTGACAAGTTCAGATTCTACAGTTGATGTCACTATCACTCTTGATGACATCGATGCAAGCAGTGCATCTACTGGCAGTGTAAGTTATGATGTAGTATCAAATGGTGATGGCGGAGGAACTGCATCTGGAGAAACTGTAACAGCGCCATTCAGTATCAATCAGGCATCAATTACATTTGACTCAGCTGATTTAACAAACAATGACGACGTTCAGGTAAGTCCTACGGCAACCAATGTAAAAGGTGGCGTATTCGTTGAAATTACAGAAGCCGACAGCAGTACAGTAGTAGGCTCTGCCACGCTGAATACTGTTGACGGAACTCAGCAAACAATTAATCTCGATAGTCCTGGAGAGGTCAGTGATGGCGAGACTATGACGGCGACAATGTACAGTTCAAACGGTGGCACCCAGCTTGGTACTGATACAGCTACCGCATCTCAGACCCAATCAATTAGTGGAACAGTATATGAGAGCGACGGTTCTACGAAAGTCAGTAGCGGAACAGTTCAACTCTACGAAGGACAGACAGACACCTCTGGAACGGCTACTTCAACAGTCGATCTAAGTTCAAACAGTGGCACTTACTCTTTCAGCGATGTTGCAGAAGGCGATGTAACAATTGCAGTTAAAGGAGTCACAAACCATGAAGACGACTCAACCACGTTTAATTTGAATGCAGGTGAAGCTCGTACGGCTGAAGACTTCACTCTCCAACAATCAGCAACATTTGACGTAACCATTAACGATGCAAACACTGATGACACAGTAGATCAAAGCGGCGAATTGACGGTAGAAGCTGAGATAACCAACAATGGGGATGTTTCAGGAACTAAGGATGTAAGCTTGGAGTTCCCCGACGGAAATTCTGTTTCCACAAAATCAGTTGAAAGCTTGGGTTCAGGCAGCACAGTTACGGAAACATTCACAGTTAGCGGGACAGGTACAGAAGTAGCTTCAGGAAGTCAGACTGCCAAAGTAGTGACGCCTGATGACTCAGTAACAACCTCAGTTACAGTCAATCAAGTTCTTGATAGTTACAGCGTTTCAGCGACAACAGACCCAATCAATCAGGGAGAGGCACTACAGTTAGATATCACAAGTGCACAGGACAAGGCAGGTAGTGAGTTCACTGGAACTGCTGATCTCACGATTGACAATGTTGATGGACAAGACCCATCAACAAACAGTGTAGACTTCACTTCTGGAAGCGCAACAGGAGTAGAGATTCTGAGTGCTTCTAATACAGAATCAGTTTCCTCAGGAGACTACACAGATCTTACAGTCTCCGCACAGGATGCCTCAGATACCTTTGGGGTCACAGTGAATCCTGTATTGGACTCTCTTGAGGTTGATCAGGATTCGGTTGAAGTAGGTCAGAACAGTGCTTTGACAGTTGATTTGTCAAACGCAAAGGACTTAGCAGGAGACGACTTTACTAAATCAGCGACAGTGAACTTTGACACCAGTAACTTTGCTGGCACAGGTGATTCTGCCTCAACTTCTGCATCACCTACTTTCGATGAGAATGGAGATGCTGCAGGAGTAACAGTTCTCGATAGTTCAGGAACTCAAATTCAGGCTGAATCAGAAGTTACAGTTAATGCAGGAACTTCTCTAACTGATGGAGATAGCTTCACAGCGAATATCACTCAGGTTGCTGAGACGATTTCAGCTGCTTCAAATACAACAGCAGATAGTGATGAAGCTGTTGCGGATGGAAGCGACGAAGTCAAATTCACATCCACAGTAACTGACTATGCAGATAATCCTGTTGAAGGAGCAACGGTTTCAGTAGATGATGCACAGGATGTCGGTAGTTTAAGTGGCATCAGTGCAGGAGACTCTTCCGACACTGATTCAAATGGAGAGGCAACATTTACAGCAACCTCGACTAACAAGGGAAATTACTTAGTTCAGTTCTCTACAACATCTGGAGATGCCACTCAGACTCCAACCGCTACTGGTCATTTCAAGGCTGGAGCAACAGACTACTTGGAGATTACAACTACTCCAAGTGCAAGTACAGCAGGTTCAGATTCAGGAGCATTTGTAGTGACTCGATACGATGCGAACGATAACGCAGTGACAAGTGGAAGCTTGACAGTTGACCTTTCAACTGATTCCTCTGGACAAAACGCAGAGTTTAGAGATTCGGGAAGTTCCAGTCTTTCCGGAACAGTGGAGTTCACTGATGGATCCAGTACTGCAAGCTTCTACTACTACGACGAAGACGCAGGTGACCATTCACTGACAGCTAATGCAACCGACATCACGGGAGATTCGGTATCTCATAAAGTTGAGGTAGCAGATGCGAACTCAGTAGCTGTAGAGACCGAACCAGTTGGTTCAGAGGATTCAGCCACAGCTGGTGAAGAAATTGGGCCTACAAGAGCCAAGGTGACTGATGAGTTTGGCAACGCCGTTGAAGGAGTTGATGTAGAGGTTTCTGAGACTGGTAATAGTTACGCATTTGATTCGGGAACAACCACTCAGACAACGGATGAGAATGGTGTAGCAACATTTGATGATCTGAATATAACCACTGCCAACACAGGCTATCAGCTCGAATTTAGCATCGATAGCAGTGATGGAGATGTTGCCAGTACCAGTTCAGTTACAACAGGCACATTTGAAGTTGTAGCTGCATCAGTTGATTCAGTTGAGATTAATGACGGAGATCAGACAATTGCCTCCGATGGAACCTATGACTTCTCAGCGACAGCAAAGGATGAATTCGGCAATGTGATTGAGGACAGTGATCAGTCCGCATTTGCATGGACCCCTGAATCAGAGATGGATGGTTCGGGAACATTTGAAAGCGGTGCTGAGGCAGGAACCTACGATGTGACTGCTTCATACACTGACACTCGTGGAGAAGATGATGTAACGGTTGAGAGCAGTCCGGTTACAGTCACAGTAGGTGACGACACCTACGACTTGACTGCTGATCAGTGGACTGCACTGTCTGCTCCTTACATGACAAGCAGTGTAGATCTTCAGGGTAGTGATGGAACTATCTTGAGTTATGATCCTTCAGCTGAAGGAGATGTCAAGTGGAATGTTGTGAGTGAAGACAATGTGTTCCAGAATCCTCAGAAGGCTTACTTCGTCAAAGGCTTTGATAGCGTTGCTATGAACAAGGATAGCGATGCTGCTGATGTCGGAGTAACTGTTGAAGAAGGCTGGAACTTTGTAGGTGCTTACAACAACGATGTAAGCCAGCAAATCCGGGATGTGTTCTCGCCATTTGAGAACGCAGCAGACACAGTTGGATACCCAAGCAGGAACCTCAACAGTAACGGAGCATTTACAGGATTCAAGAACTTCGATGGTTCCAGCACACAGGCGACAGAGGTAAACCAAGCTTACTGGTTCCATGTGTATGATGGACCGGCAACCTTGACACCTCCACAGCCGGAGACCAATTAAAATGGTCTCTTTTCTTTCTCTTTTCTCTTTAGGTGATAAGACAAAATGAAATTAAAGACAAAGAATTTGGTCACGGTATTCACAGCATTATTGCTTTTTACAGGTGTTGCAGTAGCTCAAGATGGACCTCAGCAAATCCCTCATATAGTTGATGGAGAGAGTATCCAGGTTCAAGGCGGTCCCTTTGATTCAGATGGCGAACCTTATTCTGGTACTGTAGTTGCTTCCAGCGGTGTCAGTGATCCTGTAAGTTTGGAAGATGGAAGCTTCCAAGACTTACTGGTGACAGGACTCAGCTCTGGTGATGAGTTCGGTTTGACTGTTGGTGATGTTCAGGTTGACAGCAGTAGCGTGAATTCTCTTCCAATAGAGTTTGAAAGCGGTAAAACAACCACAGTTGAGGAATCAATCACTGTTGAAGTGGACGAGCTGAATGCTGATCTATCTGTTTCAAGTACTGATGTAGATTCTGATGAACGGGTAGAGTTCGATTTTGATGGCTCAGGTTCTACAGGAGTAACAGATTATGAACTTGATCTTGATGATGGAACTACTGAAAGTTTCAATAGTTCCAGCACTTTTGACTACACTTATTCAGACGATGGAAGCTATGAAGTATCTCTAACTGTTTACGATGAAGTTGGAAATACTGCTTCAGATACGGCGACTGTAAATGTCGGAACCAGTGACTCGGGAAGTGATTCCGGTGACAGTCAGGAAGATGATTCAAGCACTGGCGGCGGTACTCTTCCGCCTTCGGATGATGAGCCTGAGCCGAAGAGTGTTGATGCCGAGGTCAATCAGGAAACAGGTCAGGCATCCGCACAGGTAGATAATGTAGAGGAGAATCAACAGGTTCAGGTCAACATCCCTGACACCGAAGAAGCTGAATTCACAGTTGAACAGGTCAGCTTTACTTCAAGCAGTTCATCAGACAGCGTCTCAGTTTCCGTAAGCGATCTCGGAACTGACAGACCAGAAGAAGTTTCGGAAGATGCTGGAACAGATGTCTACAGTTACCAGCAGATTGATGTAGAAGGTGTCGAAGATGAAGATATTACAGAGTCAAGTGTCAACTTCAAAGTCCAGAAAAGCTTCCTTGACGAGAGGGATAGAAGTCCTGAAGATGTAGTGATGAAACGCTACAACGACAATCAGTGGCAGGAACTGGATACAAGGATTGACGAAGAACTGGAAAATGCCTACAGATTCGAGGCAAGTTCGACAGGTTTCTCCTACTACGCAATCGCATTAAGAGACCAAAAGCAGAATGAGACACAGGGAGAACCAAACATTCAGACCAGTTCACTAAATGTTGAACCAACTGAAGGCACACCTCCTTTCGATGTAACAATCGAGGCGACAGTTGAGAACACTGGAGATGCTTCGGGAACACACGAAGTAGAGATAACTCTCAACGGTGAAGTCATCAAGTCCGAGACTGTCAGTCTTGAAGCTGGAGAGGAAAGAACTCTCAGCTACAACTACACAGTAGAACAGTCTGGAAGCCTATCCTTCTCGGCAGGTAACCAGTCAACAACAGTTGAAGCCTCTCAGACAAGCAACCTTCCGGTCTTACCGCTGGTTGCACTACTGATTGTTGCAATCTTAGCGGTAGTCGGTTACACTCAGAGAGAAACTATTCAAGACAAGGTTGAAGACCTTCGAGAGTAAAATACTCTCAACCATATTCTTCTCTTTTTATTCTATAAGGTGATTGATTTGGAGCTTTCAACTGAAGAAAAAGAAACTGTAGAAAGTATAACTGAGGACAATAGAGAAGCTCCTGATCGAGATTTTATTGTTCGGCTGAAGGATGTATTTAAACAATTTAGAACTTCTCTATCGATTTAGTTTCCCTGTATCATTTCTTCCAGCTTGTATAGGAACTTGGTGTATGGTATGAACTCTACCTGTGTTTCTTCTATTTCTACTGTTTCTTCAAGTGAAAGGTTGACAACTACTGCTTTTTCTGGACTGTATTTTTTGATGAAGCTCCGCAGCGACTTCGTAACCTTTGGTTCATCAAGTTCTTTGTACTTCACTTCTACAGGCAATTCTACCTTGTTTCCTGCGGAAAGGACAAAATCCACCTCCGCCTGAGATTTAGTCCTCCAGTATCTTACATCAAGACCAGTGAACTGGGTCTCCTGCTTCAAGAAGTTATGGATGAAGCCTTCGAACAGTTCTCCGAACTCTGAAGGAGTGTTCAAGTGTCCGAACCTCTGGATGCTGTAGTTCCTCAATCCTGAATCAGAGAAGTAAACTATCGGCGACTTGGTTATCTCTTTCTTCTTGTTAGTGTAGAAAGGATTTGTCTGCTCAACGATGAAGGTTTTATCCAGGTAATCAAGGTAGTTCCTGACAGTCGTTGATTTTACTCCCACATCTCTTGCCAGTTTAGAATTACTGACCGGATCGCCCATCTGATCAGCAAGAACTGATACAAGCTTGGAATAAGCGTCCACTTTCCTGACATTCAGGAAGCTGGACACATCTCTTTCCAAGTAACTGGAAAAGATTTCATCGATAACTCTGCGTTTCTCACTTTCCTTTGACTCAGTTACTACACGAGGGTATCCGCCGTAGTTCAAGTATTTCTTCAGTAGGCGATCCGTTTCATCCTTGTTAACTTCAAAGTATTTGTCCAGTCTGTCCTCGTACTCGTAATCTGTTTCGTAGTTGACGAACTCTTTGAAGGAAACTGGCGGTAGTTCGAACACTCTTTTCCGCCCAGCCAGTGATTCATGGATGTTCTCCTTCAGTTCCAGGCTGCCCGACCCCGAAACTACAAACTTGTAAGGTAGTTCTCGGTCGTAAATCCCTTTCAGGAACAGTCCGGCATCTTCCTTTCTCTGAATCTCATCAAGGAATACATAGCCTTTTTCCTCTCCAAACTCAAGCTCTATTCTATCTATCAAGTCTTGCTGTGACTCGAAGTGGGTCTTGTCCTCCTGAATATCCATACTGAGGTAAAGTGTGTTTTCACCGTTTCCTTCCAGTTCCTCCTTGAGTTGCTGCATTAAGGTTGTTTTACCGACCTGTCTGGCACCTACAATCAGCGAAATTTCCTCCTTTTCCAGATGGTCTTCAACCTTTTCCAGCATCTCTCTTTTGATGTATTCTGTCATATGTGGTATTTAGTGAAGAAGACTTAAACAACTAATGGTAATTTAGTAGGGTAAAAAGCATACCACAGTGTAAGATTAGTAGGGTTAAACACTTACTATAATAGTCAAAAAGCAGGGCAAATTGCGTTCTCTCAACTGAACGCAAATCGGTGTTTGCGTGTTATGAGTCGAATGGAAATCGCTGTATAACCAAGGGTTTTGAGTAATCTTTGGAAGAGTCATTCAAGTTTTTTGAGGTTTTCTTTGTCTTATTAGGCGATTTCTTGTACTTCTTCAAGCTTTTCTGTTTTAGTTCTCTATTCATTCAAACTCGCCTGTTTTGATCATGAATTCGTACTTATAGAATAAGGAAATAAAAGTTCTGTTTAAAAGCAAGAATAGGGCTACGGGGAGGAGAATACTTGAAACGAAAAATACTTGCTTCTATACTGATTCTAAGTTTTGTATCACTTGCTTCTGCCTCAGACTTCCAAATATCCTCAACAAGCTACGAAAGCAGTCTGGAAGAAAATGATGTTCTCAAAGTCGAAACCAACTTCACAAACACCAAATCAACAGGAATACAGGAAGTAAAACTGCTAAAAGACAATTCTAAAGTAGATTCACAAAATCTGAAACTTCAAGCCAATCAATCACAAAATATTACACTTTCCTACACTATAGAAAGTGGAGACGCTGAAGAAAACGCTGAATTTGCCGTGAAGACAGAAAACGACACCCAACAAATCACTGTAGATATAGCGACCTTGGAAAAAAGCTTTGACCAAGGATGGAACTACTTCTCACTTCCAATTGCCACACAGTCCACACCAGAAATCGCCACAGTCCTCGAAGAAGACAAAGTTGAAGCAGTCTGGAGATACGAAGACGGAAGCTGGGAAAGCTACGCACCAAACGCCCAAGAAAACCCATTCAACTCCTTCAAAGGCGGAGAAGGCTACATAATAAACACAGACAACAGCTTCACAATCCGACCAAATGTAGAAAACACGATGGAAGTCGAAAATGTCGAAGACTCTACACCTGCAAGCGAAGAACTACAGCAAGGCTGGAACTTAATCGGACACTACTGGGAAGAAAAACAGAACCCTGGAACAAACTACGCACTCGACTCCCTACCTAACGATGCAGCAGGAGCAACCTACAAACAAGTAGCGAATGGAGAACTATCACTTACAAAGCTAAACGGTGGCTTCAAACCTGGACAGGCTTACTGGCAATTCGTAAACACAGACACAGAATACGCAAAAAGCGAGTCCAACCCAACCACAGAAAACAACTGCTGCAACCCAGGAACAGCCGTCAAGAAAATACCAAATATCAACGGCAACAGTGTCGAAGTTGTCAAAAACAGGACAGCAACTATAGAACTCGATGTCAGCTTCTACGACCGAGAAGAATATCTCAACAGGTCAGAGTTCCAAGAAAAAACTGTAACAAGAGCTTACATTACTGATAAAAGACCTGAGTACAGTTTAAGCACTGAGTATCCGAACCTGGAAAGTAACTCCAGCTTCGAGAAAGTCTGTGAAAAAGAAGGCGGACTTGATGAAGAACAAGATATAATCCAGTGCGATATAGCGACAGAAAACCTTTCCTACGGTAAATACTGGGTTGCCTGGAACACTACCAGAGAAGACAAGAACCACTGGCAAGAAGACATCGACAGATACAACGAGTTAGATGTAATAGCAAAGAAAATACCAGATACCCAGGCATACTTCCCTGACTTTTTCCAAGAAGAATTTATAGTCAAGAATGATACAGGGACAGTATCTCTTGAGCCTAATTACTATGGCGACAGCCAGACCAGTGAAGAAATAAACAAATACTTGAACGAATCTGAGTTCCAAAACAAGACAGTCACTAAGATTTACATCTCCAGTTCTGAACCTGAATATGATGAAGACCTTAGCTCCGACCAGTTCACAAAAATCTGTGAGAAAAATAGCAGCTTAAACGAGAACAGCCGAGTAACCTGCAACCTGTCCACAGAGAACCTTTCAGCAGGTCAGTACTGGATAGGCTACAATATAACAAGAAAAGACAATAAAACCTGGGAAAGCGAAACAGGCAGTAGAATTAATGTTATAAATAATTCTTATGATGTAGGAGACCGAATTAATTTCACAGATTACTCTATCAGGTTTAACACTGTGAATACAATTCCTTCTGAATACTATGACGATCAATACGAAGTAAACTACAATATTACTGCTTCAAAAATGACCCAAGAGGCACAGGATGACTTCACATTCAGAACATATCTAATAGACTCAGAGAAACAAGAAATAGGAGAGGAGCTAAGCAGCTTGGATATAAATGGCGAGACCCGCACTGAACGAGGCTCTGTCCAGTCTGAAGAAGAACCTGCATACATTCTATTCTACAATAGGAATGACGGTGAATATGCCGTTCTAAATCTGAGCGACCAAATCTTCGGAGAACTTCCACAACTTCAAACCAATATCGCACCTAAATTTACGGAAGAAACTGTAAAACTTGGCGACCAAGTAAATGTCAGCCTTGGCTACGACGAATCACAGAATTCGGATAGATACCTAACAGAAGACGAGTTTACTAATACAACAAATGTATCAATCTATCTCGTAGATCAGACACACACCTGGTTGGAAACGGGAGAGGAAATATCTACCTATGATGTGGATGAAGAGGGCTTCTATGAAGACGGAATAAAGCCAGTAGTTGATGTAGAAGAATCTTCGCTCTCTCAAAATATCTGTTCAGATGTGAAACCATCAGAAAACGGCGATATTAACTGCAGTATCTCTTCCTCTCAGCTTGAGTCAGGTAGAACACATTTCGTTGTCTGGAAGATTGAGAAGAGTTCACAGCAGAAGAAATACGGTGTGAATTACTTTACCTCTATAAAGAAACTGAACGAGACAGAGATTGGAGAAAATAGAGAGGTCAAAATAAATGTCAGCAATATTCAAGTCACAGAACCTTCAAACGGCTGGAAAGATATATCCATCGAGTCATTCCTCCACAACAAAAATATGACCTACTCAGGCAATAACGCTACTGCCAGCGGTTTCCTTGTGCTAAATGAGGATAAGAAAACTATAGAATCAGATGACGACGAGGCAAGTATAAGCGGAGTATACAGCGTCAGGAAGGGTTACAACGAAACTGATGCCAACGAATACGAAACTATAGTAGCTAATGCCGAACCACTCTACCTGCTTGCTGAAGCAGAATATGGAGAACTTGGAGATAAACCTACATTCGCTTTCAAGATTAACAGAAGTGATTTACAGTGAATTGGAAAATTCTTCTCACACTCACAGCTGTGCTTTTGTGTAGTAGCTTGACGGCGGCACAGCCATCACAGGATATGCCTCATAGAATTTTCGGCACGGTCGAAGATACACAGGGCAACGCCTTAACTGATGCAGAAGTAGAAGTGGTTTTTGACGGGGAAACAATCGCATCAGACACTACTGATGGAGACGGATACTACGACATCACAATTCCATACGGACAAGGCTACAGCAGCGAAGAAGTCCAGATACAGGTAAGCGGAAGTCAGGTAGATGGCTTCACATACAGTTCAGGCGAAGTAGAGGAAATAGACTTGACAGTAGAGGTTTCTGGAAACGAAGAGCAAGATGATTCATCTGGCGGAAGTAGTGGTGCCGGAGGCGGTTTTGGCGGAGGAACTTTACCGCCTCAAGATAATCAGGATAACCAGACAGTAACCAATTCTATAGAGACTGGAAATGAGACAGTAAATGAGCAAGATAACCCAACTACTGAAGAAACAACAGATACCTCAGACGAAGGAGTTAATGAAGATAAAACAAATTCTTCGGAAGAGGGAACTGATTCAAATGGTGCTGAAAACTCTTTAATGGGAATGTTTACTTCATCAACATCTTCAATAGGTGAAATGCTCACAGTTTTCTTTGATGCTATATTATCCTCGTTAATGAGTTTGTTTAGCTCAACTTCCTGAGATATGTTACATTAAAAGCCTCTGAGGCAGGATAAGTTAAAGATTTGTTTCATAAACTCGCAGTAGCAGTCTTCCAACTGCAAGTGGAGGAGCAGGGTTGTCGAAATTCCCAGTATCTGGCGAGCAGTCTATATGGCTGCCTTCAACCCCGCACCTAAGCACTTCTATATTTCACCTTCCTGCTTCATACTGTAAACTTGGTTTCTGGACAGTATTATGTGATCCAGTATCTCCACTCCAAAGCTTTCCAGACAGTTTTGAACTTGCCTGGTTGCTTCTAAGTCAGCGTTGGAGGGCTGAGATTTGGCGGAACTATGGTTGTGGACAAGTATCAATGCTTCTGCATCAGTAAGGACTGCAGTCCTTGTAATATCCTTCACATCGAGAGAAGTCTGAACCGATTGACCGAGTGAAATCAGCTTGTCTCCGATTACCTGGTCGTCGTTGTTCAAGTATACAGCGTAGAAGTGTTCTTTCTGTTTTGTTTGAAGGTGTTTGTACCTCTCCCGTATATGGGAGAGGCTGTATACTTTTTCTCTTTCCTCCAACACTTCTGCTTCTACCTGTATCGTGCCAAATCTATAGTTCACGATTGAAACACCTTCAGGCTTGTTGAGGGAACTCTCCTTGCTCCATTTTCTGCTTGACAAGTTCCTCTGCTTTCTCCTCGATTTCTTCCTGTCCTACTCCTGCACTTGAGTCTGCGACAGAGAAAGCTACTTCCTTGGCAGTTTCATCTATCCACATCTCCTCTGTCTGCGAGTGCATATCAAGTGCCTTGTCGCATCCTTCTTCCCGGCATATTTCTGCGTTGAATGGGTTCACCGTGTTGCAGCGTGGACAGGCAACAGGTTCAAGAGTGAACTCTTCTTTGGTTTCCTGTTTTTCTAATCCGTGGAAGTCAAGGACGGCACCTTCTACATCTTCTTTTCCAAGGTGTATGTACTGCTTGACCGTGTCGCTGCTATCGCTCCAGCCTCCCAAGCTCCGTACCTGTGATTCGTTCATTCCCTGGGAAGACCAGAAAGTGGCTCTGGAGTGCCGGAAATTGTGGTTGTTGGTCTTTCTGTTCGGATTCCAGTCGATCTCATCTCTGTCCTGTACCCGTTTGAGGCTTCTCCGGATTATATTACTTGCTCCCGTATGAGAAAGCTGGTCTTCTGGATCTACAGAGCCAACTTTTCTGAAGAGGTAGGCTTCAGGGTTGTCGGATAGCGGGTCTGCTTCTTTCAGTTTCTTCAGGAAGGTGTAACCTTCTCTTATCGGAACATTTCTGGTGTTGGTTTTCTCGTCTTCAGCTGTGTTGGTTTCTTTTACTCTGACCTTTGCCATCCTGTTACCTTCTATACGGGTTATCTGGATGTCTTTCCACTTTAAGGCGAGTACTTCGCCGACTCTGGCAGCAGTCGCCCACATAACCATTATGTATGCCTTGTCCCGTGGACGGTTAGCTCCTTCGACCAGTTTCGCCACATCTTCAGGTCTTAGAACAGTCTCAGGGTCAACACTTTTGTTCCGACTGCTGTAGGTGTATGTCGCTATTTCACTACCGTTGTAGTCGGAGTCCTGTCGTTTCAGAAAGCAGTCTACGCCTGGTTCTCTTGAGTGATACATCTTGTTCAGGGCTTTCTTGAACTCGTTGATTTGTCCGACACTGAGGTCGTCTTCCTCGGTTACTTTGCCCATTTTGATGTCTCTGATTAAGGAGTCTATCCGTTCTTTAGTCGGGTTGTCGAGCTTCCAGTCGTCGCCGATGTGTTTCGCCAGTTGGTACCAAGAACCAAGTTCTCTGGTTCTCCGGTCTATACCTACATCTCTGACTCCGAAGTTGAAGCGGTCGAACTCCATTAGAATGAGTTTGTTGTGTAAAGGGATTTTCTGTGACAGAGAAATCTGTCTGTTGTGTGCTTGTAGTTTACCTTGTCTGTTGTGAATGTCGCCTCTTGGCATTTTACCTTTGTCTCCAGAGGATTAGCCAGAGGCGTCCGCTCGGCACCACCCAGATAAACGCCCAGCCTATGTCATATGCGTCAAATCGCCCAACCCAGAGTCGGAACGATTTGTGAAACCAACTCGGCTGAAAACGCCGAACCATTTTCAGACTCACTGAATCGCCCAAGCCAGGGTGAGTTTCGGGTGTGAAACCTTGTCGGCAACCTGAAACGCCGAGTCAACTTCACATTCGTGTAATCGCCCAGGGCAGGGCTCGAACCTGCGACCACCACGTAGCTGTCTTCTCCTCTCCGAGAAGACTGCTCAGAGCAGTCTTTCCTTCGGAAAGATGCGGTTAACAGCGTGGCGCTCTACCTGCTGAGCTACCTGGGCACCTTGTATCGTTAAATCAGATACAAGATTTTTTATAACGAAATGGAAAATGAGGTGCCTGCCTATGCAGACACCCTGATGATGAAACTTTCAGAAGTTTCTAGTCGAGGAAATGTTTCTGCTCGATTTTTGTCGGCAGGTACTCGTTGGCTACGAACTCCAGACTCTGTGATGCGAGGGCCTGCTGTTCTACTCTGACGCCCATGTCGAGCATCTTGTTGAGCTGTTTCTGCCATGCGTCGGTCTGCATCCATTCGTAGTCCATGACGTCGTGGATACGCTTGTAGTCCTTTGTAGGGCCTCCCGAGTCGTCGGGTTTTCCTTTCAGATCTTCTGTGACGTGGTGGAGGTCGTATGCTTCGATGTCCTCCATTGTCATACCGATGAGTTTGGCGTCCGGCGTAGCTAGCCTGTCGGACTGGAATGCGAGGCTCATGGAACCGGATTTGAGCACGGAGTAGATGTAGTATCCCCATGGGTCCCCGTCAGTGAAGACGTAGACCGGTAGCTCAAGTTCATTGTGCATCATGTTGATGAGTCTTCTGGCTCCTCTTGCCGGCTGTCCTCCCGTACCGATAATGATCGCATTATGTTCCTCGTGGAAGTCTTCCTCCACCAGCCGGTTGACCATCGCACTGGTCTCGACTACAAGGATGAAGTCGGCGGAGTGTTCCTCGAACTCCAGATGATCGACGATGGAAGGAATCGCCATTCCGGCGCTTCCCATGCTCATACCGTCGATCGTGTCGCCGGAGTCGTTGATCTTGATCGGTCCAAACAATCGTCCTTTCGGCTCTGCGAACAGGTGCAGGTCTTCACGGATTGCTCCTGTAGCTGTCTCGATGTCGACAACAACGTTGTTGGATTCGTCCTGATCTTCAAACGTGTTCTCGTCAAGTCCCGGTACGCTATGCTTCAACTGGTAGTATACTTCTCGAATTGAAGCAGTACGGCCGTTTTCTACAAGCTCCTTGGCCTTATTAGCGACGAGCGTGGTCTGCATGAACTTTCGGGCATGACTAATGTTCAGGAATTTTCTTGTGGAGTAAGAATCCCCGAGGCTAAGCCTTCCCTCTTCTTCATCGTACTCGACGTTTGACTTGGATCGAACCTTGGTTTCAATCGTCAAGTTGTCGTTTTCCGTGTCTTGAAGCTGATTTCTAAGTTTTCTTCCCAGACGTGTCAACCTGTCCAGGGTGCTTTCGTCATTTGCTAGGTCTTTCTTTGGCATAGTAATTTTTCACCTGTTAAAGCTGCTCAGGGTTGTAATCCCTTTGCACCATCGCCTGGATTTCCTCCTCGATTTCCTCTGGATCTCCTTCGCCCGCGAGTTGAGCGATCGCCGGACCCATCTCCTTCGCGTAGCTTGTAAGCTGGCGCTTCTTCTTCTCCTGGATCTCCTTCCTTTCCTTCCTTTTCAGGTACTTTCCAAGCTTTCTTCCAGCTTCCTGGAGAGCCAGTTTCATTTCTTTCCGGATTTTATCGTAATTCGCTACTGCCTCCTTACCTTCGGAGGTGAATGGAACCCAGACAGATGCGATGTGGATGGAGATGTACAGAGGTCCCTGTGGACGGCTTCCTGTCTGTGAAATGTTGTAGCGGTTCCAGGAAACGTCTTCCACGGCCTTTGTAGTAACACAGGCCGATTTCTTGTACAGTAGAGGGACTTTGTTAGCGTATCTTAGCTCGTTGAAGCTTCCCTCATCCTCGATGTCGCCTCCCCAGGCAAGTCCGACCTCTACCTGGAATGGATTACCCTGGTACACGCTTGGGCTACGTGTTACAGCCGTACTGTACTCCGGGTTAAGCTCCTTCTTCAGTCCTTTCAGCATCAGATCCTCGCCTAGAGGAGATAAGCAGTCTGTAGGCGGCGACTGGAGATCAACCTCCTGCGCAGCTTTCAGCAACTGCTCGGATTCATCCTTGCTGAGCGTATTCGGCCTTCTGCCAGTCTCTATATCCGCTTCTTCACATATGTTTTCTGCAGATTTTCTTCCAACCCGTGTGAATTCGTTCTGGAGGAAGCTGGAGATTGTCCTTGCGTCGCTGTTGTCTATCATCCTCAGAAGAACTCCAAGCTGGACTCCATGTGGGTGAGGTTTGATTTCCTTCGGCTTCTCAGGCAGTTCCTTTGAAACCCTTGGATACTCAATCTTGTTGCCATCAGGTTCTCTCAGAACAACTCTGGCGTACGGGTTCATGATCGCCGTGTGCTTCAGGTAGTTCTTGACAGAGTGGTGGCCGCCGGTGTACTTGGCCTCGATATCCATCTCGATCGTAGTACCGTGATCGAAGTAGTAGTCCTTGTCACCAGGGAACTCATCGCTCTCCGGCTCAATAACTTCATCCTCAAGAATTTCTGGTTCGTTCTTCTCAGTATCAATTCTTACAACGAACTTGTGGCACGGCTCGCCCTCCTGTTTCGAGTAAACAGTTACAGGCTCTCCTGTAGTCAGCTGTGCGTACATCGCGGAAGCAGAAATTCCGATTCCCTGCTGTCCTCTTGACTGCTGCAGCTTGTGGAATTTTGAACCGTAGAGAAGCTTACCGAAAACTTTTGGTATTGTCTCTCTGTCAAGTCCTATCGCGTTATCTCTTATCTCTACTCGAGCCTTCTTATCCCCGATTTCATCGATTAAAACCTGTATTTCAGGCAGTATATCTTCTTCCTCGCATGCGTCCAGCGAGTTGTCTACTGCCTCTTTGACTACTGTTATTATAGATTTTTGCGGGTTCTCGAATCCCAGCAGGTGCTTGTTTT
>ERZ1034543.14-NODE-14-length-52074-cov-5.263385_pt1 | contig 52074 bp, 51 predicted proteins | sample MGYA00520654_ERZ1034543 | MGnify/ENA primary metagenome ERZ1034543 (study PRJEB33760, sample SAMEA4777712) | hypersaline lake metagenome | biome: hypersaline environment; feature: brines | place: Spain | collected 2012-08 | depth 0 m ... | reverse complement strand
CTGGCGAACTCGGGCACCACGGAGCTGGGCCTGGGAGGAACCCTGGATCTCAGCACCACCGAAGGGAAAAACCAGGCCGTCAGTGTCGACCAGGGGGATTTTGGCAACAGTGAAGGGCCTGGGAACCTGCAGGACAGCCTGACGGCCTCTGCCAGCACGACGGCTGGGGATCCTGAGGTTGTGGCTGATCTCAACGGCAGTGATCTTGCGGGCGACTTGGAGGGCGGAGAGTTTAACATCTCGGTCACCAACGACTCGACTGCCGGCCAGCTCACCTTTCAGGTTGAGAAGGGCGGAGAAGTTACCAGCACACAGACCGTCGACGTCAGTGGCGACGACACCAACGTTACGCTGGAAGACGACGGCAGCAACACGATTGAGTTTGATGCCGGCAGCGCGTTCGCGGACGGCGACGTTGGGGCCAATGAAACGAAGGAATTCTCGATCGAGGTCACCGACGGGAAGCTCGGAGACCGACTGTCGGGAACGTCCAACGCCTCGGATGCCCGCGACATCATCAGCGACATTGATGGCGCGATCAACACCCTAACCAGTGAGCTCAGCGACCTCGGAGCCAGCCAAAACCGGCTGTCGTTCAAAGAGAGCAACCTGGAAACCTCCAGAACAAACCTAAACTCGGCCCAGAGCCGGATTGAGGACGCGGACTTTGCGCAGACCCAGACGCAGGTCGCCAAGCTACAGGTGCAGCAGCAGTCCGGCACCGCGCAGCTGGCGCAGGCCAACGCCGCGGGCCAGAGCGTCCTGTCGCTGCTTGGCGGCTAGGGCTAGTACGGGATCGAGGTCTATTTCACACGCACCAGCCAGCAGGCACAGCCTCCGGTCCGCGCCGGGGGCTGTGCTTTTTGGGCCGATAAAGACAGCGTCGGTCCGCGGGAGGCTTCGGCCGGTAGGCCTTAAAATTGCGGGCCGACCGCCGATAACCGGAGGCGAGGGAAAGCGGGGAGCGCCCCGCGAAAATCGCCGGGGCGGAAAACATTTCCCCACGATGTGACGGACGACGTTTCTTTTCGCGACTCGCCGTCGCTTTCGGCTTCGCTTATCCGTTGGATCTAAATTTGCATCCCCATCATGTACAGCGCACGCCAGCAGTACCAGCAGCAGGCCGTCCAGACGTCTTCGCCCGAAAAGCTGATCGACAAGCTCTACAGCGCCGGCATTCAGGCGTGTCACCAGGAGGACCGCAACCGACTTCGCGATGTGCTCTTGGAGCTCGTGAAGGCCCTCGATATGGAGAGCGGGGGAGAGCTGGCCGAGCGCCTGCAGGCCATCTACGAGTTCTGCATCAACGAAAGCGCGACTGGGGACCTGGACATGATCCGTGAACTGCTTGAGGAACTGCGCGAAGGCTGGCGGGAGGGCGTGCTCGACACACAGCCGGCCTAAGCGCCATTGCCCCTCTCCCCAAACGCCCCCAACCGACCACACGGACCCATGGCGACCCCCATCAGCAATTCGAATTTAAGCCCCGTGTACCAGCAGCTGATCCAGCAGACGCTCCGGGCCGAGAGTCAGCCCCGGGAGCGCCTGAAGGGGCGTCGGCAGCAGGAGAAGAACACCAAGTCGCTGGTGAGCGACCTCGACGGCAAGCTCTCGTCGCTGCAGAGCCAGCTCAGCACGCTCACGGACGAGATCACGAACCCGTTCGAGGGCCGCAGCGCAAGTGCCGAGGAGGGCACCGAGGCCTTCAGCGTATCGGCGGACAAGAGTGCCCGCACGGGAACGCACAGTGTGGCGGTGGACCGCCTCGCCTCGGAAGACGGGCGCGTATCGCAGACGTACAGCGCCGGCGGCTCGGAGCTGAGCACCTTCTTCGCCGACAACGGCCCACAAACCTTCGAGATCGGGGTCGCTACGCCGACCGACAGCAACCCGAAGGCCCGCACGCAGATCAGCGTGACGGTGAACTCCAACGGGAGCGACAACGAAGCAGTGCTGAAGGACGTCCAAACAGCCATTGACGGCGCGTTCCAGACCGCCGTGGACGACGGCACGATTTCCTCCGACGCGCGTCCGAACGTATCGGTCGTGAACCCCACGAGCGACACGGCCCGCCTCTCGGTGCGCAGCTCGCAGACGGGCTACCGGGGGCGCCTTGGCTTCTCGGACTCCGGAAGCACTCTGCTCTCGACGCTTCAAGTGAGCGCCGACCAGTTGGCCAACGATACGCAGGGCGGGGAGCTGACCGAGGTGGGCACCGACGAGATCAGCTCGAAGCTCACCAGCCAGTTTACGCTGGACGGCCTGACGCTCACGCGCAACTCGAATGAGGTGGACAATGCCCTGGACGGGGTCACGATCAACCTCGACGAGGCCACCGGCACCGAGGCGTCCTTCGAGGTGAGCGCGGACGAGGAAGGCGCGAAAAGTGCCGTAAAGGAGTTTATTGGCCGGTTCAATGAGGTGAACAGCTTTCTCCAAGAGAAAACGAGGGTGAATCCCGACAGTACCGAGCGCGGCGCGCTGGCCGACGACAGCACTTTCCGGCGGCTCCAGTTTCGGCTGCGCACCGACGCCACCCAACCGGTAGACGGCCAGCCGCAAGGGCTCAACAGCCTGCGGGACGTCGGCATTGAGGCCAGCCGCGACGGCACCCTGGAACTGAAGGACGAGGAGGCCCTCTTTACAGCCCTGGAAGAGAACCAGGAGGGCGTGCGGCAGCTTTTTGCGGGCCCCGACGGGGTGGCCACGCGCCTGGAGCGTCGGGTAGAGCGTTTCGCAGACACCGGCGGCCTCCTCGACGCCCGGGAGGACAGCATCGAGAGCACCATCGACCGCCTCGACGGTCGAATTGAGCAATTCAACGAGCGGCTCGAACGCCGCCAGCAGCAGCTGCGGGAACGCTACGCGCAGGTGGAAAAAACCATCCGGTCCCTTGCCAGCCAGCAACAGGCCCTGAGTGCCCGGCTCTTCTAGTGCATCTTCCTCACCCCCCATGCCCTCCCTCCCCGCCCTTCTCGATCGGCTTCTCCACCTCGGCGAGAAAACCCTCGACGCCGCAGCGGCCGAGAACTGGACCCGCGTGGCCGCCCTCGTGGAGCAGCGTGCCGAGGTGGCCGAGCAGCTCGCCGCCCCCGCCCCCCAGTCCGCCTCCAAAGACCTGTCTCCAGCGGAGCGGCGCGCCAAAGCGGACGCCCTCGCCGACCAGAACGAACGTCTAGGCGCCCTGCTGCGGGAGCGGCGGGAGGCCCTGAAGACGGAGCTGGCCCGGATTGGGGAGATCCGACAGGCCCAGGACTCCTACCGGGCCTCTCCCCCCCGCGACGGCGTCCTCCCCGACGAACTTGCGGGCTGAGCCCCCTGCGCCCCCGTCTGTCTACCCTCGCACACCCGCCCTTGCTTCCCGTTCACCCGTTTAAGGAATCCCATCGCCCGCCGATGACTATTAGCCAGCCCTCGGTGGACGCCCGAACGCCTCCTTTTCCACAACCGTGCAGGAGCCATGACCGTACAGAACAACCCATCGGCCGGCCCGGTGCAGCCCAACTCGGCCCGTAGTGACGAGGCCGAGCAGGCCCGCCAGGCCTCCCAAGCCGACGGCGCGGAGGGGACCGACGCCCCCCCCGACGAAGCCGCCCCGGGCGATCGCGTCGAAATTTCCGACGCGGCCCGGGCCGCCCAGTCGGACGCGGCCGGCGACGCGGCGCTGGTCCAGCGCGCCCGTGAGGCCTTGAGCACCTCCTCTCTCTCCGCCGATCGGCTTTCGGAGCTGCGGGCCAACGCGGAGAGCGGGCGCTACACCGAGCCCGACGCCGTTCAGCAAGCCGCCGAGGGACTCGCCGACGATCTTGGATCGCCTCCCAGCGAGTCGTAAACGAATCGGGGGCGGGCACCACCGGCCGCCGCTTCTAAGCTAGATCGAAAACCCCTGCTCGCGGTAGCGCTGCAGCTTGTTGCGGATGGTGCGCGCGCTGATGCCGAGTTTTTCGGCGGCGCCCTTCTGGCTTACGTCCTCCTTCGAGAGCGTATTCAGGATAAGCTTGCGCTCCATTTCGGCGATGGTCGGCGGGTCGCCGCCCTCCATGATCTCGCCAATCATGAGGCCGGCCTGCTCGGAGGAGGCCCCGCCCGCCCCTCCGTCGCCCGCGAAGAAGTGGTCCAGCACGTCGTCTTTCTCAATGCACTCGTCGTCCCCGGCCATCACCACTCCGCGGTGAATCATGTTTTCCAGCTCGCGCACATTGCCGGGCCAGCTGTAGGCCTGGAAATACTGCAGGAGGTCCGGCGCCAGCGTTTTGGGCGGCAGTTGGTACTGGTGCGTGTACTTTTTGATAAAGTGCTCGGCCAGCACCGGAACGTCGGAGAGACGTCCCCGAAGGGGCGGTACGTGCAGCGGAAACACCGCCAGCCGGTGGTACAGGTCTTCCCGGAACGTGCCCTCCTCCACCGCCGCTTCTAGATCGCGGTTGCTCGTGGCCACCACCCGCACGTCCACGGTTTTCGTCTCCGACGTCCCCACCTTTTGAAACTCCTGGGTCTGCAGCACGCGCAGAAGCTTCGCCTGCACCGACGGGGCAATCTCGGTAATTTCATCGAGCAGCAGCGTCCCCCCGTCAGCCTTTTCAAACGCCCCCACCATGTCGTCCACCGCCCCGGTAAAGGCCCCCTCGACGTGCCCGAACAGATGGCTTTCCACCAGTTCGCTGGGCAGCGCGGCGCAGTTGACCGGCACGTAGGGCTGGTCGGCCCGCTGGCTATTGTCGTGAACGAGGCGCGAGAGAATTTCTTTGCCGGTGCCGCTTTCGCCCTGCACGAAGACCGGGGCGCGGCTGCGTGCGATGCGGGCCACCATCCGGCGCAGTTCCCGGACGCTTTCGTGCTCCCCCACAAACTGCACGGCCCCTGGCTCGTACCCTTCGCCATCACAGGGCGCGAACGCTCCGCCGGGCGTGCCGTTGTGTGAGGCGCCGTTGTGTGAGGCGCCGTTCACGGCGTTGTGCGCGTGGCCGTTGGCGTGCCCGTTCGCCCGGCCGCCGGCCTGCCCATTGAGCGGGGCCGTGCCGCCGGCGCGCCCATGGGGCGCTTCCTCGGCGGCCGCGTCGAGCGCCGTTTTCACACGCTCCACCAGCTCGTCCGTGGAAAACGGCTTCGGGAGGAAATCCGCCGCCCCTTTCCGCATTGCCCGGACCGCCTGCTGCACGTTGTCCTGCGTGGATAGCAAAATGACCTCGACGTGCGGATGCGCCTCCTTGACGCGCTCCAGCAGCTCAATGCCAGTCATGGTTGGCATCTGAAAGTCGACCAGCGCAAGGTCCACGGCGCGGTCGTCCAGAAGCGACAGGGCTTCTTCGCCACCGGTGCAGGTGGTGACCTGAATCCCTTCGCGTGGGAACAGCCGTTCCAGAACGCCATGGATGGCCACCTCGTCGTCGACGGCCAGCACGTGAGGAGAATCGGACGGCGCAGAGGAAGCGGATGGGCTCTTCATTCTATTTCGGGGGCGTAAAAATTCGAGCAAAGCAGCGGAAAGGACCGGTGGCGGCCGTGGCGGCGGGACCGTAGAAAGCCGACCGGGGAGACGGACGTCTCCTTGAGAGACGAAGGGTTCCTTCAGAGGCGGTTAGAGGCGGAGGGTAAAGCAGGTGCCGCCTTCCTCGACGCTGTTGGTGGTGAGCGTCAGCGTGCCCTCGTGCCGGGCTGCAATGTGTGCCGCGATGGGGAGGCCCAGCCCGAGGCGGCGCGGATGAGTGCTGTAGAACGGTTCGAACAGCACGGCGGGGTCGTCCTCCTCGATCTCTCCCTCGTTCCACACCTCGAACGCAAGGGCAGAATCGGCCGCCTCGCCCTCTGCGTCGCGGCGGACCGCCCGGAGCCGCACCTCGCCTGCAGGGCCCGAGGCCTCCAGGGCGTTCTGCAGAAGGTTGAGCAGCGCCTGACGGAGCAGTCGCGGATCGGCCCTCACAGTGCCGTCGGCAGACGGCTCCACCTCCGTGCGCACACGCTCGCGGTTCACGTCGCCGAGCAGGTGCACCGCGCCCTGCGCCACGCCAGACACCGGAACGCTGCGTGGGGCCGGATCCAGCGACCGACTGTAGTGACGGAGATCGGACAGGAGGTCGTTGATCTTGCCCGAAGCCTCGAAAAGCTCCATCGCAATCTCTCGCCGCTCGCGGTCGTCGCGGGCGTCCATCAGAAGGTCGGCGTACCCGGAGATGGTGCTGGTCAGGGTTCCGAGGCGGCGCGTGAGGACACCGGACAGCCGCTTTAGGGCATTGTCCTCTTCGTCCAGGGCGCCTGGACGGCCGGCGGGGGAAGAACTTTCCGGGGACGACGAGCCGGCGGAGGTCTCTTCCGGTGGAAAATGAGAGTGAGACACAGCAGAGAATAACGAAGGAGCCATGAGGCGCTGCCGCACAGGTGGATAGGACATCGTGTTCTGTTTTTTAGGGTCCCAAAGTGCACGCCGAGACGCGACCCCTTCGTGGAAAAGGCGTCTCGGGAAGCTCAGGCAACTTTTTCTTCTTTCGGGAGCGTGGAGGGTTGTAAAACGGGAAGGAGTTATTACCCAATCCGTCAATGCCTCGCCTTCCATTCTCTGCGCCGGCTCGTGGGAGGTGGGCGCCGAGGAGTCGTCGTCTTGGGGCTCCGGGTGGCACAGTGCTTGTTTGCTTCTGCCCTCCCCGCGTCCCCCGAACACTTCCGCTCGCTTCCATGGACACGGCCAAACTCAGCCTTCTTCGGAACGCGATGACGGCGTACGCCAAGCGGCGCCGGGCCCTGTCGCGCAATCTCGCCAACATTGATACCCCCGGGTACGACCGCACCGCGGTCACCTTCGAACAGGAGCTTCACGAAGCCCGCACGTCCACCGGTCTCGGCCGTCGTCCATCGGCGGTAACGGCCCGCGTGGAGGTGCAGGACGAAGCCCCGGTCCTCGAAAACGAGCTGATGGCGCTCTCGGACACGCAGATGCGGACCCAACTCGCGTCTCGTGCCCTGAGCGAACACTTCGATCTCATGCGGACCGGCATCACGGGGCAGTCGCGCTAGCGCCCCGCCTCTCTCGCGTCGTTTTTTCCACTGCTTGTCGTTCCCATGGCTTCCGGACCTCGCTTTCTGCCGTCCATGCGCACCGCGTCGCGCGGCATGGCGGCCCAGCGCCGCAAACTGGCCGCCGCCACGGAAAACCTAGCCAACGCCAACACCTCCCGCACCGCCGACGGCGATCCGTACGCCTTGAAGCGCGTCGCGCAGCAGGCCGGCGACGGCCGGGGCCGGTTCGACCAGTCGCTGAGCGACGCCACCCTGGAACTCCGCACCCCCGACGCCCAGCACCTGCCCGGCCGCCGCCTGCAGCTGGAGCGCGGGACGGACGACCTGGGTCCGACAACGGAGATCCGCGAGGTAGAGGCCGAGCGCCTGGAGTACGACCCCTCCCATCCCAACGCCGACGAGGACGGATACGTGCACTACCCAGACGTGAATGTGGCTCAGGAAATGGCCCGCATGACGTCCGCCAACCGGGTCTATGAGGCCAACCTCTCGGCCGTGGACGCAACCAAGAAGATGGTCCGCGAGACCTTTAAGATCTAGCGCCGGAGCCGCCCCCCGCTTCTCCCCTCGCCCGCTCTCCTGCCCCGCCCATGAGCTCCGTATACTCGTCCTACGCTGCCGGTCGCGCCGCGTACACCCGTGGTCCCTCCGCGTCGGAGAAGGCCTCCTCCGCCGAGTCCCCTTCCGCCCCCGACGATACGCAGGAGGCCTCTTCCAGCTCGAAACCGCAAGACACCGCGCTCGACAAGACGGCCCCGAGCAACCTCACTACGCAGGAGCAGCAAATGATTGAGGAGAGCTTTCCCGAAGACCCGGAGCTTTCCATGCGCCTTTACGGGCGGGGCCGCGACGCACAGACCGTCCGATCGAACGCCCTCGGCGGCAATCTCGACGTAACGGGCTAGCCGTCGCCCCAGGCGGGCTGCCTCGCGCCCCGCCGCGCACTCCTGCCTTTCCTCCTCGGTTTTCTCTGTTCCCCATGAAAGCTGCGCAGCTCCAACGCTTCCGGCAGGCCGCCCTCCAACAGTCGGACGACGGCGGCAACGACCTGCCCGACCTGGAGGCCGCCACGGATGGGCCCGGCTTTGGCGACACCCTCGAACGCGCCATCGACAGCGTAAACGAGTCGCAGGAGGTGGCCAACGAGAAGGTCAGCGCGTTTGTGGCCGGGGAAGAGCAAAACCTCCACGAGGTCATGATCTCGATGAACCAGGCCAAGCTGCAGTTTGAACTGATGAACGAGGTGCGCAACCGCGGCCTCGACGCCTACAAGAAGCTTATGCAGACCCGGATCTAACGCCTTCCCCCGCCTCCTTGCCTTCCCTCGTTGACGTCACCTCTCCCGAGCGGCCTCGCACTCGTTCATGCAGTCCTTCCTCGCACGCACGCGCCAACTTTTGGAGGATCTCTCGTTGGGGCAGCAGCTCGGGCTGGGCGGCGTTGCCCTCGGCACGCTTGCCCTCCTCATCGGCATGGCGTACTGGTCCAATCAGCCGGACTACACCCTTCTGTTTGGCGACCTGCAGCCGTCGGACGCCAATCGCGTCGTGCAGACGCTTCGCGAAGAGGGCACGCCCTACGAGCTGAAAAACCAGGGCACGTCCATCTACGTGCCCCGCTCGTCGGTGCACGAGCTTCGCCTCCGCTTTAGCTCCGAGGGGGTCATCCAGAACGGCCAGACCGGGTACGAGCTGTTCGATCAGGGCACGCTGGGAATGACCGACTTCATGCAGAAGCTCAATAGCAAGCGGGCCCTGGAAGGCGAGCTTGCCCACACCATCTCGCAGATTGGGCAGGTCCAGTCGGCCCGCGTTCACCTGGTCAAGCCCAAGCGGGACCCGTTCCGGGACCAGGGCGCCCAGGCCAGCGCGTCCGTCGTGCTCAACCTGGGGGGCAGCGCCTTGTCGCAGCCGCAGGTGCAAGGCATCTCGGAGCTGGTGAGCGGCGCCGTGGAAGGATTGGGGCCGGCCCAGGTCACCATCGTCGACGCGGATGGGACCATGCTGTCCGATCCCCAGGCGGGCGACGAGGACATCCAGCTCACCTCCACGCAGCTCGACATGCAGCGCTCCGTGGAGCAGCAGCTGGTGGAGCGCGGGCAGTCAATGTTGCAGCGCGTGCTGGGCCAGGGCAACGCCGTTCTGCGTGTCTCCGCAGAGCTGGACTTTGACCGCACGGTTACGCAGCGCAACACGATTGACCCCGAAAGCGCGACGGTGATCAGCGAGGAGCGCACGCGCCAGAACAACCAGGACTCGACCGAGGGCTCGTCGAGCTCCACGTCCACCGTGCGCAACTACGAGGTAAGCCGTACCGAGCAGCGGTCCGAGGAGAGCGTGGGGGACGTCTCCCGGCTCACAGTGTCGGTGATGGTGGATCACAAGAAGACGGACGGCGACGGGGAGCCCCCCGCCTACACGCCCCGCTCGGACGAGGAGATGCAGAAAATTGCGTCGGCCGTCAAAAACGCCGTTGGCTTCGACGCAAGCCGGGGCGACAGCTTCACGATTCAGCAGACCCGCTTTGACGGGAGCCCCACGCCCGCCGCACAGGGGGTCGAGGATCCGGGCGGGGGGCCTTCCACGCGCCTGTACCTGCGGTACGGACTCCTCCTCCTGGCGCTCGGCGCGGCCGTGTGGCTGGTGCGCTCCATCGCCCAGCGGCTTCTGGGGGACAAGGCCGCCGGCCCGGCCCAGCTGCAGGACGGAGCGGCCGGCGCCCGTCGGCTCGACGCCTCCGAGGCCGACGGGCAGCTCTCGGACGGTGACGCGGCGCCCGACGCACTGGACGGAGACACCGACGAGGAGGAGCTCGTGCTCGAGGACGACCTCTATACCAGCAAGCTGTCCGACGAAGCCAAAGCCCGCATCGAAGCCCGAAGCGAAATGTTTGAAGAGATCCAGGAGCAGGTGGAGGACCACCCCGAGCAAACCGCCGAGTTGATTCGGGCGTGGCTCGTGGAGGATCGTTCTCTCTAGCCCCGCCGCCCTCGCCCACCGCCCTCTCCACACATTCTCGTCGTTTTCCTCGTCCCCCCATCATGCCCGACCGCAACTTTCAGGACGCCTCGGAGCGCTCCCCCAACGCCTCGCCCTCGCCCACTGCGGCACCCAGCCCCCTGCCCGACGACCCTGACAAGCTCAGCGGGGCCCAGAAGGCGGCCACCTTGCTCATCGCATTGGGCGTCGACACGGCCAGCGAAGTGCTGCAGCACCTCAACGACAAGGAGGTGGAGGAGGTCTCGGTCGAGGTGGCCCGGATGCGAAACACGCCCAGCGACCTGGTGGAGGACGTCCTCCTGGAATACCGCGACGTGGTGCGGGCCCAGAGCTACGTGGCCCAGGGCGGCGTGGAGTACGCCCGAGAGGTTCTGAACGAAGCCATGGGGCCTCGGCGGGCCGAAGAGGTCATGATGCGCGTGGAGGCCGCCATGGAAGTGTCGGCGTTTCACCTGTTGCAGACCGTCGAGACCGATCAACTCACCAATTTTCTCCGCCGCGAGCACCCGCAGACGGCCGCGCTCATTCTGGCCCACCTCAACCCCCGCAAAGCCGCCGAGATCGTCTCGGGCCTGAACGAGGACCTGCAGAGCGAGATCATGTACCGGCTGGCGACGATGGGCAACACGTCCCCGGAAATGATTAACGACATCGAAGAGGTCATCCGCAACCAACTAGGCTCCGTTATCGGGGCCGAGACGAGCGTGTCCGGGGGCATCGAACAGGTCGCCGAGATCCTCAACACCACGAGCCGGTCCTCGGAGCGCGCCATTCTGGACTCGCTGCGCGACCGTTCCGAAGAACTGGCCACATCTATCAAGAACCTCATGTTCGTATTCGACGATCTGGTGCACATCCGGGGCGAGGACCTGCAGACGCTGCTCATGGAGGTGGAACAGGACGACCTTGCGCTCGCCCTGAAGGCTGCCTCGGACGAGTTGGAAGAAAAGGTGATGCGCAACGTGAGCGACCGGGTGGCCGAATCGCTCGAAGAGGAGATCGAGCTTCTGGGGCGCGTGCGGGTAAGCGAGGTGGAGGAGGCACAGCACCGCATTCTGGAAAAGGCGCAGGAGCTAGAGGCGCAGGACGAAATTGTCCTCTCGCACGCCTCGGAAGAGTCGATGGTGCAGTAGCCCCCCCTTCGCGCCGTCTGTTTCTCATTCTCCCCCACCTGCCAGATGGGCCGCATCCTCAAGGAAGACGACCAGTCGAACGTGCGCCCGGCTTCGCTGGACGAGACGGACTTTCGGGAGGACGCACCTCCCGCGGCCTCGCCCCGCATTCCGGCGGACAAGGTGAACGTCTCGAATGACGGCCCGCGCGGCCCCGATGCCCCGGCGGCCCGGGACGTCCTGCGGCGCGATCAGACCCAAGAAGCCGACGCGCCGGTGCCCGTCGAGCCCCCCGCAGCCCCGGACGAGTCGTCTTCTGCCGGCGCGAGCCCTGCCCCCCCCGGCGCGGACGACGGCCCTGCAGCCCCCGCCTCCACGGACACCGCGGACGCCTCCCTTCCCGACCGCACGGCCGCGGAGTGGCAGGATCGCCTCGACGAGGCGGTGGAAAAGGCCCGCGCGGAAGGCTACGAGCGCGGTCACGACGACGGCTACGACGCCGGGTACGACGACGGGCACGACGCAGCCGAGAGCGCCTTGCAGGCCGAGTGGGAGGATGCGCGCACGGCCCTAATCGACGACACCACCCGCTTCGAGGAGGCCTGGGCCCAATACGTGGAGGCCAACGAAACACGCTTCGTGGAGCTGGCCCTGACGCTGGCCGAAGCCATCGTGGACGCCCCCCTGTCCGACGAGGTGCGTACGGCCTCGGAGGCGGCCCTTACCGACGCCGTCGCTGAGCTAGCGAGCACGCCCCCCGTTACCGTTACCGTCCACCCGGTCGACTACCAGCGCCTCCGGGAGTCCGGCGTGGCCGAACGCCTCATCGACGCGCACGACGACGTGCAGCTCGAATCCGACCCCGAGCGCCCTGAAGGCGACTGGGACGTTTCATCCCCCACCGGGGTGATCCGCCGCCGCCGAAGCGAAGTGATCGCGACGCTTCGGGACCGCCTCGGCCTGCCCGCCTCAGGGCCCGATTCCTCTTGATTGCTCTCTCCGTCCCCGCGCCCATGCCGTCGCTTGCCAGCGCCCTCGATGCCCTCGACGCCTCCTCCGTGCCTCCGCGCCGCTACGGGCGGGTAACCTCGGTGGTGGGACTGCTCGTGAAGGCCAACGACCTGGAGGCCGCGGTGGGCGAGATGTGCCACATCCACGTCGGCTCCGGGCCCGCGCCGCGCACCGTGCGGGCGGAAGTGGTGGGCGTGCAGGAGGGCACCACTGTTCTCATGCCCATGGAAAAAACGCACGGCTTGCAGTCCGGCTGTCTCGTGCGGCGGGCCGACCGTGGCATGACCGTGCCGGCTGGGCCAGGCCTCCTCGGCCGCGTCATTGACGCCGGCGGGCGCCCCATCGACGGCCACGGCCCACTGGGCCCCACAGAACCAGTCCCGATTCACCGAGACCCGCCGTCCCCCCTCGATCGGCCCCTGATCGACACTCCCCTGCGCACGGGCATCCGGGCCATCGACGGGTTTCTCAAGATGGGCAAGGGGCAGCGCACCGGCATCTTCGCGGGGTCGGGCGTCGGCAAAAGCACGCTTCTGGGCATGATTGCCCGCCGTGCGGAGGCGGACGTGAATGTCATTGCCCTCATCGGTGAGCGGGGGCGCGAGGTGCGCGAGTTTATCACGGACAACCTGGGCGAAGGCGGGCTGCGGCGCACGGCCCTCTTAACCGTAACCGGCGACGAGGCCGCCATGAGCCGCGTCAAGGGGGCCAGCGCCGCCATGGCCGTCGCCGAGTACTTCCGGGACCAGGGCAAGGACGTGCTCTTCATGATGGACTCGCTGACGCGGGTGGCCCGGGCGCAGCGCGAGATCGGCCTGGCGGTGGGCGAGCCGCCTACGACGCGGGGGTATCCGCCGAGCGTCTTTGCCCTGCTGCCCCGCCTGCTGGAACGGGCCGGCCCCGCCGCGGCGGGCACCATCACGGGTATTTTCACCGTGCTGGTGGAGGGGGACGACATGAACGAACCCATCAGTGACGCGGCCCGCGGCATCCTGGACGGCCACATCGTGCTCTCCCGCGCCCTCGCCGAAGCCGGGCACTATCCCGCCATCGACGTGCTGGAGAGCGTGAGTCGTGTCATGCCCCGGGTGGCCGGCGAACCGGCGCAGGAGGCCGCCCGCGAGGCCCGGCAGCTCCTGGCCGCCTACGACGAGGTGGAAGACCTCCTTAACGTAGGGGCCTACGAGCCGGGCAGCGACCCGGAGACCGACCGGGCCGTCGACGCCCACCCGGCCCTCATGAACTTCTTACAACAGGACGCCCACACGCCCCCCTCGGGGCCCAGCGCGTCCGAGCAGCTTCGGTCCGTTCTGGATCAAATCCCGGAGTAGCGCTGGCAGGGAATTTGGGCTACACATAAGCAGTGCAGATTTCTTCTCTGCGCCGGGCGGCGGGCTCGCGGCACTCTGCTCGTCGCGTCCGCCCAGCCGCCCTGCACGCCGTCCGCTCGCATGCGGCGCGGCACTCGGCCCTCAACACGACCGGTCCCTCTTCCACCGATGCCAGGCAAGAAATTCCGCTTCTCCCTGCAAAAAGTGCTGGAGCTTCGTCGTCACAAGACGGAGCGGGCCCGCCAGCGCCTGACCCGTGCCCAACAGGCACTGGAGCAGAAGCGTGAGGCCCTCGCCCGGGCCAAAGAGCAACTGGATGCGTGCCAGCGCACGGCTGGCGAGGCCCGGCGTGTTCGTCCGGCTGAACTGCGACAGGACCAGGCCTTTCGGGCGCGGGCCCGAGCATCGGTGGCGGAGGCCCGCGCCGCCGTGGACGAGTGTGCGGAAGATGTGCGCGAGGCCCAGGCGGCCCTGCAGGATGCGCGGCAGGCCGAGGAAACCATCGACGAGCTTCGCGCCCAGGAGAAGGAGGCGCACAAGCAGGCACAGAAACGAGCCGAAGTGGCCTTTTTCGACGAGCAGGCCGTGATGCGCCACGCTCGCAGCAGCCCCTCGTCCCCGATGTCGAACCTATGAGAAAAACCACGGTCACGTCCATTTTGGCCATCGCGGGCGCTGCCCTGGGCGCCGCCCTGGTGGGACTGCTGGGGGCCTACTTCATCCTGCCGCAGGTGGCGCCGGGGCTTACGTCCTCTACGGCGTCGGAGCAACAAGCGCCCTCAGACTCGGCATCCCGCTCTCAGCCCGACACGGCCCGCCGTGCCTCGCCTGCTGCCTCCGCCCCACCCTCCTTGGAGCGTTCCGACTCTGCCTCTGGCGCCTCCCGCCCGCGGTCGGCGCGCGGGCCCTCCCCGGCAGTGTCCACTCGTTCCGATACGGCCCGCTCTCCTGCGGCCCAGGCCCTCCGCGACTCGATCGCTGTGCTCCACCGCCGTCTGCGCACGGCGCAGGAAGTGGCCCGCTCGCTCCAGCAAGACACCAGCGCGCTCCGTACGCGGCTGAGCGCGGCGGAGACCAGACGCGCAAAGGTCAATGAACTCAGCGATGCGCTCATGGACATGCGGCGGCGGGGGCTCACGAGCCTCCTGAAGGAAGTAAAAATGAGTGTGTTGAAGGCGCTGTACCGGCAGACCACAGGCAGCGCCCGCACGCGTCTCCTTCAGTCGATGGAGCCGGCCCGCGCCGCCCGGTTCATCAACCAGGTCGTGGAGCAAGACGCCGCCGAGCCGGCCCCCATCGCCCCGGACTCTGCACTCGCCTCCGAGTAGTCTCCCTCACCGCCTCCTCGTTCGCATGCAGTCGTCGTTCGCCCAAGCCCCCGAGCGTACCGCGGCGGCGTCCTCGCCAGAGGCGCCGGATTCGCTTCCAACGGCCCCGGACCACGCGTTCGCCAATGCCTTGTCGGGGGCGCAAAACAAGCAGCGTCCCATGCTCTCAGGCTCAGCCGGCTCGCCCCCGAAGGCGGAAGCCCCATCGTCCTCCGGCACTTCCACCGCGCCTTCTTCGGACGCTCCCGAGTCGTCCTCTGCCGCCGGAACGGCCCCGACCAAAGACGGCGATGCCCCCACACGCTCCCGCACAGGCGCGTCTTTCTCAGACACGGCGGCCCAGACAGGCCCCTCCTCACACACCTCTTTCTCGCCGTCCTCTTCTGGCCCTCAGAGTGCCACATCGGCGGCGCCCTCCGCGTCGGAGGGCGCGCGTCCGGTCCTCAAAGACGTGCCGAAGGCCTCAGGTTCGGCGTCTCCCACGGATTCGCAGCGGCCCGCTTCGTCCGCCGACGCCAAAACCGCTCATCCGGCCCCTTCCCACGACAGCGCCCCGAAAAGTGCCGTCTCGGCACGCAAGCGCCCACTGCCCTCTTCGCCTGCGCCCGCGGCGCCCCGCCGCTCAATGACTGCCGCGCACCTCCCAACACAGCAGACCGAGGCCCCACCGTCCTCCCAGCGCGGATCCGGGGCCAGAGGGACCGCTTTGCCTCAGCAGGCAGTTCCCCGCCAGTCCCTCGTTCGTGCAATGCCGTTTCGGGCCTCTCTTCCCACGGCGTCCTCTTCGCTCACGACGGAGCGGTCTGCGGCCTGGAAGTCGCTCCCCCTTGCGGCGATTGTACAGAAAGGAGGGGCCACCAGTGAGGGTGGCTCGCCTGCTCTGCCGCGGGAAACCGCCGCGCGCATCGTCTCTGTGAGTCAAGGGGGACGGCCGCTCGACGCCCCGCCATCGCTCCTCGCGCGTCGGGCTGTGGGCACACCGGCGGCGCCCGCCTCCTCCCCGGACGAACCAGCGAAGCGTGCGACGCCTTCTCCGGAGGCCTCCGCCCGCGAACGCGCCTTTCGAGGGGTCCGCCCCAGGCTTTTGAAGACGCACGGCCGCCCCGCCGCCTCTTCGCCCCCCTCCTCCGCCTCGTCCCCCTCGGCACCGTCCGACTCCGCCTCAACCTCGCAGGCGGGCCAGGGGGACACGGGCTCGCGCTCTCGACAGAACGCACAGGGGGCCGCCTCATCCGCGTCGTCCACGGACGAAAACGACTCCGGAAGGGCGGGGAAGCGACAGGCAGCGGGCTCCCGTTCAGAGAGTCGCGTACAGTTTCCGCGTGCCTCCGCCCGTCGCGAAGGCGCCGCCAGCTCCTCCCGTGCTCCCTCGCCCGCGTCTCTGGGGACTGGGGGAGGGGCCGAGGCCGGCGGCACGGGCTGGACCGCCGCCCTCTCCTCTCTTGGCTCCTCGGGGGCGTCGAGCAAGGGAGCGCAGGCCGGCCCCGCCTCAGCCCCGCCGCGCACGCTCCCATCCGCGTGGCTTCAGAGCGCCACACAGGGCCCGCTCCAGACCGCCGAACTGGCAAGCGGCTGGAAGGCGATGGAACTGACTCTCGGGAGCGACAACGGCACGCTCACCGTGAAGGCACGGCCCGACGCAGACGGAGTGGCGGTGTCGGTTCGCGTCAGCGAGGCGCGCCTGCGAAGCCATCTCGCCGCCAGCGCCCGCCGCCTCCAGGAAACGATGCAGGGCCAGTACGGCAGCGACGTGGACCTCTCGTTCGGTGGGGGGAGCGCCGGCGGCTCGGGGGGAGAAACGCCAGACGAGTCGTCCTCGCGGCGACGCTCGCGCCCGTCGTCCAGCCCCGATTCCCCTTCCGACTCCCCCACCCCCAATCCGTCTCCCCGGCCGGACGCCCCCGGCCAGCGCGAGTGGATCGGGTAGCCGCTCCGTCCTCTTCACCGTTTTCTTATTCCCCCTTTCGTCCCATGCAGCCTTTTGCCTCCCCACCCGCTTCCCGCTCCAGCGGGGCCTCGTCCGGTGCCGCCAGCAACGCCCTCTCGGAAACCGCCTCGCAGAAAGTGGGCAAAGACGGGTTTCTGAAGATTCTGGTGACCCAGCTCAAAAACCAAAACCCGACCGATCCCATGAAGGGACGCGACTTTGCGTCGCAGCTGGCCCAGTTCAGCTCCGTGGAGCAGCTCACCGGCATTTCCGACCAGTTGGAGCAACAAAAGACTTCCGACCGGGCCCTCACGCAGAGCATCAACAGCGGAGTGGCCACGGACCTGATCGGACGCACTGTTGAGGCCTCCGGGGGTGAGTTTACGTGGGCCGGTGAGGGCACCATGACGCTGGGGGCCGACCTCCCCTCCGGCGCTTCAAACGTGACGATGACCGTTCGGGATGCCGCCGGAAACGCCGTGCACACCCGCACGCTCGACGACGTACCGGCCGGTCCGCAGGAAATTTCCTGGGACGGCACCACCGATGCCGATGCCCCCGCCCCCGCGGGCAACTACTCCGTTCAAATCGAGGCCACCGACGCTCAGGGCGATCCGGTAGAGGCCCGTCCGTACGTCGCGGGGCGTGTCGACCGCGTTGCCTTCGGCAAAGACGGTACGCGCCTGTGGGTAGGCGGCGCGAAGCTGCCGATGAGCCGCGTCCGCAGCGTCGCCGCGCCCTGACGCCTGGCCGTCTTCGCCCGCGCCCCGGCGGCCCGGACGTCGCCCGCGCCTTTTCCTCGCCCCTCCCGCCCCCGCCATGACAATCGAGCAGCGCAGCGGTCGGGTCTCGCCCACTCCAGGCTCGGCCCCACGGCCCAACGAGCCGTCGCCCTCCACGCAGCGCCCCGACGGCTCCTCGTTCGCGGAGCACCTGGAAGCGGTCCAGACGCAGGGTGCCGACCTCGAACTGTCGGCCCACGCCAAGCAGCGGATCGCGCAGCGAAACATTTCCCTGAATGCCGCCGAGCGCCAAACGCTTTCCGACGCCGTGCAGACGCTCGACGACAAGGGCGCCCAGGATGCCGCTGTTCTTCGCGACGACGCGGCCTTCGTGGTCAACGTGCCCAGCCGCACCGTCGTCACTGCTCTCGACCAGTCCGAGATGCAACGGCGCGTATTCACCCAAATCGACAGTGCCATGACGCTTTGACGGTGCTCCTTCACAGTGCCTCTTCGCCACCCTAGTGCCTCTTCGCCGCTCTTTTGAACCAAAGCTTCCTTTTCCGGCGGGCCCCACGTCCCCGCCCGTTGTGCGGGGCCCGGGACGCCGGTGCGCAGCCGACCGACCGACGCTGCGCGGGTTTCATCGCACTTTTCCCCCAACCATCACACACCATGAGCTTGCAATCGCTTCGTACCGGCGTGTCGGGCTTAACCGCCAACCAGACGCGCCTCGACGTCATCAGCAACAACATTTCCAACTCCAGCACCGTCGCCTTCAAGGAGGGCCGGGCGGCATTCAGCGAGGTCCTCGGCCGGGAGATTCTGGGAAGCGGACAGAAGTTTGGAGGCGCCGTAAACCCCTCCAAGGTGGGACGTGGGGCGGCCGTCGCCTCCGTCGACCGCAACTTTGCCCAGGGCTCGCTGGACAGCACCGGCATCAAGACCGATCTTGCCCTGAGCGGCGACGGCTTCTTCATTGCCAGCCCGCAGGAGGGCGCCGGCAGCCAGCAGCGGCGGCTCACACGGGCCGGCGACTTCACCTTCAACCAGAACGGAGAGCTCGTGACGAACGACGGCCTGAACGTGCAGGGCTGGAAGATCAACGAGGCCGGCGAGGTGCAGACCGGTGCCCTGGAAGACATCCAGATGGACATGAACGCGCAGTCCAGCGCGAAATTCACGAGCGCCGCCACCGTGGGGGGCAACCTCTCGGCCGACGCGGCGGTGGACGATACGAGTTCCATCTCCACCGTCGTCTACGATGAACAAGGCACGGCCTACAACGCGGTCGTCGAGTTTGAGAAGACCGGCGACGATCAGTGGAACTACACGGTGCGGGCCGCCGACAGCGCCCCCTTCCAGGACGGCAACGGAGAGGCCCCCGGCGTGGCCAGCGGAACAATCAACTTCGCCTCCGACGGCTCCGTCGACGAGATTACGGACAGCACCGGAACGCCGCTCACCGGCCCGGACGGCGCGCCCTCGGGACCGTCTGTCGCCTGGAAGGCCGACGTCGTGGACGGTGGCCAGGACCTCTCGATCGACCTGGGCCAAATCACGCAGTACAGCGGCTCTACGACGTCCAAGTTCCAGAGCCAGAACGGCAACACGTCGGGAGAGCTCGCGGGCTACAACATCACCGAAAACGGCGAGTTGCAGCTCAACTACACCAATGGAGAGCAGCAGAAGACGTACCAGCTCGCCATCGGCAACGTCAACAACCCCAACGGGTTGGAGCAGCAGGGCGATAACTTCTACACCACAACCAGCGCCTCCGGCGACCTTCAGCTCGGGCGCGCAGGGCGCGACCTGCAGACCTCGGTGGTGTCGGGGTCTCTGGAATCGAGCAACGTGGACCTCGCCAGTGAGTTTGCCGACCTCATTGAGGCGCAGCGCAGCTACCAGGCCTCGTCGCGCGTCGTGACGACGGCCGACCAGGTGCTGCAGGAGACCGTACAGCTGAAGCGGTAACGCCCTCGCTGAGAGCCAGCCCTCTCGCTAGCACCGCGTCTTTTCAAGGGGCCCCGTCCGTACAGGGCGGGGCCTTTTGGCATTTGGTATTGATTGGCATTTGGTACGGGGGGCGGCCGACACGAGCGGGGCGGGTGCAGGGGGGCGAACAGGCAGACGAACCGACCCACGCGGCCTCGGCCGGTCGGTTAAAAAATGCATTTGGCCGCCGATAACGAAGAGCGATCCAGCACTCGGAGCTTGCCAGTACTCGAAGCTTGTCAGCACTCGAAGCTTGTCAGCACTCGAAGCTTGCTTTTCCTCGCCACGCCCTCGTTCCCATGACCCAGCACGACGCTCAGCAGCAAGACCTTCGCCAGTTCGTCAGTTTCGTTGTGGCCGGAGAAGAGTTTGGGGTAAACATCCTAACGGTTCAGGAAATCATCCGACCGGTCGACATCACCCGGGTGCCCCACGCCCCCGATTTTGTGAAGGGGGTCATCAACCTGCGCGGCCGGATTCTCCCGGTGATCGACCTACGCACTCGCTTCGGGTTTCCCGCCCAGGAGCGCACGGGGGACATGCGCATCGTCGTGGTGGAGATTGGGGGCCGCACGGTCGGCTTCATGGCCGACGCGGTGCAGGAGGTACTCCGGGTGGACGTGTCCTCGATCGAATCGGCCCCGGAACTGGCCATGGGCATCGACGCCGACTACCTGCGGGGGGTTGCCAAGCTCGACGAGCGGCTCCTCATTCTGCTAGACCTGGAGCGCCTCCTGTCTGCCGACGAAGAAGAAGCGCTTCAGGGACTGGACGAGGATCCGTCGGCGGCCGCGACGGCCGCCGCGGCCGTGCCTCAGGGCGCCGCAGCGTAGCCTTGCCTCTTCCCCAGCCTCCCCCACAGGGCCGCCCCCTTCATGGAGCAGTCGGGCGCACTCAAGACCACACTTTCGCGCGACACCTTCGAGCGGTTGCGGGCCCTGATCCGGGAGCACGCGGGCATCGATTTTTCGGAGGAAAAACGCTACCTCCTCGAAAGCCGGGCCCGCCCCCGCCTGCTGGCCTGCGGGGTGTCCTCCTTCGAGGCCTACGTTCAGCACCTTCAGCGGTCCGCCCCTGCGGACGAGCTCACGCACCTGCTCAACGCCGTGACCATCAACGAAACCTCGTTTTTCCGGCATCCCGCCCAGTTTGAGGCCCTGGGGGAAACGCTCCTCCCCGAACTCATCCAGCAGCGCCGCGCCGAGGGCACACGGGAGGTGCGCCTGTGGAGCGCGGCCTGCTCGGCGGGCGACGAGGCCTACTCGCTGGCCATCCTCGTACAGGAGCGCCTGAAGCCCCGCTTCCCCCACACGGCCTTCCACATCGTGGGCACGGACATCAACACCGAAGTGCTGGAGGAGGCGCGCGCCGGACGCTACCGCAAACGCGCCATTCGCAACGTGCCCACGGCGTACCTCCATAAGTACTTCCGGCGCATGGACGAGACCTTCCTGCTGGACGCTTCTATCCGAGACCGGGTCCGCTTCCGGGCCCTCAACCTGACGGATGCGCACGCCATGCGGCGCATGCGGGACTTTGACGTGATCATGTGCGCGAACGTGCTGATTTACTTCGATCAGAAGCGCAAAAAACAGGTCCTGCAGTCGATGTACCGGTCGCTCCGTCCCGGCGGCTACCTGTTCGTGGGAGGGTCGGAAGCCCTGGGCGAGGCAGCGGCCCGGTTTGAGTCTGTGCAGGAGGGGGGAGCCCGCGCCTTCCGGCGCCCACGCGCCCCCTCTTCGCCCTCAGCGACGTAGCCCCCCGTGCACGTGCTCTTTCCCTTCAAACGCGCTCTCACGCCATGCAATTTCTGATTGTCGACGACTCCCCCACCATGCTCCGCATCATTCGCAACGCGCTGAACGAAATCGGCTACAGCGATATCGACGAGGCCGGGGACGGCGAGGAAGCGATCAAGATGATGGCGACGACCGACCCGGACTTCGTGATTACCGACTGGAATATGCCCAACATGGACGGGGTGGAACTGGCCACTACCCTCCGAAATCACCCAGAGTACAGCCACCTTCCCATTCTCATGATTACCACTCGGGGCATGAAGGAAGACGTCAAGACCGCCATGCGGGCCGAGGTCAACAACTACATCGTGAAGCCCTTCGAGCCAGAGGTCCTTGACGAAAAGATCGACCACTGTCTCCAGGCCGTTTCCTAGCACGTTTGCCCGCCCCCCTTCGTCCTCTCCCTTCTGCAACCGCCCCGTCCCCTCATGTCTCAAGCCTCCCACCAGCACGTGCAGGAGTTTTTGGACAAGCTGGACGAGATCCGCGCGGTCTTCGTGCTCGGCCGCCGGTCGCTTCCCTTTCTCGAAGACACCATCCAGTTTGTCGAGGACATCACCGTCCTGCTCGAAGAAGTCAACGCGACCATCCAGACCCGCACCGGCCATATGCGGCAGGCCACCGACCGGCTCAGGAGCGTGTCGGAGGCGACCGAGGTGGCCACCAGCGAAATTTTGGACCACACCGACGAGGTGCTCGACAAGCTGGACGCCCTGACGGCAGACATCGACCGCTCGGAGTCGAAATTTGAGGAGATTGCCGCCGCGGACGAGCGTCTCGTCACCCTTCTGCACGACGAACTGGGCGAGGAGCACGAGGCCCTGCTGGCGGAGGTGGAACAGATTGTGGAGCGGAAACGCGCCCTACGGGGCACCTGGGCCACCCAGCTCAACGACTCCCGCGAGGCCCTCTCGGCCATCCGCACGAAGATGAACCAGATCGTGATGTCGCTGCAGGTGCAGGACATCACCGAACAGCAGCTCACGAGCGTAAACCACCTCATCGAGACGGTGCGCACGCGCATCGACGCGCTCCTGGACGACCTGGGCACGGGGGAGGCGGCCGATGCCGACATCCCCGCCCGCGAGCCACCTCCCACCACCTCCTTCGACGGCGACGCACGCTACGACCGCTCGCCCGAGCGCCAGGAGCAGGCCGACGAGGTCGTCAACAGCGCGGGCGAGCCGGACCGTGCAGACGCTTCCGCCCCCGACGCCTCGCCCCCCTCCCGCAGCGCGCCGGCCTCGCAGGAAGACATCGACGAGATGTTTGAGGACCACCAGCCGGATGCCGAGTCGCCCGCCCCAAACGACAGCCCTTCAAACGACAGCCCTTCAAACGACGGCCTTCCGGACGACGGCCTTCCGGACGACGACCCGTCGGACAACGGCCCCTCGGACGACGACCCGCAGGCGGACCGTGGCGAGCCGGCCTCCCCGGAAGACATCGACGCACTTTTTCGGTAGGGGCCGCCGCCGAAGCGCCAGCGCGCGCCCCCACACTGCTCCCCGGCGCCCAGCCCGCTCTTTCCCCCATGGACGACCATCCCATACACGACGACAGCATGCAGGAGATCGTCGAAAGCTTCGTGGTGGAAGCCACGGAGATCTACGACGGGCTCGAAGGCGACCTTCTGCAGCTCGAGAAAAGGCCCGACGACTCGGACCTCGTCGACGAAATTTTTCGCGACGTGCACACCGTAAAGGGCACGGCCGGCTTTCTGAGCCTGGATCAGTTGAGCACCCTTGCCCATCGGTTCGAGGAGGTGCTCGACGCGATGCGGGACGGCGCCGTGGACGTCGAGCCCGCCATGACGGACGTCCTGCTGTGCGCATTCGACCACATGAAGGCGCTTACCCAGCAGGTGATCGACCGGGATCTGCAGTCCTTAGAGCTCGCCCCCCTTCTGGAGGCCCTCTCCGACATCACGGACGGCACGTTCGACCCCGACGATGTAACTCTTCCTCGCATCGACACGGCCGCGGAGACCGGCGCTTCCGCTCCGGCCCCGGACGCCTCGCCGCCGGACACAGCCGATGCAGACGTCTCGTCCCCGGATGCCTCGTCCGGCGACACCGGCGCTTCTCCGGCCTCCCCCAACGCGTCGCCCCGCTCCTCCAACGCGTCGGGCGGCACCGCCCCCGACACCATTCGCGTGGACGTGCGCCGCCTGAACCGTCTCATGGACCTGGTGGGAGAGCTGGTTCTAGGGCGCAACCGCCTGCTCCAGTTGATTTCCGACCTGCAAAGCGAGCACTCCTCCGCCCCGGCCTCGAAGGGCTCCTCGCAGCCCGACCGCCTGCGGGACCTGCTGGACGAGTTGGACGACGCCAGCGACAAGGTCGACTTTACCACGAGCGAGCTTCAGGGGGCGGTCATGCGCACGCGCATGGTGCAGATTGGGCAGGTGTTCGACAAGTTTCCTCGGGTGGTGCGCGATCTGGCCCGGGAGTTCGAAAAAGACATCACCCTCGTGGTGGAGGGCAAAGACACCGAGCTGGACAAGTCGCTCGTCGAGGAAATTGGCGATCCCCTCACGCACCTGATTCGGAACGCGGCGGACCACGGCATCGAACCGCCCGAGGTGCGCAAGCAGCACGGCAAGGACCCTCAGGGCGAGATCCGACTTTCGGCGTTTCATGCCGGCAATCACATTGTCGTAGAGGTGGCCGATGACGGCGCGGGCCTCGACCCGGACGCCCTGCGCGCAAAGGCGGTAGAGCGGGACCTCCTGACCGAGGCCGACGCCGAAGACCTGACCGATACCGAGGCCCATCAACTCATCTTTCGCCCCGGGTTCACGACTACGGAGGAGGCCAGCCAGGTGTCGGGGCGCGGTGTTGGGATGGACGTGGTCAAAACCAACCTGTCGGAGCTCAACGGAACGATCGACATCGACTCTACCCCCGGCGAGGGCACCTGCTTTCGCCTCAAGATCCCTCTCACGCTCGCCATCCTGGAGAGCATGCTCGTGCGCAGCGGCCCCGAAACGTTCGCCCTGCCCCTGTACGCCGTCTCGGAAGTAGTCCGCCTCACGCCCCAGCGGGTGGACTCCATCCAGGGAAGCGATGTGATCCGGCACCGCGACCGCGTGGTGCCCCTCCTCCGCCTCCGAGACGTTTTGAGCGTCCCCCTGCCCGCCTCCGATACCGTGCCTGCGTCCCCGGACCGCGCGGTCTCGAACGCATACGCCGTCATTGTGACCGTGGCGCACCGCCGCGTGGCCCTGGTTGTGGACGAGCCCATTGCTCAGGAGGAAGTGGTCATCAAATCGCTGGGCAATTACTTAAAGGGCATCTCCGGAATCGCCGGGTCCACAATTCTTGGCGACGGCCGGGTCATCATGGTGCTGGATGTGGGGGAACTCATCCAGATGGAGGACGCCGCCGTCGCCGGCACAGGCCCGCCCCGTGGTGCGCCCCCCTCCGCAGCCGCCTCCCTGCCCGCCCCCTCCACCCCTTAGGATCGGGTCTAGACGATTGGGGGCGCGACCAAAAACGGACCGTCCAACCATTGGCGCCCGAGACGTCCTCCCCTCCAGACGCCCCCGTCCCCACGTTCTCACATTCCTCGCTCCCGAGCACCGCTCTCCCATGACTCGCGTGCTAATCGTTGACGATTCTTCTTTCATGCGGAAGGCCCTCTCGATCATGGTCGACCGGGCGGACGGAATGACGGTGGCGGGCACGGCCGCCAACGGCCGGGAGGGAGTGGAAAAGGCCCGCTCGCTGGAGCCAGACGTGGTTACGATGGACGTGGAGATGCCCGAGCTGGATGGCATCACCGCCGTCCGCAAGATCATGTCGCAGGCCCCGTGCCCCATCCTCATGGTAAGCTCGCGCACAGAGAAGGGCGCAGCCACCACGATGGAGGCCATGCAGGCTGGCGCGGCCGACTTCATTCCGAAGGGCGACGCGCATTCGTCCCTCCGCATTCGGGACGTTGAAGAGGCGCTTGTCGAAAAAATCCAGGCCCTTGCGGGCTCCTCAGCCCGCTTGTTTAACGAGGGACCGCCGGAGGTGCGCTCCGCGTCTCCTCCCTCCACGTCTTCTTCTCGCACCGGGCAAGCGTCATCGGGCGGTGCCCCGTCCGCCCCCGAGCTCATCGTGATTGGGGTGTCTACCGGAGGCCCCCTGGCCCTACAACACGTACTGCCCCGGCTTCCCGCCAAACTGCCCGCACCGGTGGCGGTGGCCCAGCACATGCCGCCCCAGTTCACCCGCTCGCTGGCCGAGCGTCTCGACGACCTCAGTGCGCTTACCGTCCGCGAGGCCTCCGACGGAATGCCCCTCACGCCAGGACGCGCCGTGGTGGCGGCGGGGGGGCGTCACCTCACGTTCGAGAAGCGCCGATCTCGCCTCGTGGCACGCACCCCCGAGACGCCCACAGACGTCCCCCACTGTCCCTCCGTGGACGTGATGTTCAAATCGGCCTGCGCGGCGTACGGCGGCGCGGTTCTGGCCCTGGTCATGACCGGCATGGGCACCGATGGCCGGGAGGGCGCCCGCCGCATCAAATCCGCTGGCGGCACAGTCCTTGCCCAAGGCAAAGACTCCTGCGTGGTCTACGGGATGCCCCGGGCCGTGGTCGAGGATGGCCTCGCCGATGCGGTCTGGCCGCTTGAGGAGTTGTCGGAGGCCGTGGGCGAGGCCGCCGGCACGCCGGCCCTGTCGTAATGCACAGCCCCACCCGGAACAGGCCCACTCCTCTCGGGGCCGCCCCCCCGCAGGAGCGCCGCCTGCCCATCGCCCCCCTCTGCCCCGTGCGCTCCGTCCAGTTCCTGCTGCTTGCCGTCCCGCTCTGCCTCCCACTTGCGAACCTGCTCCCGTCGTCCGCCCAGGCTCAGTCCTCCCCGGCCCACGAGCGGATTCGGCGCATCGCGGAGCGCACCCGCCCGGAGGCCCCGGCCCGCGCCACCCGCCAGCGCCTGCGAAAGTACGAGGCGTACATTCAGTACTTCTCAGGGCTTGCGTACTCCCGGGCCGGCGTGAGCGTCAACCCGGACTTCGTGCGCGCCCTCATTGCTGCCGAATCGGCCGCCCGCCCGAACGCCATCTCCTCGGACGGCGCCATCGGCCTCCTCCAGATTCGTCCTCCCACGGGCCGGCGTGCCGCCCGGGCACTGCACGAAACCGGGTACGACTTCCGCTATGTAGACCGCGCCCGCCTCCGTTCTCTAAAACCAAAGGACCTGCGCGACCCCGCCGTAAACATCCTCATCGGGTGCTACCTGCTCGACCGGTACAACGCAGAGTTTGGGGGCCACCTCGCCCGGACCGTGGGAGCCTGGAACGCCGGCGCAGAACGCATTCGGCAATACCGCGGCCCCCCGCCTTTCCCCGAAACCCTGGGCCTCATTGCCCGGGTGAACGCGTTCTACCTCTTCTTTCTGCGCCGGTAGGCGGGCCCAAGAGCCCCGGAGCGACAACGCAGTTTAAGATCCGACGTCGCCCGACGATACCCATAAGTGGCTCTTATTGCCTCGTGCCGTGGTGCGGGGCGGCCCTCGGGCTGTGGCCCCGTTGGGGCGCGCCCGATGCTTCCAGCCGTCGTCCCCGGCTGCCCGCCCTCGCCGTCCCCACAGCGGTCCTCTCGTTCGTTCCGGCCCTGTTGCCCCGGCCCAGCTTCTCTTCCCCGCCATGATGTCGTCCTCTTCTCTCAACCTCACCCGCATTCCCCTGGGCCCGCGGCTCGGGCTGTTGATGGGCCTGGGCATCGGGGCCGTGCTGCTTTCATTTTTGGCATTTGTGACGTTCTCGCTTCGCCAGTCCGAGCAAAACCTGGAGCACCATGGCCGGCTGCTTGCCCGCACGGTGGGGAGCCAGGCGACCATGGACCTCATGGTGGGCGATCGGGTGGCCCTCAAAGACAAGCTCGACCCTATTCTGGAGGACGAGTCGGTACTGGCCGCCGGATTTTACGACGATGACGGCCAACTCGTCGCTGCGCGGCGGGTGGACGACGTTCTGCCCTTCGACGCGGGCCGGGTAGCGGGCGGCACCGCCCGCCGGTGGGTCGATACCGACGCGCATGGGGAGGTGCTCATCGTCACGTCGGAGATCCGCCGGGATGGGTCCCGGGTGGGCTCGGTTCTCACGGTTCTTCCCACCGGTACAGTGCAGGCCCAGCGCCAGACGAGCTACGTGCTGGTGGGCGGCGTTCTGGTGCTGGTTGTGCTTCTGGGGGCGTTCGTGATGCGGCAGCTGCGGCGCACTGTGGAGCAGCCCGTACAGGAACTGCGGAACGCGGCCCGTGCCGTGGAGAACGGCGCCCTGGACGTGCGGGTGGCCGCCAACCAGGCGGACGAGATTGGCGAACTGGCCGCCTCGTTTAACGCGATGGTGGCGGCCAGCCAGCAAAAGAACGAGGCGCTCCAGGAGCAGTCGGCCCAGGCGGAACAGGCCCGCGAGGAGGCCGAGGCGCTGCGCGAGGAGGCCGAGGCCGAGCAGGCGTACCTGCGCGAGCAGTTCGACCGCATCTCGGCGGTGCTTGCCGCCGTGGAGCAGGGCGACCTGACGCGGCGGCTCAGCGTGGACCAGGACGACGCAGTGGGGGGCCTCATGCGCCAGGTCAACGCCATGATCGATCAGCTCTCCGCCCTCATTCGCGAGGTGGAGGCGGCCAGCACGCAGCTCTCGAATGCGGCCGAAACGACCGCCGCTACCGTCGAGCAGTTGTCGACCGGCGCGCAGACCCAGGCCGAACGAACAACCGAGGTGGCCGCGGCCGTGGAAGAGATGTCGTCGACCGTGGCCGCGTCGTCCCGCCACGCCGAACGCTCCAACGAAAGTGCCCAGCGGGCCGCCGACCTGGTGGCCGACGGGGAGGCAGTGTTCCAGCAAACCGCCGAGGGCATGGAGGAGATCGCAGACCTTGTGACCACCTCCGCCGACAAGGTTGAGGAGTTGGGCACGGCCAGTGCCGAGATTGGCGAGATCGTGCAGGTCATCGAAGACATTGCCGACCAGACGAACCTGCTGGCGCTCAACGCGGCCATTGAGGCAGCGCGGGCCGGCGAAGAAGGGAAGGGATTTGCCGTCGTGGCCGAGGAGGTCCGCGAACTGGCCGAGCGCACTACGTCTGCCACCCAGAAGATTGCCGACATGGTGGCCCAAATTCAGGCCCGCACCGACGAGGTGGTGGCCGCCATGGCGCAGGGCACGGACAAGGTAAAACAGGGCCTGTCGCTGACCGACGAGGCCGCGGACGCCTTCGACCAGATTGTGGACGCCATCGACGAGATGGTGGCGATGATCGACGAGATTGCCGCCGCCACCCAGCAGCAGTCCGCCACAACGCACCAAATCGCCCAGAACGTCGACTCCATCTCGGGCGTGGCCGACGAGGTGTCCCTCTCGGCCACCGATCTGGCCAGCACAGCCGAGGACATGTCCGAGCAGGCCACCGCCCTGCAGGGGCTAATCGAGCACTTTTCGGTCGACGATGCACCGGCCCCTGCACCGTCTGCGGACGGGACGCGGGCACAGGACCCTGCACCCGCGGCATCGCATCCTACCCACGGCATCGCATCCTGACAGTGCCTCGGTGAGAACGGTGTAGCCCCTCGCGGAAACGGCGTCGCCCATACGGGCCCGCCCGACGTTGCACACGGGCCCGCCCGACGCCGGGGGGAGAGGCACCCCCCGAAGCCTCTCTCGGGAGTTCGAAGACATGAGCTGAGACGGGGGCCGGGTTTAAGTCTGGGGGCACCCTGTCGATAATCGGAGAAGAGGTTGGCTCCGTCTGCACTTTCCCGGGGGCAGCACAGCGGACCCGGCGTCCGGCACGATTTTCCGCGGAGCCTTCCTGTATTTTTTCCGCCGCGCGCTGCCGCCTCTTCCGATGTACTCTGCGCCGTACCATGCGAAAATCCTCCGCGATTGGATTGCTTGCAGGCCTCGCCCTCATTCTGGGGGCCATCCTGCTGGGCAGCGGCTGGACGAAGTTTCTGGACCCAGCCTCCCTCCTGGTGGTGCTAGGCGGCACCGGCGCCGCCCTTACGGTAAGCCGCTCCTTTTCGGATCTGCGCGCGGTCTCTGTACAGGTCCAGGAGATTTTCACGTTCCGTCGCCCCTCCCTCCAACGCCACGTCGACCGGCTTACCAACTTCGGGCGCATTGCCCGCCGCGAGGGCGTGCTGGCGCTGGACCGACGGCTGAACGACGTGGACAACGATCTGCTCCGCTTCGGCCTCGAACTGACGGTGGACGGGATGGAGTCCGCAGAAGTGCGCGAGATGATGAACCAGCGCATCGCAGAGCAGCGCGAGCAGCGCCAACTGGCCCCGGAGGTGCTCACGACGGCCGGCACCTACGCCCCGGCGTTCGGCATGATCGGCACGCTCATTGGCCTTATTCAGATGCTCCAGAACCTGCAAGACCCCACCCAGATCGGGGCCGGCATGGCCACGGCCCTGGTGACCACGTTCTACGGGGCCGTCACGGCCAACCTCGTCTTCTTGCCCCTGAGCAACCGGGCCAGGGCCCAGAACCAGGCGCGCAGAAAGGTCGAGTACATCGTGCGGGAGGGCACCCTGGCCATTGCCCGCGGCGAAAGCCCCCGCATGATTGAGCAGCGCCTTACCCATCTGGTGCACGACGACTCCGCCGGCCGCCCCGAGGCCCAGTCGGCCGAGGCCGGCGAGGAGACCGCCGAACGACAGCCCGCCGCGGCCGCGGCCTAAGTGCCCTGTCTCTCCCGCCCTCGTTTTTCCCATGCGCACGGACTCTTCTCTCGACGACAGCGCGGACGCGGATGACGACATGCCCACGGCGCCGTTTTGGATGACCACCTACGGGGACATCATGACGCTCCTCGTGACGTTTTTTGTGCTGCTCATTTCCATGTCGGAAGTGCGCATGAAAAAATTCCAGGACGCAATTAGCAACTTCCAGCGCCAGCCCGGCGTGTTTTCGGGACGCAACTCCGTTGTCCCGATCGACCACTCCACCTCCTCTGAGCAGTCGAAGGCGCGGAAGCGGAATCAAAAGTACCGGTCTTTCCTCGCCAAGCTGGAAGAAAAGGACCTGGAGGACCAGATCCAGGCCAACCTGGTGGAGAACGGCATCCACGTCGTCATTGCCGACTCGCTCATGTTTCGGACCGGCCGCGCTCGCCTCATTGAGTCGTCCCGGTCGATCCTGCGCGTGCTGACCGATCTGCTGAGCGAGGACATCCGCACGGTGGTCGTGGAGGGGCACACCGACGATCGCCCCATCGACACGCAGCGGTTTCCGTCGAACTGGGAGCTGTCCACGGCGCGGGCGGCCTCGTCGGTACGTTTTCTGCAGGAGAACGCCCCAGGGTACGAGCCCTCTCGCTTTACGGCGGTCGGCTACGGCCCGCACCACCCGCGGGCCTCGAACGATACGCCCGAGGGCCGCGCCCGCAATCGCCGTGTAGAAATCCTGTTCAGTTGGCGCTCATGGAACAGCGAGACGCCGCTTCAGAAACGCCTTCCGACTCCGTAGGCGCCGATTCCGCAGGCGCCGATCCCGTAGACGAGGAGCCGTCCCCCTCCATCGTGGAGCGGCATTTTTGGACCTTTCTCGTGGGCGGGGTCCTGCTGGCCGCCGGGGGCAGCGCCGCGGGGGTGTACCTGCAGTATTCTCAGGTCGACCGTGCGCTCCGCTCGGTCCCTTACGTGAAAGACGCGGCGCAGTGGGACGGCTCGGTTCCTTACGCCAACCGGGTGGCGCGCCTACTCCCGTACGTGGACGCCTCTGCGGACAGCACAGGGGGAGCGCGCGAGTACGGGTCGTTCACGCGCATGCAGGGCTTGGTCGTAAACCCGGCCGGCTCGGCAGGGGAGCGCTACCTCGCGGTAAGCCTCGCCTTCGAAACGGAGTCGAGCAGCGTGGTGCAGGAGATCCAGCGGAAGAAAGTCGTGATCCGGGACGCCGTCCTTGCCCTGCTTTCTGAGAAAACCGTCGATGAGCTTGCCGACCCCGACCGGCGCGACGCGCTTAAGCGTCGGCTTCGCGCCCGCGCCAACACCATCTTGGGCACCGGCACGGTAGACCGGCTCTACTTTACGGAATTCGTTTTGCAGTAGCCCTTTCCCTCGTTTCTCTGGATTGTAGCCCCGTGGCATGTCGAAGCCGCTGAGCCAGGAAGAGATCGACGTTCTGCTGGATGAGTCCCAGGACCGGGCCTCCTCGGAGACCGGCGCCCCGGACGGCGAGCGCAGCGCCGCCTCCCACGAAGATGCGCAGCCGTACAACTTCAAGCGCCCGCGCCTCTTTTCGCAGGCGCAGAAGCGCGTGCTCAATCACGTGCACGAGTCCTTTGCGCGAGACCTGTCGGTGTACCTCTCGGCCCAGCTGCGCACCATTGTCGACATTTCCCTAACCTCCGTAGACCAGGTTCTATACTCGGAGTTTGTAATGTCGAGTGCCCCGCCCTCCGCGCTGTACGTGCTACAGGAGCCCGACCTGGATCACAAATCCATTTTCGAGATCGACCCCCGGCTGGTCGTCTACACCATTGAGAAGCTAATGGGGGGCGACGGCGAGTTGATGGCGGACGCCCGGGAGGTGTCGCCCATCGAGCAGCGGATCATGAGCCGGGTCATGAAACGGGCCTACCGCGAGCTGGAAGAGTCCTGGGAAAAAGCCTACGAACTGTCGGTCGAGGAGGTCGCCTTTGAGTCAAACGCCGAGTTCGTTCAGATCATCCCGGCGGCCGAGCCGGCGCTCGTCGCCTCGTTCGACGTCCAGATTTACGACGAGCCGTCGTTCATCAACATCTGCTATCCGTACCTAATGCTGGAGCAGATGCTGGGAACGTCGGGGATGGAGCAGTGGATTTCCAGTTCCACGACCCCGCCCCCGCCGGAGGTGCAAGAGCGCTACGAGAAGACCCTGCGCGCGACGAATGTCATGCTTAGTGCCGAGCTGGGGCGCACCACCCTCCCCGTTCCCGAGCTGATGCAACTGCAGGAAGGCGACGTGATTCCCCTTGACCGCGAGACCGACGAGCCGGTGGAGGTTTACGTCAACGGCGAGCCCAAATTTAGGGCGGCGGCCGGACGCTCCGGCCCCCAGCGCGCCCTGCGCATTGCCGAGATCACGTCCCCGGCGAAGGCCCCTGATCACGACTCTCTGACTGCCAACGCAACCCATGACTCAGAACACGCTCTCGACGCACGTACAGAAATCGAAGGAGGCGCTGGCGGCGCTTCTGCAGAAGCTACTGGGGACGGAGGTGCCGATTGAGGCCGCCGCGCCCGATCGGCGTTCGGCCGAGCAGACGGCCGCACTGCGCCAGGAGGCGGCCTCGCAGGTGTGCCTGGAGGCGTCCGATCCGGCGGTTCTGGTGGGCCTGTCGCCCGACTGGGTGCCGGTGCTCTCGGAGGCCATGCTGGGCGAGACCTTGGAGGTGGGGGCGGACGGCGCCGCCGACCTGGTGCAAGAGGTGGCCGCGCAGGCCTTTGGAACGGTACAGAGCACCCTCGCCACGGAGGGGACCCCCCTGCCCTCCCTCCAGTTTGAGGCGGCCGGGCCCGGACAGGCCCCCGCGGGGCCAGACGGCCCGGCCTGGTACGTCTCCTTCTCCGCCGAGCACGAGGGCTCTCGCCTCGACGGCTTCGTGCTACTGCCCGCCTCGAAGGAGACCGCCGAGAAACCGTCCCGCTCCCCTTCGTCGGAGTCCCGCTCGGCCGCCGACTCGCCTTCACACGCGGCCCCCTCCGCGTCCTCGGAGGACACCGTCGACGTTGCCCCTGCCGCCTTCAGTGACCTGGGCGAAGAAAACCTGGAGGGAAGCGGCGAGGCGAACGACTTTGGGCTGCTGGCGGAGGTAAATCTGGAGGTGCGTGTGGAGCTGGGGCGGCGCGAACTCCCCCTGGCCGACGTGCTGAAGCTTACGACAGGCAGCGTCGTGGAACTGGAGAAAATGGTGGGGGAGCCTCTCTCGGTATACGCGAACGGACGGCTCATCGCAGAGGGAGAGGCGGTGGTCATCGATGAACAGTTTGGGGTGCGCATCACCAACCTCGCCTCCGAGACAAACCGGGACAAGGCGTTCTTCTGATTTCCTGTCTGCCCGCGTGCGAAGGGAGCGGAGGCCAGCCGGCCTGGGCGTGGCATCGTTTTCGCAACCACTCTCGCCACGCGGGAACGCCCCGCGTCTGTGCTCTCTCATCGGCTGCCTGTCCGCATGCTGTCGCCGTTTTCCGCAACGCCGGGGGCCTCCTCTGCGTCCGACGCTTCCTCGTCGATCTCTCCGCGCCGTCTGGCCCTGTACGGGCTCTGCCTGGTTGGAGCCATGGCCGTCCTCTGGGGCGCCGCCCAAATTGCGCCCCAAAGCGGACCGTCTCCCGGGTCGGCCTCGCCGGACAACGCGGCCGCCTCCGCGGCCCCAGACGCGCCCCAGATCGAGATCTTTACCTGGGGAAACGGCGCTGCTGCGCTGCTGCTGGCAGCAGGAGCCCTCTACGCGCTGTACCTGCACCAGCAACGCAGCCCCGCGTCGTCGCCGTCGCGGATGCACACCGTCGGCAAGATGCCCCTCGGCCAGTCGCGTCACCTTCGCCTTGTGGCGTGTGGCGGTGAGGTACTATTGCTCGGCATTACCGACGACGACATCGTCTTGCTGAAAGCCTACCCTGACGATGCGTTCGAGGACTTGAACTCCGCCGTCCCTCCCGACGGCGATGCCCCCCCGCCCGGCGCGATGGACGCGCCCGACGGCCTGTCCGAGGGCTTCGGCGACGTGCTCGATCGGTTCACCCAGCGGGACGTCCGCGCGTAGCCCCCCCGCACGCCTCCCCCCTCGAACAGCTCCGCTTGTGCCGCCTCTGCCCCGGATGCCCCCCTTTCTCTCCACCGCAGCGCGCACCGGCTCGGTTCTGGCCCTTCTCGTACTGCTTCTGGGCCCGCCCCTCGGCACCGCCCCACCCGCGCACGGACAGAGCGCGAGCGATCCTGCCCGCCCAACAGCGCCGGCCGACACCGCAGGCCTGGACCTGGGGGGCCTGCCCCAGGTGGATCTGGCCCCCGCCGAAGACGGGTACGCCCTGCCGATACAGCTGCTCCTGCTGCTTACGGTCCTCACCCTGGCGCCGGCCATCATCATTCTCATGACCAGCTTTACACGGCTGGTCGTCGTTTTCAGCATCCTACGCACCGCCCTGGGCCTGCAGCAGTCGCCTCCCCGACAGGTCATCATCGGGCTGTCGCTCTTCCTCTCGGTGTTCATCATGCAGCCGGTGCTGAACACCGTGCACCAGAACGCGCTGCGCCCCTACATGAACGGGCAGATTGCTCAGGAAGAGGCCTTCACGCGAGCCTCCACGCCCATGAAGCGCTTCATGCTAACGAACACGCGGGACAAGGACCTGATGCTCTTCATGGACCTGGGAGACATCGACCGTTTCGAGAGCCCGCAGGACGCGCCCCTGTACGTGGTGGTGCCCGCCTTCGTCATCAGCGAACTGCGCATCGCCTTTCAGATCGGGTTCATGATTTTCCTTCCCTTCCTGATCGTGGACCTCATCGTGGCGAGCGTGCTCATGAGCATGGGGATGATGATGCTGCCGCCCGTGATGATCTCTCTTCCCATCAAGCTGCTGGTCTTCGTCCTGACGGACGGCTGGTACTTGATCGTAGAATCGCTGGTGAAGGGGTACCTCGGATAGCACGCTTCCGGGGCGTGCGGTGCGCGAACCCACTCCTCTTTTTCCCTCATTCTCCACTGCGCTTATGAATACCGACGTTGCAATTTTCTGGCTGCGCGAGGCCCTCCGGGCCGGATTCATGGTTGTGGGGCCGGTGCTGGGCGCCGCGCTGCTGGCCGGGCTCATCGTGAGTCTATTCCAGGCGATCACGTCCATGCAGGAGATGACCCTGAGCTTTATTCCGAAGCTGCTGGCCATCGCGGTGGTGTTTTTCTTCCTCCTGCCCTGGATGATGGAGATGATGCTGGACTTTACGACGGAGATCTTCACGGCCATTCCCACCATTTCGCAGTGACGCCCTGGCCGCGCGCCTCAACGCCGCCCCGTTTCATTCTCGTCCAGGCCTCCTCACGTTCGTGCTCCAGACCCAGGACATTGTTCGCGTGCTGCTTGTCTTTGTGCGGATAAGCGGGCTGCTCGTGGCGGCCCCGTTTTTTGGACAGAGCAGCATTCCGGTGCGGGTGCGGGTGCTGGGCGGGGCGGTTCTGGCGTACGTGCTGGCCGGATTCGCCACGGGCCCTCTCCCTGCGTACGTTGGGCACGACGTGGGCTTTGTGCTGGTGGTTCTGGTGGAGGCGGCAACAGGGCTGCTCATTGGCTTTACGGCGCGGCTTATCTTTTGGGCCGTCAACTTCGCCGGCACCATCATGGGCTACCAGATGGCACTGAGCCTTTCGCAGACCTACAACCCCATGACGGGCGCCGCCTCCAACCCCTTGGGCCAAATCCTGTCGTACACCTTCCTGCTGGCGTTCCTGCTCCTGGACGGCCATCACATGCTGCTCCGAGCGCTTGTGCGCTCGTTCGAGGTGCTCCCGCTGGGCGGGGGCCTGCTGGCCCCGAGTGGGCCCCTGCTGCTGGAGTGGATGGGGGCCTTCTTCCGCATCGCACTCCGCCTGGCCGCCCCCTTCCTGGTGCTGCTGTTTTTTGCCGACGTGGCCCTGGGCATCTTTGCCCGCCTCATCCCACAGGCCAACCTGTTCACCCTCAGCCTGCCGGCGAAGCTGCTGGTGGGCACCGCCATCTTCTTTGCGGTGGTGCAGGGCCTCTTCCCCACGTTTGCGCCCCTCGTCGACCGCATGGACCGCTTCGTGATGGAGCTCCTGCGTGCCCTTGTGCCGTCGTAGGCGCACCGTGCCCGCGGGAAAACTTTTCCGTCGGGCCCCGCAGTCTTTTCCGAGCGCCCTCCGTCCTCGCGCCCCCTCGCCTCCGCCCTGCTCGCCCTTTCTCCCCGTGGCCGATACGCAAGAGAAAGAATTTGACCCCACCCCCCGGCGTCTCGAAAAGGCGCGCGAGAAGGGGAACGTGCTGCGGGCCAAAGAGCCGGTGTCGGTGGGGCTGCTCATGACCGCCGTGGCGCTGTGCTCGGTGGGGGGCGCCGCCGCCTTCTCTACGCTCGAGCGCGTCGCGGCACGGCTGTTTCGGCAGTCCACGCAGACGCCCCTCACGGTCCCGTCCGTCCAAACGCTGACCCTCAACGTGGGGCTGGACCTCGCAGCCGTGCTGGCCCCGTTTTTCCTCATCCTCTCCGTGGTTGCCGTGGCCCTGAACGTGGTGCAGTCGGGGTGGGCCCTCTCGGTTACGCCCCTGCAGCCCAAGCTCAGCCGCATCAGTCCACTGCAGGGGCTGAAGCGCATTTTCTCGTCGAAGGGCGCGTTCGGGTTCGCGAAAGCGTTGCTCAAGATCGGCGCGGTGGGGCCGCTTACGTACCTTGCCGTGGAGCCGATGCTGCCGAAGATTCTGGACCTGCACACGCTACCGCTTCCGGCCATTCTCGACCACGCCCTGGGGTGGCTGTTCGAGCTGCTCTGGAAAATGCTGGCGGCGCTTCTCGTGGTGGCTGCGCTCGATTTCGCCTTCGAGTGGTGGAAGTACTACGAGGACCTGAAGATGAGCAAGAAAGAAATGGAAGACGAACAAAAAGAGACGGAGGGGGACCCGGAAATGGAGGAAAAGCGCCGCGAAAAGGCGCAGGAGCTGGCCAAGCAGCCCCGGATGGATCACGCCGTTATGAAGTCCGACACGGTGGTGACCAACCCCACGCACTACGCCGTTGCGCTGCGGTACGACCCCGATGAGGCCCCGGCCCCACGGGTGCTGGTAAAAGGCGTGCGGAAGCGCGCGCTCCGGATTAAGGAGCTCGCCGAGGAATTTGGGGTGCCGATGGTAGAAAACCGGTCGCTGGCACACGCCTTGTACGAGAATGTGCCGGAGGAGGAGGAAATCCCCGAGGACCTGTATCCGGCCGTGGCCACCATTCTCGCCGAGGTGTACCAAGGCGGCACGGCCTAGCCCCGCCCGGCTCCTTCCGCACCCGACGCCCCCAGACCACATTGCCCTCCCCGTCCGCGCCCCCCGATTCCAGCGCAGCTCCGGAGTCCGGCCTGTTCGCCGCCCGCACGCTCGACAGCGAAGTGGCCGTGGCCACCGCCGTGGTGGCCATCCTGTTTGTGATGGTGGTGCCGCTCCCCAGCTTCCTGCTGGACTTTCTGCTGGCCACGGACATTGCCCTGAGCCTGGGGGTGCTCCTCACGGCCTTCTACGCGACGCGTCCGCTGGAATTTGCCATCTTCCCCGGGCTGCTCCTCACCACTACGCTCTTCCGCCTCTCGCTCAACGTGGCGTCCACGCGGCTCATTCTGGGCGAGGCGGAGGCCGGCGCACTGATCAATGCGTTCGGCCAGTTCGTGGTGGCGGGCAACTACGTGGTGGGGGCCATCATCTTTTTGGTCCTCGTTATTATCAACTTCGTGGTCATCACAAAGGGGACCGAGCGCATCTCGGAAGTGGCCGCCCGCTTCACGCTCGACGCCATGCCGGGCAAGCAAATGGCCATCGATGCGGACCTCAACTCCGGCTTGATCGACGAGAAGGAGGCCAAAGAGCGGCGCGAGCAGGTCACCCAGGAGGCAGATTTTTACGGGGCGATGGACGGGGCCAGCAAGTTTGTGAAGGGGGAGGCCATCGCGGGCATTCTTATTACCGGGATCAACGTGGTGGGCGGCCTGGTGATCGGGGTTGCCCAGCACGGAATGTCGATCACAGAGGCCACGGGCGCTTTTACGCGGCTCTCGATTGGCGACGGGCTCGTGTCGCAAATCCCCGCCCTGCTGATCTCTACGGCCGCCGGCATCATCGTCTCCCGCGCCAGTGGCAAGGAGGGCTCCCTCGCGAGCGAGATGAAGGGCCAACTGGTCGAGAAGCTGCCCCCGCTGCTCATCACCGGGTCGTTCCTCATTCTCATGGGACTGGTGCCGGCCCTGCCCCTCGTCCCGTTCTGGCTGCTGGGGGCCGGGGTGCTGGGGCTCTGGTACACGCGCAGCCGCGAGGAGCGGGCGGAGGCCCAGGCCGAGGCGGAACGCCGCGAGGCGGAGGCCCAGGCCGAGGCGGACGACGAAGAAACCCCGTCGGACCTGCTGCTCGTGGACCCGCTGGAGCTGGAAATTGGGTACGGGCTGATCTCGCTCGTGGACCCGGACCAGGGGGGCGACCTCCTCGAACGGGTCAAGATGCTGCGGAAGCAACTGGCCGAGGAGCTGGGCATCGTCATTCCGCCGGTCCGCATCCGCGACAATGTGGACATGGACTCGAACCAGTACGTGATTAAGCTGCGCGGCAATCCTATTGGTAGCGGAGAGGTGATGCCCGGCTACAAACTGGCCCTGCTGCCGGACAATGTCGACGAGGTGCCGCCTGGCATTCGCGTGGAGGACCCCACCTTCGGACTCCCGGCCGTGTGGGTGGCGGAGCACAACCTGTCGGAGGCCGAGCGGATGGGGCTTACGGTGATTGAGCCGCCGGCCGTGATCACGACCCACCTTCTGGAGGAGCTCCGCAAAAATGCGTACCGGCTCCTCGACCGCCAGGAGGTGCAGGAAATGCTCGACAAGGTACGGGAGACGGCCCCCGCCCTCGTCGACGAACTGGTGCCGGACCTGCTCTCGCTCGGCAGCATCCGAAAAGTGCTTCAGCGGCTCTTAGAGGAGCGCGTGCCCATCCGGGACCTCGTCACAATCCTAGAGGCCCTGGCCGACCATGCCCCCCAGACCCAAACGGTGGAGGTGCTCACCGAGCACTGCCGCGCGGCCCTGGCCCCCACCATCACCCGCGAGTTTTCGGGCCCCGAAGGCCGCATCAAGGCCTTCGTCATCGATCCGTCTCTGGAGCAACACCTCCTGGAGCAGGCCGAGCAAGGCGCTCTCGACGCCAACACGCTGGGCCTGCAGCCCGAGCGCGCCGAGGCGCTTGTGGAAGCGGTGGACGAAAAGGCCCGACACCTCATCGGCAACGACCGCGCGCCGGTGCTGCTCACCTCCCCCGTCCTGCGCGCCACGCTCTATCAGTTTCTCGAACCCATGGTCTCCGACATCACGGTGCTCTCCTACAACGACCTCACCGCCGACGCTCCCGTGGACGTCGTCGACCAGGTGAGCATTCCCACCGGAACGTCCTCGTCCGCGGGCGCTGGGCTCTCGCCCATGACCCAGCCCTCGTCCTAGCTCGTTCCGACGGCCCCCACGTCCGTTCCGCCTCGCTCCCTCTTTCCCATGACGGTAAAAACCCTGACCGGTCCCAGCATTCAGGCTGCCCTCTCGCGGGCGCGCACCGAGTTGGGGGACGACGTGGTGCTGATGGAGTCGACCCCGGCCACGGCCGAGTCGCCTGCCCGAATCGTCGTGGGGGTGGACCCGGCCGCTGCCAGCCGCTCCTCGCGCGGGCGGGTTCCCAAACCACCCGGCGACGGGCCGCTTCCTGTTCCCGAGGCTCCTTCAAGCACTGCCCCTGCCTCCAGCAAGCCTGCCAACGCCTCCAACAAGCAGTCTTCTGCCGCCCCAAACGCTCCTGCCCCTGGTACGTCGGGCAGTAGCGCTCCCCGCACGGACGACGACGCGTCTCCGCAGGACGACGAGGGCACCGCCCCCACAGGCACCCGGTCCGACTTCGGGCAGATGCTAAAAGAGCAGCGCGAGACCGGCCGGGGCCGCATTTTCCCTGTGTCGGACCGCTCGCCCGACCCCGCGTCCAGTGGCGCCTCTTCTTCCGACGACGCGCCAGCCCTCTTCCCCGACGACGCGTCCGCGCACGGCCCGTCGTCTTCCAGCGCCTCGCCCCAGGGCGCGCCCTCTTCGTCGTTTTCCGACGGCGCCAACAGGGCCCCCAGCGCCCCGAGCCGGTGGGCCCAGCATCCGCTCTACGACGTCCTGCGCGAGAAGGGCCTCCGCCCCGACACCGTCACCGCTCTCTTCAACGACCTGTCCGAGCGCGGCGTGGACCTGACCGGCAATTCCATGGAGGACCTGCGCTGGGCCTTCGCCCAGGTGCTGTGCCGGCGCCTTGCCGTGGCCGCTCCGGAGTGCGGCCGGCCGCCCCTCGCATTGGTGGGCCCAGGCGGCGCTGGCAAAACCTCGCTCCTCCTCAAACTGGCCACCCACGGCACCCTGCTGGGCAGCGGCACCCCGGTGGTGGTGCACCTCCAGCCCAACGCGGACCGCCGCCCTGCCTACCAGAACCCGACGGCCCTGTACCAGCGGCACGGGATTCCCACGCAGAACGTGCGCACGGAAGACGACATGGCCCGGGCTCTCAACCGCGCCCGGGACTTCGACCACGTCCTCATCGATACGCCCCCTCTCCCCCTCCCGCTCGACGCGGCCCGGCCAACCCTGCGCCGCTACGCCCGCCTGCTGCGCCCCCTCCGCGCCCTCCGCGTGCACTTCGTACTGAGCGCCACACACGCCTACGACAGCCTCGACGGCGACACGCTGCCCCACCTTCCACTCCGGCCCGAGGCCCTCGCGATCACGCACCTCGACGAGGCCGCCACGTGGGGGCGCGTCGCAGAGTGGCTCCTGCGGCTCGATCCGCCGGTGCACTTCGTCTCGGAAGGCCGCCAGGTGCCCACCGACGCACGGGCCTTCTCCCTCCGGTGGTTCGTGGACGACGTGATGGACCTGTAGCCTCGTCGCCCCCCTCGCCGTTCCCGCTCGTCTCTCCTCGACCGGCCTCGCCCCCCGATGGAAGTAACCGCCAACACTGTTTCGTTTGCCAGCGGCAAGGGCGGCGTGGGAAAAAGCGTCGTGACGGTGAACCTGGCCGAGGCACTGGCCCAGGAGGGCCACCGTGTGGCTCTGGTCGACGCCGACGTGGGGCAGAGCGACAGCCCTGTCCTTCTCAACGAGGCGCCGAACACGACAGTGCTCGACACGGTGGACACCCGTCGCCCCGCGCACGCAGCCCGCCACGAAACCGCACGCGGCCTTACGCTCGTCCAGGCCGCCCGGCGCCCTCACCAGCGCCCCCGCATCGACGCCAGCGCCCTCTACGCCGCCCTCGACGATGTCCTCGAACGCCTGCGCGACGACCACGACCACGTGCTCATCGACGCCCCGGCCGGCACCGATGGCCCCGTACGCTGGGCCCTTGACCGGGCCGACCTTGGGGTGCTCGTGGTGGTGGGGGAGCCCACCGCCGTGGCCGATGCGTACCGGCTCGCCAAACTACTCTGGACCGCCGATCCCGAGTACCCCCTGGGCATGGTCGTCAACTTTGCCGACGACGAGGCGGATGCGCACAGCGTCGCCGAACGCTTCGGCGCCATCACGCAGCGCTTTGTCGACCAGCAGCCGCCCCTGCTTGGCTGGGTGCCATTCGCGCGCTCCGTCCGGCGGTCCGTCTCGGAGCAGACCCCCGTCGTGCGCAGCACAGGCCCGGCTCAGAGCGCATTCACAACCCTGGCGGAGCGCGTCGTTCACGAGCCGTACGCGGCCGCCCCTGCCCTTTCCTAGTCCTCTTCTCGTCTCTGTGTCCCAATCCCGCTTGGCCCGATGCTTTCCTCTACGTCCGGCTCTGTTCACAGACTCATCGCCCACGCGAGCGGGCTGTTCGGCGTTCTGGTCTTTCTGCAGCAGATGTGGGACGGGGCCGCGCTCGACCACGTCTTGCTGACCGCCACCACCTCAGGCCTGATCGCCTATCTGGCCCTGGCCCTGGGCGTCGTGGCCGCCCAGCGCATCGTCCGACAAGACGCTAGCCCCGCCCCCGACGCCCCCCCCGATCCCGATGAGGCCCCCGATACCGGTGAGGCCCCCGAAGTCCCAAACACGTCCGCCTCCGAGCAGGCCGCGGACGCCCCCGAAAACGCCCCGGAGCCGCAAGCGGCCTGAGGGCCTCCCGACGCCCGTTCCCTCGCTGACCCTCCCCTGCCATGGATCGTGACCTGCAACCCCTTGTCGAGCGGTACCTCGACGCCCCTACCGCGGAGAACCGAGAAGCCGTCGTGCTGGCGGCCCTGCCGCTCGTGCGTTCCATCATCGGAAAGGTGAACGTGCCCGATCATCTTCTCGCCGCGCACGAAGACCTCGAGCACGTGGGCATCGTCGGCCTGCTCGAAGCGCTGGACAACTACGACCCCGACAAGGCCCGCTTCGCTACCCACGCCTATCGCCGCATCCGAGGCAGCGTCATCGATTACCTGCGGTCCATCGACGTACTCTCACGCGACAAACGCAAAAAGATGGGTGCCGTGCAGGACGCGCTCTCTACGCTCCGGCAGATGCTGGGCGACGAGCCCTCCGATAAGGACGTGGCCGACTACATGGGCCTCTCGGTCGACGAGTACCACGAGGTGCTCCGCGAGGCGCAGCGCCGCTTCTCTCTCTCGCTCTCCAAGCCCATCGACGAGGACGAGCAAACGGTGCTCGATGTCCTTCCCAACGACGACGCGACGGCAGGCTTCGAGCGTTTTGAACGCGCTTCCACCCAGAAGCATCTTCGCGATCTTATCCAAACTCTTCCGGAGCGGCAACAGACCATTCTGGGACTGTACTACACCGAGGGCCTTACGTTGAGCGAGGTGGGCGACGTGCTCGACCTCAGCGCCGCGCGGATCTCGCAGCTTCTCGGGAAAATCCAACTCACGCTGCAGTCTAAGATGGAAGAGGTGGCGCTGTAGCCCCCGCCCCTGCGGTTCGCCCTTGGTGGCAGAACAGGCCCGCTAGCGGTTCTTGGCCTGGCGGATGGACACCTCAACGGCCTCCGGGAGCTGCACCTGTGCCAGCCGCGCCACCAAATCCGGCCCCGCTTCCCACACCTCGATGGCCCGGTGATGAATGTGCTGGGCAAAGGGGGGCTCATCCGTTCCGTCTTCCTCGCCGCCCGCCTCCACGTTTTTCCCCACCGGAAGCGGCACCGCGACGGGCGTGCGGTGGTGGTGCGCAGACACGAAGCGGATGATCTGCTCCACGGCCCCGTCCACGATTTGGTGATCCGTCCCGGACAGGCGAATCTGGAGGGCTGGAGGGTCTTTGCGGCCCCGCGTAGGAACGGCGCTCGGCACTGCCGACGGCGCCACCCCGATCAGGCGCCCACGGCCCTGGTAGCCCCGAGCCCGGAGGTCGCTCTCGAGTTTGAGCAGGGCCCGCTCCTGCTCCTCTGCGCGCTCGTGCCAGCAGCGATGGGCCGGCCACGGCCAGCCGAGCGCATCGAAGAGGGCCACGGCCCCGGTGCCGTCGGTATGCAGGAATACGTCGTCCCCACACCACCAGCAGTCGAGCCGACAGGTGAGGGGATGCCCCAACTCTTGTAGGGTCCAGTCCTGGCGAATCTCGGGCATGGTGTCGCAGTCGTGGCCCGCCCCTGCAGACGCGGAGGCGGGTGCCGCGGTCGGCTCCAGAGACCGCCACGTTCCGTCGTCTCCCCCAACCATTCGGATCAGTTGGTCGCACCGACGGCAGGTCTTGAGATAGGTATCGGGCTCGGAGGCATCAGGAGCGCGGTTGGGGGCGGACGGGCGGGAGCGAGCGTCGGTCATGCGGTGCGTGCGCCAAGGACGAAGATTAAACGGGGCAGATGCGAATCTGTGCATATGTGGTTTCTGGTACCGACGTGGGCGGCGCGGGATCTCGTTGCTCGTGCCTCTTCCACAGTTTTCGCACACGGCCTCCGTCCCTTGTCCGTCGCCACGCTGAGCGTGCCAGGCCGGCCGACGGGCTCGTTGCACAGTCCCAACGACATTCACAGTCGCGACGACATTTCAGGACGATACGGGACGACATTTCAGGAGATGGGGCAGTTTCCTCCCTGCGCCGAACTCCTTCTGCCGAAGTGGCACCCGGGGCGCCGGCGAGCGCAGGATCGGCCGCCTGGCCTGGATATTGTTCGGACAACACTGTCCACAGGAGCGGCAGAACTGCGCTCGTGCGCTTGTCCTCGCGACACCTACTTCATACCTCCTTCCCTGTTGTATGCACCACACCCTGCAGACCCCCAACGGTCGCGTCCTCGGGCTCCGCCTCGATCCCTCCAGCCTCGGCGACGAATTTTACGACGTGCTTGCGTGGGCGGACGACCATTTCCCGTCGTACTTCGTCGAGCAGACCGACGAGCATGTGTACGTTTGCGCGGACGTCCTACGGAAGATGGAAACCTCCGAGCGCGAAGCGCTCCGCACCGAACCGCTGTCCGCGGGCGAACAGGGCTTGACCGCCGAGCCCGAACAGGAATCAGGCGGCGGGAGTGGCCAAGACGGTGACGATGGCGGGGCCATTGCCGAACCGGCCGGACGGTAGCGGGGAATCCGTCTCCATCGGGGCGGGCTCCGTCCCCTTCCGTGTTCGCCAGCCTTGCCCCCGCTCCATCACGGTGGACCCTCCGCAACGGCCCGGGCAGGAATGGTCGTTTAACATAAACGTTACGCTTCCGATAGTTAAAACTACGCCCACCGTTCCTCTCTTAACGGCCATGCAGAATGTCTCCCTGTCCACACATTTCCTCGACGGATACGGACTCCAGTTCGGGGGCAGAGTCCGGGGCCGCGATGAAACCGCCCCAGAAACCGGAGAACACGCGCCACAGAAATAAAACTGGACGTGCAGGGCCCGAGGGCCAGATGGGCCCGTCCGCGTGGCTTCTCCTTGCATTTGGGGGCGTTGCCGTGGCCTCCGGGGGCACCGTCCTTGGGGCCTGCCTCTCGGGATCGGTGTGGGCGGGAAGTGGGATTCTTGGGATTGGTGTGCTCCTGACAGCAGGGCTTTCCGTGCACGTGGCACGACACGTGGGACAGTCCGCCCGGCGCCTGTTGAATGCCACGGAGGCAGGCCAGTCCGGTGTGACGGAGGCAGGGCACGGGCCGTCGACCGGCGTGGTGGACGCGCTCGACCGTCGTCTCCATCGCCTCTCCCAAAACGCACATCGGAGGCGGGAGCACATGTCGGCCCTCATGCAGCTGATGAACCGGACCAGCACCGAGGGGGACCTCGAGGATGCCTTTCGGGCGTTCCTGCGCGAGGTGCGCGAGGGGACATCGGCCACGTACGCCGCCCTCAGCATCTTTGGCGAGGATGGAGACATCAAGGAGTTTTTTACGCTCGGCATGAGCGAGGCCGAGAAGGAGGACATTGGCCGCCTTCCGGAAGGAAAGGGACTGCTCGGTCACATCCACGAGCAGCAGGAGACGCTGCGGCTCGACGACATGCGCGAGCACAGCGCGTCGGTCGGGTTTCCGGAGGGGCATCCGCCCATGCAGTCGCTGCTGGCCGCTCCGATCACACACGAGGGCACGCCGCTCGGCAACCTCTACCTCTCGGACAAAGAAGACGTGACGGTCTTCGACGCCGTCGACGAGCAGTTTGTGAAGAGCGCCGCCGAGGCCGCTGCGGTTCTCATCAACGAGAAGCGGTCGACAGTCGAGAACCGACGCGTCCGTGAAATGCTTCGCCATGAGACAAGGGCAATTGCGGACGTGCTGGACAAGTTGTCTGCAGGAACCCTCACCGTCGACATTCCGGCGGAGAGCGCCGACGAGGACATTGGGCGGGTCTGGGGCCGGCTGCAAGACACGGCCGACAACCTCCGAGACGTCCTCCGCGAAGTTCGGGCCGCAAGCCGCGAGGTATCCGAGACATCCGAGCAGATTTCCGGGACCGCGGATGAGATGTCGGCCGGGGTCGAGGAGCAATCGGCGCAGGTCGAAGAGGTCGCCTCCGCGATGGAGGAGATGTCGCGCACCATTGCCGAAAACGCCGAGACCGTTGAGCGTACATCCCAGCGGGCCGAAAGCGCCCAGCAGGCCGCTCGCCAGAACGGCGAGGTGATCTACCAGACGATCGAAAAGATGGAGCAACTCGGAACGGTCGTCGCCCGCTCTGCCGAGACCGTCGACCGGCTGGCGCAGTCCAGCGAGGAAATTGGAGCGGTCATCGCGACGATCGATGAGATTGCCGACCAGACAAACCTGCTGGCGCTCAACGCGGCCATTGAGGCAGCGCGGGCCGAGGGCGAGTCTCGCCAGGACGGGCAGGGATTCGCCGTCGTGGCGGAGGAGATCCGTGAGTTGGCGGAACGGACGTCACAGGCCACCGAGCGTATCGAAGCAATGATTACCTCCGTGCAAGAGGATGCCGAGGAAGCCGTATCCGCCATGGACAGGGGGCAACGGGAGGTCCGAAGCGGCATCGAGATGGCCGATGAGGCCGGCGCAGCCCTGGACGGCATCATCGGGGATGTCCAACAGGTGACCGATGCCATCGGCGACATTGCGGCCGCGACTGAGGAACAGTCGGCCACGAGTGAACAGATCTCACGGTCCGTCAACGAAATTTCTACGGTTGCCTCTCGAAACGCCCGCGGTGTCACTCAAATCGCGGACTCCACCGAGGCCCTGAATAATCTTTCCGACCGTCTCGTTGGAAGGGTCGAGCAGTTCACCCTCGGGGCCCGCGGCGGTGGCGGTGTGCGCAGTGACGAGACCCGCGACCACGAGGCCCGCGACCACGAGCAGGACGGTCGCTTGGCAAGAACGTGAAGCCCCTCCAAGAGGATGCCCTCGACGGGACGAGTTCCGGGCTACAAGCTACGTCCCGTGTGGCTTGTCGTCGCCACGGGCTTTGATGCACCGCGAGATTTGCTCGCCGCTGCCCGCTGGGCGAGAAGCGTGGCCGCAGCCCACCCGATGCTCGTCCCTGGTCTCTCCCTCCCTAGCGTAGAAGGCCTCCGCCTGGACGATCCAACGCGCGTCGAGTTGTCTCGCAGAGACTCTCAGGAGTGTCTTCTGTGAACCAGGCGAACACCGTCGTAGTCGCTCCGAGAAACGGCGCCCCCGGGTTTCTGTCCCAGCAGCACTGCAGGTACGCGGCTTGGAAGCAAGATCGCGCTAAAGATGATAAAAAGGTGTTTTATTACTATTTTAGAGAACCTTACCCGTGGTCCCGCGAATGATTTCTATCGGACAGTGGACCTGTGTTTCGGGCGCCTCTTGCTCTTGCATACTATGACTCTAGCATACTGGCGGCGGCTTTCCTTCCGATGTTCGGGGGGAGGTCCCTGACGCCTCCACGGCCGTTTGGGCACCAGCACCGCTCCAGTCTCCTCCGCGGAGCTGCGTCCCCCTTTCCGCTTTCCTGCCTCACCAATTCGTGTCGGTATGGACTACGATGCCATCGTGATTGGGGCCGGTCACAACGGCCTCACCACCGCCGCCTACCTGTCGCAGGCCGGCTACCGGGTTGGCGTCTTCGAGCGTCGCGACACGGTGGGCGGCGCCATCGCCACCGAGGAGGTCGTGCCGGGCTACCAGTTCGACTTGGGCGGCAGCGCGCACATCCTCGTCCGTCTCACGCCCCTCGTGGAGGAGCTGGAGCTCCGGCGCTACGGCTTGGAGTACATCGAGCTCGACCCGCTCTTTTCGGCGCCCGCGCCCGAGGGCCCGCCCCTCTACGTGTGGCGCGACCCGGACCGCACCGCCGCCGGTCTCAACGAGGCTGTGCCGGGGGCGGGCGATCGCTATCGGTCGTTTCTGGACGACTGGTCGCAGTTCGCCCAGGCGCTCAAGAACATGTTTCTGGCGGAGCCGACCCCCTGGCAGCTGGGCCGCTCGATGCTGTTCGAGACGACCACGCCCCTGCCCTGGTCGGTCGCCGCCCGCACCATTTCCCGGCCGTACGGCGCCGTCGTACGGCAGTACTTCGAGGAGGAGCGCGTGCAGGCCTTGCTGGCGTGGATGGCCGCGCAGTCCGGCCCGCCGCCGGGCACGGCGCTCTCCGCTCCGTTCGTGCTCTGGCACCCGCTCTACCACGAAAGCGGGGTGGCCCGCCCGCGCGGCGGCTCCGGCATGCTTGCGCAGGCCCTGCGCCGCCACGTTGAGTCGCACGGCGGGGCCGTGCACACTGGCGCCCCGGTCGATGAAATTCTGGTGGAGGGCGGGGCGGCCACCGGGGTGCGGGTGAACGACCAAGTGTACACTGCCCGGGCCGTGTGCGCGGCCACCCACATCCGCGAAACGTACAACCACCTGCTGCCCGACGCGCACCGCCCGCCAGAAGCCGGCACCCTGCGGGTGGGGAACGGATTTGGGGCCATGCTGCGGCTGGCGCTCGACGCTCCCGTGGAATACGCAAACGCCCCTTCCAAGCGGACCCGGACGGGCCTGCAGCTGCTCTGCCGGTCCATCGACCAGATCGAGCAGGCCTACGGGGATTTTAAGGCCGGCCGGCCCGCCGAGGACCCGCCGCTTGTGGCGATGACGTTCAGCGCCGCCGACGATACGCTGGCGCCCGAGGGCGGGGAGGTGCTCTGGCTCTGGGGCCAGTACTTTCCGTATGAGCTGGCGGGGGATTGGACCTGGGACGCCATCGGCGACCGCGTCGCCGACCGCCTCCTGGACGCCTTCGAACGGTACGCCCCTGGCACCCGCGAGAAGGTGGTGGGGCGCCTCTTCCAGGACCCCGCCTGGCTGGAGGAGCACCTTGCCCTCCCCCATGGCAATGTGATGCATCTGGAGATGGACCTCGACCAGATGTTCGCGGCGCGCCCGTCGCTAGAGCATCCGACCTACCGAGGGCCAGTCGACGGGCTGTACCTGACGGGGGCCAGCACGCACCCGGGCGGGGGGATCATGGGGGCGTCGGGGCGCAACGCGGCCCGCGTGATGCTGCGCGACCTTAGCTCGTGGGTCGAACGAGTGGCCCTCGGGTAGTGCCCACTGCAAGAAGCCGAGGCTCCGCCCAACAGAACCGCAGCGGGGCGCTTCGCCCCCGCGTGTTTCTCACTGTCCTCGACAAGACGACTTCCCCCAGTCTCCAGGCTCGTGGCTGCCAGAGCAGGAATCCCGTATGTCCATGGGGGCCGCAGAGATGTGGGAAGGTTCCTGCGGGCCTAGGAGTCGCCAACGCGATCTGGAGCACCCGTGACTGCTCGTCAGCGGGATCTACTTGCGGGGCGACAGAGTACACTTTTGCACCAAACATCTGGGTAGACTCAAGATCGACCCCGATCGAACCCACGAGAGTTGAGCGCTGCGAACAGGGCGTCCATCTCCCACCGTCTCCGATACTCCTCGAAGGAAAATCTACCTTTGAGGCCGTGGGCAGCAAGAATCAGCACCGCTCCGTGGGAGAGAGGCCGCACCAGCATTCGAGCCGGAGGGAAGTACTTTCGAAGCAAGCCCTACGTGCCGCTTGGCCTCGATGCAAATGGCGAACGGGCAACCTCCGGCAGCGAATCGCACGCCCCTCGCAGTGTACACAGCTGGACACAGTGACCCCTTGCTTTCGGTGACACCAAAAATAAAATCCCCGCTCAGCGCCAGCTAAGCGGGGAAGGCGGGCCCGGGAGGATTCGAACCCCCGACACTCGGCTCCGAAGGCCGATGCTCTATCCAGGCTGAGCTACAGGCCCGTGCTCGCACCAACATGGATGACGCCGGTGCTTATAGCATCGCCATCCGTATACATGCGCCTGCGCCCCTGGATCCGAACGTTTCTCTTAAGTGCCCCTCTGGCAAACGGGGAATGCATGAAGACGACCCGGGGCGCCCCAACACTGGGAACTGTTCGGCAGCCCCATACGTGAAGCACGCGTCACAATTTAACACGCATCACTATTGTCGTGCCGTCTTGGCTGGTAGGGACGTGGTCCCTCACCCTTGATTGCGGTTCGGAACGGGTGAGGCATCAACAAAATGCAAGATACGTTATGGAACGCGGAACAGTAAAGTGGTTTAGCAGCGAGAAAGGATACGGCTTTATCGCCCCGGAAAGCGGCGGCGATGACGTGTTCGTTCACCACAGCAACGTCAGCGGTGGGAAGAGCGACGACCTGCGCGACGGAGAAACAGTAGAATTCGAGACCGAGCAGACGGAGAAGGGCCTTAGCGCCCTCAACGTGTCTCGCACCGGAGACTCGAACGGCATGTGGTAACCGTTGCGCGGAACGCGTCTTTCCCGGCCGTTCCGACGACTCTGAGAAACGCCCGTCTCGAGCTTCGAGACGGGCGTTTTTGGTTGGGGGCCGCCTGTCTCCATTCGTTCAGGCAGCGGCATTGGGGGACTGGTGCAGCACCGTCAGGCCCCGGGAACGTACGCACTGTGGGGTGACGAGCAGTCTGGCGACCGTTTCGGTATAGCGACTGTTTCGGCAGCCGAGGGCTCGCAGGCGCCATGGCCCCACGGGCCACGCGCAGATTGGCCGCGCAACTGGCCGTCTCGTGGATGGCCGTACAACGTATCGGGTCTGGGCAGAAGCGATCGAAACGTTCCCCAACGTCCTGTCTCGGCCCCGAGGGCCCAGGCGGCTCCAGCACGCTCACGAATTCAGCACGCTCACGAACAGGCACAGCCTTCGTGGCCGGCCCAATTCCGACAGGAGCACTACGGCCGTCTACTCCAGGGTCGACGCCCACCACGGCGTGGTCGGATGGGTCCGTGTCGCGAGAAGAGCGCGCAGTGGCGATGGCTTCAGGGCGACCTCGTCGAGAGACCCCACCGCGGCCCACCGGAATGACAGATGCTTCTCCTGGGCGGAAGGCGTCGTTCCGGCATCGAGCGACGGCACCTCCACCTCGAAGCAGTGGTTGATCTCGTACTGCCGTGTGTCGTCGCGATGCCACCGATGCTCCACGCCGCCGAGGTAGGAACCAACGTCGGCCTCCACCCCAAGCTCCTCGCGCAGCTCCCGACGCACACACCCCGCCAGTCCCTCGCCCGGCTCTCGGTGCCCGCCAGGCAGAAACGTATGCGGCTGCCCTTCTGCCCGGACGACAAGCACCTGACCGGCGTTTCGAATTACTGCGCGAGCAAGAATGTGCGTTGTGGGCATTGCGGGCGGGCTCATCGGGAGAAGTAGACGCGTGCCTCTGCCGAGCCGTATCCTTGCGCCCCCTGCGGTCGTTCCAGGGCGGGCGTCTTTTCCCGCGGCCCCGTGTCTGAGCACCGGGCCGCGGCCGACGTTCCTCGTGGGCCTCGTCTTCACTTCGTGGCCACGCCGATGATGTGCGGCGATACGGGCGGGACGCCGATGCTGAAACGATCAAACGCAACCGACGAGAAGCCTGCGTGCTGCAGCATCGCTCCGGTGTCGCGGTCGGGGTGACAGCCGTCCGCCACGGCTTTCCATAGGGGGCGGATGCCGCGCTGGATCCAGTGGAGCGGGGTATGGGCCTCGGCCGCCACGTGCTCGATGAACAGCAGGCGTCCGCCGGGCCGCAAGATGCGTCGCAGCTCGGCCAGTGTCTCCATCACATCGGGAACGGAGCAGAGAACGAGCGTGCTGATCACCGTGTCGACACTGCGTGCGGGCAGCCCAGTATTCTGTGCCGGATCGGTGCGCAGGGTGGCCTCCACGGCGCGCCCGGCAAGGTGCTCGCGGATGTAGCCGTGCAAGTGTGGGTTCGGCTCCAGCCCAATCCAGCGCAGATCGTCCGGCAGGTACGGAAGATTGACGCCCGTGCCCGGCCCAATCTCAACAACGGTTCCGGTGAGGTCTGCGAAGAGGCGCTGCTTGCGGGCACCGTAGATGCGGTGCTGGGCGTCGTCGCCCCAGGCGAGCGTGTGCGCGAAGAAGCGCTGATAGAGGGACATGAGAGGGAGCGTGTCAGGGAAGCCAAACAGTACAAACCAAACAGCACACAGCGAAGCGCGGGGGTACGTCGGTCGCCATTCTCCCCATCCCCCTCGGAAAGCACGCTCCGCACGAGCCGCACTGCAGCAACGACAGCGAGGCCCGCAAAGCTCCACCGCGGCACGCCCGTATCGAACCGATACGCCAACGCGGCACCGCCCCGAGCCCAGCAAGACGGCGCACACAGTCGTCACGACCCGCTGCAGATGCCCTACCGGCGATGTGCGCCTGCAGCTTACGGCCTGCAGCTTACGGCCTGCAGCTTACGGCC
>ERZ1034543.11-NODE-11-length-54048-cov-44.555757_pt1 | contig 54048 bp, 55 predicted proteins | sample MGYA00520654_ERZ1034543 | MGnify/ENA primary metagenome ERZ1034543 (study PRJEB33760, sample SAMEA4777712) | hypersaline lake metagenome | biome: hypersaline environment; feature: brines | place: Spain | collected 2012-08 | depth 0 m ... | reverse complement strand
GTTATGTCTTGTCACGGCTCCCGGTGCCCGCATCGACGGACCGTGCTCCACCCGCGACGACTGATTCTGTGACACCGACAGGTCCTTGCCGTCGGGGTGAGAAGCCGTCGCATGGACGCGCTCGTCACCAACACGCTCCTCGTGACGATGGACCCGGACGTCTCGGGGGCGACCGGCGCGTTGGGGATCGTCGACGACGGCGCGGTCGGCTGGGTCGACGGCGAGATCACCTACGTCGGTCCGGCGAGCGAGGTCGACGCCGCCGCCGCCGATCGAATCGTCGACGGCGGTGGCTGTCTCACGCTTCCGGGGTTGGTGAACGCCCACGTCCACGGCCGACAGACTATCCTGCGCGGGGCCGCACAAGACGTCCCGGAGATCGAGTGGATGACGCGCGCGCTTGGGCCAATAGCCGACCACGCGACCGCAGCGGACGGCGTCGTCGGCGCGCGGCTCACGGCGATCGAGGCGCTCGCCTCCGGGACCACGACGCTCGGCGAGTACGCGACGAACGTCAGCGAGCTCGTCGCGTCGGTGTACCGGCCACACGGGCTCCGCGTCGTCGCCACCGAGACGATCTCCGAGGTGACGGCCGACCGATCCGACCGCGACCCCGACGAGCCGTACCCGCTCGACGACGCGGCGGGCACGGCCGCGCTGGACCGCGCCGAGTCGCTCTTCGAGCGGTTCGCCGACGATCCGCTCGTCGAGCCGGCGTACGGCCCCCAGGCGCTCGACATGGTCTCGCTCGACCGGCTCGAGACGATCACCGACCGCGCCCGCGAGGCGGACCGAACCGTCCACGTCCACGTGGCACAAGGCGACAGGGAGCGGAAACAGATCGCCGCCCGGTACGGTGACGGGGCGACGACCGTTGGGGTCCTCGAGCGCGAGGGACTCCTCGGTGACCACCTACTCGCGGCACACCTCCACGGCGCGACACCGACGGAACGTGATCAGCTCGCCGACGCGGGCGTTCGGATGGTCGGCTGTCCGTCCTCTATCACCGCCATCGACGGTGTCGTTCCGCCCGTCGTCGAGTACCGAGACGCCGGCGGGGTCGTCGGACTCGGGACCGACCAAGCCCCCGGTCCCGGTGGACACGACGCGCTTCGTGAGGCGCGCACGACCGCAATGGTGACGAAGGCAGCACACGCGGACCCGACCGCGCTCGACGCCGCTGGAGCACTCCAGCTCGCGACGGTCGGTGGAGCACGCGCACTCGGAATCGCCGACCGGGTCGGGACGCTCACGCCCGGAAAGCGCGCGGACGTCGTGTGCTGTGATTTGACGCGTCCGAGTATCGCGCCGTGTGTGCGAGAGCCGTTTCACACCGCGATTCCGAACCTCGTGTACGGTGGCGGCGACGTGGTTCAAGACGTCTTCGTCGACGGCGTGCAGGTCGTCTCTGCGGGCGGCATCGTCGGCGTCGACGTCGACGCGGTCGTCACGGAGGCCGCCGAGCGCGCACGACGAATCTTCGACGATGCGGCCGCCGACTGGCGTGCAGCCGACTCGGCGCTCGTCGACGCGGCCGACCGCGGTCGGCTCTGAGTCGACCGGTCGTCGTCTCGTCGGCCGCCGCCGTCCCAGACCGCCGGCTCCGACCGGCCGATCAGGGTGCTCTGGCGACGACCAGGTAACCGGTGTGCCCGACGCCCGCGGTCGAGGGCCGTGAGCCGCGGTCAGTGAACTCCATCTCCCGCTGGATCGTCTCGTGTGTCGTCACTGACTCGAGTCCGGCCGCTTCAGCCGCCTCGACCGCGTCGCGGGCACCCTCGACGAACGGCGAGTAGACGGCGAGAAAGCCGCCACCGACGAGGAGGTCGGGGGCGCGTTCGACGACGTCGGGGGCGTCGCCCGTGTCGAGGGTGACGACATCGAACGGCTCGCCGGCTGCCAGCTCGGAGAGCTCGTCGGTGACGTCACCGGTGTGGACCGTGACGTGGTCGGCGACGCCGGCGGTCGCGACGTTCTCGCGGGCGACGTCGGCGAAGTCGGGATCGATCTCGTAGGTGGTGACCGACGCACCGATGCGTCCGAGGTGGACGGCCAGGATGCCGGTACCGGTCCCCGCGTCGAGAACCCGGTCGCCGGCGGCCGCACCCGTCAGCCCGACGACGAGGCCAATGTCCCGTGGCATCATCGGAGCGCCAGTGCGGTCGAGGTGCGTGAAGAGGTCCGGTCCGCGGAGCGCACGCACCTCGAAGGGCGTCCCGAGGTGCGTCTCGACGGTGTCGCCGGCAGCCACGTCCGCGGGAACCTCCAAGACGCCGAGGTCCGTCCCGAACTCGGTCCCGGGCTCGACGAGGTACTCGCGGTCGTCGGCCACCAGTAGATACGCGGGGTCGCTCACTCGAGCTCGGCGATCGCCGCCGCGAGGTCGCCGTCGTGCGCCTCGAGCGTCTCGCGCGCGGTCGACTCCGGCACGCCCGCGCGGTCGGCGACGAGCGACACGTCGGCCTCGGGGATCGCGTCCGTCTCGCTCGCCGTGTCGTCGCTCGACGACTCGTCGGCGTCACCCTCGACCGCCGCGGCCGCACCGTCGAGGCCGGCGTCGGCGACCGCCTCGGCCTCGCCGACGATCTGGTAGGTTTGTTGACCCTGGGCGTCCATGCGGGTGACCTGTGGAGCTTCGAAGACGAGGTCGTCGTCGGGGGTCTCGATCACCACGCGGTCGGCGTCGAGTTCGTCGACGTCTATCCCCATTTGTTTCATCATCTGTTTCATTTTCCGCGGATTCAGGCCGCCTCCTCCGAACATACACCTCGTTCGGCCACAGGGCACAAAAAGGGTGACGACACGCAGAGCCCGAGCAGCGTGGTCCGTCCTGCGTGGCTCTTCTATCGTGGCCTGTCCGGCGTGACCAGTCGGCAGACACCGCCACGACACCTGGTTTGATACGGGCCGCTGTCCACAGGCGGGTGTGTACCTCGCAGATCACACGTGGCCCGAGCTGGACGCGCACGTGACCGACGAGTCGCTGGCGCTCGTTCCGCTCGGCTCGACGGAACAGCACGGTCCCCACCTCCCGCTCGCGACCGACCACCTGATCGCGGAGGCGTTCGCCCGCGAGGCCGCCGACCGAGCGGACGTCCTCTGTACCCCGACGGTCACCGTCGGCGTGAGCCCGCACCACCGGCAGTTCACCGGCACGATGTGGGTGGACGCGCCGGTCTTTCGTGACTACGTCGAGTCGTTGACGCGCAACCTCGCGTACCACGGCGTCGACCGCGTCGTCTACGTCAACGCCCACGGCGGGAACGTCGAGCACCTTCGTGAGGTGGGCCGCCGACTCAGAGACGACGGGGAGCTGTACGCGATCGAGTGGATGTGGAACGAGAGCATCCCGGACCTCGTCGACGACGCCTTCGAACAGAACGGTCCGCACGGCGGCCCGAAAGAGACGGCGCTCATCCAGCACGTCGCCGGCGAGCTCGTTCGCGAGGATCAACTCGAAGCCGCCCGCGACGGCGGCCTCCTCGACTGGCGCGCCGGAGACGGACTCCGCGTGCACGGCTCACGGACGTTTTACGACGCGATCGACAACACCGACAACGGGGTGTTCGGCGATCAGACGGACGCGACCGCGGAGAAAGGCGAGCGGCTCTTCGAGGCGGCGACAGACGAGCTCGTCCAGCTGTGTGAGTGGCTGGAGTCGAAGCCGCTCGTCGACTTGCTACCGAAGCCGCACGTGTAAGCGGGGTCGTTCCGTCTCGGACCCACCCTCAACAGAGCTCGTCGGCCGCGGCCGACGTGACCCGGTCGAGCGTCTGGACGGCCCAGTGATAGAAGGGAGCGTCGGCGGTCGCTTCCACCCGCTCGCGGAACGCGGGAAGCCACGCGAAGTGCGCCTCGTGGAACGCGGCGTACGTCGCGGTGTCAGCCGTCTCCAACAACAGACTGGCGTACTCGAGCAGCAACGAGACGTGGTCGGCCGGGTAGGCGGGCGGGACCTCGGCATCGAGTGCCTCGTAGCGCTGCCGCATGTCGGCCGCGGGCGGCCCCGAGAGGATCCCGCGCTGGTCGCCGTCCCACCACGCCTCATACGCCGACTCGGCGGGCGGCGCGTACTCGCCGTCGAACGCCTCGAACGTCCGGAGGTACGCCTCCCGCGGCGGCGCTCGAAACGACGGCGGCGCCTCGACGCCCCGGACGCCGAGGTCCTCGGCGCACTCGGCGATCGTCGTCGCGAGGGTCCCGTCCTCGACGGCCTCGACGAAGTCGTCGTCGGGGTGTTGAAAACACGTTGCGAGCGCGGCGTAACAGTCTGCGTAGGAGTGAGCCATGGCGAACGGATACTGGGGTGTTAGGTGACGATGATCGGTTGTTGGAGCGCGGTGAATATCAGCAGGACGCGGAGCAGAAAGGACCCTGCGATCACGAGCCCGAACTTCGCGGTCGTCACCTGTCTGCTCGCGAGTAGGCTGTCGCTCCCGAGAAGCTCCTGTGCCGCCGAGATGGCGAGCGGGAGGAGGAGCCCGGCGCTCACCATCCCGACCAACAACAGCAGCCCACTGCCGCTCGTGAGCCCGTCGACCGTTCGTGCCGCGGCGGCACCCCCCGTCGTGAGCGTGTACAACAGCGTGGCGAGGACGACCCCCTCCACGACGATCACCGCGTCGTCGAGCAGCCCGAACCGGTGAACGAGCCCGCCGTCGAGGTCGTTCTGCCAGGCGGTGACCGCGATCACCAGCGCGATGCCGGCCGAGAAGCCACTGGCGACGAACAACGGCGGCAACAGCGTCTGGTTCCACAGCGGGACCAGCCAGCCGACCGCGCTCAACAACAGCGCCGTGTAGATCACGAGCATGACCGCCAGGCCGACGCCGGTGACCTGGACGAGCCGCCGAAGTGGGCCCGTCGGCCGGGTCAGGTCGGCACCGCGGTCGACGAGGTCGGTCAGGCCGAATCCGACGCGCTCGACGAGGTGTCTCGGCAGCCCACTCGGGTCGTCGACGGCAGCCGTGCCGAACGTCGCCCAGATCATCCGCGCCATCACGACGAGGCTGAAGGTGACGACTACCCAGGTTCCGATCGCCATCCACGACGTCCAGTTGGTGAACTTGACCGGGAACATGAACGCCCGGAGGAACGGCCCCGAGAGGTGTGCCAACAGCGTCCAGGAACCGACGACGATGGTGCCGAACGAGAGGGTCCACCCCCACCGGCTGATGTGCGCGTAGCCGGCCTGCTGGCGGCGCTCACCGAACCACTCGGCGATCGACGCGACGAGGAACGACCCGCCCGAGATCCCCCCGAGGAACAGGTAGATGGCGACGAAGACGTCCCAGTGGCCGACACCGCCCCACCAGAGTCCAAATGATGCCATTAGTGATCACGCCTCGTACGGGAACGCGGTGGTGTCGTCTCTGTTCGCCTCGACGATGACGTTGGCCGGCTCCTGTTCGAACCGCTCGACTGCCTCCGTCGTCGCCTGTTCTTTCAACTCGCTCACCGGCCCGGCCTGGATGGCGCCGCCGACGCAGTTGTCGACACACGCGGGCTGGGCACCGCCGTCCTCCTGTTCCTCGCGCGGCGGCATCTCGTGACCGCCACCGGGTCCCTCGCCGATACAGAGGTTACACTTCGACATGATGCCGCCGTCGTCGTACGTCGGGGCGCCGTACGGACACGCCCAGCCGCAGTAGTGACAGCCGATACAGCTGTCGCGGTCGACGACGACGATGCCGTCCTCCTCGCGCTTTTGAATCGAGTTGCACGGACACACCTTCTCGCAGGGGGCATCCGAACAGTGCATACACGACATCGAGACGGGCAGCGAGCTCACGTCGGGGAACTCGCCGGTCGTGACGTTCGTTACCGTCCGCCACTCGTCCTGTTCGGGGTCGCGGCCGTGTCGTTGTTTACACGACACCGAGCAGGCGTGACACCCGATGCACTTGTCTGAGTCGAAGTAGAACCCCCACTGTTCTCCCATCTCACTCACCTCCGGTCACGTCGACCGCGATGTGTCTGTCTACTTGTCCCGTGATCGGGTCCATCTGCGTCTCGTGTAGCTTCATGGTGTTCAGTCCCTCGTAGTCCTGCTGGGTCGACCCCTCGCCGAAGCCGTACTCGCTCGTCACGACCCCGGGTTTGATCAGCTCGGTGACGTGTGCCATCAGCTCGCCGCCGCCCGTCTTCGACTCGACGGTCACCATATCACCCGTCTCGATGCCCCGCGCCTCGGCGTCGACCGGGTTGATGTGGAGGTAGTTACCGCGGTACTCCTCGTCGTGTAAGTCGTTCTTGCGTGCGAACTGCTCGAGGAGCCGGTCGATCCCCTGGTCACTCCCGTGTGAGAAGTACACCGACCGGACGTCGTAGAACTCCAGTGGGTACGTCTCGTCGAGGCTGTCGCCGTACGTTCCCGGTGGCTGCCACGACGGCGCGGTGTCCATGCCGGCCTCTTCTGCGGCCGCCGTGAACGACGGCACCTGATCGAGGTCGAACCGGAACGCGGGTCCGTCGCTCTCGCGCCACTGCTCGTAGCCGTACTCGCCGACGATCGCGTAGTTCTTCTCGCCGGTCGAGAGCTCCTCGAGCGTGAGGTCCACCGACTGTAGCTGGTCGTCGATGAACGCCTCGTGGTCCTCCCACGGGAAGTACTCACCCCAGCCCATCGCCTCGGCGAGGCCGGTCAGGATCTCGTAGTCTGGCTTCGTGTTGAACTGTGGCTCGACGGCGGCCTTCCCCCCGACGACCCACTGCGCCTCGCTGTAGGAGCTCCACGAGCCGGTCCCGACGGTGTCTTTCTCGAGCTGTGTCGCGTCCGCGAACACGACGTCCGCGTTCCGAGTGACGCCGTTCCAGTAGGCGTCGACGGCGATGACGAGGTCCATCTCGTCGAGCGCGGTCAGCCACGCCTCGGCGTTGCCGTCTTTCAGCGGCATGTCGTGGTGACAGTACATCCCGTTGATGTGGCCGTTCTCGACCATCTCGGGGACGAGATTGTGTGCGATACCCGTGATGTGCCGGGCCGGGTAGTCGCTGTACTCGTCGTACTTGCGGAACGCGGGCGTCTTGCCCTCGGCGTTGTTCGGCAGGTCGACGCCGATCGTCGTCTCGGTGCCGCGGGCCGCACCGCTGCCTTTGCCCTCGGGTGTCCACTCACACACCTCAAACGGGTCGGCCATCGGCGTCGACTTCCAGAGCCGGAGGCCGCCGGGTCGGTCGATGTTGCCGACGAGTCCGTTGAGCGCGATGATGTTCTGGGTCGCCTTCCAGCCGTTGCCAGACTGGGCGGTGCCCGACCACACCGAGATGCCGGCCTGTGGGGCGGCCTCAGCGAAGTCACGAGCGATAACGCGGATCGTCTCGGCGTCGAGACCGGTGATCTCGGCGGCCCACTCGGGCGTCGTGTCCGCGACGGCCTCGCGGTACGCCTCGAACCCGTAGGTGTGATTCTCGACGAAGTCGGCGTCGTACCGCTCTTCGTCGATGATGACGTTCGCCATCGCCAGCGCGAGCGCCCCGTCGGTCCGCGGCTCGATCGGGAGCCATGCATCCGACTTCTCGGCGGTCTCGGTGTACTGCGGGTCGATGGTGACGAGCGTCGCGTCGTTCTCCTCGATGGCCTTCAGGATGCCCTTCGCCTCGAACTGCCCGGCGAACGCCTCAAGCGGATTGCGTCCCCACATGATGAGGTACTCGGAGTTCTGGTAGTCCGGCACCCGGGCGTTCGAGCCGATACCCATCATCCCGCCGTTGACGAACGTCGGTCCGGCACAGACGTGGATCCCGCGGCCGATCCGCTCTGGCGTCCCGTAGAGGTCCCGCCAGATCGTGCGGAAGATCGGCGTCTCCGCCCAGCTTCCCGCGTCGAGGAACGTCTCTGCGCCGTGTTCGTCGTCGAACTCGCGGAGTCGCTCGGCGGTGTACTCGAACGCCTCGTCCCACGTCGCCTCCTGGAGTTCCCCGTCGACGCGGATGTACGGCTGCTTGATCCGCTCTGGGTCGTGGGTCTTATCGAGTTGTCCGAGCCCCTTCGGACAGAGCGTTCCCTCCGTTCCAGGACCAGCGCTCCCACGAGGGTTGCCGTCCACACCGGTGATGCCGACGACGGTGCCGTCGTCGGTCACCTTCACCTCCTGTGCACAGTTGTGACAGCACATCCAACAGTTGCCGTACGCGACGTTCGCGTCGGCGACGGGAGTCGCCGAGCGGTCCGTCTGACCGATGCCGAGCTGGCGGGCGGTGTCTGCACACCCGCCGAGTGCCGCCATCGTCGCCGCGCCGGCGCCCGTCTTCAATAGCGTGCGGCGCGTGAGGCCGTCGCCCGCGTCACTACTCATCGGCCATCACCTCCGCCGGCTCGTAGTCGTCGCCGAACTCCGCGAGCAGCGCCGACTCGTACTTCTCGTGGAACGCCCGCTCGTCGAGCTCGCCGTTGGCGACGCGCATGGCGTCGACCCCCATGCGCCTCCCCAGCTCCTGGTCGTACTCGCTCTCCGCTGGCGCCTCCTCGAGTGCGCCGACGAGGTCGAGCGGGTCCAGTCCGCCGTCCGCCGATGGGTCGGTTGAGTCGCTCATATCTGTACACACGCGACCCGCCGCCGTAGGCGTCACTCTCAACCGGTGAAGGTTTTATATACTACCCGCCGCAGGCCCCGATCACGTCAGCGAGTCGTGTGCGGATCCGAGTCGGGTCGATACACGTCGCGGCCGCGTACCCGAGGCCACCGACGCGTACCCGATGATGTGTCCACGTGCTGGGAGAGATCTGCACCGTCATGCCGTCGACATGAAGCGGTACCGTGACGTTCGAGACGAGAGACCGGGTCGGCCGGGTCTCGTCCCGCTACGAGTCGGCGGGCGGGGACCCGACTGCAGACACCGTCGGGTCCTCGAGCGCGTGGACCATGCGGACCTCGTGGTCGGAGTCGACCGTCTCGAAGCCGACCCGGCGGTAGACGCTGATCGCGGCACGGTTTCGCAGCTCGACGAAGAGTTCGAGTGCCTCGCGGTCGGCGGCCGCTGCCGACGCGACCAGCCGTCTGCAGAGTTCGGTGCCGATCCCGCGGTCGTGGAACGCGGGGTGCACGAAGATCGCCAACTCGGGACAGGCGTCCTCGAGCGGCGTGTACACGATGTGACCGACGATCCCTCCGTCGCCTTCGGCGACGATGTTATACCCGTCTTCGAGCAGCATCTCGATCCAGGAGCGGCGGCGGTGCTCGACCGCCGGCGGGATACCCTGTGCACGGTCGGCGTCGCCGAACGCGTCGTACAGCTCGACGAGCTGGTCGAGGTCGGCGTCGTCTGCCTGTCGGAGCGTCCAGCGAGACCCCTCCTTGTCGACGAACTGCGGCCAGCGCGGTGGGTCGGTTGCCGTGCCCGTTCGGTCGGCGTGGTCCCCGCTCTCGCGGCGGGCATCGTCCCGGTCGTCGCGGTCGGCATCGTCCCGACCACCACGGTCGATGTCGGGCGAGTGATTCATGATCGTGTTTCGGGACCGCTCGACTTTCACCCCTCCCTCGGCTCCCAAAATGTGAGAAGCCGTGCGGGCCCAGGTGCAGTCCGGCCGGGCGACGTGCCTATTTAAAATCTTATCCTGTTGAGGCGTACATCAATACGGATCGACCGTGTGTGTTCACGCATGACGACACTGCGCCCGACGCCATACAGCTACGAGATCGAGTTCGACGTGATCGGCGACCGACGGGAGGCGTACGACCGGTGGGTCGCTGAAAACGGGATGCCGTGGATCACCCACGAGACCGTGGCAGCGTTCGACGTCTGGCAGAACGACAAGGGACTCACACCGGAGGTCAAGTTCCAGTTCGGCTTCCGCACGCTCGACGCCTGGACGCGGTTCGTCGACAGCCGGTGTCACGTCCTGGCGACGGAGGGGCTGCGACGACTGGTCACGGGACTCAAGGCGACGCTCTGGGAGCGCGACGGCATCCGACTCGACGTGACCGAATCGGCCGACGAGCAGCTTCCCTCTACTGCCGACTGCGAACGACGCTCCTCGGTCACCGAGGAGGTTCGATGAACGACGCCATCGAAGCGGCGCTCCGATCGGTCCCGGCACCGTCATCACCGGTGACGAACGAGACCGACGGACGAGCGGAGGGAGTCGAACACGGCGACGCCGACGACCCGGACGCGGATGCCGAAGCCGACGTCGTCTCCGCGGGCCTCGTCGGCGACGTCACGGTAGACGGCGACGTCGCGACGATCCCGCTGGCGCTCGGCGCACCGTACTCGCCGGCCGAGACGGCGTTGGCGAAAGCGGTCCGGAGTGCGGTTGAGACGGCTGGCTTCGAGCCGTCACTGTCGGTCGCGATCGACGACGAGACGCCCGCGGCCGGCGACGCGCCGATCGTGATCGCGGTCTCCTCGGGGAAAGGCGGCGTCGGAAAGAGCACGATCGCGGTGAACCTCGCGGCGGGGATGGCCGACCGCGGCGCGGCCGTTGGGCTGTTCGACACGGACGTGTACGGTCCAAACGTGCCGCGGATGCTCGGCGTCCAGGGTGAGCCGGTCCGAGCCGACCGCCACCAGCAGATCGTCCCGGTCGAAGCACACGGGCTCAAACTGATGAGCGTCGGCTTCCTCGTCGACGAGGACCTTCCGGTCGTCTGGCGTGGCTCGCTCGTCGACCAGACGCTGACCGAACTCTGGCACGACGTCAACTGGGGGCACCTCGACTACGTCGTCGTCGACCTCCCGCCCGGCACCGGTGACGCCCAGCTCACGATGCTCCAGCAGATGCCCGTCGTCGGATCGGTGGTCGTGACGACCCCACAGGACGTCGCGCTCGACAACGCTCGCAAAGGGGTCCGGCTGTTCGACGACCACGAAGCCGACGTCCTCGGGATCGTCGAAAACATGAGCGCGTTCACCTGTCCGAGTTGTGGCGACCACCACGAGGTGTTCCGCGCCGGTGGCGGCAGCCGGCTCGCCGAGGAGTTCGACCTCCCCGTGTTGAGCCGGATTCCCCTCGACCCGGCCATCGGCGACGCCGGCGAGGTCGGCGAGCCAATCGTGTTCGACGACGCACCGGTCGGCGAACGGTTCGCCGACCTCGCGGGGACGGTGATGGATCACGTGGGAGCACACCGGCGACGATCACACGCGTCCGGGGGAACCGACTGGCCCTGAACGGAGCGCGGGGCGCACCGAACCGGCGTCGTCGTCCGTCGGGACCGGTCGGCCGATTCGACGCCCGCCCACCGCGAGGTTCGCCCGACAGCGGTGCCACGAACTGAAAACGCGAGCAACCCATAACCCCCACAGCCGCCGCGTTCGGGTATGGGTTCACACTGCCTGATCGTCGGCGGGAACGCGGCGGGGATGAGCACGGCAACACGGTTGCGGCGGGTAGACGAGGCCACAGACATCACGATCGTCGAGTCGACCGACACCGTCTCGTACGCGAGTTGCGGACTCCCGTATCACCTGAGCGACACGGTCGTCGAATCCGACCTCGCGGTCATGGGCGTCGACCAGCTCAGCGCGGCGTTCGACCTCGACATTCGAACCGAAGAGACGGTGACCGACGTCGCGCCAGAAGAACGGCGCGCGACGATAACCCCGAGCGACGGCGAGTCCTACGAACTGACGTACGACGACCTCGTGCTCGCAACCGGCGCAGAGCCGCTCGTGCCGCCGATGTTCGACGTCGACGCGCTCGACGGGTGTCACACGCTGCGCACCGTCGAGGACGCGATCGCCATCCGCGACCGGGTAGACGACGCCGAGGAGGCGCTGGTCATCGGTGGCGGGTACATCGGGGTCGAGGTCGCAGAGAACCTCCACGAGGCGGGCCACGACGTCGTCGTCGCCGAGCTGCTCGACCACGTGATGCCGAACACGCTGGGGCCGGAGATGGCGACCCGCGTCGAGCGACACCTCACCGACCACGGCGTCGAACTGCAACTCGGCGTCGGCGTCGAGTCGTTGACACAGACCGACGACGGCTCGATCACGGCCTCCATGGACGGTGCGACCGACCGCACGTTCGACCTCGTGGTGATCGCCACCGGGGTCAGGCCCCGAACCGGCCTCGCCGATGCCATCGGGCTCGACCGGCACGAGAGCGGTGCGGTGGTGGTCGACGACCGACTCCGAACGAGCGAGCCGTCGATCCACGCGGTCGGTGACGCGGTTGCGGCGCCGAGCGCGCTCGGCGAGGGACACGCCTGGATCCCCCTCGGTGGGCCGGCCAACCGACAGGGACGGGTGGCCGCGAACGACATCGCCGGCCACGAGGACGCACTCGACCCCGTCCTCGACACCGCGATCGCCAAGGTGTTCGACCTCGACGTCGGGACGGTCGGGTTCACCGAAGCCGACCTCACGGAGGCCGACCGGTCGTACGAGACGGTGTACACCGCAGAGCCGAGCCACGCCGAGTACTACCCTGGCGCCGTCGACATTCACTTCAAACTGTTGTTCGATTCGGACGATGGCACGGTCCTCGGCGTCCAGGCGATCGGCGAGGAAGGCGTCGACAAGCGAATCGACGTGTTGGCGACCGCGATATCCCACGGCGATACGGTGTTCGACATCCGGGACCTCGATCTGGCGTACGCCCCGCCGTACGGGGCCGCGAAGGACCCGGTCAACGTGTTGGGAATGATCGGCGCGAACGTGCTCTCCGACGTGGCATCCGTGATCCACCTCGAGGAGTTCCTCGAAGAACGCGAGACCGCGACCGTCGTCGACACCCGGCCACCAGCGATGCGCGAGGCGCAGGGGTCGATCCCCGGCGACGAGCACGTCCCGCTCGGCCGACTGCGCTCGTGGGCCGCCGACTGCGACGGCGACGAAACGGTGTTGACCTACTGTAAGATCGGGAAGAGCTCGTACATGGCGAGTCGTATTCTCGAGCACGAAGGGATCGACGCCCGGAGTCTCACCGGCGGATACTACCGGTACGAACTGGCCGCCTCGGCGGACGACTGATCACGTCGCGAACTGGCTCATCACGTTTCCTTCGGCACGAGCCAGCCGCTGGGAGAACGCCGACGTCGAGATGTCGAGCTGCCCGGCGAGTGAGGCCATCGACGGGCGCTCGCCAGCCTCGTAGTACCCCTCGTCGATCGCCAACTCGAGCGCTTCGCGCTGTTTCGGCGTCAACGCCGAGACGTCGACCTCGTATATCTCGTCGCTGAGCTCCTCGCCGCTGCCGGTGTGTGTCATGCTCACTAGCTGCACGGTAGAGCCGATCTCGTTGAGGTCGGCGACGAGGTTCGACACCGCAGCCGAGTTCGGCAGGAACGCCTTCACGAAAAACGATCGGTGCTCGGCGCGGACGAAGTGCGGAATGCAGCCGTAGGTCGCGAACACCGCGGTCGGACAGTGGTCACAGACGTCGTCGGTGTGGTACTTGGTGACGACCCGGTCTTCGGCGTCGTCGTCCGGTCGATCCTGCGTTCGCGGGCGCCCGTCGGGACGTGGCTCGTCGTGGCTGGCAGGCGCATCGAGCGCGGGCTCGTCGGGCGTACAGGACTCACACACCGTGACCTCGGTGTGACACGTCCCCCCTGCAACCCGTACGTCGACGTCCAGTACGTCGCCGTCGATGTCGTCGATAAAACAGGGGCCACCCCGCTCGATCTCGAGGACGACACGGAGGTCACGGTCCTCGACGGTCGCCGACGGGGCATCGGTGACCGACGTGTTTCCATCGGAACGACTCATACGCGACCGTTCGTCAGTAGCCGTAAAAAGGTACCCCGCCGCGTCACCGCGTAAGAATTCGAGTCGATGCCGCACACACCGACCTACGCGTCGTCGGCGAGGTCGTCTATCCACGTCAGCACCGCCATCGCCTTCGGGAACCCGATCGTCGGTGCCGCCAGCACGGCCACGTGACGCAGCGTGTCGGGGTCGATCCCTGCGTCGAGTCCCCGACGGACGTGCGAGTGGACCGCCCCCTCCGACTCGGCACCCGCCGCGAGCGCGAGTTTGACCAGTCGTTTCGTCTCGCCGTCGATCGGTCCAGCCGCGGCGCACGCCTCGCCGAGGTCGCTGTACGCCTCCCACACGTCGGGGTGTTCGTTGGCGAAGTCGCCGGCGGCGGACGGGAGCTCCTCGCTGTCGTCTCCGGTGTCTGTCATCGGTCGACGTTCGCAGCCCAGAACAAAGGTATTGTGGAGACGACCGTCTCGCGGTCCGGCGGGTCGAAGCGGTCCGGCGTCAAACGAGACGGGATCGCGTCCATCACCCGGTGGCAGTGCTCGACATCCGATCCTCGTACCGCGTCTCCCACGCGATCCGAGCGTTGATTTCGCGCTTCCCCCGGCCGGTCAGTCCGTACTCGTTGGTCCGTTGATCACGGCGCCGTTTGTACAGGAGCCCCTTCTCGACCAGCGCGTCGAGGTTCGGGTAGAGCCGGCTCTGATGGATCTCGGTGTCGTAGTACTCGTCGAGCTCGTGTTTGATCGCCAGACCGTGTGGTCGTTCGAGCCCCGCGGTCACGTACAGGAGGTCGCGCTGGAATCCTGTCAGGTCGTGCATGCGAATCGACGTCACCGCCGTGACGTATGGGTATGCGGTGCCTACGCGAGTCAGGTAGTCGATAGTAGCGAACGCTATCGACACTATCACAGGTCGACAGTTCCGCGCCGTCGAACCGTCGACTCCGACGCCCTGTGGTCGGCCGAGCCGGCCGGGCAGCGTCGAGGCCGCAGGATCAGGCGTACGCGACGTTCAACTCGAGTTCGTTGGCGGCACCGAGCAGGTAGTCCGGCAGCTCGCCAGTGAGCCTGTCGCCGGCGAGCCGGTGGGAGGGGCCAGAGACGCTGAGCGCGCCGACGACGGTGTCGTCGACGACCACCGGGACGCCGACGGCGTTGAGCCCGGACACGTTCTCCTCGCGGTTGAGGCTGTACCCGCGTTCTCGGCCGCGTTCGAGCGCGTCGAACAGGCGTCGCTCGTCGGTGATCGTCGCGTCGGTGCGGGCAGCGAGCGGCTGCTCCTCTAAGATCGCCGCCGCCTGCTCTGCGGTCATCGCCGCCAGGATGGCCTTTCCGGCGGCCGTCGAGTGAAGCGGGATCCGGCTTCCGATACCGGGGTCCGTGCGGACCCCACGCGCGCCGACGGCACGACAGAGGTACACGGCCTCGCCGTGCTCTTCGACGATGTACTGCGCTCGTTCGCCCGTCTCGGTCGCGATCTCGGCGACCTTCTCGCGAGCGAGTTCGTACCCCGGGTGGCTCCGACACGCCCGCTGGCTCAACTGGAGGAATCGCAGTCCGAGCTGGTAGCCGTTCGCACGTTCGACGACCAGTCCGAGCGATTCGAGCGTCTGTAGGTGCCGAAACACGGTGCTCTTCGCGTACGGCACCTCGCGGGCGATGTCGGTCAGCGTGGGATTGGTGTCGGCACGTACCTGTTCGACGATTTCGAACACCGTCTGGGCGGTACCGACGCGGTCTCGGTCGGGTTCGTCCTCCGTCTCGGTCATGTGTCCACCGGCGAGCGCCGGGACAAATGTGTTCTGCATCGTCGAACGAACGCGTCGCTTCCCCTACCAGTACCGTTATTATACAATAGATAGTGAAGAATTGGTATGCCAGTCCCGCGGTTCGACATCGACCTGACGGAGAGCCAGCGCCGCGTTCGCGAGTCGATACGCGCGATCTGTGACGACTTCGACCACGCGTACTGGCGGCGGCACGCTCGCGAGGAGACCTATCCGCACGAGTTCGTCGATGCGCTCGCCGCGGAGGGATGGCTTGGAGTGCTCATTCCAGAGTCGTACGGGGGAAAGGGGCTCGGAACGCCAGAGACGGTGGTGATGATGGAAGAGATCGCCGCGAGCGGGGCCGGATTCGGCGGTGCACAGACGATCCACGGGGGGATATACAACTCGCCGCCACTGGTGAACAACGCGAGCCCGGACCGCAAAGAGACGTTGCTTCCGAAGATAGCGCGGGGGGAGGTCTCGATCCAGGCGTTCGGGCTGACAGAGCCCGAGGCGGGATCCAACGCGCCGAGCATGGAGACGTTCGCCCGGCGCGAGGGGGACGAGTACGTCGTCTCCGGCGAGAAGATGTGGATCTCCCGGGTCGACGTGAGCGACTACATGCTGTTGGTCGCTCGGACCAGTCCCAAGTCGGCGGTCGACAAGCGTACGCGCGGCATCTCCACGTTCCTCGTAGATCTCGAAGACGCGCGATCGCAGGGTCGGTTACACAAAGAGCCGATCGAGAAGTCGGCGAGCACGTTCGTCAACTCCTACCGGCTGACGTTCGACGACCTTCGCGTTCCGGCCGAGAACCTGATCGGCGAGGAGGGCGCGGGATTTTACCAGGTCCTCGACGGCCTGAACGAAGAACGGCTCGTCATCGCCGCAGAGCTGATCGGGATGGCCGAGCTCGCCCTGTCGAAAGGTGCCGACTACGCCGCGGACCGGGACGTGTTCGACCGGCCGATCGGGGCGAACCAGGCGATTCAACACCCCTTGGCGGCCGCACACGCCGAAGTGCAGGCGGCCCGACAGGTGACGTACGAGGCCGCGAGTCGGTCCGCCGAGGACAGTCTCGACCGGGAGTCGCTCGGTGCGCGTGCGAACGCGGCGAAGTACCTCGCCGCCAACGCCGCATCGAGCGCGGCGGATGCCGCCGTGCAAGCTCACGGCGGGAAGGGGATCGCTGTCGAGTACGACGTGGAGCGATACTTTCGTGAGGCGCGGCTCTCTCGGCTCGTGCCGATCGCCCAGGAGCTCGCGCTCAACTACATCGGCGAGCGGGAGCTCGGACTCCCACGCTCGTACTGAGCGGTTCGAGGGCGACGATACCGCACTTAGTGACACCATGACCCGTACCGTCACCGGAACGACTCACCACCGATACCATACAACACATACACTTGACGCATGACCGACGACCCAGCCACTAACGAATCTAGCAGCACCGACAACGCAGACAGTGCCGACGAGAGACGACTGATAGCGGGCTGGCAGGGCAGGTACTACGAGGACTTCGCCGTCGGCGACGTGTACAAACACCCGTACGGTCGCACGGTGACCGAGACCGACAACGTCTGGTTCACGAACGTCTCGATGAACCTCAATCCGATGCACTTCAACGAGGCGTACGCCGCGACCACCGAGTTCGGCGAGCGACTCGTCGACGGCACGTTCGTCATCGCACTCGCGGTCGGTATGAGCGTGATCGACGTCAGCGCCAACGCGACCGCGAACCTCGGGTACGACGCGATACGCCACCACGCACCGGTGTTTCACGGAGACACGCTGTTCGCGGAGTCGGAGGTGCTCTCGAAACGCGAGTCGGGCTCCCGCGACCACGTGGGTATCGTCACGACCGAACTCCGCACGTACAATCAGGACGGCGACCTCGTCCTCTCGTTAGAGCGCACGCCGATGGTGTTGAAGCGGTCACACGCCGAGCCGACGGCGGCACAGCCGACGGGGTGGCCAGCAGGCATCGGCACCCAGCCGGAGGACGTCTCGTGAGCGGATCCTCCGGGTCGAACGACGCCGGCGTGCCGACGGCGGCGAACCCGGTCCCGTCGACGCGACTGACCGGTCGCCTGCCGACCACGACGCCCGCGGAGGCCGCCGCGACCGTCCCGGAGACGGCGACCCTGTTGGTCTCTGGGTTCGGCGGCGTCGGGTATCCGAAGCTCGTTCCAGAGGCGATAGCAGCCGGCGACCGACGCGAGCTGACCGTCGTCTCTGGCGGTGGGGTCGGCGACGAGATCGACCGCGACCTCGTCGAGTCGGGGGACATGGCGCGACGGTACCCGTTCGTTCCGAACGAGACGGTTCGAGACGCGGTCAACGCGGGTGCGGTGGCGTTCCACGACAGACACATCTCGCGGCTCGCAGACGAGGTTCGGTTCGGCGGTCTTCGCGCCGGCATGAACGGACCGACCGTCGCCATCGTGGAGGCCGTGGCGGTCGGGAGCGACTGGCTGATCCCGTCGACGTCGGTCGGACACACCCCGGCGTACGTCGAGACGGCGGACCACCTCATCGTCGAAGTGAACCGTGCACAGCCGCTCGAACTCGGTCGGGTCCACGACGTCTACCTCCGGCAGGCGCCACCACACAGAGAGCCGATCCCGCTCGACGATCCGCTCGACACGATCGGGGGACCGGCCATCGGATTCGATCCGGCGACGCTCCGAGCCGTCGTCGAGACCGACCGGCCCGACGACCCCTACGAGTTTCGGGAGGCGGGGGAGACCGAGCGGGCGATCGCCGACAACCTCTGTCGGTTCTTACAGGCGGAACTCGAGCGGAACCCGCTGCTCGCAGAGCGGGTGAACCTCCAGTTCGGCGTCGGGTCGCTCGGGAACGCCTTGATGGGTGGGCTGTCGGCCGTCGACTTCGGCGATCGCGAGGTGTCGTACGTGGGGGAAGTGGTACAGGACGGCCTGTTAGACATGCTCGACGGCGGCCAGCTATCCGGCGCGAGTGCCACCTCGCTCGCGCTCTCCGCGGACGGACAGGCGCGGCTGTTCGACGACGTCGAGCGCTACGCAGCCGACGTGATTCTCCGTCCAGCAGACATTTCGAACGCGCCGGCGCTGATCGACCGGTTCGGCGTCGTCGGGATCAACAGTGCGGTCGAAGTCGACCTCTACGGAAACGTCAACGCCACGCACATCCGCGGGACGCGGGTGGTGAACGGCATCGGAGGCGGCGGCGACTTCGCCCGCAACTGCCGGCTCGGGATCGTCACCCTTCCCTCGACGGCCGTCGAGGGTGACGTGTCGCGGATCGTGCCGCTCACGCCGCACGTCGACCACACGGAACACGACGCGAGCGTCGTGGTCACGGAACACGGCGTCGCCGACCTTCGAGGGCGGTCGCCGCGCGAGCGCGCCGAGGCCCTGACCGCGGTCGCCGACCCCGCGTTTCGCGAGGACCTCGAGCGCTACCGCCAGCGCGCGGCGTCCGGCGACGGCAACACGCCACACGACCTCGAGTCGGCGTTCGACTGGACCCGGTAGCGATCGGGACGCGCGCCGGTCGGCCGACCGGTCCCGTGGTTCGTCGGTTGGTCCCCGCGTATCGTGCTCCGGTGCCGGCCGAGAGCGACGCCGCGGAGACGATACGGTGCGGCGTGACCACCGCGTGATACAACTATCAGGAGTAATTACGTTACACTTTTACCGACGCGTTCTCTCTCCTATATCGCATGATAGATGATGACAGCACGAAGCGGCGGGACGTCGTCAAAGGAGCGGCCACACTCGGGGTCGTCGGCCTCGCTGGGTGTTCTGGCGGCGGCGACGGTGGCGAAGGCAGCAGCGGCGACGGTGATGACGGCGGCGACGACGGCGGTGAGGTGACGATCACCATCGGCGGCACCTCGACGGGGAGTTCGACGCAGGCGGCCGGCCAGGCGCTCGCACGGGCCGCTCAACAGCACAGCGACTTCCTCAACGTCTCGGTCCAGGAGACACAGGGGTGGACGGCGAACCTCTACGAGTACGCCAACGACCAGATCCCGGCGATGGGCGTCGACAACAACTCCCTCTCGAAGGCGCTCAGCGAGGAGGGGCCGTTCGCCGAGGATCCGGTCGACACGCTCCCGAATCAGGGCTTCCTCTTCACGTCGCTTCAGATTCACTGGGTCGGCCTAGAGGGCAGCGGCGTCGAGTCGGTCGCCGACCTGCGCGAGGGTGGCTACACGATCTACCCGATCCAGCCCGGCTTCGGAACGCGACTGCTCACCGAGGAGATCCTGAAAGAGGCGGAACTCTGGGAGCAGAACGACATCCTCAACGTCGACACGGGCGACATTCCCGGGGCCGTCGAAGAGGGTCGCGTCGACGCGCTGTGTCTGTACGGGGCGAACGGCGTCAACCTCTCCGGTTGGTGTCAGGAGGTGGACGTCCGCAGCGGCGGCGGCCTGAATCTGCTCGAGGTCGACGACGAGTTCCGCTCGGTGGTCGAAGAACACCCCGGAGCGATCCTCGAAGAGGTCGAGCCGTACGGCTACGAACAGGAGGTCACGGCGTACACCGACACGCTCACCGCCTGGTCGCTCGCCGGACAGTGGGCGTTCAGTCCGGACATCCCGGCGCGTGCGACCGAGGAGGTGTGCCGTCTCGCGATCGAACACGAAGAGACGCTGCGTGAGTCGGACCCGACGACGCTCGAGTACACGCCGGAGGCGATGACGCAGACGGTGATCCCCGAGATCGACGTCCACGCCGGCGTGGCCGACTTCTTCGAGGCGAACGACGTCTGGAACGACTCCTGGAGCCGCGGCGACGAGTAGCGCTCCCGGGAGCTTCACCACCCCTACATCCGACGAATGTCCACGAACTCCGAGACACCATCCGACACAGACGACGCCGAGCCGTCCTCAGCAGGGGACCTGCTCGCTACCGATCGCTCGCTCGAACTCGCCGACGGTTCCAGAGGGAACCGACAGCTCTGGTTGTACCTCCTCTCACTGCCGTTTTGGGCGCTCGTCATCTTCGTGCCCACGGTCGTCGTGCCGAACGCACTGTCGGGTGCGTACGGAGCGTGGATACCGGCGCTCCTCGTTGAGGACCCGGCAGCAGCCGCAGCAACCGCCGAGTCGCTGTCGACGACCGTACTCGGTGTTGCCGGGGCGGTCGGCATGCTCGGCGTAACGGCAGCTATCCTCTGGCTCGGCTCCGGGATCGAAGAACGGCTTCGGATGGCGCTCGTGTCGTACTCGATCCCGTTCTGGATGATCGTGATGTGGTACTCGTACACCCAGCAGATGCCCCGTGGGCGGTACGCCGTCGCCTTCCTCGGGTTCATCCTCGCGTTGTACGTCCTCTCCGAACTCGACCGGCCGCTCGTCGAGAAGCGCTGGCTCGAGGCAGGACTGTTGCTCACGACCGGTCTCATCTCGGTCGTGACGAGCGGGTACCTGTTCATGAACTACCAATCCGTCGCGATCGACACGGTCGGGCGGGCGACGGAGGGGCAGATCGCGCTCGCGTTCTTGTTTACGCTCTCGATGATCTACCTCACGTGGCGCTCGTTCGGCCTCACCTTCCTCACGGTCGTGCTCATCGGGATCGGGTACGGGCTTGCCGGACCACAGATGCCGGGCGCGTTGAGCCACGGCGGGCTCTCGCCCGACCGCATCCTTCGGATCCTCGTCGTCTCGGTCGACGGCTTCTACGGCTTCCTCACCAGACTCGTCGCGGCGTGGATCGCCTTGTTCCTCCTGTACGCCGGATTGTTGAAGGCGTACGGCGCGTTCAGTCTGATCCTCCGGCTCGCGGTCCGGTCGGCGAAGTACGTCGACTCGGGGATCGCACAGACGGCGGTCATCGCGAGCGCGGTCATCGGCTCGGTCAACGGGAGCCAGACGGCGAACGCCGGGATGACGGGGTCGTTCACGATCCCGTTGATGAAAGAAAACGGAATCAAACCGGAGACCGCGGGCGGCATCGAGGCCGTCGCCTCGACGTCCGGACAGGTGCTCCCGCCGGTGATGGGCGCCGGTGCGTTCATCATGGCGTCGCTCATCACGGGGATCACCTACGTCGACGTCATCATTGCGGGGTTGATCCCAGCAGCAGTACTCGTCGTTTCGATCGTGATGGCCGTCCACTACGTCGCGGCACCGCAGATCGCAGACCCCGAGATGAGCGGCGTGTTCTCCGAAACGATGGACCGCCAGGAGATGGTGCTCGAGTCGATCAAGTACGGGGTGCCGCTCGCGATCCTGATCTACGTGCTCGGGGTGTTACAGTACACCGTGATGACCGCCGCGCTCTACACGGCGCTGTCGATGATCGCCTTCGGCATCGGGATCCCGCTCGTACAGGCGACGCTGGCCGGAGAGAGCCGTCGAGACGCGTTCGTCGGGACCCTAGAGCAGACGGTCGACGGCTTCCGAGAGGGCGTGATCGTGGTCGCACCGGTCACCATCATCCTCGCGGCGATCAATGGCGTGGTCGACATTCTCATGGCCACCGGCGTGCCGACGGCCATCTCGCTCACGCTCTTGGACCTCTCTGGGGGGGTCGCGATCATCGCGTTCGTTCTCGCGATGATCATCTGCATCCTACTCGGGCTCGGCATGCCGACCACCGCGGCGTACACGGTCGTCGCGTTGCTCGTCGCCCCGACGCTCATCAGCCAGTTCGCCGTCCCCGAGTTCGCCGCGCACTTTTTCGTGTTCTACGCCGCTATCTTGGCCGGCTTGACGCCGCCGATCGCGACGTGCGTCGCGGTGACGTGTGGGATTTCCGGCGGCGGGTTCTGGACGAGTTGTAAGGAGGCGCTTCGGATCTCGGCGCCGCTCTTCGTGCTGCCGTTCGCGTTCGTCTACCATCCGGAGCTCGTTTCAGGGACGTTCGAACCCGCGGCGATCGTCTCGGGACTGCTCGCGCTTTTCGGGTCGATCGCGATGATCCACGGGATCAACTATCAGTTCGTCTTCGGTCGGGGGCAGACGTACGGCCTTCGGGTGGCGTTCTTCGTCGCCGGCGTCCTCGCGATGGTCCACCCGATGGTGGAGGTACAGCTCGGCGCGCTCGCGGCAGTCGGCGGACTGTACGTCCTCCAGACCGCCGTCGGTCGGCCGGATCCGCTACGAACGCTTCGCGGGGCGGCGGGGCTGTTCTCCGGCCGCAAACGGTAGCGTAATACGTCCCGACCCGCCTCCTTTGCGTGATGCAGTGATGGACCGTGACCTCTGGCAGACGGTCGGGCTCGTCACGACGTGGCAGATCGCCGCGAGCATCTGCTACTACGCTGTCTTCGCGGCCGGCCCGTTCTTCCGGGACGCCTTCGGGCTCTCCCGGTTCGAGGTCGGACTCACGGTCACCGCGCTCACGCTGGGATACGCGGTCTGTCTGATCCCCGTCGGTGCCCTCACCGACCGATACGGCGAGCGCGTAACGCTCACGGGTGGGCTCGTCGGTCTCGCGGTCGGGATGGTGCTCGTCGCCAGCGCGTCCGGATACGCCTCCTTGCTGGTGGCCGTCGTGCTCCTCGGTGCCGTCTACAGCACCGCGATGCCCGGGACGAACAAGGCCGTGTACGACACCATCCCGGCAGACCGACTGAACACCGCGATGGGGATCAAACAGGTGGGGATCACGGGCGGCAGCGGCCTCAGCGCCCTCCTCGTGACCGGACTCGCCGGCTATCTGTTCTGGCAGGCCGGGTTCCTCGTCGCCGCGGTCGTCGGCGCGGCCGTCGCCGTCGCGTTCTACGCGCTGTACCGCACGAAACGCGAGGGAACCGCCGAGTATCCAGACCTTCGGGCGCTCACCGACAATCGGCCCTACGTGCTTCTGGCGCTCTCCGGCCTCTTTCTCGGCGCCGCGCTGTTCACCACGACCGGCTACACCATCCTCTACGTCGAGGAGTCGCTCGGCGGGTCGGTCGCGTTTGGCGGCGTCGTCTTGGCAGTCGTCCAGCTCTTCGGGAGCGGTGGACGCGTGCTCACCGGCTGGTTGGCCGACCGGCTCCCGGGCGACCCACACAAACGCATCGGAGGCATCTTACTGGTCCAGACGCTCGCGAGTGGGGCGTTGTTTCTCGTCGTCGCCCGCACCTCGACGCCACGGAGCGCCGCCCTCGCGTTCGCCGCGCTGGGATTCTTCGTGCTCGGGTTCACCGGCGTGTACTACTCGTACATGACGACGCTCGTCGCTCCCGGCGCGGTCGGGAGTGCGACCGCAGGCTGTCAGCTCACGCTCAACGCGGGCGCGCTCGTCGCTCCGCCGGTGTTCGGACTCCTCGCCGACGGTGCCGACTACGGGACGGGCTGGACCTTCCTCGCCGTGACGTGTCTGCTCGCCGCCCTGCTCGTCGCCGCGGTCATCCGGAGCCCGCCGCCTCGGGCCGTAACCGCCTGACTGTGGCGGGCCGTGAGGGGACCACCGTCGATGCGGATTACTTATAGGTCGTGGACGAACAATCGTGCGGTATGTATCACGTGCTGGTGGCTGTAGACACCGACGTCGACCGCGCGCTGTCACAGGTGGACGTACTCGAGGCCCTCCCCGCCTCGGCCGACGAGCTGTTCGTGACCGTCGTCCACGTGTACGAGGCGGTCGACGCCCCCGCCGACGAGGCGGGCTCGAGCGTCATCGACGACGTCAATCGATCGATCGAAGACCTCCGCGGGATCCCAGAGTCGGTCACGGCCGTCGAGTCGCGGCTCGACGCACTGGCCATCGCTCACGACCGCGAGTTACACGTCGGTGAGCCAGCAGACGCGATCGTCTCGGCCGCCACAGCCCACGACGCCGACGCGATATCCGTCGGCGTTCGAGCGCGGACTCCGGTCGGGAAGGCCCTCTTCGGAAGCGTCGGCCAGGCGGTCCTCCTCTCGGCCGACCGGCCGGTCATCGTCGACCGGCCCGAGTGACCGGCCCCGCTCGCGACCGCGGTGGGTCAGGCTCGCCGTCACCCACCGTCGCTCGTGGCCGCGTCGACGATCGCCGCCACCGACCGCGGCTCGCGCTCGAGGAGCGTCGTGGAGAGCCGGTCGGGGTCGACTCCCGAGTCACGGAGTAGCGCGGCCGTCTTCGCTTTGACCTCACCGTCGGTCAGCGGGGCTCCGGGCTCGCCGGCGGGGATACGAACCGTCGCCGAGTGCGTCTCTCCGTCCGCCTGCACGGAGACGCGAGCACCCCACTCCTCGGGGAATCGGCGCTCGATCGCCTCGTCTGTCGTCACGCTCGTCGCGTCCATCAGCCGGCGCGTGGTCGTCGTTCCCCACCGTGGAGGACCGTCTCCCTGTCCGACCGCGTCCAGAAACGTCGTCGCGTCCGCGGTGCCCGTCTCGAGCGTCAACGCGGCGACGAAGGGTGCAGAAAACTGACAGTCGACGAAACTCTGCGGGCGCCGCTTCGCCTCGATCGGGTCGCCGGTCAAACGAACGCCCGGACTCGGAACGGCCATCTCGACCGCCGACACCGCACGCGTCTCGACCGACGGAGCGAGCTCGCGGAGGCCGTCGATCGCCGCGTGGAGGTACCGACAGCAGGGATACGGCTTCAGTCCCGTCTCGGCGACCGCGTCGCGCGTCTCCAGCCGGTCGATCGCCGCGTGGTCCGGGTCGGGTGTGTACCCCGCGAGGAAGCCGTACTCGCCGTCGATCGGCGCTTCGGCCCCAACGACGCCGGCCGCGGCGAGCGTCGTCGCCTCGATCCCGCGGCGAGCGGCGAGTCCCGGGTGGAGGCGCTTGTTCCACGCGCCGTTCTCGAGGAACTGGATCGATCCCGCCGCCTGGCTCCCCGCGATACCGAACGCGTCCCGGAGCGCGGCCTCGGTGAGGCCACCGGCGACGCCGGCCGCCGCGACGGCGCCGAACGTGCCACAGGTCGCGGTGATGTGAAACCCACGCGCGTAGTGAGCGTCCGGCCCGACGAGTTCACCGACCGTACACGCCACGTCGTAGCCGGCGGCGACCGCGTCGTAGAACCGCTCGACGCTCGCGTCGGTGGCCTCGGCGGCGGCGAGCGCGGCGGCGACCGTCGGCGCCGCCGGGTGAAGCGACGAGCCGAGGTGTGTGTCGTCGAAGTCGAGACTGTGCGCGAACGTCCCGTTCGCGAACGCGGCGTCGGCCGGAGTCAGCCGTCGCCCGCTCGGAACGAGCGTCGCAGCGGAGTCGGTCGCCGGGTCCGGTGCCGGACCACAGAGCGCGTCGATGCCGTCGAGCACCGCCGGCGACGAGTCCGCGTGCGTCACGCCGCCGATGGTCACGCCGAACCAGTCGAGGAGGTGAGCAGGGAGCGCGTCGCGGTCGCCGTCGGCTCGCAGACAGTGGGCGACGAGGCGCTCAGTTACCATGCGACAGATCGGCGCAGCGCACACATCAACGTTGGCGTCTCGGCAGACGGCCCGTCGGTCCGACCACGGTCGCCACCACGCGATCGGATCCCGGGACGACACACGACTCGACGCGGGGAGCGACAGCGGCTTGTCACTCGACCCGGTGAGAGCGACCATGGGGATCCCCTCCGAGCGAATCGATCGGCTGTTCGGTCTCGCACGCGAGGCCGTCGTCGACGGCGAGTACGACCGCGCGCGCGAGTACGTCCGGCTCGCGCGTCGTATCGCCGAGCGGAACCGCTGTGGCGTCCCCCGCGAGTTCGAGCGTAAGACGTGTGACGACTGTGCCGTATACCTCCGGGCCGGAGAGACGAGCCGGGTGCGACTCGGCCCTGGACGCGTCGTCGTCAGGTGTCGCGAGTGCGGCGCGACCGGTCGGTACCCGTACGACTGAGCCGCACGACCAACGTCGTCGACCGCTCAGCGGTCCGCCGCCGTGTGAAGCGTGTCGAGGACGGCCATCGTTCCGTCCGCAAACGACTCCTCGAGGACGACGTCTGCGGCCGTGGTCGCCGCCTGGTCCGCGTTCGCGACGGCGTACGAGCGCCCGACGACGTCGAACGTCGACACGTCGTTCTCGCTGTCGCCGATTGCGACGAACGCGTCGGGAGCGAGCTCGAGCGCCTCGGCGACGAGACGAAGTCCGTCGCCCTTACTCACGGTCGGCGACGTGAGGTGGAAGGCGTAGCCGGTGTCGATCAGGTCGACGTCGTCTGTCGACGCCGCCACCGACCGCAACAACGACTCGTCGGCGTCGGGTGCCGCCGCGACCTCCGTTTCGCGCCAGCGGTTCACGGTCTCGTCTGTCCCCCATCCCAGGCTCCCGCCGCGCTCGAGGAAGGCCTCGGCGGCGGCCTGGGGAGCCGCTGGATTCGCTCGGATCGACGTCTCACCGTCCGCGTGGACGACCCCACCGTTCTCCGCGACCACGCGGATCGGGAGTCCGAGAAACGTCGCGAGCGCGACCGGGTACGGGAACGCCTTCCCCGTCGCGAAGACGACCGGGGCGTCCCACGTCGGGAGGCGCTCGAAGACGCGAGGGTCGATGCGCCCGTCGGCTGTCGTCAGCGTGCCGTCGATGTCCAACGCGAGCGGCGGAACCATATCGTGTGGTTCGTGCAGCGTCCCGAACTACCTTGCGCTCGACCGACGATCGGGACGAGAGGCCGCCGGCACCGACGGCTACGGTCCCGATGTCGGCCGCGCGAACACCTCCCGAAACACCACCGTCGGGAAGCGCGGCACGAGCCGGCTCGGGGGGCGGCCCTTCCCGTCGCTCCGCTCGACGGTCACGCGCTCGAGCAGCTCGGCGTCCGCGAGTTCGTAGAGCATCCGTCGGACCGTCGACACCGAGAGGTCGACGTGATCGGTCGTAGCGATGGCCTCTGTCGCCGTGCTCACCGAGGAGCGGTCCGACTCCGGCAGCGAGACGAGCTCGTAGAGCAGCCGCTGCCGGCTCGCAGAGAGACCGAGGACTCGGCCGAGTGCAGCACACGGCTTGGGGACTCCCTCGATGCCCGCGTCGAGGTGGGTCGGTCTGATAGTCGACGCCCCGCTCCGCGTCGCCGTGATGGCCGCGCCCGCGATCGCCGCGAGTGCGTCGTGTGCGTCGCCTGACGCCCACTCTGCGACTTCACGGATCTGATCGTGGCTGATCGCGTCGCGCCCGAGCCCGGTCGAACACCGGCTCGTCAACAGCTCGACGAGCACGTGTCGCCGGTAGCGGGTGAACGCGACCGACGCGTCGGGGTCCCACGCGAGCGCGTCCGGCTGGTCTCTGCCGAGACAGACCGGAACGATCCGGCCGGAGACGTCCGTGAGCCACTCGACGACCGTCGCCGGCGCGGGCGTCTCCGGCTCGTTCGTGTGGTCGACGGCGACCACGACCGCGGTGCCGTCGTCGACGGCCGACCGAAGGGACGCGGCGAGGTCGTCGGTGCCCACGCCGTGGTCCGGAACCGACTCGTCGGTGACGGCGGCGAGCGTGTCGTGGTAGAGTCGAAACCGGGTGCCTGCCCGTCGCGCGTCGACGTAGACGAACCCCGGCAGGGTCGGCTCGACGGCCCGCGTCGTCGTCTGGATCGCCTGCGGTGGGCCGCTGTACGTCGCGAGTCGGGCGAACAGTGCGCTCACGACCGCCGACTTCCCGCTGCCTTTCGGTCCGAACACGTAGGTGCTCGGCGGGAGCTGCCCGCTGAGTGCCGGGTTGAAGACGTCGAGCAGCCGCTCGAGGGCCGGCCCGCGACCGATCGGCGAGTCGAGGTGTGCGACGGGCGAGACAGCGTCGAGGGTGATCAACACCCCCGCTCCGGCGTCGTAGCCCAGACGGCGTTCGATGCGGTCGTCGATGTTCATCGAGCGATCACCGCCGGCGGGCGACCGCACGCGCGGCGACGCGGGTGCGTGAGCGCGGCCGTCGCTACCAGTGGTCCGGCTTGTACCGGTTGATGAGCACCGTCGACACGGTGAAGACGACGCCGCTTATGACTCCGGCGAGCACGCCCGATGCGACCCGCACCGCGGGCGAGCCGGCCGTCGTCACCGCGGTGACGGCACCGACGATGCCGGCGACGACGAGCAGATTTCGCCCGTCCGCGCGGGTGAATCCGTACGTGTTCATGCGCGACCATCGAGGGTGGTCGGGTTAAATCCACCCACCTCGAGCGGCACTGGCACGGATCGTCGCGCGGCGGTGAGACCGGCCGCGTCGCAACCACACACTTATTCGCCGGGGTTTCGTTCCCCGCGACATGACAGAGCCGACCGTCCACGACTCGGTGAAGCGGGCCGACCAGTGGAGCAAGGCCGCGGCGCTGGTCGTCGCGGTCGTCGCGTTCGTGGCGATACGCGCCGTCGTCGCGGACGTGCAGTTCGCCTCGATCACCGCGGCGGCCACGGGGATCGCGGTTCGACTGTACGTCCCGTACCACGCGAACCTGCGGATCCCCGAGGCCGAGCGGACGCCGCTCGCCGACCACCCGGCAGTAGGCGAGTACCATCACGGTGCTGCGGGGCTCGGCCTGTTCGTCTCGTCTCTCGTCGCGGTCGGCGCGTTCGTCGCTACTCACGCGCTCGTCACCGCCGTTGGCGTCGGGGTCATTGCTGGTGGCGTCGGATACGTGGTGTTTCTCTCGGTGCTGCCGAACGAATAAAAGGGTTCGAGCGGCGCCGGGTTCAGATCGGCGTCACCCAGACCGACCCGAAGACGCCGGCCGCGACGAGCACCGCGATGATGAACGTCGAGACGGCGATGGCTGCGGCGGGTGGGTCGACGTGGGTGTCACCGTGCGCGTAGAAGACGCGCTGGAACGCCTCACCGAACACCGCACCGAACAGCCCGAAGAGGGCCGCGGCGAGGAGACCGGCGACCGGTCCGTACATCGCGCTCGCGCCGACGAACGCCGTCGCACCGGGGAGCGTCATGTGGTGGGTGACCGGGATGCGCTCGACGCCGAGGTTCAAGAAGATGAGCGTCGCGGCGCTGATGCCGAACCCGAAGAACGGGTTGCCGGACTGGATCGTGATGTACCCCGCGGCGACGCCGGTGACGGCACCGATCGCCGCGACGTGTGACCAGTTGTACATGTTCGGCAGCCACGGCTCGACGGCCAGGCGGTCCTCGCTGTCTTTGCCGCCGTCACCGGGTACCTCACCGGCGTCGCGCATCTCGCCGCGCTCGAACGGCCCCATGTCGAAGAAGCCGTTCGCCTTGCTGCTTACGTTGCCGACGATCGAGTAGCCGAACACGACCCGATGGAGGATCGCGCTTGCCACGACGGTGAACGCGATCTGGTCGAACGGCATCCCGAGCTGGACGAGCGTGGTCTGTAAGAGCACGCCGAAGACGCCGAAGATGGCGCCGACACCCAGGATGTCCGGACGGCTACCGAGCGCGAAGCCGATGTCTTTCGCGTTGTGGTAGTCGAAGCCGGACTCCATCGCGCCGGCCTTCGCGGCGTACGCGGAGGCGGCTGCACCGCCGGCGAACGAGATGTGCGGGCCGAACACCGGGCCGAACGCGACGCCGACGCCGGCGCCGTTCGCCGCGTCACCGCCGAACACGCCGGCGATGACGAGGAAGCCGGTGAAGATGAAGGCGGGAAGCGCACCGAGCGCGGCACCGAACGCGCCGCCGGCGGCGGCCCCGAGCCAGAGCGCGGGGTCGAGGAGCGCACCGACCAGTCCCGACTGCGCAACGACACCGCCCGACGCGAGCATCGCCGACACTTCAGCGCTCATCTACTCGTCCTCCTCGTCCTGCGCCCAGTTGAGCGAGCGCTCGACGGCGTCACCCCAGCGGTCGTACAGCGGGTCGACCTCGTCCTGGGACTTCTCCGGGCTGAACTCGCGGTCGATCTGCCAGTTGTCCCGAAGTTCGTCCACGGTGTCCCAGTAGCCGACCGCCAGCCCCGCGGCGTACGCGGAGCCGAGCGCGGTGGTCTCGTCGACCTCCGGTCGCGCGATGTCCGTCTGGATGATGTCGGACTGCAGCTGACAGAGGAAGTTGTTCTTGACCGCGCCGCCGTCGACGCGCAGCGACGTCATCTCGACGCCGGAGTCGGCCTCCATCGCCTCGGCGAGGTCGCGGGTCTGGTACGCGATCGACTCGAGCGTCGCGCGGACGAGGTGTTCTTTCTCGGTTCCACGGGTCATGCCGACGATCGCCCCGCGGGCGCGACCGTCCCAGTGGGGCGCGCCGAGCCCCGTGAACGCCGGCACCATGTAGACGCCGTCGGTCGAGTCGACCGACCGGGCGAGCTCTGCGGTCTGTGCGGCGTTGTTGATCAGGTCGATGTCCTCGAGGAACTCGATCGCCGCGCCGGCGATGAAGATCGACCCCTCGAGTGCGTACTGCACCGGCTCACCGGACATCTGGAAGCCGATGGTCGTGAGCAGGCCGTTCTCGGAGGTGACGGCCTCCTCGCCGGTGTTCATCAGGTAGAACGCACCGGTGCCGTAGGTGTTCTTGGCGTCGCCCTTGTCGAAGCACGTCTGGCCGAACAGCGCGGCCTGCTGGTCGCCGAGTGCGCCGGCGACGGGGATCTCCTCGCCGAGGAATCCGTCTGCGTCGGTGTGGCCGTAGTAGTCGTCGTCGGAGGAGGGACGGACCTCGGGAACCATCTCCCGCGGCACGTCGAACTCCTCGAGGAGCTCGTCGTCCCACTCCATCTCTCGGATGTTGTACAGCATCGTCCGCGACGCGTTCGTCACGTCCGTGATGTGGTTGCCCGTGAGGTTGTAGATGAGCCACGCGTCGATGGTGCCCATGAGCAGTTCGCCGTCGCGGGCGCGCTCTCTGAGGTCACGACCGCGCGAGGCGGACATCTTGAGCGGCTCTGCGTTGTCGAGGATCCACTCGGTCTTCGTCGCAGAGAAGTACGCGTCACACTCGAGACCGGTCTTCTCGCGGATCTCCTCGACTTTGCCCGCCTCCTGAATCTCTTCGACGCGGTCGGTCGTCCGGCGGTCCTGCCAGACGAGCGCGTTGTGGACCGGTCGGCCCGTCTCGCGGTCCCAGACGATGGTGGTCTCCCGCTGGTTCGTGATCCCGAGCGCCTCGAGCTGGCTCGCTTCGAGTCCCGCGTCCTCGAGTCCGTCGAGGACGACCTGCTTCGTGTTCTCCCAGATCTCGAGCGGGTCGTGCTCGACCCAGCCCGGATTGGGGTAGATCTGTTCGTGTTTTTCGTACGCGTTCGCGACGACCTGGCCCGCGTGGTCGAATACCATGAAGCGGGTCCCGGTCGTCCCCTGGTCTATCGCACCGACATACTGTGTCATGTGTTGGATCCCTCTTGCGGCGCTGGTCCGTTCGAGTCGACGACCCGCGCTGTGGTCTGGGTGCCGCGGGAGCACGTCTCGTCTGTCACCCCACCCCGACGGGCCGGTTCCGGGGGGCATCCCCGGCTATCCGTCCCCACGTTCGGAGGGGTGTCGTCGTCTCGGGATATTTTCACGGAAGCTACCACGCCGTTCGTGAACATAATGTACTACCATAATAATCTTGCTGTTAGAATCCGCCCGAAAGCGCGGCGCGTAGGCACTTGTATATAAAGAAATCGGTGGTGTGCCCACCCGGTGCCGTTGATCGTCCCTGATAGTTACGACCGAGGTCGACCGGGAGGTAAAGTAAAGTGTCCCGGGCACACTGCATATGACATGGACAATCAAGTGGATGTCGTCGTCATCGGTGGGGGGTCGACCGGGTGCGGCGTGATACGCGACCTCGCTCGGCGGGGGCTCGACGCCGTCCTCGTCGAGAAGGGAAATCTGACGCACGGAACGACCGGGCGAATGCACGGACTGCTCCACAGCGGCGGTCGATACGCGGTCGCAGACAAGAAGTCCGCACGCGAGTGCATGGAGGAGAATCGGATACTGCGGGACATCGCTGGCCACTGCGTCGAAGAGACCGGTGGGCTCTTCGTCAAACGACCGGAGGACGCAGAGGAGTACTTCCAAGAGAAGCTCGAGGGATGCCGCGAGTGTGACATCCCGGCAGAGGTGATCGACGGCGAGGAAGCCCGTCGACGCGAGCCGTACCTCGCACGCGACGTCGAGAAGGCGATCGCCGTCCCCGACGGCGCGATCGACCCGTTCCGACTCTGTGTCGCCAACGCTGCGGACGCCCGCGAACACGGCGCGCGGGTCGAGACGCACGCCGAGGTGACCGACATCCTCGTCGAAGACGGCGAGGTCGTCGGCATCGAGATCGAACACGACAGCGGCCCAGGCAAGCGCGTCCACCACGAGCCGGGCGAGACCGAAGCGATCTACGCGCGGTACGTCGTGAACGCGACCGGCGCGTGGGCCGGACAGATCGGCGAGATGGCCGGCGTCGACGTCGAAGTGCGTCCGTCGAAGGGCGTCATGACGGTGATGAACACCAGACAGGTCGACACCGTAATCAACCGGTGTCGGCCGAAGGGCGACGCCGACATCGTCGTCCCCCACGAGACGGCGTGTATCCTCGGCACCACGGACGAAGAGGTCGACGACCCCGAGGACTACCCCGAAGAGGAGTGGGAGGTCGACCTGATGATAGAGACGCTCTCGGAGCTCGTCCCCGCGCTGAAAGACGCCCGCACGCTCCGGTCGTTCTGGGGCGTGCGACCGTTGTACGAGCCGCCGGGAACCGGCACCGACGACCCGACCGACATCACCCGCGACTACTTCCTCCTCGACCACGACGTCCGCGACGACCTGCCGGGTATGACGAGCATCGTCGGTGGAAAGCTCACCACCTACCGGATGATGGCGGAGTCGATCACCGACCACGTCTGTGAGAAGCTCGACCACGAGGCCGAGTGTGACACCGCCGAGGCGCCGCTTCCCGGCTCCGAGGACTTCTCCGTGCTCCGTGACTACATGGAGGAGTTCGGCATCCGCTCGCCCATCGGCCGTCGGTCGGCCCAGCGGCTCGGGTCGCGAACCGACGAGGTGCTCACCAGCGCGGATCCGAACCCCGTGGTGTGTGAGTGTGAGGGCGTGACCCGCGCGGAGGTCCGCGACGGCATCGACCAGGCGGGCTCCGACCTGAACGCGGTCCGACTGCGGACCCGCGCCTCGATGGGCAACTGTCAGGGCGGCTTCTGCACCCACCGTATCGCCTCCGAGCTGGCACGAGAGTACCCGGAGCCCGTCGTTCGTGACGCCGAGGCCGAGCTGTTCCAGGAGCGCTGGAAGGGGCAGCGGCACGCGCTGTGGGGTCGACAGCTCTCACAGGCGATGTTGAACCGGATGCTCCACGCCACGACGATGAACCGCGACGGCGACCTCGCGAGCATCGACGCCGACGTCGACTTCGGTGCGTTCGACGCGGGCGAGGCCGCCGCCGGCGGCTCGGACGTCGGCGGCTCGCCGACCGGCGTCACGGCGACCGACGGGGGACGCGATGGCGATAGATAGCGACGTACTCGTCGTCGGTGGCGGCCTCGCCGGTATCACGGCGGCCATCTCGGCCGCCAGAGAGGGCGCCCACGTCAGGCTCGTCTCGCACAAGGCGAGCACGCTCCGGCAGGCGTCGGGACTGATAGACGCACTCGGGTACGTCCCACCGACCGACCCCTCGAAGCCGCTCCGAGAGGGCCCGCCGACGGCCGGACGGAACCTCGATCGGGACGAGTGGCCGGATCCGGAGGGCCCGCTCGCCGACCCGTACGACGCGATCGCGAGACTCCCTGCAGACCACCCGTACCGACTCGTCGGCGGCGACGCGCTTCGCGAGGGGTTGTCGTTGTTCGACGAGCTGACCGGCGCTGCGTACCACGGCGGTCACACCGACCAGAACGCGCTCGTTCCCACGTTCGGCGGCAGCGTGAAGCCGACCGCCCGATATCCGACGTCGGCGAAGGCCGGACTCGCGAGCGACGACCGCGCGACGCTCGTCGTCGGCTTCCGCTCGCTCACCGAGTACGACGCGCGGGCGCTCGCCGGGCGGCTGGATGCCGGCGGCGTCCCGTTCGAGGTCGCCGGCGCGGAAGTCGAGTTCGCGGAGGCGTTCCGCGCGGACACGAAGATCACCCGGATCGCGAAGGCGCTCGACCGGGACGAGCCGATCGATGGAACACCGGCGCGCGAGGCGCTCGCAGCGGCGGTCGAACCCCACCTCACCGACGCGGTCGAACGCGGCGACGTCGGCCGGGTCGACCGCGTCGGGTTCCCCGCGTTCCTCGGCGACGACGAGTCTGCGGCGGTTCGCGCGGAGCTCGCAGACCGCCTCGGCGCGGCGGTGTTCGAGATTCCGATGGGGCCGCCGAGTCTGCCAGGACTTCGGCTCGAGGACCTCCTGTACGACGCGCTCGACGACGCGGGCGTCTCGTTCGAGACCGGGACGCCCGTCGTCGGCTACGAAACCGGTGACGACGGCTCGATAGACCATCTCCTCATGGATCGAAAGGGTACCGAAGTCCCGTACGGCGCCGAATCGATCGTGCTCGCCACGGGTGGCCTCGTCGGCAAGGGGCTGGATTCGGACCGAGCGGGCGTCACGGAGCCCGTCTTGGACCTCCACGTCCCACAGCCGTCGGAGCGGTACGAGTGGTTCGTCGACGACGCGTACGGCGAGCAGCCGTACGCGCGGTTCGGGGTCGCCGCAGACGAGCGGTTACGACCCCTCGACGGGGACGGTGAGGTATCGCACGACAACGTCCGGGTAGCCGGCGCGGTGCTCGGCGGCGCGGACGTCGCGAGAGAGAAGTCGGCGAGCGGCGTCTCGCTCGCCACCGGCCTCGTGGCCGGACGGGAGGCGGCGATGGAGGTCTGAGATGTCAGGACACAATACAGACGAGACGGACGACGCGACAGAGCGTGCGGCAGCGACGTCGGCCGACGACGAGCGGTCGGCGGCGACGGACGGGGGCGTCGAGAGCGCGACCGGGGGCGCACCCGCGGGAGAGCTCGACCCGGACGCCTACGACCCGGTCGACGTGTTCCCCGGCGGTGACCTCGACCTGCGAGAGGGTGCCGACTCGTGTTACAAGTGTACGTCCTGTGATACGTCGTGTCCGGTCGCCGAGGTCGACGACGAGTTCCCGGGGCCGAAGTTCCAGGGGCCAGAGCAGTGGCGGCTCAAGCGGAAAGAAGACCACGACATCGACGAGTCGATCACCTCGTGTTCGAACTGTATGCGCTGTGACGAGGCGTGTCCCTCCTCGGTCCCGCTGTCACAGATGCACAACGAGGCGCGTGGGCAGTTCGTCGAAGAACAGATGGAGAAGCTCTCGGTCGAGTACGTCCGCAACCGGATCCTCGCGAACTACCGCACGTCCGCACGGCTGGCCAGCCTGACCCCGCGGCTCGCCACGGTCGCGATGAACTTCGGACCGGTTCGGGTGGCGATGGACAAACTGCTCGGCATCCCGAGCGAGCGCGACTTCCCCGAGTTCGCCACGACGACCTTCCGCGAGTGGTGGCGCGACCGCGGTGGCGCGAAGGTGACGAATCCCGACAAGCGCGTGGCGTACTTCCACGGCTGTTATTCGAACTACAACACGCCGGAGGTCGGGAAGGCGATGGTGCGCGTGTACGAACACTTCGGCTACGAGGTGTTGGTGCCGAAACAGGGCTGTTCTGGCACCCCGATGTTCGCGAACGGAATGCTCGGTGACGCGCGACGACACGCCGAGACCAACGTCGAACACCTCGTCGAAGCGATAGACGACGGTGCCGACGTCATCGCCTCCTGTACGTCGTGTTCGCTCTCGCTGCGCCAGGAGTACCCCGAGCTGTTCGACATCCACGGCATCGACGACCTGGCCGAACACACCTTCGAGGCGCTGGAGTACCTCCGCATCCACGAGGACCTCCACGGCGCGCTCGAAGACGCCAGCCTCGGTACCGACCAGGCGTTCGCGTACCACGCGCCGTGTCACGCCCGGAACCAGGGCCTCGAGCGCCAGGCGGTCGAGACGTTCCGTGACGTCGACGGCGTCACGATGGAGGACGTCGGCGACTCCTGTTCGGGTATCTCGGGTACCTACGGCTGGAAATCGGAGAAGTACGAGAAGTCCATGCAGATCGGCGACGACATGTTCGACCACATGGAAGACGCCGAAGGCGACGTCGGGATGACCGAGTGTCCCACCTGTGCGATGCAGATGGAACACGGGACGGGCTACGAGATTCGTCACCCGCTCCAGCTGCTCGAAGAGGCGCTCGACGCCTGAACCGGTCACGTCGGCGTCTCCCAGATTCACTCGATCCGTCGAATCCGTGTCGCGTCGGCACACACGCCGACCCAACCCGTGCGTTCTTATTCTCCGGGCGGTGATGGTGGGCCATGTTTGCGGATCGGTCCGATCTCCTCGCCGACGCCGACCCGGTGCGCGGGTACGGGGTGACCGTGACGCCGGGACGCGACGGTCCGCTCGTATTCGTCGCGGGCTACGGCGAGGCGAATCGGCTCTACGCTCGGACCGGTGGTCCGGGTGCGCCGTTCGTCGACACCGCCTGCGGGATCGTCGCCGACGACGGGAGACACGCGATGGGCGTCTGTGCGGCGGACCTCGACGCGGACGGGTGTGAGGAGATCTACGTGCACAACTGCGCGAACAGCGTCGGCGTCACGGGCGACTCGGACCTCCTCTTGAGCCGGCTGGAATCGGGCGGCTACCGCTGGACGGACACGTTCGCGCGGTCGGTGAACGCCGACCGGCTCAACTTCAGGGCGGGTCGCGCCGTCGCCGCGCTCGACCGTCTCGGGACGGGACGGTACGGCGTGGCCGTCGCGAGCTTCGGTGCGCCACTGGCGTTCTACGAACTCGGTGACGACGGCGAGGCGTCCGACATGGCGGACGCGGTCGGGCTCTCGGTCGACGACGGCTGTCGGTCGCTGCTCTCGGGGCCGCTCTGTTCGGCGAGCACCGACCTCTTCGTCGGGGTCGAAGGCGGACCGAACCGGCTGTTTCGGAACGAGCGCGGTCACTTCGAGCCGGTCACCGGCGGGCCGGCGCTCGCCGACCCCGACGGCGACGCTCGGGGGGTCTCGCTGGTCGACGAGGGAGGGCGCTTCGCGCTCACCGTGGGCAACTGGGAGGGAGAGAGCCGGCTGCTCAGGCGGGCCGGCGACGGGCCGTACCGGGACGACGCCCCACCGGCGTTTCGGGCGACCGACCGCGTCCGTTCGGTGGTCGCGGCCGACTTCGACAACGACGGCCGCCAGGAGCTGTTCTGTAACGCGTTCGGGACGACGAACCGACTCTTCGAACGCGTCGACCCCGTCGGCGATCCGGACGCAGAGCCACGGTGGAGCGAGACGTCGGCCGGCGCGGCGGCCGAGGAAAGTGGCTTCGGCACGGGCGCAGTCGCGGCCGACCTCGACGACGACGGCGTAGTGGAGCTGCTCGTCGTTCACGGAGAGGTGGCCGCCCAACCGATCGGTGTGTACGCGGTTCCGGGAGCGGCCGACCACGGGTGGGTCCGGGTTCGACCGACGACGACGCACGGCGCCCCGGCTCGTGGTGCGACGGTGACGCTCACGATGGACGACGGAACGGTGTCTCAACGGGTGATCGACGCCGGCGGGGGCTCGCTCTGCCAGACGGAGCCGGTGGCACACTTCGGGCTCGGCGGCAGCGAGCCGCTGCGGGCGTTGGTTCGCTGGCCCGACGGACGAGAGCTGACGATCGAACGCCCGGCGGCGAACGAAACGGTACGAGTGCCACATCCCGCGGCCGAGGCGGCGCGACGGTGAGCGTGTGGTGGCTACGGGGCGTCGTCGGCGTCGACGACCGTCTTGCCGGTCGCCTCGGGAACGACGCGCCGATCGGCGTCGACCCACTCGCGGTCTAGCTCTCGCCCCTCGAAGAGCGCGTCCAAGAACACGGCGAGTCCCGCGATCTCCGAGTGCGGCTGGTTCGTCACGGCCACGTTGACCGTCGCCTGCTCGTACAGCGCCCACGGGACCTTCTCACCGCCGACGACCACGAGGAGGGGGTCGCCGTCGACGGCTCGGTCGCGCACCGACCCGACGACGTCTTGGATCGGCTCCCCGTACATCGTGAGGTGTGCGATGGCGCCGTCCCACTCGCGGACGAACCCCTGCTGGTCGCCGCGGCACTCGACGCGAAACGGGCCGCCGAAGCGGTCCGTCACGCTCCGGACGGTCTCCGCCGACCCGCTCGCGTTGTCTGGAAACACCACGCGGTCGGCACCGAGCGCACGCGCGGTCAGTCCTACGTGTGTCGTCACCCGGTCGTCTCGGCCGGGCCGATGGCCGTACCGGAGGACGGTCACCGCCGTCGAATCGTTCATACGGCTTCTGTGAGCGGCAACGGCGAGGGCCTTTCGGTGTGAGACGTCGTCGGTGGGACGCCCGAGTTGATCCGTGAGCGTGGATCGAACGCGGCGTCGACCCTCGGCTGTGTCCACAGAAGTGAAAGCTTCATTTGGGTGGCGGGCGCGGGAGTCGGTATGACGAGCGTCAAGGAGTTTCGCGTCGCCGAGCCGGCGACCGCGTTGAGTCTCGGTCGCGGGCGGTTCGTCTTCACCGACGCCTACTCCGTCTTCGACTGGGGGCAGATGCCCGACGACGTCCCACGGAAGGGCGCGAGCCTCTGTGTGATGGGTGCGTACAACTTCGAAGAGCTAGCGGCGGCAGCCGTTCCAACGCACTACCGCGGCGTGGTCGATCCGACGGCCGTCGACGCCGGCGCCGACCCCGAATCGGCCGTCGTTCCGCTCGCGGAGGCGCGCACGCCGCCGACGGAGATGGCGATCGAGCTGACACAGGTGCCGGAGCTTCCGTACCGCGGCCCCGAGGCGGGGTACGACTACGAGGCGTACCACGCCGCGGGCGGGCAGCACTACCTGGTCCCGCTGGAGGTGGTGTTCCGCAACACCGTCCCCGTCGGGTCGAGTCTTCGACGGCGAGCGACGCCCACCGACGTCGGCTTAGAGGCCACGGAGTGGCCGGACGAGCCGGTTTCGCTTCCGGAGCCGATCGTCGAGTTCTCCACGAAGTACGAAGAACGGGACCGCTACCTCTCGCGGGCAGAGGCGGACGCCATCGCCGGCCGCGCGGACGTGGCGTCGCTGGAGGCGCTCGCCCGGCGGGTCAATCGGGTCGTCACCGACCGCGCCGAGGCGACCGGCTTCACCCATCACGACGGGAAAATAGAGTGTCTGTACGACGAGGGCGAGCTCCGCGTCGCGGACGTCGTCGGCACCTTCGACGAGAACCGATTCGCGTGGAACGGCCGCGGGGTCTCGAAGGAGGTCGTCCGGCAGTGGTACAAACGCAGTGACCCGACGTGGGTCGAGGCGGTCTCTCGGGCGAAGCGGGACGTCACCGACCGCGACATCGACGACTGGCGGACGCTGTGTACGGAGACGCCGGAGCCGCTCCCGGACGCGGTGCTCGACGCCGTCTCGACGATGTACGCGGCGGGTGCGAACGCCTACACGGAGCGGACGTGGTTCGACGTCCCGCCGATCGACGAGGCGCTACAGACGGTCGAGCGGGTCGTCGGCCAGTGACCCTCGCGGTCAGTAGAGCTGGTACAACATGAGGTAGACGCCGATCCCCATCGCGAACGAGACGAGCCAGAGACTCGCACCGACGAGCCCGACCTGCGCGTGTCGAGTCGTGTACAGCTCCTCGTACGGTCTGGTGGCGGCGAGAAACAGCGCGTGAAAGACGAAGGGAACACAGATGATGGCGAACAGGATGTGGATCGCGAGGAACGGGAGGTAGACGTACGTGTAGACGGTCTCCGGGCCAGGAAACGTCGCGGTCCCGACGAGCACGAGTCGGTAGAGGTAGCCCGCGAGGAAGGCGACGAACAGTCCGAACGACGTCAGCATGAACGCGCGGTGGCGGCGGACGTTTCCACGGGCGATCGCTCGCCAGCCGAGGAGGATGGTACCGATGGCCGTCGCCGAAATGGCGGCGTTGAGGTGTGGGATCGCCGCGAGTACCCCGTCGCTCGCCCGCGGCAGGACACGGCTCGGAATGACGCCGCCGACGGCTCCGAACACGAGCGCGAGGGAGACGACGGACGCGACCGCGGTCAGTATCGAGACGTTCGCTTTGGCCCACTCTCGCATGGTACAGCCGAGGACCCGGGGGCCAAAACGCCTACCGGTTCACGCGCCCGTCCGACCGGGAGCGCCCGGCCCGCCGACGGTCGAATGGAAGGGCTTTTAATCGGGGACTGGATACGACCGTATGCGAAAACCGCACCGAGCGTGGGTAGCCAAGCCAGGCCAACGGCGCAGCGTTGAGGGCGCTGTCCTGTAGAGGTCCGCCGGTTCAAATCCGGTCCCACGCATCGACGGCGGCACACCCGCCACAGATGCACGGTGTTGTCTACACGACAGCACCCACGCACAACTCCTGTCGAACCCACCCGAAGCGTCGAGACGCTCGCGTGGGTCTTCGAGCCGCCGCTCGCGCGCCGGCCGCTCAAGCGCGAACTGCCACCCTTTTAGTCACACGGCACCGGAGTGAGCGGTAATGAGCGAGTACGACTACGAGGAGTTGGGCCTCGTCGCCGGGCTGGAGATCCACCAGCAGCTCGACACGGCGACGAAGCTGTTCTGTGACTCCCCGACCGTCGAGCGCGACCCGGCTGCGGCCGACCGGACTATCACCCGCCGACTACATCCGACGACGAGCGAACTCGGCGAACTCGACCAGGCCGCACTCGAAGAGAGCCGCGTCGACCGGGAGTTCACCTACCTGGCGTACGACACCACCTGTCTCGTCGAAGAGGACGACGAGCCGCCGCGGCGGGTCGACGAGGAGGCGCTGTCGGTGGCGTTACAGATAGCCGACCTACTCGACGTACAGGTCGTCGACCAGGCACACGTGATGCGCAAGCTCGTGATCGACGGCTCGAACACCTCGGGGTTCCAGCGGTCGATCCTCCTCGGGCAGGGAGGGTCGATAGAGACCGAGTACGGCGAGGTCTCCATCGTCGACCTCATGTTAGAAGAGGAGTCCGCGAAACGGGTCGAAGCGACGGACGAGGGAGTCGTCTACTCGCTGGATAGACTCGGCGTCCCGCTGGTGGAAATCGGCACCGGACCCGACATTCGCAGCCCAGCGGGTGCGCGCGCGGCCGCAGAACGCATCGGGATGCTGCTCCGGTCGACGGGGTCAGTAAAACGCGGACTCGGGACGATTCGTCAGGACGTCAACGTCTCGATCGCAGAGGGGGCCAGAGTCGAGGTCAAAGGCGTCCAGGATCTCCAGGGCATCGCAGACATCGTCCGCGGCGAGGTCGGCCGGCAGGCGGAGTTGCTCGAGATCCGGGACGCCCTCCGCGACCGCGACGCCGCCGTCGGTGACCCCCAGGCGGTGACCGACGTCTTCGCCGACACCGACTCCGGTGTGGTGCGCCGGGCGATCGACGCGGGAGGGTCGGTGTTCGCGGTGCCGCTTTGTGGTTTCGACGGGCTCGTCGGCCGCGAGATACAGTCGGATCGGCGCCTCGGCACCGAGCTGTCGGACCACGCGAAACGCCACGGCGCCGGCGGCGTGTTCCACACCGACGAGCTGCCGGCGTACGGCGTCACCGACGCCGAGGTGGCCGCGCTCCGTGCGGCGGTCGGCGCCGGCGACGCCGACGCGGTCGTCATGGTCGCTGACGACGACGAGACCGCACGACTCGCGATCGAGGCGGTCGCCGACCGTGCCGCGGCGGCGATCGAGGGCGTCCCGGAGGAGACGCGCGGGGCGAACGACGACGGCACCACGCGGTACCTGCGCCCGCTTCCCGGAGCGGCCCGGATGTACCCCGAGACGGACGTCCCGCCGGTCGACCCCGACCCGTCTGCCGTCGAGCGGCCGGAGCTGCTCGATGAAAAGCGCGACCGCTACGTCGAACAGTTCGGGCTCGATCCTGGGCTCGCAGCGCAGGTCGCGTTCGGTCGCCGGTTTCCGTTGTTCGAGACGGCCGTCGAACGTGGCGTCGACCCGACGTTCGCGGCCTCGACGCTCGAGTCGACGACGACCGAGATTCGCCGGGACGGCGCTCCCGTCGAGCGGCTCACCGACGACCACTTCCTCGCAGTGTTCGAACTCGTCGAGGACGGGACGCTCGCGAAAGAGGGCGTCCCGGCGGTGCTCACGACGCTCGCCGAGGAGCCGTCGCTCTCGGCAGCCGACGCGGTCGAGGCCGCGGGGCTCTCCGGTGTGGACGAAGAGGCCGTCCGGACGGCCGTCGCCGAGGTCGTCGAGCGCAACGCCGACCAGGTGACGACGGAGGGGATGGGCGCGTTCTCTGGGCTGATGGGCGAGGCCATGGGTGAGCTTCGCGGAAAGGCCGACGGCGAGGTCGTCTCCGAGGCGCTTCGCGAAGAGATCCAGTCGCGGATCTGACCCGCTCGGCCCGTCCGGTTCGTTCGCTCGGCCCGTCGGTCTCACACACCGCCGCTCGGACGCCCGTCAGGCCACGACTTTTAGGTGTCACCGGCCGCAGTACTGAGTACGAGTATCACGAATGGATGAGTCTCCATCGGCCGACGAGTCTGCCGGTCGACCGGCTGCGCACGACCCGCACGACCGCATCTTTGGACTGACCGGGCGGTTCGTGAGTGCCGTCGAGCTGGCCGCCGCCGCGCTGTTCGCGCTGTTGTTCGGGATCGGCGTCGTCGACCTGGCGCTACAGATCGCCGAGACCGTTCCGACCGGCGAGATCACGGACCCGCTCGTCGTCATCGGCTTCATCGAGACCGGGCTGTTGTTGTTGATCATCGTCGAGGTGTACGAGACGGTCGTCGCGTACATCGAACAGAGCGAGACCCGCCGGATCGTCAGACTCGTGATCTACACGGGGGTGATTGCGATGGTGCGGAAAGTCATCATCTACCGGACGGGCGAGTACGAGACCGCGGAGGCCGCGCTGTTCGCCGCGGTGTCGTACACGATCGTCCTCTTCGGGCTCGTCGCATTGTTGTACGTTGAGCGCAGCATGGGCCCGACGATCGAGCCGTGAGCCGGGGGTGACGCCGACCGCTCGGTTCACCCGGGGAGGTCGCCGGTGACGCCGGCCCGGAGGTCGTTGCCAAAGTAGTGTCCGAGGAGTCCGAGTACGAGCCCGAGGGTGCCGCCGACCACGAGCAGCGGGAGCCCCCACTGGCTCAGATAGTCCACCCCGATCGGGAGGAAGCCGACGCCCAGTACGTTGCTCACCGCCGTCCCGGCGCCGGCGAGTGCGCCGGTGAGTCCGGTCTCGACGTAGCGCCGGCCTCCGGTGGCGAGGCCGACGAGAAACGTTCCAAGGAGTATCCCAGCGGCCGCACCGAGGGTCCCACCGACGAGCGGCACGAGCCCGCCGGCGACGACCCCGGCGGCGACCGCGGCGCCCGTCACGCCGAGCAGCTTGAGCGACAGCCACTGCCCGTCGACGCCGACCCGCGACGTCGGTGGCGCACCGGACCGGGACCGTCCTGCCTCGTTGCTGGCCTCCCCCGAGCGGTCGTCGTCGAGGAGCCCGTCGAGGTCTTCGAGCGGGTCCGTCTCCTCGGACTCTCGCTCCTTGGAGGGTTGCATGGGTCACACTCCCGGTCGAGTGAACTTGTCTCTTGTGGCGGTCGATACGGCGAACCCGGGCCGGCTCACTCGCGTCCGCCCCACACCAGCTTGTCGACGAGTTCGACGGTCATCGGCCGGTCGACGACGACCTGACACGAGAGCCGCGGGTACCCGAACCGGGCCGCGAGACGGTCGTGCCAGTGTGTCGGTGCCGGCCCGGTGTGAATCCGAACGCCACAGGTCGCACAGACCCCACGACCGCCGCAGTTCAGCCGGCTGGTCGCCGCCGTGTACGGCGAGTAACCGGCGTCAACGAGGGCGTCGCGGAGTCGCGTCCCCGACTCGACGGCCAGCTCGTGGCGCTCGCCGTCCCGGTCGACGACGACGACAGTGACGGTCTCTTCGACGGGGCGTGAGGCGTCGTCGGGGTCGCGGTCGGCCACGTCCTCGGGAGTGCGTTCGGCCACGACGGTCACCCTCGCGCGTACGTTCGGGCCGCCTCGACCAGCCGGTCGAACGCTCCGCACGCCGGATGCCGGTGCGCGTACGTTCCGACCGTGCGCCGTGTGACGAGCCCGTCGTGGTCGCCGTCGATCCCGTCGCCGCGTTCGAGTTCGAACGCGAACCGGGCGTCGGTCGCCGTCGACACGGTCGCCTCGCCGCCGAACGCGTGCGCAGAGTAGTGAAACTCGTGGCCGCGGTGGCGGTCGCCGGCGCGCGCCGTGACGCCGTCGTCGACCGCGCGGAGCTCGACGTGGTCGAGTGCCTGGTACCGGTCACACATCGTGACGTCGCCCGGGAGCACTCCAGCCATCGCGTGGGTCTCGCCGTCGACGGTGGTCAGCGACTCGGCGAGCGCCATCAGGCCTCCACACTCGCCGAGGATCGGGAGCCCGTCGGCGGCACGCACCGCGAGTGTCTCCAGCGCCGGCGACGCGGCGAGTGCCGCCGCGTGCGTCTCCGGGTACCCACCGGGGAGGTAGACTGCGTCGCACGCCGGGAGGTCGTCGCCGGCGACGGGAGCGAACGGTTCGACCGTCGCCAGCGCGCGGAGTCGCTCCCACGTCGCCGGGTAGACGAACCGAAACGCGTCGTCGGCGGCGACCGCAATCGTTGGCACGTCTCCTGTCGAGGAGCCTGCTGACTGCTCCCGTCGACTCCGTGCCGCCTCCCTCGGAGCGGCGACGGGCCGTGAGAGGCGCGCGAGGGCCTCGCCGTCGATCGGTTCGGCTGCGGCCTCGATGGCCGACTCGTCGATCGGACGCTCGTCGCCCATGTGGAGACCCAGGTGTCTGTCGGGGATCGTCAGATCGTCTGCGGGCGGGACGTGACCGACCCAGTCGATGCCTGCGGGGAGCGACTCGCGGATGCCGTCGGCGTGTCGGCCCGCGTGTGCCCGTTGTGCGAGGACGCCGGCGACGTCGACGCGAGGGTCGTCGACCGCGTCGATGACCGCCGGAGGGAGGTCGACGTGTGCGGCGTACTCGCGAAAGCCGAGTGCGGTCGCCCCGACGCTTTGCATGCCCGCACCCGCGTCGACGACGAGGACGACCGGCACGTCGAGCGCCGCCGCGGTCGCGGCCGTCGACGTCACGGAGCCGTCGTAGAGCCCCATCATCCCTTCGACGACCGCGATTGCGTCGTCTCCGGCGTCCTCGGCACCCCGCGCGAGGGTCCGTCGTACCCCGTCGACGCCCTGCATCCACGTGTCGAGGGTTCGAGAGGGCCGACCGAGTGCGGCCGCGTGGTGGCTCGGGTCGATGTAGTCCGGGCCGGCCTTCGCCGGGACGGGGTCGTAGCCCGCGTCCGCGAGCGCCCGCGAGACGGCAAGCGTCGCGATCGTCTTGCCGACGCCGGAGGCGGTGCCGCCGAGGACGAGTCCGTTCATGCCACCGATTGCGATGGGGACGAGAAAAGCCGTTCGTCGGGGGTGGCCGAGGACCGAGCCGGAATGACTTTGCGTCTCGGTCGGCTCTCCGCGTCCATGGACACCCGCCGCGCGCTGCTCGACGCGTTGGCCGACGGCCCCGTCTCCGGTCCGTCGCTCGCGGCCGAGCTCGGCGTCTCCCGGGCGGCCGTCTGGAAGGCGGTCGAAGGGCTCCGCGAGGAGGGATTCGCCGTCGAGTCGACCGACGACGGCTACGTTGCGCCAACCGATCCGCCATACGGCGCGGCGGGGATCGAGTTCGCCCTCGACGCTCCGTACACCGTCGAGTATCACGACACACTCTCCTCGACGAACACCCGAGCGCGGGCGCTCGCCGAGTCGGGCGCGTCCGACGTCGTCGTCGTCGCCGACGCGCAAACCGGCGGCCGAGGACGGCTCAACCGCTCGTGGGTCGCACCGAGCGGCGGCGTCTGGCTCTCGGTGCTCACGGCTCCGGCCGTGTCGACGGCGCGGGCCCCACAGCTCACCCTCGCCGCCGCGGTCGCGGTGGCCGACGCCTGTCGAGCCGTCGGCGTCGACGCCGGGATCAAGTGGCCAAACGACGTGCTGCTCGAGAGCGAGGGTGGGGCATCGAGCGACCCGAACGTCGGGAGGGAGGGCCACGAGCCCGTCGGACGCGGCGGGCAGAAACTCGCCGGCATCCTCACCGAGATGGAGGGCGAAGCCGATCGGGTCGCCTGGCTCGTCGTCGGCGTCGGCGTCAACGCCAACGTGGACCCGTCCGAACTCCCGGCCGGAGCGACATCGCTTCGGGCGGTCCACGGCGATCCGATCGACCGCCCCGCCTTCGTCTGCGACGTGCTCGAGCGGTACGCCGAGCTGACGGCCGACCTCGAGGCGGTACTTCCGGCGTGGCGCGATCGCGCTCTCACGCTCGGGCGGCGGGTCCGCGTGGAGACGTCCACGGAGACGGTCGTCGGAGAGGCGGTCGACGTCGAGCCGCCCGGGGCGCTCGTGGTCGAGACCGATGCCGAGACGGTTCGCGTACACGCCGGTGACTGTACGCACCTCAGAGCGGCCGACCCTGGCGCGTGAGGCGGGCGGACAGCGGAGGTCGACGTCACCCGCCGTTCCCGGCGACGAGACGCCGCCGCGTCTCGGTTGGTTTTTGCGCTCCACGTGCAGACGGTGTGTATGAGTCACCGGATCGGTCTCGTCGGCAAGCCCTCGGTCGGGAAGTCGACGTTCTTCAACGCGGCGACGATGAACGACGTTCCCGAAGGCGCGTACCCGTTCACGACGATCGACCCGAGCGTCGGCGAGGCGTACGTCCGCGTCCCCTGTGCGGCACCCGAGTTCGACGAGACGTGTACGCCGAGCGTCGGCGTCTGTCGTGACGGCACGCGGTTCGTCCCGGTCGAGCTCGTCGACGTCGCCGGGTTGGTCCCCGGCGCTCACGAGGGACGCGGGCTCGGCAATCAGTTCCTCTCCGACCTCAACGAGACGGACGTGTTGGTCCACGTCGTCGACTTCTCCGGGGAGACGGACAGCGAAGGCGAGCGGACGACCGGTCACGACCCGCGGACGGACATCGACTTCCTCGAAGACGAGCTCGACGCCTGGTACCTGACGGTCCTCGAGAAGGGAATCGAGCGGTTCGACACGCAGTATCACGGCGCCGACCCGGCGATAGAGGAGTCACTCGGCGAGCAGCTCTCCGCGTTTGGGATCGGTCCAGACGAACTCAAACAGGTGATCCTCGCCGAGGCGATCGGACTCGATCCCGACGCGTGGACCGCGGCCGACCGAGCCGGACTCGCACACGCGATCCGGACTCGAACCAAGCCGATGGTCGTCGCTGCCAACAAGATGGACACCGAGACGGCCCGGGCGAACTGGGAGACGATCACCGACGACCCAGCCTACGAGCACCTCTCGTTCGTCCCGGTGAGCGCACACGCCGAGAAGGCGCTGAAGAACGCGGCCGACGCGGGCGTCGTCACCTACACCCCCGGTGACGACGACTTCACGATCGTCGACGACGTCTCACCGGAGCAGGCGGCCGGACTGGAGCGCGTCCGTGCACACGTCGACGCCTACGGCGGCACGGGTGTTCAGGCCGCGCTGGAGGCGGCCGTCTTCGACGTCCTCGACCGAATCGCGGTGTTTCCCGGAACGGCGAGCGGCACGGTCGACGAGAAGGGCGTCTTCCGCGACTGTTTCCTGCTCCCGGCGAGCGCGACGACCGCCGACTTCGCCCACCACATCCACTCGGAGATCGGCGAGGGCCTCCTCCACGGGATCGACTGCCGCACGGGCCGACAGATCGGAACCGCCCACGAGCTGGCCCATCGCGACGTAGTCGAACTGGTGTCGACGAACCAGTGACCCGGACCCTTTTTGAGGCGGCCGCGCCAACCGAGTTGGTATGAAGGAGTCGCTCATGGACGTCGTCTGCTGTCCGCTTGACAAAGCCGACCTGGAGTTGTCCGTCGAAGACCGCGAGGACGACGAGATCCTGACCGGAACGCTCAGCTGTGCCGAGTGCGGCGAGCAGTACCCGATCGAAGACGGCATTCCGAACCTCCTCCCGCCGGACATGCGCGACGAGGAGGAGGCGGCGGCGTAGACGGGCGTCGAAGGCCGTGACGACGGTGATGCGAGGGCTGACGAAGGGAAGTGGCGCACGGGACACGTGACGGTGAGTTGAACTGTGTATGCTGCACCTTTTTCTCACCCCGGGGTGATACACAGCCCGTGTCGACGCTCGACGTGGAACTGAACGGGCCGGAGGTGCACGCGATCCGAGCACCGGATCGGTTCGAGACCGACGAGACGTTCACCGTCGCGCTCGCGAACCGTGGACAGTCCACGCACGTCCACCTCCACCTCGACGACGACCTCGACCGAGTGGCCTCGCTTGACGCGGGGAACCACTACGTCGAAGCGGAGTCGGTCGTGCGCGTCCGCGTCACGACTACGCCGCCCGAGGAGCCGGTCGCTGGGACGCTCGACGTTGTCACCGGCTACGGCTCGAATCGGGCGTCTATCGAGGTTCGCGTGGACCCGCCGCCGACCGCCGGGGAGGGCGTCCTCGTCGACGAGGAGTTCACGAAGCCGCCGGCACAGCCGCCACCGCCCTCGTGGGACCGACGGCTCGCGGGTGCCGTCTCGACGGCCGTCGAACGCGGTGGCGTGCCGGCGCTCCTCCTCTCGCTCGTCGCGGTCGCCCTCGGCGTCGCTGCCGCCCTCGCCATCGAGAGCGTGGTGCTGCTGCTCGCCGCCGGCGGAGCGATCGTGGTCGCGCTCGCCGCGACGCTCTCGCTGCTGTGGTGAGCCCCGAAGACGGCCACCCACCGACGGTCCACGGCCACCGACGGTCCACGGCCATCGACGGTCCACGGCCACCGTGACGCCCCGGCCCTCGCCGAATCCACGCGTTTTTAACCGTCCCGCCGGTAGCCGACGTATGAGTCTCGAGAAGGACGACCGAGTGGTCCTCCACGACAAACACAGCGAGTACGACGGCGAGACCGGGACGGTGACCCAGGTGATGGAGACGATGTTCGGCGACGCCACGTACACCGTGACGTTCGACGAGGGCCAAGAGACCGGCGTCCCCGAGGACGCACTGGAGACCGCCGGGTCCGAGGCGGCCGCCGAAGACGAGCCAGAGGCGTAACGACACCGTCCCGTGCCCGCTGTCCCGTTCCACTACGTCGACCTCAGAGCGTTCTCGTACGCCACCGAAGACGAGAAGCGCGTCGAGACGGCGCTTCGAACGCTCGTACCCGCGGACGCACCCATCGACCGAGCGGAGACCGTCGGCCACCACGGCGACCGAATCGTCGTGTTCTCTGCCCGTATCGAGGTGGCAGACGGGATGCGACACGTCCTCGATCGATTCGCGACCCTCCCCGACCTCGACCACGTGCTCGAGGAGCTCGACGAGCGGGTCGACGACAACTGCGCGCTGTTCGTGCGCCTCGACAAGCAGGCGGCGTTCCGCGGTGACGTCAGGCTCGGCCACGGCATCACGCTCAGAGCGAAAGTCGAGGCGTACCCCGCGAAACACGACGCGGCCGTCGAGAACGCCCGCGAAACGCTCTCGCGGCTCGCGACCGAGTCGTCGTAGCCGAGACGCCGGCTCGACTCACGCAGACAGTCGGTCGGTGTCGATGGCCGTCTCGGGCGGGGTCACGATCAAAAACCCCCGAAAGTGCATCAGCGAGCCACCGGCGTCTCTCACCTCGCGAGCGAAGCCGGCGGCGAGCTCGTTGAGGTCGCCGTCGACCGCCAACACGAGGACGTCGCCCGCCTCGATGTGTCGGACCCACGCTGCCGGCTCGGTCGACCCGTCGAGGACGTCGAGGACCACGTCGCCGCCGGCGGGAACCGGGGAGTCCAGCTCGGCTTCGGCGTCGCGGAGGTCGAGGTCCCAATCTGCCATACCGGAGCGACGACGCACGCCGAGAAAAGCGTTCGGCTCGCGGGGTCGCCTCCGTCGCCGCTCACGCGTCTGGGACGGCCGCGAGCACGTCGAGGTTGTGCGCCCCGTACGCGAGCGTCTCCGTCGACACCGCTCGATGGCGGCGGTCGGCCCACGTCCGCACCGCCTCGCGAGCGAGCCGGTCCGTCCCCGCTGCCGCGCGCCGTGCGTCGACGACCGCGGACTCGATACCGTCGATCAGGTGGTGGAGGAAGTACGCCTCGTCGCCGGGGTACGGCGGCGTCACCAGCCAGCCGGCGGCACCGGCAGCGCGGACGCGACAGCCGGCGGCCGGAACCGCCTCGAGCAGCTCTCGTCCGGCCCGGCTGCCGCCCGGTCGGGTCGGCGCGTCCATGGTCTCGTGATACGCGGCTATCACGGCTCGCTCCCGCTCCCGTCGCACCGCGGGTGCGTCGCCGTCGGTCGCCACCGACCGAAAGAACGTCTCGCCGTCGAACGTGATCGGCGCGTAGACGAGGCCCCCGGGGACGAGAGACGCGAGCGGCTCGAGTGCGTCCTCGAGGTCGAGGAGGTCGAACACGGCACAGCCGACGAGCAGGTCGTAGGTCGCGTCCAGCCGGCGAGCCCGCGCGACCACGTCGTCGACCGCGAAGGTGGCACGGACCGTCGCCCCGTCCTCGTCGGTGAGCGCGACCGTCGTGGCCTCGGCCTCGCCAGCGGTGGTCTCGAGTGCGTCGCCCGCCGTCTCCTCGTCGACGGTGTACCCGGCCGCCTCGCCCCACGCGGTCAGCGCCGTCGCTGCTCGTTCGACCGCCGCTGGGTCGAGGTCGAAGCCGTGATACGCGACGGCGTCAGAGAGCACGTCCCAGGCGAGCAGACGCCGGAGCATGGAGCCCGTCCCGCAGCCGGCCTCGACGATGCGGATCGGCTCGGCACGCCCGTCGAGTGCTCGCCCGAGGGCATCGAGCGTCGGCCGGTGGAGCGCCCGGTCGTCGACGGTTCGCTTGGCCTCGAGGTACCGCGTCTGCGTGTACGTCGACGGTCGGGTCACGGCCGCCGAGACGTTCCCGGCGAATAAAGTCGTTCGGCACGCGTCGGGAGCACCCAGCGGCAGCCCGTCGAGCGGGAGGCGGCTCGGTGTGGTTAAGTGAGTCGCCCCCCGAGACGACGGTATGTCACGGACGCGACGGTCGCTCCTGGCCGGTGTCGCGACGGGCGCGGTCGTCGGAGCGACGGGGTGTCTCGGTGGAGACTCGACGGCGAGTGCGGCCTTCGACTGTGAGGGCGTCTCGGCGCCGGAGCCAGACTCCACGTACCGACCGGCCATCGGCGACGCCGACGCCCCGATACGCATCCAGGTGTTCGAAGACTTCACGTGTTCACACTGTGCGACGTTCGCGACCGAGGAGCTCCCGACGCTCCGTTCGGGACCGCTCGGCGCCGAAGACGTTCGTTACGAGCACTGGGACTTTCCGATCCCGGTCGACGAGGAGTGGGCGGTTCCGGTCGCGAGCGCGGCCCGAGGCGTCGGCGCCCGCCACGGCGACGAGGCGTTCTTCGACTTCGCCGAGGCCGTCTACGAGTCGATCGGCGCGTACAGCGGTGAGGCCGTCGGGACCGCCGCCGAGGGCGTGGGTGCCGATCCCTGTGTCGCGCTCGCCGACCTGCAGGCGGAGACGTACGCCGACGTTGTCGCAGCCGATCGGGCGACGGGCGTCGAACGAGGGGTGAGCGGGACGCCGACGGTGATCGTCAACGACGAATCGGTGGTGCCGACGGCAGACGCCATCACCACGGCGATCGAGGCGCGACGGTGAACGAGGGGCGGCACGGAGCGACCCGATCGAGTCACTTTACCCCGCTCGAGCCCTCCCACCGCTCGAATGGACGTACTCGTGGTCGGCGCGGGTGAGATCGGCAGGTGGGTCGCGGACACCCTCACCGGTACCGACGCTCCGACAGACGCCCGGGTCGCGTTCACCGACCGCGACCAGGCGACCGCGAGCGACGCCGCGGCACACCGAGCTGCCGAGACGGTAGCCCCCGAGGCGAACACGACACACGACGTGGTCTGTCTCTCCGTGCCGATGTCTGCGGTTCCAGCGGCCGTCGAGACGTACGCCCCACGAGCGACCCAGGCGATAGTCGACGTCTCCGGTGAGATGACCGCCTCGGTGGCGGCGATGCGCGAACACGCCTCCGACCTCGCGCGCGCGAGCTACCACCCGTTGTTCGCGCCGCCGAGAGTCCCCGGCAACGTGGCCGTCGTCGTCGACGAGCCCGGCGAGTCGGTGTCGGCCATCACGGCGGCCATCGAGGCGGGTGGCAACGAGGTGTTCGAGACCTCCGCGGCCGAACACGACCGGGCGATGGAGACGGTTCAAGCCGGTGCCCACGCCGCGGTGTTGGCCTGGCGGCTCGCGGCCGACCCGGTGCGCGAGGAGTTCCATACCCCGGTGTCCGCCGCACTTGACTCCGTCGCCGACACCGTCACCGAGGGCTCCCCGGCCGTGTACGCCGAGATACAGCAGGCCTTCGACGGCGCGGACGCAGTAGCCACGGCCGCGACCGACCTCGCCGACGCCGACGCGTCACAGTTCGCCGCCCTGTACGAGCGGGCCCGCGGCGACGGAACGACCCGCGAGCGACACGACTGACTCCGCCGGCGCGCTCACTCGACCCTGTACCCCACCGTCACCTCGTCACGATGATAGACCGAACGACGCTCCGAAACACCGCGAACTACCTCCGAGAAGTCCGTCCTATCGACCCCGACGAGCTCACGCAGTACGTCGAAGGAGCAGCCCATCCGGGGGTCGTCCGAGCCGCGCTCAGAGAGGAGGCGTTCGACCTGCGGCTCCGCGAGCGCGAAGACGGTCGGTTCGAGCCGGTCGAGGAAGCCCCGGTCGCCCCGCCCGGTTGGGCGCCGAGCGCGGTCCCGGCCGACGTCTCGTTTGCGCTCGAAGACGTGCTCGTGTCGACGTTCGGCGCGGATTGGCCCGTCGGCGACACCGGCACGACGCTCCGGTCGGCCATCAGGCGGCTGAAGACGGACTACCTGTACGGCAACGACGTCGAGTACGACGAGGTCGCCGCGCTCGGCTACGCGATCTACCACCTCCCAGGGTACTACGCGGCGATCGGGTACGTCCTCGACGCGCTTTCGGAGAACGGGCTGCTCGACCGGACGCTCCGCGTCCTCGACGTCGGTGCGGGCGTCGGCGGGCCGGCGCTCGGTCTCCACGACTACCTCCCGGACGACGCGGTCGTCTCGTACCACGCGATCGAACCGAGTTCGGCGGCGACCGTCCTCGAGCGACTCCTCGAGACGACCGGCCGGAACTTCCGCACGACGGTCCACCGAACGACCGCCGAGGCGGCGTTCGGACTCGGCGAACACGACGCGGATCCGCCGCTCACAGCGCCGTTCGACCTCGTCCTCTTCGGCAACGTGCTCTCTGAACTCACCGACCCGGTCGCCGTCTGTGCGGCGGGACTCGACGCGCTCGCCTCGGACGGCAGCGTGGTCGCGCTCGCACCAGCAGACAAGGAGACGGCGACGTCGCTTCGTGAGATCGAGCGAGCGGTCACGGCCGATCACGAGCGCGAACCGAGCGTGTACGCCCCGACGCTTCGCCTCTGGCCCGACGCGACGCCGGCCGACCGGGGCTGGTCGTTCGACGTCCGCGAGGACCTCGCGGTGCCCGCGTTCCAACGCCAGTTAGACGAGGCGGCGACCCGCGCGGCGGACGACGAGCCGGGCGAGTTCGTGAACGTCGACGTCCAGTTCGCCTACTCGATCCTCCGACCCGACGGCGAGCGGCGGGTCGACGTCTGGGGGCGTGCCGACCGCTGTGCGCGCATGGCGGACGCAGCGTCACACGTGACCGATCGAGTGAACCTCCTCGCCGTGAAGCTCAGTCACGACCTCAGCGACGGGAAGAACGCGG
>ERZ1034543.10-NODE-10-length-55970-cov-7.674452_pt1 | contig 55970 bp, 49 predicted proteins | sample MGYA00520654_ERZ1034543 | MGnify/ENA primary metagenome ERZ1034543 (study PRJEB33760, sample SAMEA4777712) | hypersaline lake metagenome | biome: hypersaline environment; feature: brines | place: Spain | collected 2012-08 | depth 0 m ... | reverse complement strand
TTTACACCTTCAACTTCTGAGGTTCAGCTCTAAAATCCTCTTCCGATTTTTTCTCGAACTCAAGCAGTGAACGATTCTTCTTCTTGACTTCAATTAACTCCTGTGACTTCACTTCATCCCTGATAACGTTCAGGAAGTCCAGCAAAGCCTTGTTGTATTCCTGAGGTTTCTCGTAGAAGCAGAAAGCTCCTGCGGCCTTTAATGTGCTGATAGAAGCGTTCGGAGTCAACTCCCTGGCGAACTCCAGTGAGGAAAACCTGTCGCTTTCAGGATGTATAGCTAGAGATTCCTTCTTCGGCCTTCCAACCCTGTAATCGTCCAGGAATGTCCTGAAATCAGCGTAATCTGGTTTCTCTAGCGTTTCCATGAACTCCTTTACGATCCTGTACTCGGTTTTCTCTCCGAAGAAAAACTTTTTCGCGATCTTTGGCTTGAAACTGCTCAACCTGTAGATCCAGTCCGCAGCCTTCCGCGGCGGAATCTTCTCGAATCTTCTCCTCGGGCTAGTTAGAACTGTTGAAATTACATTTTCCCGCTCCTCGAACTCCTGAACAAGCTTGTTTCCAAAAACATGTGAAACCAGTACAACATTCTCCATGTCTTCCTGTTCCAGTACGTTCTTCAGTGCTTCTTTCTCTCCCTGATAGTCCCTGAAACTTACTGTAGGCCGGAAACTGACTGTCTTGAAACTTTTCGAGAAGTATCTGAGCTGCTGCTCCCAGATCTCCGGGTTAAGTCCTCCCGGAACGAACACGAGCTGGATCGCGGACTCGGTCTCCGACTCGAAGTAGTGAAGGTTCTCTTCTCCGACTCTACTGAGAGAAAATTGCACAGTGTTCAACTAATCACCTCAAAAGCTTTTATCCATTAACTTCTCTGAAAAACTTAAGAACCCCTATGTCCGCCGCTGACTCACCGGTAAATCTAGCCGCACCCGTTCTCGCAGCACTACTAGCCCTGTACATCGCCCTTACAGTGAGAGAAATTTCAGGTCTAACACCGGCAATAATTACATTTATCCTTTCTTCATGGCTCTTCTACAGGCTGACCTCGATAGAAAAGATCTGGAACACGCTGGCCATGTTAATAGATCCTGCAAAGGCAGCAATACTTGTATCTGTTACAGCAGTAGTTTACTTCGCTGTAAACGGCTTCCAGACCACGGAACTAATTCTGACGGGAGCAGGTTTCGTCTTCATCGGAGCCGCGCTGGGAATGCTAATCTACAGTTACTGGAATATCGGCGGTTAGAAAAAGATTTTCACTGACGAACCCGGACCATTGTTCCTCTCAAACCATTTCCATTTTAACATTACACGCCGCATCGGGAAGTATGTTCGACAGGATAAAAGACTCGATAGAAAAATTCTCCTCTAAAGGGGTTGCGGACGAAGAAGCCGTCAAGGAACTAGTCAAAGATATCCAGAGAGACCTCATCCGAGCCGACGTCGACGTCGGACTAGTATCAGACCTCACAGACGAGATCAAGGAAGAAGCACTCAAAGAAGAACTACCAAGCGGATTATCGAGAAAAGAACACGTCCTGAAAATCGTATACGACAAGCTTGAAGAACTTCTCGGAGAAGAAGCGGAGATCGAGGCAGAACCGCAGAATATACTACTATGCGGGCTATACGGAGCCGGAAAAACAACAACAGCCGGAAAACTAGCCGACTACTACAGGAAACGTGGATTGAAAGTCGGAGTCATCGCAGCAGACACTGATCGCCCCGCAGCTTTCGAACAGTTGCAGCAGATCGCTGAAGACGTTGATGCAGAGTTCTACGGAGAGAAAGACGCGGAAGATCCTGTCAAAGTCGTCGAAAATGGGATGGAGGAGCTCGACGCAGATGTAAAAATCGTCGACTCCGCCGGACGTGACTCACTAAACGAGGAGCTCAGCCAGCAGCTCGCAGACATCTCCGAAAAAGTTCAGCCGGACGAAAAATACCTTGTAATCCCGGCGGACATCGGGCAGTCAGCCCGTGAACAGGCGGAGATGTTCGGCGAAGCAGTCGGAATCTCAGGAGTTATTGTAACCAAGACCGATTCCTCGGCGAAGGGAGGAGGAGCACTTATCGCGTGTGCCAACTCGGAAGCATCGGTAAAATTCATCGGGACAGGAGAGAAAATGGGCGATCTGGAAGTATACGACCCTGTAGACTTTGTCTCCGATATGATAGGCCAGCCGGATCTTGAATCCCTGCTGGAAAAAATCTCCGAGCTCGACACAGATCCGGAAGCAATCCTCGAGGGTGAGTTCACTTTGCGAGATTTCAAGGAGCAGATCGAATCCGTTACAGGTTCGGGGATCATGGAGGATATGATGGAGCAGCTGCCGTTCTCGACCAACAAGATGCCCGGAAACATCGAAGACATGACTGAGGGAAAGATCGCCAAGTACAGCGTCATCATGGACTCGATGACGGAGGACGAGATGCAGGATCCTTCAGTTATCAAGGAATCCCGCCGGGAGCGAATCGCCGCAGGATCTGGAACAACCAAAGAAGAAATCTCCGAGCTTGTGAAGCACTACCAGCAGACCAAGAACATGGTCGACAAGTTCGACAAGAAGAACATGAAACGCGGTAACATGAAACAGATGATGAGCAAACTCGGACTCTGAAACCGAGAGCTATTCCCTGAACTAGTCAGTTCAGAAACTTTTTTAACCAAAATTTTTTCCCTCAGGTCAGGAATTTTTTCTTCAGTACTTCCTGTATTCTGGTATACGGATGTCGTCTCTGTGATCCCTGAGCTTCTCCAGTTCGTCCTTGCTGTACAGAGGTTCTCCCTGGCCCAGCACCTGGTTGATCCTCCGTTCCTTCCTCCTGAAATCTTTCTGGACTTCTTCATCAAGGAAGGAAATCTGCTCGTGGGCGACGGAAGAAGTCACGCTGACAGTTTCAATCAACATCTTCCAGTGATTCGGAATAGGGTACTCCAGTTTCTGAACCGCTTTAGTTACGGCTAATGCGCCCAGAAGCGACTGCTTGTACACAAGCCTGCCGATACGATTTTCCTTAATCCTGTCCTGGAGTTCCATTCAACGATCGCCGTCCAAAACGGCCAATTTTTCTCCCCTCCAAGTCTTCCCCTAACCTCTCTTTACAGAACCCTAAATAAAAGTTTTACAGCCACACCAGCAGATATGATCGCCGCAATCTCCGACACCCACATACCCAACCGGGCCGAAAAAATACCCGAAGAATTCCACGAAAAACTCGAAAAAGCAGACACAGCAATCCACTGCGGCGACTTCGAGTCAGAAGAAATTTTTGAGGAACTCAAGGAAAAATACGACATAATCGGCGTCAAAGGAAACTGCGAATTCTTCGACATCTCAGTCTCAGAAAAATTCGAGGATAACGGAGTAAAATTTGGAGTATACCACGGCGCAGGAATCCAGCCAAGAGGCCACCACCCAACACTAGCCAAAACCGCCGACACACTTTCAGTTGAAGTATTATTTCACGGCCACACTCACCAGCAGGAAATCGCCGAACACGAAGGGAAAATTTTACTGAATCCCGGAAGCTGCACAGGAGTAGGCGGAGGCTCCTCGTCGGAAAAGAATCCGTCAATGATGACAGTAGAAGTATCAGAGACTGGTGAACTGGAAGTGAAAATTTGGGAAAAAGATCAAGACCTTAATCTTACTGAGAAGAAATCTTGCAGAGCTTAGATGTTGTAATCGTCAAATATTTCACTTTTCGGTTTAGAACTCTAAGTGTGACATTTGCCTCTAAACATGTGGATAGAGAAGATGCTGAGGCTGTTAGATCTGACTTAGGTGAAGAAATTCTTCTACCTTATATTAGAGATAATGTTGACGGAGTGCAGTCTAGAAATTTTAGCGTTAAAGATGCAAAGGAAGAGGCTAAAGATAGACATAAATCAATTAAGGAAAGAATCTTGAAGTTCGAAGGAGTTATAAGCGGTTTTTTGGCGTTGGTAGCAGGAGGCATATTTGCATTTCTATTCGCCTCGTATACACTTATCTTCCGTAGAGAAGAAAGAGAAAGACAGGAGTTGATTGATTACTTGGCATATGACAATAAAGAAGATGAAAAGATTCATGATGAATATAGAAAGGCGTGGAACAGGAGTTTGACTAACACTGTAACTTTATCTGTCCTACTAGTTTTGATTATTCTGCGCAATATAACTCCTAGATTCTACAAAAATTCTCTAGATATTGTAGATAGGGTTTTGAGTCATGGAGACTTGGATGAAGGGCGAGGACTAGTTAGAACTGTGTTTAAGTATTCCCGAAATTCTGGTTAAAGCTGAGAGCCAATTTCATCCAGAATAAAAGAATTGCTTCAAGAATCTCCTCTATGGATCTTCCAACCGTCGAGGAGAAAAGAGATAGTTTAGTTGAAAATGAGAGTTTGTGTGATCATTGTCTGGGGCGACAATTCGCGCAGCTTGGTAATGGACTGGAGAATTTTGAGAGAGGGGCTATTGCCCGTGAAATTGATGATTTAACTGAGGATAGTTTTGTCCGGGACAATATTCCGGAGGATGTGGAGCTTGGCGGTAGCTGTGATTCGTGTCAGAGGGTTTTCGAGAATCTGGATCACTGGGTGAAGCTGGTGGTTGATTCGTTTGATCGTTACCAGCTTTCTACTTTCTTGGTCGGTATTCGGCCGCCTGAGGAAGTTGTGGCAGCGGAGGAAGAGCTCTGGACGGAGTACGGTACGGAGTGGACTGAGCCGATTAAAACAGAGTTGAGCCGTTTGATTGGGAAGGAGATCGAGGCCGAGATGGATATCGAGGTCGATTTTGAGCGTGCGGATATCATGGCGGTCGTGGATATGCGTGACGGGAAGGACCGTGTCGAGTTGCAGGTCAATTCTGTCCTTATCTACGGCCAGTACAACAAGTATTCTCGAGAGATCCCACAGACTGAGTGGCACTGCAGGAAGTGTCGGGGTTCTGGTTGCGACGAGTGTGACTGGACTGGTAAGCAGTACCCGACAAGTGTTCAGGAGGAGATCCAGGAGCCGTTTATCCGTGAATCCAAGGCTATCGAGGCGAAGTTCCACGGCGGCGGTAGAGAGGATGTCGATGCCAAGTGTTTCGGTAAGCGGGAGTTTGTTCTCGAGCTTGTTGAGCCGTTGAACCGTGATCTTGACTTGGAAGAGCTTCAAGAAGAAGTAAACGAGTCTACTGACAAGGTTGAAGTTTTCGAGATGCAGTATACTCACAAGGACAAGGCCGCGGATATCAAGCAGAAGCACGCCGACAAAGAATATAGAGCTCAGGTCGAGACCGAGGAAGAATTTTCAGAGGAGGATCTCGAAAAGATTTCGGAAGTCGTTGGAGAAATTGAACAGGATACGCCGGAAAGGGTTGAGCACAGAAGGGCGGATAAGACCAGGAAGCGTGAGGTCTATGAGGTTTCCTGGGAGAAGACCGGTGAGAAGGAGTTTGAGTTGACTGTGAAGGCTGAGGCTGGTACGTATATCAAGGAGCTGATTCACGGCGATGAGGGTCGTACGCAGCCGCATATCAGTGATTTGATCGGCACTCAGGCTGAGTGCACACAGCTGGATGTTACTTGGGTTGAGAAGTAATCAGGGAGTTTTTACCGAGATTTTAGTTTTCTCTTGATTGTTTTTGCAGGGTTCCTGATGTTTTCCCCAGGCTGGATTATTTTCTCTCGTGCCAGCCAGGCGAGGGCGCTTACTGCCAGAACTATTACTCCTGTGGCTAAAAGTATTTCGATCTGGCCGAGTGCGAGGCTGTTTCCGAAAACTGTCAGTGATAGTAGGCCTGGTACCCTGCCGAGGCTGGCCATCAGAATTAGTTTCCTGGTGTCAATTTCTGTTAGTCCTGCTATGAAGCATATTGCGTCGTCTGGAAATCCTGGTAGCAGGAAAAGCAGAAGGAATGGTAGGAAGCCGTGTTCTTCAGTCAAATGGTCAAATTCTTCCATTTTCTCGTCTGAAACTATTTTTTCAACCATTGGGCGTCCGTATTTCTTGGCTAGTAGTATTGCTATAGTGCTTCCTATCGCCAGTCCTATGAATCCATATACTGTGCCCCAGAAGACTCCGAAGGTGTATCCGGCGGCTGCTCCTACTGCCGGTCCTGGTATCGGGGCGATTATAACCTGTGATATCTGTATCAGGATCAGTACCACTGGTGCCAGGATTCCAAAGCTCTGGATAAAGTTTCTAAGGGCATCGACGTCGTAGAGAAGTCTGTGGTATGGCTGTGTGAGAAAGTAAGCTGCTATTACCAGTATCAGGATGCCGAGAAGAATTTCCAGTTCTTTTTTCCTGTCTGAAATTTTTTCCAGTACTGCAGCGGTATCCACGTAGGTGATTTTGCACCATGGATGTAAATGTCTGCTGGCGAATCCGGATTTACCGGGTAGGTGGAATTATCGAGAACTTTTTGGAAAACTTTTGAGGAGAATTGAATGGAAAAATGGAAAGGTTAGCGGTAGGTGGCGTCTCTGATGGCGTCCTCGTAAAGGTCCATGCCATCTTCTGTATCTGCGAGGAATGGTACTGAGTTGGCGTCGAGTACTTCTCTTCCGTCTTTAAGGACGTCGACTTCGAAAATTTCCAGTCCTGTCTCGTCTCTTATCTGGTCCGCGTACTGCTGCATGTAGTGTGGTGTCTCTATCTCCTCTGCTTCTGCGTGTCTTGGATCAACGAAGTCGTCATGTCTGTCGTCCTCCAGTCTCACTGTTCTTACCTCGTCGCCCACGTTGTAAAGTTTGAGGGCTTCATCGTGAGGTATAAAGTCCTGTACGAGTTTCCGGCCTTCGTATGGTTCGTCATGGCTGAGGTTGCCTATATCGTGTTTTCCGTCCTCTGTTTCTCTTCTTGTCTTGACGACTGCCGGAGGCTCCATATGTATATTTTCGTATGTTCCGACGTCCCAGTCAGGGACCGGTATTCCCAGGTCTTCCAGCATTTCCAATGTGTCGACCCGGTTGTTGACTCTTCTTGCTCCGGAGGCCGGGTTTATCGTGTCGACTCCGTATTCCTGTGCGTACTGAAGGTTGTTCAGTCCTTCTGTCCTCCTCTTGGCCATGTGGTAGAGGTCGACAGGTTCGTTCTCCAGCTTGTCAGGAATCTCTCTTTCCGGGTTGATCAGCGTTACGTCTGCCCATTCGCTCATACCTGTGAAGAAGTCGCTCCTGCTTGTCTGGAGCTCGCAGTCATCATCGCCGATAGGGTAACTGATGACGATGTTTGGGACTCTGTGCGCCAACAGTTACTCACCTAGTAATGCTCTTGCTTTGTCGAAGTTTGGCGACTGGTTGCCTTCTCCAGGCCTGCCGAAAGGGTTTTCCAGTTCTTCTTCAACTCTTTCAGCTAGCATCTCTCCAGCCTTCTCTGCGTACTGTTGTGCTACTTCAGCTGAGTAGTTTTCTTCTATTCTTTCCTGAACTGTCTCGCTAAGGTCGGATACGAAATTCTTAACCTTGCCGTCATACTCAATGGCTGGCTCAGGATTTCTATCTGCGCCTTCGTAGGTTAGTTTGTTCCTGTTTTCGTCGTAAACTTCTTCCAGTTCGTCGATTCTATCGTTTACCATAGTTGTCACTTCTTAATAACAATTTTAAAGTTTGTGTTTGTATGGATATAATAATAGGTATAACAGTTTATTGATTTTATTAATAACGTGACCTCCATGAAAAAAGCAGATCTCCACATGCACACCACGGCGTCAGACGGAACAGATTTCATCGCCGAGAGGCTGGAACAGGCCGATGAAAAGAATCTTGACGGGATAGCAATCACAGATCACGATACTATGAGCGATGATCTGGAGCAGCGCTCCACAGTTACCGAAAACGGCGTGGAACTCATCGCAGGTGCTGAGGTCAAATGCGAGGTCGATGATATTGGAATCGAGATTCTTGGTTATTTCCTGGATCCCAATGATGAGGAGATGCACAGGATGTTTAGCAGGCTGGAGGATTTCCGGCAGGCAAGGATGGAGGAGATGGTCTACCGGCTGAACGGCGATCTGAATGCGGAGATTGATTACAGTGATGTTAAGCAGTTTGCTGATGGTCCTGTGGCAAGGCCTCATCTCGCCAATGCTCTAGTGGAGAAAGGAGTGGTTGATAACCCGAATCAGGCCTTTAACTGGTATATAGGAGATGACTGCCCGTACTACGTGGAAACTGAGAAACTTGATGCCAAGGAGGTAATTTCCAAGATACACGCAAACGGAGGAGTTACAAGCCTGGCACACCCGGGAAGAGATCTTACGGAAGAAAACGCCGACGAGATCATCGACGAGCTTGTCGATAAAGGACTGGACGCGATCGAGGTACCTTACACCTACAAGCACAAGATTGACCAGGGATACGATATAAACTTCGGAGTAGAACATGCCAGGGAACTGGCAGAGGATCACGACCTGCTTGTAACCGGTGGAAGCGACTGCCACGGAAGCAACTCCGATAAATACAATATAGGCAGGATAGCCCTGAGATATGATCACGTGGAAGAGCTGCGTGATTTAGCGGAGCAGTACCAGGGAACTGACTACTGAACCAGAGCACTATTAAAAAACTTTCTCGGCATCTTAACTACAAGAGGTATCAAAATATGGCACAGAAGTCTCAAGGATCACAGCAGGGAGCAAGAAAGAAGCTGAAAAGAGACAGGAGAGAAAGGACAACAGTAAATGATAAGCTTAAAGAGTTTGAAGAAGGAGAGAAAGCTCTAATCAAAGTCGACTCATCCGTTCAGGAAGGAAGACCTCACATGAGATTCCACGGAAAAGCAGTCGACGTCCTGGGAAAGAGAGGAAGCGCCTACGAAGTCGAATTCAGCGACGGCGGCGAAACCAAAACTCTGCAGATCAATGCAGCACATCTCAAGAAACTGGAGGATTGAATCCGAATGGAGATTAAAAGCGAGGAGTTCGTATATCCTGCAGAGGCCTTGGAAGTTCTTGAAGAAACAGGGGAAGAGGAGCGAAGCCACGAACAGGCGATCGCACTTGAAAACCTGACAAGACACGTTGCTGTCGATGATCTAGGTACTCTGGAAGAGCTTCACGAAGAACTTGCTGAAATCGAGGCTTTGAAGGAGAAGCATATCTACAAGCTTCTAGAGGTCATGCCTCAGCATGAATCCACGGTTAACTCGATCTTCTCCAAGGAACGCGTCCGCTTGGACGATTCCGATATAGAGGAAATACTGGACATCTGCACCTCGGTGGAAACCGGGGAGTAACCTTTTAACATCTCAATACCGATTCATACACACGTTCTCATCGGAAGGTGAACAAATCAATAATGGCTGATAAAGACGAATACATACTGGTACTGGACTTCCTGGAACACGGGCACGGAAACGATAAAGACGAAAGAGTGGCACAGGGAATAGGGAAAGACAACTATACCCTGCTGGAAGTCGTGATGAGAGAAGACGAAAGGCCGAAAGGCGGAGAAGAACTGTACATCGGCGAAGGAGACCGTGAAAAGGTACAGTTCATCAAGCGCAGGATTGATTTCGACGACCTGACAGGTAACGCACAGAAAGAACTCAAGTACGTGCTGCAGGAACTGCTCAACCAGAAGCAGGAAGAGTTTGTAGAATTCTTCAACGAGGCAACACCTGTAACACCACGTAGACATGCATTCGAGCTTCTTCCGGGAATAGGGACCAAGCACATGCAGGCAATCCTCGATGAAAGAGAAAAAGAAGGGTTTGGAAGCTTTGAGGACATCAAGGAACGCGTACCGTCGATTCCTGACCCTCAGGAAGCTATCAACAAGAGGATAATGAACGAGCTCAAGGGAGAAACCAAGAACAGACTCTTCGTCAAGTAAAAAATCCCTGAATTCTCAAATATCTATTTTTTACTTCTAACTCTGCTGAGTAATTCCATGGAAACCAAAGAAACCTCTGAAAAGCTGAAGGAACTTGGAATCAAACCTGTCGGCGGCCAGCATTTTCTGGATACTGAGATAGGCATTCATGAGCTACTGAAGGAGGCCGAGACCTACGGCAAAACAGTCCTGGAGATTGGATCTGGGACTGGAAATATTACCGAGGAGATCGGCGCCGAGAAAATCTACGCAGTAGAGAAAGACACGGTTCTGGCCGAAAGCCTAGAAGGAAGAGGTTTCGAAGTTTTGAACCAAGACTTCCTGGAGATGGAAGTTCCGGAAGACGTGGACTTTTTGATTGGCAATCTTCCGTTTGAGATCAGCTCGGATATACTTGAGAAAACCGGGAAGCTTCAGCTTCAGGCGGCTTACATTGTTCAGGAGGGGCTGGCGGATAAGGTTGTCGCAGAGCCTGGAGACTCCGAGTACAATTTTTTCTCATTCCTGATGAACTACTACTTTGTACCTGTGAAGGCAGGAGTCATCGGATCGAGTAACTACTACCCGGAGCCTGAAGTGGAGACTGCGGTACTCAAACTTTTCCCGAACAAGAATCGTCACGGCGTAGAAGAGGACCGTGAAAAGGCTTTCCTGGATTTTGCGAAAGCTCTTTTTACCCACAAGCGGAAGAAAGTCCGGAATGCTTTCGTGGACGCACGTAATATTCTCGGTATTGACAAGGATGAAGCTAAAAATGTCCGTGACGAGCTGCCGCATTCGGAGAAACGCGTGAACAAGCTGGAGATAGTGGAAATGAAGGAACTCTATCAAGGTTTTGAAGGAACTTTCAACGGAAAATAAATTAAATGACGCTCCAGTAAGTTTCATTCATGAAGAAGACTTTCGTGGTATTTTTCTCTCTGATGCTCTTTGTCTCGGCAGGATCTGCTGCAATGTTTCCATCAAACATCTCTATCGACCTGAATATAGATATCTTCGGAGACGATAAGGATAAACAGCAACAACAGGAGAAACAGAACACTACTTACGGCCAGCGAGTGGGCGGCCAGGCGGTTCACAGAGAAACAGGTTCCAACAACCCGGATTTCCAGAGAAACAGTGATAACTACGGTGTTACCGAGGAAGATACAAACGAGAATAATGATTTTGCAGAGATGATCTCTGCGTTTATTTTCGATATCATGGGGAAGAAGGGAGGTCCTGACACGAGCGAGCCAAACTCTGTGACCTGATTCCTCTCCATACTGTTTTTTATCCTTGATTTCTGGCAGGCGCAGAGTATTTATTTATCACGGCTTGAGTTTGATTATGCTGAAGAAGTGGATTTTTGTCACCGGAGGAGTTCTTTCTGGACTCGGGAAAGGTCTCGTGTCCGCAAGCGTTTCCAAACTTCTACACCAGCGAAACCAGAAAATTGTCCCGATAAAATGTGATGGATACCTGAACGTCGACCCGGGTACGATGAATCCACAGGAACACGGAGAAGTTTTCGTTCTGGACGATGGAACAGAAGTCGACATGGACTTCGGCCACTACGAAAGATTTCTTGGCATAAGCTGTCAGGGTGACTGGAACCTGACCTCCGGAAAAGTCTTCAAGGAAGTTATAGACAAGGAGAGGAACGGAGACTATCTAGGAAAAACAGTGCAGATGGTTCCTCATGTGTCAGATCATATAAAAAATACCTGGAGGGAAAACGCAGAAGAAGAGGACGCAGATGTCGTTATAATTGAAGTAGGAGGAACAGTAGGCGACATGGAAAACCAGTTCTATCTGGAGGCAGTCAGACAGCTCAGGAACGAGCTTTCCGACGACGAAACATTCCTGATCCATACCACGCTTGTACCTTTCCTTGAAACTACCGGAGAACAGAAGACCAAGCCGACGCAACACTCAGTGAAGAAACTGAGGGAAGTCGGTCTTGAACCGGACATGGTTGTAGGCAGGAGCAAGGAAAAACTGGAAGAATCGACTGTCGAGAAAATTTCGCTTTTCTGCGACGTTGAAGAGGAAGCAGTAATCTCAGATCCAAATCTCGAGAACGTCTACGAACTACCACTGGTCTTTGACGAACAGAATGTTGGAGTACAGGTCGCGGAGAACCTCGGGCTGCCGGAGAAGACGGGAAACCTGGATAACTGGCGCGAAAAAGTTGAGAACCTGAAAAAAGAACCTGTCGCAAGAATTGCTCTGTGTGGGAAGTACACTAACATGGATGACTCCTATGCCTCAATAGAAGAAGCTCTGCGTCATTCAGCCGTTGAACTTGGAGGATCTGTGGAAATAGAACAGGTTGATACAGAAGACTTCCAGCCGGAAAAACTTGAAGGATTTGACGGCGTAATAATTCCTGGAGGCTTCGGATCACGTGGCATACAGGGAAAAATCGATGCAATACAGTACTGCCGTGAAAATGAAGTTCCGATTCTTGGAATCTGCTACGGTATGCAGCTGATGGCGGTCGAGTACAGTAGAAACGAGCTTGGACTGGATGCAGCATCTGAGGAGTTCGAGGATAATCACGATGACCTGGTTGTGAAGGAGATGCAGGACCAGAAAGATATTGAGCAGATGGGCGGAACTATGAGGCTTGGAGCTTATGAGGCAGATCTTGAAGGCCGGGTAAAGGAAATTTATGGTTCCGAAACTATTGAAGAGCGCCACAGACATCGTTTCGAGATGAATCCCGAGTATGAGAAAATTCTACAGACGAATGGGTTGAAGATCTCTGGCAGGAACCCTGAATACGATCTGGCAGAGTTCCTGGAACTTGAGGGACATCCGTTCTTTATTGGAACTCAGGCTCATCCAGAGTTCAAGTCGAGTTTCGAAAATCCGAATCCTCTTTATCATGAATTTTTGAGAGCTGCTACATGACTGTTTATCAGCCGCGTGAAGATTCAGAACTTCTTGCGAAGGCTGTCCTTGAGATGGACGTATCTTCCGATGACAGGTGTCTTGACATGGGTACTGGAACCGGTTTCATAGCTTCAAAAATGATTGATTCAGGTGCTGGTGAAGTTGTGGCCGTGGATGTCAATCCTGAGGCTATTGAAGAGGCGAGTGAGAATCTTGAGGGGCATGAGAATGTGGACGTCCGTGAAAGCGATTTATTCGAGAACGTTGAAGGAGTATTTGATCTAATAGCCTTTAATCCGCCTTATCTTCCTGGAGATGATGAAGATGTGGATGATGAGGGTATGTGGGTCGGAGGAGATACAGGTGAAGAGCTTACTGAGGAGTTCCTGGATGAGGCAAGCGATTTTCTTGCCGAGGGAGGGGTCGTGATTTTTGTGGTAAGTTCGACTTCTGATTTTGATGTCGATGGCTACGAGATTGTTGATACGGAGAAGCTCTGGTTTGAGGATCTTTACGTCCTGAAATCCGAGTAATTTTTTAACATGGTTAACCCTTCTTACTGTATGGACGGATTTCCTGATAAAGCTGTTTTACCGATTTTGGCTGCACTGATTTTCGTATCTGCTGCTAGCGCGGTTTCAATAAACCTTCTCTCAACACCTTACGACTCTGAAACTGTTTCTCCAAACTCACAAGTAGGTCAAGTTGTTGAACTGGTTGACGCTGAAGGTGATCCGATGAACAGATCAAGTCTGGAAAACAGGTCGAATCTGGACTTCAAATATGTTTACGAGGGAAATAAGTCCTCTATAGAGCATCTGGACGGAGGATATTATTATGCGCTGTTTTCCACTTCTTCATCTGTAGAAGACCTGGAGTTCGAGTTGATACAGAACTCTGTTGCAGGCGAGCTTAACAGGACAGAGGAACTGGAAACGGGGAACCTGGATGTCGATATAACATCAAATTTTACAGGTGATTTCGAGGCGAATGAAGATATTACTGTCGAGGCCACTGTAGAAGATCTTACAAACTACAAGTACGCGGATTCTGATGGCTCTGGCGGCATAAGCTCCGGTGACGTAGTTGTTGTGGACCGGGGCGGATCCGGGACGTACTCAACTTCTTCTGATGAAATTTTTGCTGGTGTAACTCCTGAAAATATGATGCAGCTTTCAGGAGGAAATTCCTGGTCTGATGTCTCAAATCAAATTGCATTCAATGACTCGAACTTTGGAGATGAATGGAATCCGGGTGCAGACCTTATTTTACTGGATTACAACAGCGGGGGCACAGTTTCAACATCGCCTGATGAAATGCTGAACTCCGGTACCGATACAGAAATAGACGCTGATTCTGGTCAGGAGTTAAATTCTCTGTCTGGTGTCGGCGCTGACATATACTTTGTCTCCGAGGATAACCAGTATGATTCAGAGGAATCCACGGTTTTTGACAATGATTCTGATCAGGTTTATACCGGGCTTTCAGATCTTCATGTTGCTGGAGAGGTTCCTCCTGAAGGAGAACCTGTTACTCATGAAGACACTATGCCGGATGGCTGGCAGATCAGCTCTTATGATGCTTCCGGAGGCGGAGAATGGAATCCTTCGACTGATTTCCTGGCTATAGACAATGATAATGACTCGGTTTACACAGCCAGAGCAGACATTGTCCTGAGTCAATCTGCCCCGCCTGAGGCCGCACAGCTGGAGAACTCTGGGTACGATGACTGGAATGATGCAAACCCTAATGTCGTTTCAGCAGGAGATCTTGAAGTCCATGATAACGTTTCTGGTGATGCCTGGGACCCGTCCAAGGATGCTATATGGGTTGAAAGTGGAGGAGCTGTCGGCTACCAGTCAAGTCAGGATCAGTTAGTTGCTCCTAGCTCGGCTGATGAAATTCTTATGCCAAACAAAAATTCTGGTATATTCAGTCAGTGGAATACAATTTCTGCTTACGATTCTGGTGATACTTCAACTTTTGATCCATCTGTAGATTCTGTTGTCAGGGATTTCTACGGCGGCGGTACTTACTCGGCCAGCCCTGATTCCAAGATTGCCGGTACAATACCAACAGGTTTTACAGGAGGAACATCTTACTCCAAAGTCGATGGTTTCGCAGATGCGTGGGAGCTTGACGCAAGAAGACCTGTTGATACTGGAGGATGGAGTGGATCGAGAGATACTATCCTGAAAGACAGGAATGAAGGTGGAACATACTCCAAGGTAGCAGATACTGTGATCAATGCTGAAGGAGGAGTAGAAGCCTCTTCAGGAACTTCCCTTACAAAACTGAATACTGTAACTCAAACAGATTTAATGTGGGTGGATGTAGACCAGAACGGAAACTACGATCAAGGCGATGAAATCGTCAGAGATCTGGATGAGGACCAGTTGTACACAAAGAGATCTGACCAACATCTCGCAGGAGTGTCGCTTACAGTTGCAGGACAGGGAACTCCATTGAGGACTTTCAACAACTGGAAAAAAAAACAGAAACCTGTCCTTTTCCACGATAACAGCTCTGGTGACCAGTGGAACAGCTCTGAGGATTCAATAGTTTATGATACAGACAGTGACGGGGTTTACACCAGTCAGTCAGATACTGTTATCCAGGGGACAGCATCTTCGAGTATACAGGGCACCGAACTGCAGGAAACAGGAAGAACAGATTTCACGACTCCTGATCTTTATGCCCGGATAACAAGTGGAGTGAATACAAGTCAGGAATTTGAGCTCGGAAGAAATCCTGGTGGAAACTATACAGGTAGTGTAAAAATCCCGGATCAGTTCGGAACAAACTTTCTATTGCAGGTGAGAGCAGAGGATCCTACTGCAAGGGTTTACGGTTTTGCATCAGAAGAACTGGGTACGAGAGCAGAAGGAATAGGGTTTGACGCAGTTGAAAACGATATAGAGATACAGGCTGATATCAGAGGAAATTACACGAGAAATATTACTGTAAAAAATTATCTTGAAACCCAGAACACGATAAATGTCTCCTTAACAGATTCAATAGGTAATATTACTTCAATGAGCACTGAACAGCTTACTATAGAGCCTAATGGCAACAGGAGTTTAAGCTTTAGCTTCAATCTCTCCGAGCTTCAGGACTATGAGGGCAGTATTGAGTTCAAGGAACTCAGTTCAGGCAAACAGGAAGAGGTAGATGTCGAGATAAATGCTCCTAACTGTTACAAGAGAACAGAAAATCTCTGCAGGACTGATGAAGGCGAAGTATATGTTCTAGCCGAGTCAAGAAACCCTGTTGATCGAACAGTACAGGTTTCAAGTCTTTCAGAGGAGAGTCAGGAGGTTGACATCTCTGTGAATGGAAATATTTCGGATTATGTTTCATTTAATGACACTGTCACTGTTTCAGGTGCAGAAAGTATTGAACTAGGGTTTGATCCACAGGTTCCCGGCAATTTCACCGGCAACATGAGTTTCAGTTCCAATGGAGAGAGCTTTGAAGTTATGACCAGGCTTGAAGCAGATTTCGAGGAGCTGGAAAGTAGCTTTGAGCTAACCCCTTCCAGCCTGGAACTTGGCAGCGTTCCGGATGGAAACAGTGAAACACGTGAAATACAGTTGACTAATACTGGTACGCTAGAACTTGAGAATATCAGTGTTTCATCGAGTGAATACAGTCTCTCGACAGATATAACTGAGTCAGTCAGTGAATCAAGCTCCAGGAACTACAGTATCACCTTCCAGAGCATAAGAACTGAGTCCGGGACAGTCACAGTCGAAGCAGAGACATCTAGGAATAACGTTTCAAGAGATATCAGCGTATCCGCCTCAGTAATTCAGCCTGTGAGCGACATGAAAAGCGATGTAAGATCTACTATTTCTGACCTCCGTACCAGGGCATCATCCCCGGACACGATGACACAGCTGTCAAACCTTCAGACCAAGGTGAGCTCTATCCAGAGCCAGTGGGATCAGGGTAATTACCAGAGAGCACAGGAAATATATCAGAACACCAAATCAACCCTCAATAATATTGACTCCCAGATTCAGTCGTCATCGAGCACAGGAGGAACAGGTACCGGTGGCAGTCAACAACCGCAGCAACCTCAGCAGCCACAGCAAGAATCTGGAGGCGGTGGCGGAGCCATGATAATCGTTCTGGTTCTACTGGTGCTTATCCTGGGCGCAGGTTTCGTTGTGTACACTAGTTACTATCCTGAGGAAGGAGATCCACTTTACGACGTCCTGGGTGACAGATAGTGAAGTTTAAATTTTCAAAAGCGTTTGAACAGACTGGAGAAATTCAGAATTAATCATGATCTCTGCAGGAAACTTTATAGCTCAATTAGGTGAGATAGGGACTGTAGGTCTTCTTATCTCATTGGTTCTCCTTTTTGTAGTGGCTTTCAAACTTCTTGAAATGGTTATGCAGACTGTTCTAGTTGCAGCACTTTCAGGAGGATTCTACGCAGCACTGGCGTATTACATTCCCGGTATAGGTTTTTCAGTAAACAGTTTACTGTTCTTCACTTTTCTGGGAGGTAGTCTATACACAGGATACCATCTACTTTCACAGGGATACAGCCTGGCCAAGTTGCTGGTATATATACCTGTAAAGATCGGGAGAAAACTTGTTGAGACTGCAGGAAATACTTTGCAGAGACTGAAGAAAGTTAGGGAAGATAAAACGGAAAATCAAGATAATTAATTATTTCGTTGACGTTGAAGAAATTTTTTAGCCTGTGAAACTTGTTCCACCGGCGTCAAGCTTGTCGACTTTTCCATCTAGCATGATTGTCATGTTTTCTGGATAAATCTCTGCGTTTCCGGAAAAAGAGTTTATATCAAGTCTTGAACCGCCTTTCTGGATCACGGTTTCATCAGCTTCTGAACGCATCTTTACATCAACTTCATCGAATTTTATCCCCGTCATACTGATGCCGGTTATTTCGACAAGTTCTGAATCTGTCCTGAAGTCCAGATCGAGTTTTTTCGTGAAGTTTACGCCGCTTGAGCTGAATCCGTTGCTTGAACCTGATACAAGCGTCCTGTTTTCTCTTGAAATTTTGACGTTTCCTGTAAATCCTTCAAAAGTTATTTCTTCATCTGAAGTTATTTTCTTGGAGGGAGACTCCAATTCACTGAAGTCAGAAAACTGTAAATCAGAGTTTTTTAGGTCCAGTCTTCCGGAATCGGATTTTACCTGTATGCTTACTTTCACACGGTTTTCCGGCACTGGGTTTTCGTTGATATTCTCAAGTAATCCTGTACCTGAGTTGAAGAACTGTCCGACCATGTTCTCGGGATTCATGTTTTGAAAATTATCTACAGATGTTCCTCCTGTCCCGACTGCAATAGCTGCTAAAGAAGCGAAGACAGCCGCCAGGATTTTAGGATCCATACCTGCCATGTAACCATTTTACAAGTCTGACTGATTTAAAACCATACTGTGAGAGCAGCTGTAATAGTAGAGCCAGAGGTCCCGGAAAACACAGGTTTTATAGCGAGACTCGCAGCAAATTTTGAGTTCGAACTACGTGTAGTCAACCCGGATTTTAACCTTGAAGAGTCTAAGAAGACCGCTTCAAGAGCCCAGGGAAAACTCCGTGAAGCAAAAATTTTCCAGAATGTGGAAAAAGCCGTAGAAGATCTGGAATTCGTAGTAGGCACCAAACCCGGTAAAGGAGTTGGACTGAAAACTTTTGAGTCACGCAAAAATACGTCAGTTATGATAGGTCGTGAGAGCTCAGGGCTGAAAAACAGCGAACTTGATCTCTGTGACGCTGTAGTACATATTGAGACAGGAGATTACGAGTCAATTAATCAGAGTCATGCAGCCTCGATAATCATGCACCATTTCTACAATAAGTCCGGAGAAAATGGGATTCAATCCAAACAGAAAGATTTTTTGGATGATTTTCTCCAAACACCAATTTTAAGAAAGCTTTTAATGCGCTCCAATCCGAGTCAGGATGAAGTAAACAGGCTTATAGGCCAAATAAAGAAGAAAGAAGAATTTAATGGTCTATAGGTTTTTCTGTTTGAATTTTTCCGAACTATACAATTGAGTTTAAAAAAGTGGAGCGCAATTTTTCGGTATGGTTCTTGGACTTTTCCCAACTGGCGGAGAAAGCAATATCTTCATGATCATTCAAACAATCACTACACTGCTATTTTTCGGGATGATATTCTTCTTCCCACGGATAATGCTGTGGCAGATTGACAGGAAGCTCAGAGGAGTTCTTGACTCGCTTGACCAGTACAGGAATACTACAGAGTCAATGTTCCGATCCAAGTTTACAAGCGAATTCTCCGGACAGCTCGAGTCAAAATTCGAGTCCCTGAAGAATACAAAGTTCTCCCAGCCTACAGGAATTGATCCTGCGGGCATGGTAGGGAAACTTGAACACGTCCTTGACACCTCAGAAGACAAGTTCAAGAGATTTGTAGATAAAAACGCCGATACAGAAGATTCAGAGGAATTGGCCGACCTGAATATGGCTTTCAAGGGAGTTATGGGCACACATCAGATTTACAAGGTTGTAAGGCATTTCAGACAGCTGATTAAAGGTACTCAGAACATCCAGTTGATTGGAATGGTCAGGATGATGCTTCCTCTGTACGAGGAAATCGCAGAGACTCAGAAAGATGCGACACGTGCATTCCTTGATCAGGCGCCGATCGGAGACGCCATCGGACCTCTTGTAGCAGCAAAGATGATTACAGAGGAGCCTGAAGAAGTTTCAGAGAACATAATGCACAGTGAAGAAGAACTGGGCGACCAAAAAGTCCACGTACTCAAGTCAGATGGTCCAGGGGCACGCCTTGGAAAATATGGGGATGCTGTGGATCAGTTAGCGGATGAAAATGACCTTGAGGCTATTATCACTGTCGACGCAGCTCTCAAGTTTGAAGGAGAGGAGACAGGGACAGTTGCTGAAGGAGTCGGAGTAATGATGGGTGGACCGGGTGTCGAAAAGACCAAGATAGAAGAAGCAGCGACGGATCATGAAGTACCGCTTGAAGGAGTTGTTATAAAGCAGAACGCTCCTGAAGCATCAAAGGCTATGAAGAAGGAAATCTTCGACGCCTATCAGGATGCAATCGACAAGACAGAGGAAATAGCCGCAGAATATGACGGAGAAGTAGCAGTCATAGGCGTAGGAAACACCTGTGGAGTCGGCAACACCAAAGAATCAACTCGTGGAATCCACAACAGCCTCAGAAAGTACTGGGAAGAATACGAGGAAGAAGAGGAAGAGGAAGTCAGCTACATGGGAATGATGAGCATTCTCCCAACAGGAGACCAGGCCATGAGCCAGGACCGCCTCCAGACCATCAGGAAAAACCTGATCTGGGGGATGTTGAGGTAGAATCGACAATTTATTCAAATTTAAATACTAGTAGACCCAAAATATAGACCAAATGAGAATATATTACCTTTTTCTTGCTATTATCCTACTGTCATTTACAGCTTCGGGTCAGAATAACTTCTACGATGGCGACCATGGAGTAACTGTAAGCGAGTCCTCGAGCGGTGCTGCTGATGGAGATGGAGAAATAGAGTACGGAGAACCGATTGAAATATTAGCGTGGTGTGATCCTGAAACCGGTACATGTGGAGCAGCAGGAGGAGGTGAATCTTCTAGAAAGATATCAGTTGACGGATGCAGCCAAGAGAATATTAACGTGGGTTTGGAACCCGAGAGCGCCGCCAACAATGTCTATAACTACTCGGGGTATAAAATTTCTGAGATTCCTAGTGAGATACACTGCAGCCTGGGGGAATATGAACTGGAATTGATAGATGATTCACATCCTGATAACCCTGTTTTAGCTACAGATACTTTTTCTGTCACAGCAGAAGGAATGAGTGATCCGAACAAAGGAAGATATATAGTTACACGTTTCGGACTGGAACAGCAAAGAGTAGAGGATTTCTTCTTGACAAACAAACCCTGGTATGACTGTGACGGCAGTTGTGGAATAGTTGGTTTTAACGAGTTTCCTGAGAGGGGTGGTGGTAATGATGATCCGAGTTCAGGGCCACGTCCAATAGAGAAGGGAGCATTTTTTCTAATATCAGAGAGAGATGGCGGACTAGCGATAGATAAGAGCGATGAAGGAATAGTTATCGCTGATTACGGTAAAATAATCGATGGGTGGGGAGATTCAATAGCAGATTACGAATGGGGTAAGTACTATGAACCAGAGTCTGGTTGGGCATGCGCTTTTACAGGTGCTCAGTCCAGTCAAAACAAATGCAAGAATGATATAAAAGGGGTCATGAATCTAGGATTTGGTGAAGATTATGGTCAGGACTACGACCAGAAATGCAGCGTAGCTCAGAACAACTTTGTATGGAACAGCTGCTCACCTCTCCACAAAAACGGTGTCTACGAGCCACAGGGTGAGATAATCATAGCGTCAGAAATGGATAGACAGAATTTGATGGAAATATCCGATATACCCTTCGCCATAGATGACTCAACCTATTTCTTCGTCTGTCGTGGTGATTACAGAGGGACAGACAGAGCCAGCTCCAAGATGGTGAAGGTGCAGGAAGATGTCTCAGGTTCGCCATTAACTACAGAGTATGAATGGACGTACTACCGCTGCAACATGAACAATGACTGGGAAGAAGTCGAATGCGAACCGGGAACGAGTTTGCAGGAAGCTCAAGAAGACGTTTATGAGTGTGAACCTGAGGAACCGGTAACTGTTGATGTAGAATTCTTTAATCTAAGCGATGTTCCCATGAATAACGCACAGACAGGGTTTGTGACAGGATTCAAGATAGATTCTGATGAGATGGATAAGTATAATCAACTTATGGGTACTGAGGTTGAAAGTATAGATGCTGAATGCTGGATGGGTCATGATGATAAGAGACCGACGGATGAGAACGACGTTGGTACTTTCCAAGTTGATTACAGTGGTTATGGAGATGCATGGGTGTTGGGACAGATACCTTTCAGAGAATCTGTCAGCAACAGCACCTATTCATGTGCATGGGGTTTCAGTGATGAAGCTGAGTACAGTGATTATAGTCCTCCAGTAAGACAGGAACATGGTATTTTTGAAAGTACACGTCACCCTCCACTGAGGTCAGTTGACTCGGGCAAAATAAACATAGATTATGCGGAAATCGAGAACCAGTATGGATACCTGAAATCAGGAAACAGAATAGATGAATCCCCGAGTAGAGATGATCTCTGGACACCTTATTCCTCTGGAGATACCAGAAGCTACGTAACTGATACAAATGAGGATATGTTCTCTTACATTAATTCGTTCCCCTACTGTGAGACACCTACTAATCCGGAAAGCATTCTAGAAAACATACTCTGCGGATAAAAAATTAACTAGCAATTTTTGTTCAGTTAAGTACTCTTTGTTTTACTTGGTTGTATGCCTGGTCTTCGATGATTTCTTGCCTTTTCTGTTCTGTGGTGTGGAATATTTCCGGGTTTTGTATTGTTCCGTCTAGTGCGATGGGTTCGCCGAATCCGTGTTTGTCGAGGGCTGAGAAGATGGCTCTTGCTGTTCCGTCGAGGTATCTTCTTCCCTGATTGGTTGGGTTTGTGACGTATTCGGATATGGATTCCCCGAAGCTGTCTGATACGATAGGTTCAAGACCTCCGTCAGGTATTTGCCATTCTTCCCCTGTTTTGAGGTCTTCATCATAATCATAGCCCTGAGATGTATCATCAACTGTCTCTATCAATGCACCTAGCAAGTATATGTCTGGATGTCCTGGGTCTAGTATTTCTTGTTTTTCGAGTTGTCTTGCTTTTTGGTAATCGAGTGCTGTTACGTGGTGTTCTGGGAACCATGTGCCGTTGTCTTCGTATGTTTCTTGGTCTAGTGGGCTTCTGTAGATGCTGTTTTGTGGTTTGGCGACGACGTCCCAGTCTTGGTTGTTTTCGACTTCGAAGTATCTTACCTGTTGTTCGCCGTTTTGTCGGTATTGTAGTAGTCCGATTGGGTGTCTAAGCCCTGAGTTGTATTGTTTCTGGCTTCCTTCAAATTCTGGTTGTCTTGGTGCTGTACATCTTGTGACTTCTCCTTGTGTGTTTTCGCAGTATCCTCTGGGAAGGTTTGTCGTAGCCCTTAGTGTTGAGAGTTTGTAGTCTGGTATTTCTATGTCTATTTCCTGAAGTACGTATTCTGCGAGGTTGTTGTTTAGTATGTCTGCTGCTGCGCTGTCCATTTGTTCTGTTACTTCTGAGACTGCGTTTACTAGGCTGGTGCTGTATGTTATTGCTTTGTGTGTTTCTGGTTGTTCTTGTTTGAGTTCTTGGTATTTTTGTTGTGTTGTCTGGATTATCTGTTCTACGCTTCCCTCGTGTCCTTGTACGTGTGGTTCCCATCTTTCTTTTATGTCGAGGCGGGCCATGTGGTGGTCGTTTAGCTGCATCTGCCGCCATTCGTTGATGTCTTCATGGTTTTCTAGTGCGGAGTGTACTACTTGCCAGTCTTCTGCGTTTTCTGGTATGCTTCCACCGACTTGGTTGAATCCTGGTTCGTTTTGGAAGAAGTACTGAAAGGTTTCGTCAATGTACTCTGGCGGTTCCGGTGTGTCGTCGTCGTAGTCTGCGTCTGAGTTTCCTTCCTGAAAACTGCATCCGGCGAGAGCTGCTATTCCCGCTGTACTCGCGGCCTCGAGAAACTTTCTCCTTGGGATCTCAGGACTCATTTGTTGTAACTGTTTATAGGTTACAGTTTTTTTATAGTTTTTGGTTTGATTGGCTTGATCTGCCGGCTCAGTATGTTTTTTTAATTAGGATATGCTATATATGTGTATATGAAGTTTTTTTCTTTTAGAACCAGATTGTTGGCTTTGATATTTTTAGTTTTACTTTCGCCTGATTTGGCTATGGCTGAGGACACCCGTTACTTTGAGTTTGGTCTTACGGTACCGCATGAGAGTGCGGGAGAGCTAAGTGTTGGAGGTATGAGTTTGGAGGTTGGTAAGTTTTCCGGGTCTAATATCTCTCATGGGGATATCTCGGTTCGGCTTCTAGATGGTAGAGGGGTTATACTTGATAAGGAGTATTTTGATTCAGATTATTCTGTTAATGCAGCTGAGAGCAAGTCCGATAATTCTTCAGGTTTTGAACCTGCTCGCAGAGTTGAAGAGTTCATTGTCAGATTGAATTATAGTTCGAGTGCGGATTCAGTAGATGTTTATCGTAACGATGAATTGGTTCAAAGGATAGATGTTCAGTCAGAGTTTTGCGACGTCAATGGAAACTTGAGCATATGTAGGGATCGGGGTGTAGGTGACGCCAGCGAACCTGCTTTTTCTGGCTGGAGGTTTGGGTTATTCGCTGCTGTCCTTGCTGTAATTTTGTTGTATTTCTTTGCTGAAAATCATAATTACAGAAGATCCGAGAACTTAGGTGATTTCAGTTAGGAAAAATTTGTTTTTGAGTTTTGCCGCATTGCTGTTGGTCTTTTCCTTGCAGAGTAGTGTGACAGGCTTCGGCGGTGATGGCAATATCACTTTCGGTTATCCCGATCCCAGTCCCAACGGCACCATGTGTGTTAATGATTTTGATGATAACAGGTGGGATGGCGCTGATGGAGATGATTTAGGTTGTGTTGAACCGCTCAAGTTTGTGCCTGAGTCTGTTCTGGATAAGACGGAGGGTAATATCTGGGATTCAGATCTTTCCAACCAGCTTGGCGGCCCGGGTGAAGAAGACTTATGGTTTGGAGCTAATGTTTACCGTGGGAGTTCATCCAGGACTATGAACAGGAATGATCGAGTTGAGTCGGGAGATGAAGAGGATAATTTGAGAATCTTTAATGTGGATGAATCGAGATCTGAAGAGAATAACTGGTCTTATGGTTTTGTTGAGAATCAGACTTTCGGGGTGTCAAACTTTCCTGAAAGAGCGGATTTTGACTCTGGAGCAGTAATTGATCCCCCACATGATTTTAACGAAGCTGATATGTGCGGTAACGGTGTTGAAGATGATATAGTGCCTATAGAGAATGATGGTCAGACTCCGGATGATGAGACAGAGGAAGATTTTGGTGTTGAATGGGGTGGGAACAATTGGGGTAATGGAAACGGTTACGAGGCGACTTCGATGGGCGGCGGTCTTGGGGCTGAGACACCATGCAGAGCTGATTATGGAAGAATCTATGAGAAACATGACAGGAAGTTAGTCGATAGTTCGGCGAGAGACGCTTATGGAGGTCTACTTACCTGTGATACAGATGATGCTTCAGTTACTGATTTTGGATGCGGGGGAAGCGACAACGGCTGCTCACCGACAGGTATTACAACCTGTCAGACTGAGATTTACGATGATAAGACGGATAACAACAACGATGGTGTCGATGACAGGGACACGTGGTACTTCAGTGAAGTAGGAGATACGATAAACAGGGTTGATTGTAACCGTCCTGGTGGAGAACCTGACAGATATGCCGACTCTGACTCGTGTATGACTGAAAGTGAGGAATGTGAGACTGATGAGGATGGAGACGAAAGCTGTAGTTGTGAAAACGATGGCAGAGAATACTGCGGAGCAGGAGTTGCAAGAGAGTGGCAGCAAACAGATGAAATCGACTGCAGCAGGCATGATGTGGTCGATGGGGGAACAGACTCAGAGAGTGACATCAATGGTACAAGTTATGATGATTATCCGGAAATAGGAGATAATGACCCTGCTGCAACCTGGACAGAATTCACTGCGCATAGTGATGACGATTGGGGTACTAGAGATACTTGGAGTGGTCAAACCAGTAATGATGAGGAGACTGGTAGTGTATGGTGTGGTTATCAGGATGCCACGACTCTAGATGCAGATGGACCTAATGGTGGTCTAGATGGTTTTGTGGTTATCTCTAATAGAGGTTCTAGAAGTTCAATGGATACTGGTAGACCTGATCCTAATAGACATACAGGTAATGATATAATCGGATCTTATACTCCAGAGTCGGACTCTGGTGATGTGACTGATGTCTGGCTGGACGGATCCTACAGGAATGCTGAATCTGAAATTGAGAGAAAGTTGAAGGCCCAGGGTAAGATGGATTGTCCTGGCAATAACCAGATATGTGTGGTTTACATAGACAAGATAAATCATGATAGCCTAGAGGAGTGGAAAGAGAGGTGGTACTTCGACGGCAATGGTGATAATCCTGGAGATTGGTACCAGGCCGATAGCGGCAGTCCTTGGTGGCACGAGGGTTTCAAGGTAGAAGCTTCTGATCAGTTCCTGCCAAGCGAAAGTTATTCTGTATGTAAATTGGCAAATCGAGCTGCTGGACAAGAAGTAGTGGATTGTGATTACACCAAGAATGGAGAGGGGCACTCTCCGCTGCCTGAGGCCTGCGGTGATCAACCAGGAGAAAGGATGATAGCACAGGAAGGAAGTGAGATAGACCATGGCACCATAGATGATTATCCGGCTCTCAAACAGGAATGCTACAACTATGGAGCTTCCTTGAAGGATGGAGGCAGTAAGAATTTCTACCTAAATAATTACAATCAGGATTGGGGTCCCCAGCTAGAAAACAAGTATGGTTTCCCTGAGAACGCTCCTAATGACTATGAGAATAATGATTATGAGGTTGATGGCATTCAAGATTACAATTTGGAGGATAAGAGGATAGGTGGTGGAGGAAGCACTCTTTCTGGCGCGAACTGGATTAATTATGGCTGGGATACGTTGAGAAGAGGCACCAATCAAACCCTTAAAGCTACTTTGAATATGGATGATAACAGAGAACATACTATTTCTGCACGTTTTGATTGGGATAGGAACGGTGATTTTGAAGCCGATGAAACATATGAGGTGGGTAGTTGCAGAGGAGACAACTGTGAGGTCGGTCTTAACTTCACTGTACCCGAAGATGCTGAGACAGGTATAAGCGTTATGAGAGTGCGAGATTCAAGTTCAGATGATAGTCAGGAGTACGGAGAGGTATGGACTAGTGTTTTCTTCATTAATGAGTCAAAAGAGGTCATTGCTAGTCCCACTGAGGATGCCTGTGTTTTGAATGGACAGGTTTATCCTGAGGGCAGTCTGGTTGATGTATCAAATAAGGACTTTGATGGCATAGAAGAGGGTGGAGATTCCGCTGACAAAGAGGTCTGTATAGGCGGAATGGAGTATACCGGGGATTCTTCTTCAGATGGGAACCTTCCGTACAATTGGTGGTCTTTTGAAGAGGATAACGGAGGAGTCTGGGTAGATATAGATAACTTTCAGGCCACGAAATATATAAGGGAGAATAAGCCTCTAGATTCACAAGCTTACAAAGAAAACTGGGTAAGCAATCCAGATAAGAATGCCTCTAAGAACACGGGGATTACAGGAGTCAAAAAGGAATATGTTAATGAGAAAGGATTCGCTCTTGAAGATGACTGTATACTATGGGGAGACAGTGGGGAAACCATTGAATGTGAGGATATGGATTCAGGAACCGGAGATGTTACACCAACTTGGGCTCGTTTCACTGAAGGTGCTATGAATGATGACTTCAATGATGGAGATACTTGGTTTGATGTTAATCTTGATAATGTCCACAATAGGGTTCAATCCGGAGGCAATACAGGGCATCCACAGGCAGAGCCCTTGTCAACAAGGAATTATATCGTAGATAGTGATTCTGAATGGGATAATGGACAATATTCAGAAACAACGAGTAATGATGGTTTCTTGGAGACAACTGAAACTTTTGATAACTCTGATAAGAACTTTGAACTGGATGGTGAACCAGTTTACGGCAAGTATGTTTCCGAAACATTTACAACTACTGAAGACAGATTTAGCACGGTTACAGTTTATAATGAGCAGAATATGGGTGAAGTAGGAGGGCACCCAATAGTAATAGAATACGCTGAAGACCCAGGTTTCACAGAGAATGTTGGGTCTGAAAAGTACTACTTTAATGAGTCTAAGCCAAGACAAGAATTCTCTGTTGGTGCTGAGTCTTCTCAAGAATATTTGAGATTTAAAATTGGGGTGACTGAGGAACCAGTTACTCCTACTGTAGTCTTTGCTGTAGATAGATCTGGTAGTATGAGTAGCTTTATAGGTGGTGTTCAACAGAATATCAAGGAATTTTATCAGGATTTAGGGGCTAACTCCAAAGGCACGATTGTCGGCGGTGGTTATCCTCCTGAAGATGTGGTTCCTGGTGAAGGACTCACTACAAATAATGAAGATTTAGAGTATGGTGCGGAAAATATCGGTTCTGGGACTGAGAACCCTGACTGGAGTATTGCCCAGGCATCTGATTATGACGGATTTGAAGAGAGAGATTTGCCTGAGGAAAGTTATGACTTCACTGGAACCAATAATGCGATTGTATGGATTCAATCTGGAGATACGTATGGGGATACATATTGTGATTCTTTAGTTGATTTCGAAGACGGTTTAGGTAACCATCTCGTGGATAATGATTTCACATTCTACTCTGTTTGGGGTAACCTTGGTGGGTGTGGTGAAAATTATGATGAGGCGGCCTCGAATACGGGAGGAAAAACCTATGATATAGGTGGAGCAGACTGGAATCAGATTCTTGAAGATATTGGAGGAGATTTAGTTGGTCTTGGTGAGGATCCTCTTGTTGATAGAGTTGAGGTTACTGCTTCTACTCCTGCGAATTATGATGGTTCAGGTAATACTCAGGATGATGAGCCTAAAAGTCTCGCTGATCCAGCGAGTTCTGAGTATCTTGAGTGGTATGAGGATGCTCATATAGATGCTAGAGATGATGAGTGGGCTTATACACCTACCCTTGAATGGGGTATAGCCAATAACGGTTCTGCTTGGCCGCCGAGCGCCTGTTACGGAGCACCTCGTGAACAGGGTGTAGACAAAAAGAAAGAGGATGCCGTGTATGCTAACTCTTACCTAAGGTCTGATGAAGATGTTTATTCAAATGGGAGAAGCGGTGGTAGAAATGATGGTAATTGGGTGAACCCTGATAATACAACTCTCTCCGTTAGGGAGGGAGGTTTGACCTGTGATCTTACAGGAAAGGATTGGGGCTACGCAGTTAGGAAACCTTCTGTGTCGGATTTGGATTGTTTGGGTGGTGACTGTGACGCAGATGGAGATCCTACATCAGAAGGCTTGGAGGGTGTAGATAACTCTATTCCTCATGAAGTCGCCCTCCCTGAAGATAGTCTAACTTTTGATAATTATTCTGATCCAGATGGTCATGAACAGGATGATCTAAAGCAGTGGCCAGATGCATGCGGAGACGACAGAAATGAGTATCTTATTCGTGAACATGCTGCTGAAGTTGAAGGAGAGTATGATCCGTTGCTTTCAGGTAGAGATAATATCTATGTCTGTGCTGATCGGCCTACTGATTGTGCTTTAGATGGAGAAGTCTATTCAGAAGGAGATCTGGCTGATGTAGGGGCAGCTACAGAGGAGACAGGTGTTGAATCAGAAGATGAGGAGGTCTGTCTTGATGTTGTAGAAGAGTTACCAGGAGGAGAGTGGTATGATGTTGATAATGAGAGTCTGAGAAGTCACCTGATAAAATCTGGCACTCCTGATAACCCCGAAGAATACGTCAGAACAGGCCAGATAGAACCAGCCTCTCCAGGACATCCTTACTGGCATAACTCCTCTACAGGAGACTCTGTAAGAGATGAAGCATTAAGAGAGGCTAGAGACTCACCTTACAGCCCTCTAGGACCTACAAACTTTTATGGCAAGAACATTGACTTCTGGAGAGGTTACGCTCTTGAGGACGACTGTGATTCAGACGTAATGTCAGGATGTGACGATAAAGGTGTAGAGGAGACTCGTGGAACTAATGAAGATCCGTCATCAGACCTCATCTACTCTCATTTCAGGGAAAGCAAGGATGGAACAGCTATCAGATCTGATGACCACTCCAAAGAAGATACATGGGTGGTTAGAATGTACGTTGATGGAAGCTCAGATCACGGCTCTGACACAGGACAGGTGGGCGAAAACACTCCAGGAGTCAGCTTTGATTCAACTAACTGGGGTCCGAACGGAGGATGGCCGACCGCAAGTCTGAACGATTCTGCTATAAACGAGAGTGAGGACAGCTGGGCAGTTGCTAGCGAACCATGGGATGCAGTAGGCCCAACAGGAGCAGTTTATGATGTTGGTAGTTGTTATGGTAAGAATCCTCCAGAGCACTCCGAAGGCTGGGTTTTGAAAAATGAAACTGTCATGGCTAACTCATATGTCAACAGGACTGAAGTAAACGTCGATGGCGGAGATGAAGGAAACTGGGTTGACCCTGACACTACCTTCAAATCCGTTTCAAATGGCTCGCTCAGCTGCGACCTGAACTCCACTGACTGGGGAATAGGGTACAATACAGGTACTGGAACAGATCTTGAAACGATTGCAGGAGCATCGAGAGATTATGGATATAATGTAACTGACAGGCATGCTGTCACAGGTCCTATCTCATTTGACATGGGACAGAACCCGCTAGGAGAAAACCAGAACGATCTTCAGCAGTATCCAGATGCCTGTGGAGACGACCAGCAGGAATACCTGGTAAGAGAACAGAGAACATACAGAGGAAATGAAATAAAACCTAATCTTACACACCGTGAGAACATCTACGTCTGCGCTGACAGGATTGCCGACTGCGCCTACAATGGCTATGTTTTCAGTGAAGGGCAGACGGTAGATCTCTCCGATTTCTCGCCTTCCCACACAGACCCTGAGGTAGGAGAGAATATTTCAGATGAGGAAATCTGCCTAGATCTGAATAAGACCACGCCTGGTGGAGAATGGTATGATAAAGACCAAAATCTGACAGTGAAGGATAGGATACTGGGACTTGAAAATACATTTACGGATGATGAAGAGCCAGGGTTTGGAAACTGTAACTATGACCTTTCAGGCAAAGTTATAGGTGCTCCTGGTTATGGAGATATAGTTATAGATGGTGAAACCATGAGTCTTGACTCCAGTAACAGGTTCTCAGGAACGGGAATTCAGATTGCATGCGGGTCCACGAAGCTTATCAAGTATCAGAGAACAGGTCATGTACAGGCGAAGAAACGCGTGAAACTTCCAAATTCAGGTGCATCACTCACGGATATTGTATTGAGCAATGCTCTGATGTACCAGCCTACAGAGGTCTGGGATGGAATCGTAAAGTTCCGGGACCATGACTACGACAGAAATCCTGGGACTGACTGGGTAAGACAGGGAGAAAAATTCGAGAGAGAGGAAGTCTCCTTCTTTAACAGGACACATGATAGATTCAATGAGACAGGCTCAAGAATACTTGATTCAACTTACACAGCCTCTAACTGGGGAAGTGGAGAACCGAACGATAAAGACGGCACGGAGGATGGAGAAGAAGACTGTGCTGCTATAAGATCCTCAGGAGACTGGAATGATCAGACCTGTACTGATCTGATTAAAGGAGTATGTGAGTTCCAGGATGGAAGCTATGCTACGACCGCTCCGAGAACTTGGAACGTCGCGAATCAGACCTGTTACAGCAAGGGAGGTCATCTGGCTGTTGTAAACTCTGCTTCAGAAAACAATATGATTTCAAGCACCTATGGTCATGGATGGATTGGATACAGTCAGGAAGGTTCTGCATCAGGAACAGCGGATTCGTGGAACTGGGTCAACTCCAGCGGCACTTACCAGCCTGAAGCCTACGCAACCGAGGACGACTGTGGTCCATTACTCAGAAAATCGGATACAGCGCCTTGTGGCGATGTGGGTGCTGGAGAACAGGATGAAGAATGGTTCAGCGCAGGAAACTACAGCTTTGGAGGTGTACAGCCATGAAACCCAAAAAAGCTGGAAAATCATTAGCTCTTCTTGCGGTAGTCTTTCTGCTATCGGCTTTCAGTGCGGCTGTGACCAACCAGAGCGAGGGCGCACCTCAGGACAACTACGACGAGACTCCTTTTGGTTATGAAGGATACCATAACAGGATGCAGGACTCTTCGAACCAGTTTGAACCGGGGGCAGAAACTGAGAGAAACTGGAACTTGACAGATGTTTTCGGGGAAGGTTACAGGGTCTATTCGACAAGAGATACAATTCCGGGGCCTGATAACTGGGGTCTGACAAAACAGTTGAACTATTCGATAGGTAACCGTGGAAGAGCATACGCTCCCGGATATGAAAACAGGAGTGGATGCTTCTACCGAGATGACGTGGTTGAGAGGACAGATCCTTCAAATGATACTGTTACAAAGAAGCAAAAAGTATTTGGAAACTCCTTCGCCAATGCATCGGACTGGGACGGTGATGGAGCAGTTGAAGGAGTCTGGGAGGACCCGGATGAGGTCTTCCCCGAGTACTCGAACTTCACCTGCGATCTTACAGGACCTGATAAAGGATATGGTTTTGACACAGGTAATAATGGCGGAGAATTCCACTGGAAAAGCAATGAAAAATCCACACATGTGGCGATAGGAGATGTAGCATTTGCTGATATTGAAGGGAAAGACGATTCATTTGCGCAGGAGCCGCCGGCATGTGGAGATGATCACAAAGAATACTTGATCGAGGAGCTCGGAGAAACAGCTAATAGTGGCCGCGAAACAGGTAGCTGGGCCTGTTCAGGAAGAAGAGATCTCTGCGTTGCCCGACATGGCGGAAGTTATGCCATTTATCGCCAAGGTGATCTAGTGAACACAGGGGAAGCTGCAGAGGACTTTGGAAGAGCAAAAGCAGACAAGGAGATATGTGAAACAGTTAAATCGGATTACGGGCCGTACGGTGTATGGTATGATCAGGATTACAGTCAAGATTACTGTCAGGAAAATACTCTTTACGGAAACCTTGGTATTAGGTGGATAAACACATCTTACATAGATAAACATCCTTACTCGGTTCTAGAAGGCATCGACGACGATCTGAATCCTTACCTGTACAAGAGAGGAGAGGCGAACTTCACTTCAACTCAGGGAGATGCCTTGGAATACCTGAATGGCGGGACATCTGGAGAAACTCCTGTACCGACAGGTAAAGACACTAATCGCAGCGTACAGGAATACTATTCAAATCATTCGACTTGGACACCGCCGCCAAACTACCTGAATCAGACCATCAGTAAAGGATTCTGTGGTGGCGATGACGAGGGAGAAAACCTGATTGTTCAGGAGTCATCGACCAGTCTGGTTAGAACAAATTATTCTGTAAAAGCTGTAGCAAGCTCAGCTGGTGACTGCGTGCTCGATGGCGCAAACTACCCCGGAGTCGCAGACGATGACCGTAGGATTTACAGCACAGGAGAAAAAGTTTCAGTAAATCTTGGATCCAGTAGCAGGAAAATCTCCTGCTATGGAGGAACATGGTACGAGAACTGGCCTGTAGTCTTCAGACAATCAAATGTGACAGTACAAGAAGGAACCACCAAACAGGTCTCTTTCCGCCTGATAAACGTCCAGAGCTCGGAAACAACCTTCCAAGTAGACCTGAATGCAGATACACCAATCGAACCGTTTACAGAATTCGGTCAGGGCGGTGCAACATTCACAGCCACGCTACCAGGACAGACCTCAAATATGTACAGTGTTGAAGTATTTGGAGGAAACTCAAGTATAACAACGCAGAACATAACTGTTGAAGCAGAAGGGGTTTCGACGAGTATAAATGGTTCGGACAGTGTCAGACTCAACACAGTCGATAGGCTGAATGCCACAGGAGGGCAGCTAAATGGGACTACAAGCGAAGTACCAGGAATAGGAACTATGCAGCTAATGATAATAATTGCCCTGGCCTACTTCACCTACTACACGAGAATCTGGAGCCATTAACCAGGATTGATAAAACTCGAAATAAGTGGTTCATGACAGATGAAATCTCCGCAGGGAATTCTGGAATCGATGATAGAGAAAGGTTCACATGAACTGGACCGTGAAACCGACGGACTGCTACTATCCAGCATCTCGGCAGGACTCGACATCGGCTTTGGACCACTCCTGATGGGCGTTATACTAACACTTTCAGCCGGAAGCTACGGAGAACTCCAGACAGAACTGCTTCTTGCATCTGCGTACTCCGTAGGATTTATCTTTGTAATACTCGGCAGATCAGAACTCTTCACTGAACACACCACGCTAGCAGTAATGCCGGTTATAGACGGAAAAGCATCGCTGAAGAAACTTGCAAGACTCTGGGGGCTGGTCTACGCAGGAAACATTCTCGGAGGAATACTATTTCAGGCCTTGCAGTACTATTAATGCCCGGTCTTGGAGTTATAGAACCCATGGCTTTCGGAACTATAGCAGAAAAGCTTGTCACCCATCCTCTCCACTGGCTGCTGATCGCCGGGGTCTTCGCCGGATGGCTGATGGGACTGCTGGCTTGGCTAATAACTGCTGCAGAAAACACTATTGGCAGAGTATTCTTCATCTGGATGGTAACAGCAACTATCGGAATGCTCCACCTGCCTCACAGCATCGCAGGAAACGTCGAAGTCCTCTTCGGACTATTCACGACCACAGCCGTAACACTTACGGACTTCCTCACCTTCCTCTCGCTCGCAACAATCGGAAACGCCATAGGAGGAGCAATATTCGTCGGCCTGATGAAGTACGGCCACGTCACGAGAGGCGCAAAATAGAGAATACTGATTCACCAGGAAAACAGTTAAAAAATTTCACCTAACCATTTTCAATTACAATGAACGGTGGCTACGTTCCTCAAGGCTTGGAATGAATTAAATCTTCTTAGCCACTGCTCTATAATTTTTGTTTTGTCCTTCCTAACCAAGGGTGGACGTTTTCCTACAGGATGAGTTTGAATCTTTTTCTCAGGTGTATTATACCATGAAAACACAATCAACAAAGGGTGGACACGTTCCACTCAAACGACTTATCTAAAACTTCTCAAAATCAGTCAAAACTTCTAGAACAGACTATTGAGGTGAACTGGAGTGAGGAGAAGTAACCTTTTCCTGACCAGCTCCAAAGAATCTGAGACAGGGCTTGACTGCCGGAGCGCCGAACTGGCGGTGAAGGCAGGACTAGTCAAAAACTTTGGATCAGGCACCTGGAGCTACTCACATCTAGGAAGAAGAGTCCTGGACAACATAGAGAAAATTATCAGGGATGAGATGGATGAAATAAGTCAAGAAGTGATGATGAACCAGCTTCAGACTTCGACAATCTGGAAGGAAAGCGGCCGATGGAAAAACTTCGAAGGAGAAGAATTCTTCTCATTCGAAAACAGGGACGGCAAGGATTTCACCATCGCCGCGACCCATGAAGAGGCAGCAACCGAACTCGCAAAAGACTACATCAGAAGTTACAGAGACCTGGATCTGGCAGTCTACCAGATAGGCAGGAAGTTCAGAGACGATCACGCACGGAAAGGACTTCTGAGAGCTAAAGAGTTCATCATGAAAGACGCCTACAGCTTCCACAGAGACAGAAAAGGACTACACAGCAAGTACTCCGAGTTCATCGAGGCCTACAGGGAAGTCTTCGATACCTTGGGACTTGAGTACTCTGAAGTCTCAGCTGAAAACGGCTCGATGGGAGGCTCCAGATCACACGAGTTCATAGCCGAGGCAGAAGTCGGAAACGACACATACCTCAAGTGTAAAGGCGAGGACTGCATCTACGGCACCAAAGACCTTGAAAAGGAAAACTGCGGCGACTGTGGAGCAGAAATGGAAAAGGTGAACGGTATCGAGATCGGCCACTGTTTCATGCTTGACGACCGGTACAGTGACTCGATGGATCTGACCTTCACCGGTGAGGACGGTGAAGAGAGAAATGTCCTGATGGCCTCCTACGGCAACGGAGTCTCACGGCTGATCTCGGCGATTATAGAACAGAACAACGACGAGAAAGGCATCACCTGGAACCAGGAAGTATCAGCCTTCGACACCGCGATCATCACCGCAAGACATGAGAAAGAGGTGGAGGAAAAAGCAGAAGAGATCTACAGTGAACTGGAAGAAGAGAATGATATCATTCTCTACGAAGATGAGCAGTCAGTGGGCGAACAGTTCGCAGAAGCCGACCTCATCGGTGTCAAAAATAAGATCATCCTCGGCAACAACTACCTGGAAAACAGGAAGATAGAGGTAGAGAAAAGAAAAGGGGAAACCATTGAACTGGAAAATCTCGATGAACTGAGGGAGGTGATATCCTCCTGAATCCTTTTCTTCCCGAAAAAGACAAACTTAATTCAAGGTTAACGGTGAAAAACTAACCATGAGTCAAGAACTCGGGATCACGGTAAAGAAGGAACAGAACCCTTCAGAATGGTACACACAGGTCGTCAAGAAGGCAGATCTTGCGAAGTACGCCGAAGTCAAGGGCTGCATGATAATCAAGCCCTACGGAATGAAACTCTGGGAAAGCATCAAGGAAAGTTTTAACGAAAAAATAAAGGAAACAGGAGTTGAAAACGCATACTTCCCACTGTTCATAACAGAAGAACAGCTCTCCAGAGAAGAAGATATAGTAGAAGGTTTCGACCCGGAAGTCGCATGGGTCACTCACGGCGGAGACAAGGAACTTGAGGAGAGAGTCGCTGTAAGACCTACCTCCGAATCAGTGATCGCACCATACATGTCAGACGAAGTAAGGAGTCATCGAGACCTTCCACTCAGGCTCAATCAATGGGCAAACGTGGTCCGATGGGAGGCAACCGACACAAGGCCGTTCCTCCGCACGAGAGAATTCCTCTGGCAGGAAGGGCACACTGCTCACGCGTCCGAGGAAGGCGCTGACGAGGAGACAATGTTGAGGCTTGAACAGTACCAGCAAGTCATTGAAAACCATCTTGCAATTCCTTCGATTCTTGGTTACAAGCCGGAACACGACAAGTTCCCGGGCGCCAAGTATACTACAACAATAGAAACACTGATGCCGGACGGAAAAAGCATCCAGTCCGGAACCAGCCACCAGCTAGGACAGCACTTCGCAGAAGCCTTCGACATAAAATTCGAGGGAAGAGACGGCGATAAAAACACCTGCTGGACCACCTCATGGGGGCTCAGTACACGAACAATCGGCGCACTAATCATGGCTCACGGAGACGACGACGGACTGAGACTGCCTCCAAGCATCGCACCGACCCAGGTAGTCGTGGTACCGATCTTCCAGGAAGACAACCAGGAAGAAGTCATCGGCTACGCAGAAGACGTGGAGTTCGAGATGAACCAGAGAACAGAACTCGACGACCGGAAACACAGGACACCAGGCTACAAGTTCAACGAACACGAACTCAAAGGCGTCCCACTCAGACTCGAAGTCGGACCAAACGAGATGGAAGACGAAACCGTCACAGCAGTCCGCAGAGACACAGGAGAAAAAGAAGAAATCGCATTCGAAGACCTGGAGGAGCGAGCAACAGAACTCATGGACGAAATCCAGGAATCCATGTACAACGAACTCGAAGAATACCTCCACGAAAACATCCGCCAAGCCGACTCCAAGAACGAGATCCTCGCCACAATCGGCAAATCACGCGGATACGTCAAAACCCGCTGGTGCGGCAAAGAAGAATGCGAAGCAGAAATCAAAGACGAAGTAGCCGCAGAAATCGTCATCCTACCATTCCAGGAAGACTCCAAACCAGCCACAATCCAGGACTCCGAGGAAGAAATCGACGGCGAATGCGCAATCTGTGGCGAGAACGCGGAGAGATGGACGTACTTCGCTAAAAACTACTAAAATTTCTTTTTTATTTCTCTGACTCCATAAGCGACCAATACAGTAGCAGTTATGAGAGTTCCTACATCTGTTTGCAATAACTCAGTTAGAGCAGACATTACAACATCATTATTTGAGAGTTGAACCAGACCAAGAAAGGCTATGGCTCCTGCTAAAATTAATCTATGTTTCTGCAGATTTAAACCCTGTAACTGAAGAGCGAGGTTTGAATTTTGGCTTAGATGCTCTGAAAGAATTTCATACTGTTCTTTTAAACCAGAAAATTCGTTCTTGTTTGTTCTACTTAAATTCTCTATCCTGTTTTTAAGCGATTCAATTACCCCTTTATCTACATTTTTACCAGACTCAAGATCTATTCTGTGAGGTAGAGCTGAAGAGATTTCCTGCTCCAATCTTAGCGGATTTTTCTCATCTCATCATTTTTCCACATTAAGAGAGAATAGAAACTCTGAAGAATCCAGAGACGTGCAAATAAACCTGATTTGTGGAAAGGAATCTCAATATGAAAGTCTCTAGATTCAAAATTTTGTGAAGAAATTTCGATGACTCCTACTCCCTTGAATGTCTTTAAATTTCTCAAAGAGAGTGTTTCGGTTTCTCCAATCAATGTAAGCGGTAGTGGTGTAATCGCAGATAGAAGGTTACTAGAATTAATTCCGAATTTCTGGAGAAATTCTTTATCTTGTCTTAGATTATCTAGAGCGCTTTCTATACTATTTTCATTTTCTATATTGTCTGGAAAATTATGTTCAATATCAGAAACTTCGTCAACACTTACTTTTGAAGCTGCGACACTTAATGGAGAAATTATTTCTAATTTACTTCCTCCTAAAATCAGATTCTCATTGATCGAAAGCTTATTCCAGCAGTCATTCAATCTTTCCTGTAACTCATCTGTAGAAAAATCTTCATCTGAGTTCAATCGACCCAGATTCTCTTCATCTAGTTTTCCGATAACTGCAACTATCCTAAAATTAGAGATATTCTCAAATTTGATTACACCTAAAAATAATTCCTGAAAACCATTAACCTCAAAATTTTGCGGAATAGAAAATTTCCTTATAGAATAGTCTGGACTGCTGACTCCTCAATTGTTGTGCTAAACATATCTTCTTCCTCAGGAATTTCTTCTAATGGGAATTTTGAACTTATAGAACCCAGTAAATTTTCTTCTTCTGCCACACGCACAAAATCATAGTTAATTAGCGTGGAATTATCAACAGAATAACTCATTATACAAAACCCTCTAGGACGAAAAAATAACAATCTTTCGAAATTCTCTAAACTTCATGCATCGTCTCTGTAACTAGTTGCGTCAGAATCTCCTCTATGTACTCAGCATTCTCTGTTCCGCCGTACTGGACTCTTGACGGCATCAGAGGGGAGTCTTCCTCTATTTCTAGATCATTTCTTTCTTGCCATTCGCTTCTTTCCTCGGCGTACTGTTCGAGGTAGTCGAGGAGTTCGTTGGTGTCTTCTGCCTTGTTCCAGATTGTCATTGCGTGGTTGTAGACGGTCAGGTTCTGTGCGGAGGCTGCTTCTCTTCCTGCTGTGGAGGAGAGCTGGGCGAGCTGTGATCTCAGGGAATCATTCATTTCTTTGTCGAGGTCTTCGTAGTTGAATTCTTCGCCTTCTAGGTCTGTTGCGAATCCTTCGTCTTCCCTGTGTTGCTGGAAGCCCATCAGGTCGTACCGTGTCTCCTGATGGACGGTTTCCGGGAAAAGTTCGTAGAACTGACTCTGGTGTACTTCATCCCATTTATTGACCATGTCGAGTGCTTCCTGGAAGCCTATCTGCTCCGGCATGTGTTTATTTCTGTAGACAAATTTTGAAATATTTACAGGTCTCCGGATACTGAGAGATAAACCCGGGATTTTCTCTAGTCGGTGTAATCGAAGTTTATCCTGTATTCTCCGTCCATTTCTTCTACCGAGAGGTTGTCCTGCATGGAGTCCTGGAGGAATGCCTTGGTTTCGACCTCTTTTACCGGCGATCCGTCCCTCCTGCTTCTTGCCGCTATGTAGTGGCCTCCTCCGACCGCCAGCGGTGCAAGCCCGACAGGATTTCCTGTGAGGAGTGTTACAGCGCCTGCTGATCCTGCTACTGCGCCTGATGCTATCAGCATTTTTGCGTGTTTGTCGTAACCATCGTGGAGTTCGACTTCATCCACTGCTTCCCTGATCTCGTCTTCGAATTCTCCGGGTTCAAGTTCGGTGGATGGTACCTGGCTGGTGTAGGATTCGTTTTCGATGTAGCTGTCCAGTATGTTTTCTGCTTCCTGGACCGCGAGTTCCTAGTGGTCGCTGTGCCACGGTTCCTGCTCAAATTCCATACACCTCTATACTCACTGATCACTACAAACCGATTTTGACACCTTTTCTATATCATCTGGAAAATTCGGTAAAACTGTAGAAAAAGACACTTGTGAATTGAAAGGAAATATGACAGGAGAAAATTTTCAGACCTGGGCATCCACCAGATCTAGATCTTCATCCGCTCTCGGGATATCCAGATCACGCTTGATCTTCCGGAACTTGTCGTGATCGTTTTTCTCCAGTAGAGTGATCGCCTCTCCTTCACGTCCCTGTCGTCCAGCTCTTCCGATCCTGTGCGTGTAGGTGTCCGCTGTATCCGGTACGTCGTAGTTGAAGACGTGTGTCACGTCGTCGATGTCGATTCCACGTGCTGCGACGTCTGTCGCGACAATGACCTTGATATCCCCGCGCTCGAAGTTATCAACCGTTGATTCTCGCTGGTTCTGGCTCATGTCACCGTTCAGCTCCTGTGCGTTGATACTGTTTTTCCGTAGCTTGTCAGCCAGCCATCGCGTCGTGTTCTTTGTCTGGCAGAAAACGATGGATAGGTCTCGGTCACGTTTCCTTAGAAGTGTCACAAGCGTGGAAAGCTTCTTGTTCCTCTGCACGTTCATGTACTTCGCTTCCAGGTTGCGTGTGTGTTCGCTCTGCTCGATCCTGATGGTTTCAGGATCAATATCGTACTTGTCACACATCTTTGTGAGAGCTCTCGGAATAGTTGCTCCGAACAGTAAATTTTGGCGTTCATCCGGCAGGAAACTGATGATCTGCTCCAGCTCATCCTGGAATCCCATGTCCAGCATACGGTCTGCCTCGTCCAGAGTGAAATACTCCAGCTCAGATACATCCAGTTTTCCTTTCTTCAGTAGGTCGAGAACTCTTCCGGGTGTTCCGACTACAATATTTGCTTTTTTCGCGCCCTGAATCTGCGGTTCATAAGATACTCCTCCGTAGATCGTTACTGTCTCAATGTCCTCGTCCCCGGCATTCGAGATCTCGTCCTCCACCTGTTTCGCCAGCTCTCTTGTCGGTGTCAGGACCAGTGCCTTGACGTCTCCTCCTTTAATTTTCTCGATCATAGGAAGTGAGAAAGCCAGAGTTTTACCTGATCCTGTCTCTGATTCCACTAGTAGATCTTTTCCTTCGAAAACTTTCGGTATAGATTTTTCCTGAACCTCTGTAGGCTCTGTAATGTCCATGTAGGACAGTTTTTCAATTACACTTGTCGAAATATCTAAATCCTTGAAACTCATTCAAAATACACTTCTTATAAATAGTAATTGATGCGGAAAGGATTTAACCCCGACGGTTCAGAAATCCACATTATCGATTCTCAGATTCTCCATTTTCTTCTTAACTCTTCGTCAGAATAAACTTCTCATGATACTGCAAAACATAAGGTTCTTGATCACCCAGAATCCGGAGAGAGAAATTCTGGAAAACACGGATCTAAGGATCAAAAGCGATGAAATTTCTGGTGTAGGAGATCTTGAGCAGGAAGAATCTGAAGATGTGATCGACTGCTCCGGAAAAATCGTGATGCCGGGACTCGTCAACACGCATACGCACGCCTCGATGGCGGTTCTCCGTGGAATTTCCGATAACAAGAAGCTGATGGACTGGCTGGAAGAGGACATCTTCCCGGCGGAGGATATAATGAATCCTGACGATATCTACGCAGGTGCTTTGCTTGCGTCTGTGGAGATGCTGGAATCAGGAACTACGTGTTTCAACGATATGTACGAGAAACCCGACGAGATCGCTGAAGCGGTGGAGGAAAGTGGTATACGTGCTGTTCTTTCAAGAGCAGTCTTTGACTGGGACGGTGAAGGCGAGAAACGCGTGAAAAAAGCGAAGAAGACAGTGAGAAAATACCAGGAACACGACCTGATAACGCCTTCTATCGCTCCGCACGCAGTCTACAGCTGCAGTATTGAGACCCTAAAGGAAGTCAAGGAATTCGCCGAAGAACATGATGCACCGTACCATATCCACGTTTCCGAGACAGAGAGTGAGAACGAGGACCATCTGGAGGAGCACGACCTGACTCCGACGCAGTATCTAGAGAAACATGGACTTCTGGACTCGTGCGTCGTCGCAGCTCACTCCACATGGCTTACGGAGAAAGATAAAGAATTATTCGAGAAAAGAGGTGCGAACGTCGCCCACAACCCGGCCGCGAACCTGAAACTTGGCTCCGGCATCGCAGAAGTCCCTGAACTCATGGAGAAAGGCGTTAACGTCTCGCTGGGAACTGATGGACCGGCTTCTAACAATAATTTCAACCTTTTCGAGGAGATGAAGCTGACAGGGCTTATTCACAAGCGGGAAAACCCTGAGAAAATTACTGAACAGGAAGGTCTGGATATGGCGACGATCAACGGTGCGAAAGCCCTTGGACTGGAGGATGAGATTGGTTCAGTCGAGGAAGGGAAGAAAGCAGATCTTCTAGTGATTGATCTGGAAAATTCTGAATTGAAACCTTTCTACGGAAAGCAGGGGCTAGTTTCCAACCTGGTATTTTCCTACACTGGAAGCCCGGAGAAAGTTTTCGTGAACGGCGAGGCTGTGGTAGATGAAAATAGGGTTCTCGGCGTGAAGAAGAATGAGTTGCTGGAATATGCGCAGGATAGGGTCGAGAAGTTCGACAGCGCAAGGAAAGAAGAGTAAAGAGAAGAAAAATTTGGAGTCTTATCCTTCAAGGAAGACTGGTTCTCCCTCGTCGAGGACCTTGGTATCGCCGAACCAGACAGTCGGTTTCTCACATACCGAGTCCCAGTGGATGTCACAAGGATTTCTTCTCTCATCTCCCTCCGGGACGTATGAGCAGTTGTCGCCGAATGCGATATGGACTGTACCAAGGACTTTTTCATCCTGGAGCGTGTTCCCCATCAGCTTCGCCTCGGGATTTGTCCCGAAGCCGAACTCCGCTATCTTCTTCGCACACGGGTGTTCCTCGAAGGCTTTTTCCAGTTCGGTGGAGTTTTCTCCTTCCTTGTTCTCGAGCGCGACTACCTCTCCGTCCTTTATCTCGACTTTCTTCGCTCCCGGTGAGAACTGGAAGTGGTCCAGGACAAGTGTTCCCGAGATGTTTAAGGGGTAGCCGTTCGGTTCTCCGGCTGGAAGATTCCCGAAGCCACCGTCTTCATGGATTATGCCGGTGTCGTTGTGGTATGTATCGATTTCTACGTCGAAGGTCAGGTCTGTGCCCGAAGGCGTCGTTATACGGACTTCTTCCGCATCCTTCAGTATGCTGTAGGCTTTCTCTGTGATTTCTTTTACGCGCTCGTAGTCTGCCTGGAGGCTGCTCTCCCAGATCTCCCTGCTAACTGTTGGAAGGGTCGCGACCCTGGCTCCTGCCTTGTTTGCCTCTTTCCTCGCCTCTGTGTGAGATAGCGATTTCATGGTCGGCGCTATGATGACGTCGAAATTTTTCATCTTTCGGGCTACGAGTTCAGGTGGTTCCGCGCCGTGGCTCTCTGGTTCCTCGAACTCGACCAGTTCGTGGTCGATCCCTCTATCCGCTAGGACGTCCAGGAGTGCATCCATTAGTTCTTCGTCGTTCGAGTCGTTCAGTACTACTACTTTTTCGTCTTCTTTCACGTCAAGGCACTGGTTTACGATGGTCTCCGATCCTTCTCTAAGGGTCATAATGAATCCTCTCTCGTCGAGGCTAAAGAACCTGATGGTTTCTCTGGGTTTTCGTTTTCTCTGGCCCTGTGTGAGCTCAGGTTCCTGGTGCCGAGAGCGGTCGCGGCGACCGGTCCAGCGTACTCCAGCAACTCCTCCTCAGGAACTTCTCGACCTGCGGCCCCCTCCAGTAGGTCCTGTAGAGCGGGTCCTTCACCACCCTGGTAGATCTCTTCCTCGAATGCGTCAGTGTATGGAACAAGGTCGAAGTTCTGAGAGCCGCAGTTCGCATTGATCGTGTCGCTTTTTTCCGAGGCCCTTATGGTCGCGCCTGTCCCGTACTCGTCGCCGGCATCCCAGACAGTGAAAACCAGGTCGATTGGCCTCCCGTCGTAATTCAGAACCTCCGCGGCTTCACCGTCGACCTCGAAACCGTCCTCGACTGCTCTCTCAACAACAGCGGTATCGCTCTCTCCACGTCCGTTGAACTGGCCTGAGTCGTCGAACAGCGAGTAATCGTGTCCGGTCGTGGATTTTCCACGTACACGTTCTTCGACTTCATGTACCTGGCTCCTTACGTAGTCCTCGATCGAGACGCCGAGATGGGTGCTCAGGTTCTCGTACTCCTGCCTGTCCAGGTAGACAACTTCATCTCCGTGGGTGCCGAAATCTCCTTTCAGGACTGCGGAGTCGCCGTCCTGGAAGAAGCTCTGTGCCGCACCGACAGCACCAGAGAAGTACTCTACTGAACGATTCTCCGGCACGTGAACACCATCGGCTCCCAGCTCCTTTATCACGTCATCTGTGACGTCCTGGAGACCAGCTTTCCCTGTCTCCGGGTAGCGTGTGTTCCAGACAGCGGTCGGTGCGTTCACGATCCTCGAACTTGCCTCCGTTCCCGATACCGAGTCGTTGAGAGGATCGCCGATGTCGCTCAGGTTCAATACGTAGTCGAAGTCCTCACCCTCCAGTTCCACTTTTTCCTCCGTGACTCTGAGATCCTCTCCGTCCCTGGTGGTCTCGAAGTTTCCGACTTCCTCCTCTATTCGACCGGCGATCTCATCTTTTTCGCTCTTCAGCCAGTTGTGATCGCCGTCGAAGGCATGGCCCGGAAAGTTCACCACTACGTCTCTTTCCTGTTCCGGGAGGTGTGAGGTCAGAGCTTCCACGGTGTTTCCGATCCATTCCTCTTCATGGATAGAGTCGCAGTACTCCTGTGCCTCCGGGAAGGCGTTGGTCTCGGTGATGGCCACCTCGAAGCTGTCGCTCTCCTCGAAGTAAAGTGCCTTCAGGTCGACGGATGTGTGAACCGAGTCCGGTACTGCGTCCGGTTCTTCAGGAGTTCTCAAATCGTCGTAGAGAGATTCTGTGTCGAAATCCTCAGGATCACTTGTTTCGACGGTCAAAGTTTTTCACCTCCTGCTGTCTCTGTAAAGTTTTTGCGGCGTGGATGTGCTGTAGGGTTGTAGTATCTCTGCATTTGTGTGTTCACCTCAAGAAAAAGCTGCCCGCTCTGAAAAACTTGCGAGCAGAACTACTGCATAAGCATAGGCATGGATACGGCTCCAGCTGCTTCCGAAGAAGTCTCGGTGTAGCGTCGTGCTGAAGCCATACCCGATTGTGTGGCTTGAAGTTTTTTAACTGCTTCTCAGTTCTCCACGTTGCGTCTTCCCGGCCTTGAACCCGATCATGTCCTCATATCCTGTCGTGGACATCAGGACAGGGTAGAAATCCTCCTCAGCCCTCAATTTCTCCTTTCCACGGATCGCGTAGGCCTGACCTTTCTCAACTTTCTTGAAGTTCCTGTGCGTGAACTGGTAGTCTTTTCCAGTCACTTTCCCGTACATCATGTACTCTTCAGGAGTGTTTCTCTCGGCCTCGCCTTCCAGGATGCCATTCGCCTTCATGAAATTTTTGATCACGTTGTAGGCGTTCTCTATAGCTTTCTGCGACCTTGTGTAGCCGCACTCCACGGCGACCCGGTGGACGCCCTGTATCTTCGAGCTGTACACCTCTCTCATATCAGCTACATGGTCCAGTCCCAGGTAGTCAAGCTGCTTTCTGGAATTTTCCGGATCCTCAACGATCAGTCCGAACGCCTCCGGATGGGAGAATGAGGAATGGATGTCCAGGACTGTCTTACCCTGTATCTCTTCCTTGATCTTCTCCGCGAGCCGTGATTCGTGCGTTCCCTTGTTTCCGGAGTTCCAGGCTCTGTTCAGATCCTCCTCGAGGTGTGTCTTCCCTTCTCTGAAGGCTTTTTCGTTCGCGAAAACCAGTTTTACAGGACTCTGGAACTCTGGTTCCTCGTGGAGTATCCTGTCGACCGCTAGCTTTCCACAGGGTTCGTTCCCGTGGACGCAGTACATGACCACGTGGTCAGGATCGTCTCCGCCGATGTTTTTGACTTTCATACTGTCTGCACCCTCTGTTCGTAGTCAGTCATGTTTATAGTCTTCACGGCATCCATCGCGGCTTCTCTCTTTGCTTCCTCGTATCCGGGTTCTCCCTCTTCGGGTAGTCGTTCCTCGTAGATCTCGGCGACCTCGTCTGAAGGTGCGAGTCCTTGGTCAAGTCTCTCCTCCAGAATCTCCAGATAGCCCGGATCCTCGATGCCGGCGTACTCCAGCCCCTGGCGCGCTTTCTCTATCTCTTTCTCAAGGACTTCCCCCACTTCATTGAGTTCACCGGTCTCCCAGTCATAGAGCTCCGCGTCCATACCCTTTCTCATGGCCTGGTAGCGGTTCTGGTTGACCTTTCCGATGTCCAGTAGATCGGAGTCCTGCTCTTCCTCGTAGGCCATCCTTCCGAGGTAGAAGGCGTGGACGGCGGTGTCTTCGGCGACGGTGGGCTGCGTGGAGTTCTGCCTGAACTCGACGATCAGCTCGTCCTTCACTTCCGGCCCTTCCACAAGTTTTATCCGGGAATCCTTCCAGTACATACCCTGTCCAACGTCCAGGGGAGCTGATTCGACAGCTTCCCGTGTCTCCTCGTCAATCGTGTCACGGGACTCGTCGTTGACGATCCTCGGCTGCTCTTTTATCCTCTCGATGTAGTCATCGAAGTCCTGGAAGTATTCATCCAGTTTACCTATATCGATGTCGTCTTTCTCGAAGTTTCCGATGTCGAAGGCTTTCTCCCAGAGCTCGACCCTTGTGTCGCTGTGGCCAAGATCCTTGCCATCGACGAAACGGGAGTTTCCTGACAGTGCAGTGATGTAGGGTGCTATCGCGTAGCCGATATTCGCCTTCTCTATAGCGTCATCCATGTCCTCCGCCTGGACGTTCAGCTGAGTAGAGGAGATCGTTGCTGGGAGTTCCTCGTTCTTCGGATTGATACTATCCTCCGAACCGAACTCTGAAGTGATTCGTTCGACTCCCAAATCTTCAGAGAAATCAAGATCGTGGCCCTCGACGTTTCGTCTTCTCATCTCGCCGTAGGCATCCGGAACCTCCACGTACTTCGGTTCTGTTGTTCTTTCGATCTCGTCGAGATCCTGGTTAGGGTTGGTGCCGCTCCTGATAAGCTGGTACTCCGTGCCTTCGAGCCTCCGGAGCATCTCATCCTCCGGCTGCCTGATTGCTGCCTCCAGCTGTCCAAGATCCTGGATGCCTCTAATCGGGTCAGATGCGGTCTCTGCCATGGACGCTCCGAGCTCGTGGTCCCAGTTCTCCAGACCTTCGACTTCTTCGCCTTTCCCGATAAGTTCGTCCCGTTCCTCCTCGGAGATCGGCTGGTCGTTCCCGTCCACTATAAAGTATTCTGTTTCGACGCCAGCTGTCAGTCCTTCAGGTTCCTCGAAATCAGCTTCCCGGACCCTTTCCGCGTCCTCATCGATCCCCTGGTTCATCGTCTCTTCGTTGTCGGGTTCCAGGACGTCGCTGATGCTTTCGCTGGCCTGTACGCTCATACGGATTTTTCACCTTTCTCGTGCGTAGTTTCGTTGCGTGCGTTGGTATCGTGGTCGTAGCTCTGTTTGATTGTAATCACCTTACAGAAGATTCGAGCAAGCCTGAAATTTTGCGGCCTGCTCTATCGCATAAAGCTAAAGCTGCCGCCAAAGAAGAATTCTGATACGTTTCCGGCGACAAGTTTAGAACTCATTAATTCTAACAGAGTCAATACAGTTTTTTATATCCTTCTGGTAATAGGTGTGGAGATGAATTCGTTTTACAGAACATAAAAGGAAAGAAAAATGCGGAAGAGGAGGGTGAAGGAGTTTTCTTCTTTTATTCAGCGAGTTTCTTGCTGATTTCGTAGAATGCTTTCCTGAGTTTCCTCAAGTTCTCGACTTTGCAGTACTCGTTCTCGCCGTGAACAGATTTCTGGTTTGTTCCAAGTTCTATAAATGGTGTGCCGTTTTCTGCAAAGAATCTTCCGTCACTGGCTCCTCCATCTGTAATCTGTTTCGGTTCCTGACCTCTGACGGCGTTGAGCACAGAACTTGTAACTTCACGGAATTTTTCATCCTCAAGTTCGAAAGCACCTCCGTGATCCTGCTCTATTTCGACTTCGTATCCGCATTCAATACCTTCGAGAGCTTCTTCCACTTCTCGGACTATTTCATTAATTGACTGGCTTGGAAGATAGCGTATATCCATCCCGATTTCAAGTTCTCCAGGCACGGAGTTGTATGTTTTAGTTGTCTCAACTTTGGTCACCTCTGAACTTGGTTCAGGCAGCGATCCTCTATTCGAGTAGCTAAGATCAAGCTCGTTCAGCCTGTCAAGAGCGTCAGGTAAGGCCTCCATAACGTTTATCTTGGCTAGATGAGCTCTGGAGGCGTGTATTCCCTCTCCACGTAACGTCACGTTAAGCCAGAGTACTCCACGTGTACCGACCTGGATATCCAGGTCTGTTGCCTCTCCTACAAGTGCGTAGTCAAATTCATTTTCCGGGTACATGTTTTCAACGAGGTACTTGGTTCCTCTGTGCCCTCCAATCTCTTCATCGCCCGCAGCCATAAGCGTTAACTGTCCATTGAACTCGCTATCTTGGTGTAAATCAATGAATGCTTTCACTTGTGCTGCTAGAGTTGCCTTCATGTCAGTAGCGCCTCTTCCATAGAGTTTTCCATCTTCTATCAGAGGATCAAACGGTTCTGTTATGCTCCACTGGCCTTCTGGCTCCACAACATCAAGATGACCGTTTAGACAGATATGTTTCCCGGAATCACCTGTTTTCGCGGTTAGATTGTAGACGCCGTCGATCTCATGGATCTCTGCGGTAATGCCTTCCTGCTCCAGCACTCCTTTCAGGAACTGGAAAATTTCTGGGTTTTCTACTGGTGAAACTGTTTCATAACTCATCAACTCTTCAGCTACATCTTCAGTTTTCATTCTATGCTTCACCATGCATGTTTCTCACGTTTGTCTTCGTGGCCTGATCAACTGAGTTTTCGTTTACTCTTTCTTCAAACTTTTCCGCCTCTGTAGGTTCATCCAGGTAACCGCTCATGGTCTCCTGATAGGTTTCCGTAAACCAATCCACGAATTCCTCGTACTCGGACTCGAATTCGTCCATCTCATAGGTTCCTGGTTCAGGAACAGTTCCATCGTCGTAGAGCTCTGTTGTAAACTCTGCAAAATCTCTAAGATCATCGAACTCGGAGTCTAGATATGCTTCAAAGTCATCGTAATAGTCAACATCTTCAAGAACCATCTCCATGGTGTAAGGCAGCTCATCGCCGGAGAAAGACTGGCGGACACCCTCTGAAAGAATGTTCACGAGTCCCTCAGAATGGACATCTTCAACAGTCTTACCGTTTGGAAGTTCGGCATCAAGACCGTTTCTCTTTGCGTCTTCACGGAACTCGAGAGAGTTCTCAGTTTTCAAACCGTAGGCCGCCAGAAACTCCTGAACCTGGTTGTGCATAGGCATCATCGCCATGTTCGACAGAAGTGCTTCGTAGGTCCTAGGACTGTTGCTGGACGAACGAAACTCGACCACACCATTGTTCTTGGGGCGATATCTGGCCTGACAAAGGTGTTATGAAGTTCAAAGTATCCATCACCTTCTTCGCGGTCAACTGTCGCCAGATCCTCGAACTCCGACTGGCTGAGATCACTATGATCGACTTTGACCGGCATCAACTTCTCTTCGCCGTCTTTTTCGACCATAACTTCTCCAAGATACTGTTTGTCTTCAAGGAACTGTTTGAAAGAAACAGTGGATTCTTCTACGCCACTCAGCCCTGGCATCACCCAGGTAGAATCCATGTTCCATTCCTCGGATGCTGTTCCAACAGCTTCACGTGTATCAGGATCAAGAACCTGTATCTGATCGGCATCTAACTCCGGTGAAAGAATCATTGGCCGCTCCATAACCATATCTATGTAGTCTTCATGATCCTCTATGCCCGAGAGATCCTCTATATACCCATAGTTCTCATTCGTCGGTACTGCCTGATTCAGAACATCTCCCCACCGCTCTGTTCCGTTCCGCAGAACTGCCGGTGATTCGGAAACAAAGAGGTCGTATACCATGTCTCTTCCTCCCTCTGCAACCATTTCGTAGACATCATCTTCTTCCTCCAGTACAGGGTCGTTCGCGAACAGTGCATCGACGACCGGTGCAACGTCAAGCATGCTTGGAAGATCTCCGCCGTTGAAGAACTCGTGGAAGAAATTCTCCACTGATTTCTCTTCTCCGACAGGAGTGCCTTTGTTCAACTGTGTCGACGCGATCCATCCCATAGAATCGAAGCTTTCACCATGACGGCTTCTGAGACCTTCATATCTAGGCTTCGGTCTCTTGTCTGCTGCGGGTTCCTCTCCAGGTAGCGCGAGTTCCGGCATCAATGCTTCTTCGTGAGCACTGTGTCCTTCTGGAAGATTTCGATCTCTCAGGTTTCGGAGATTTTCTGTACGGAATACCATGTCGGCAGGATTTCTGAAGACTTCAGTGGCAATCTCGCTCTGCGCCGGATGGTAGTCAGTATCTATTTCTGCCTCGAAATCTTCATGCATCTGGAGGTCTTCGTCTTCAATTTTTGTTCCAAGAAGTTTTTCCTCGCCGTCAATCTCTCTTTCCTTAGGCTTGACACCTTCACTTTCTACGAGGTTTCTCAGCGCTTCCTCGGCGTCCTCGTTGCCGATAGGATTGCCTTCATCGTCGTAGATGAGGTCTTCTACCTCTGCGCCTACGTTGAATTGATTGTTTTTGCTAAAGTTTTCTCTCCAGTGTTCGCCGAGAGTGCGTCTTACGTGGTTGATTGTGAATTTTTTCTGGCTTACCGACATCTAGTTTTCTCCACCTTTTATTGGGTTAGAGCGCAGAAACAGGCAATTGAATCTAGTTCTTCAAGGTCCCGCCCGTTTCATACACTCTGTTTTACGGTTAGGACCTTGTTCAAGCAATAATTGAAATAATAATGATAGCGATAAGGCTGACCGAGCCTACATCAAGTTCTCCTATAAGGTCAGCCATACTAGACATTGTACTTTCTAGTCAATCACCTAACGGTTTTAAAGGTTGTGTCAGCTCTTTCCGTTTCTCCGCATCCATTCTCCAAGTGTCTGCCCGCCTACATGCGTGGTCTCGAGGAATCTGTCGGCTTATTCGTCGGACCAGTCACTCCATGAATCCAGACAGTCCTCAACGTAGCCTACTATCGGTTCGGCTTCACCTGTATTATGACTTACCGCAGTGAAAACCGGAAGATCGGTTTCCGAATCAATATGATCTGTGTTCACTTCTTCTAACCGGTATCCCATTTCCGCGTCCTCGTAGAACTCCAGCTCCTCGTCTGTCATCGGAACCAGTACCGCGTTCATCTCGCTTCCATCTTCTTCCTGGATGTTCAGTGCTCCACGGTTCTCTGTACCTGGATACTGGGACTGTAGCATTTCCAGCATTGAATCATACTCTTCAGCCCACTGACCGGTAAGCAAGTCATCAGTCATCTCATGCGAAAAATCTCTCCTGTAACCTGAGAGAGTTACCGGTTGAAGATTTTCGCTGTGAATTCTGATTTCTGAAGGGTTCTCGTCGAACTCAACCTCGCTTTCGCCAGAAACATGTTTGATGTAATTCGCTGTCCTCTCCGAGTTCACCATGTTTCCGTAGACCAGTGCATAGACGTCGGGTTTATCCATTATTGAACCTCTTAAATCACTCTTGGATTCAATGTGTTTTCTCCTTTTTCGGTAGTTGAAAGCCTATCCTCTACATAATCCCGGAAATCCTCCGCATACTCTGGAGCCATAGATTCAGCTGTCGCCATTACTTCATCGTCGTATACCTCACTGAAGATTTCAGTCCAGGCCTCCTGGTTATCGTAATCCGGGACAGTATCAGGATTTGCTGGGTCTACACCTCGGCTTTCTAAGGCATCCACGATCTTGTCGCCGTGAGGCATGATCGCAGCTTTTGCAAGAGCAACACTCGGCTCGCTTTCATAGTTCTGCCGGGAGTTCCTGTATTCAAAGCCTCCGTTCAGGAATTTTGGCCGCACATCGTGATGCATTCCCCCGATATGAGCCTCGCCGAAGTTCTCCATATGATAATTTTTCGCCTCGTCTTCACTCATACCTGAAAGATCTACTGTACCAGTAACTCGTTTCAAACCTCCTGATCCGTCCTTTACAACTTTAGTGAACCTGGCTTCACCTTCCTCTATGTACTGCTGTGGTGTTTGTGGGTTTTCAGGATCAACGGTCAATAGAGTTACGTCCTCATAATTGAAATCATCCGGAAGTTCTCCTTCAAACTCAACATGTTCCTCATCAGGAGGTGCTATCCAAGCCATGTTGTGCTTGGTCATGTAATGATTGATCATGCTCTGGAAGCCTCCGCTTTCACCCTCGTCGCTTACAACCGCATCTATCATCTCCCATGGCGTTCCTGTCCTGTCAAGAGCCTCCTCGCTCACGTCTGCGTCGTCAAGGAAGTGCTGGCCGTAAGCTGAGTTTTCCCAGTAGTCCTGGTTCACGTCTGTTTTTCTTTCTCCGTCTTCATAGACGCTTGAGGTCAGGACGTCGAAACCTCCCTCGAAGATAATCCTGTACGCCATTTCCTCGCTCATCTTTTCATCGAGGTCGAAATCCTCGTCACCTTCGTGCCAAGGACCTGAAGTGAGCTGTGTGGAGCCTCCAAACATATTCTCCATGATCTGAGGCCCGAAAATTGTTGAAATATAATCGGCACAGTACTCGATCGAGCTGAAGTGATCGTAGAAATCCTCAGAAAACTCGAGCGCCTCATTGCGGCCGAAGTCTTCGCCGATACCGCGTTTAATAACCCTCCTGTCTCCTTCTCCATCAATTCTCTCGACCTGGTCTGGAATTTCTTCAGGTTGACGGAACTGTTTCGTGAGGCCCTGTTCAGCGAACTCGAGTTCTGGATGGTTTTCCTGTATGTATTTCTTGGTTCCTTCTCTCAAGCTTGTCAATACATCGAGAAGTACTCCAAAGTTCCCTGAGCCGTTGGCCTGGAAGGCTCCGGAGTCAATCTCGATCTGAGGTCCGATCTCCCAGTCCATAGCCGGAGCATCGATTACGTCTTCAGAATCCTCGGCAACCTCTACAGCCATATCAGAAGGCATCTCCTCGAAATGACCTTTCTCCTTGACTCCTTTCAGCTCGAAGCTGAACTCGTCGCCGTAGCCGTCAACGTTCTCCTCCAGCTCCTCCTCAATACTTTCCCAGAGGCCTTCACTGATGATTCCCTGGAAGGAAGGTGCAAGAGGCATAACTCCGTCCTGCTTCCTGACAATCGGGTTTTCACTTTCGACGCCCATACCGGTCGGAGCGACGTTGTTCTCATAATTTTCTGCGAAAACCTCGGTAAATTCCTCGAGGACTTCATCGTAGTCGAGCCCTCCACCCGAGACTTCCTCGCTTTCAGGTTCAAGCATCTCCTCAGTGTTATTCACGGAGAGTTCTTCACTGCCGGTTTCCATTTCTCGAGTATTTCTTCCTGAAGAGTTCACCGGAAATTCACCTGAGAAAAGCTGTAGCTAGAAGATTTTGAAAGTTTAGATGCATGCACTTTGGGGTAGAACGTGTCCACCCTTAATTGATGACTGTGCCATAACGATTGTGATAGGGTAAACGTATTTAAACCCTTTCCGGATTTCTACTGGTTTTTCTGCGGAAAGGTTTCTCAGTACCTATTTAAAGATAAAGAGCTAATCATGAGTTGATGGATAGTCTTTTGTCCACGAGTTTCTCTGGGCGTGATAATCATGCAGAAAGAACAAATGCAGCAGGAAAAGAAGATGGATGAGTTTGAAACCGGAACTACTACGCTAGGACTGACCACGGAAGAAGGAGTGATAATGGCTGCTGACAAGAGAGCAGCTCTTGGAGGACGACTGGTCAGCAACAAGCACGCCAAGAAAATTTACAAACTGGACGACAGCATCGGCCTGACGATCGCCGGAAGTGTCGGAGATGCACAGAAAATTGTAAGAATAATGCGCTCCCAGCTCAACCTCAAGAAGCTGGAGACCAAGGAACTATCGATCAAAGGAGCAGGAACACTGCTTTCAAACATCCTTCACGGCAACAAGATGATGCCGTTCATGAATCAGTTCATCCTCGGAGGAACACAGGACGGCGAAGGAATTGTCTACAGCCTTGACCCAGCAGGAGGAGTCATGGGACACGACGACTACACCGCGACAGGATCCGGAAGCCAGATGGCATTTGGAGTCCTTGAAAACGGATTCGAGGAAGAACTTGATCACGAAGAAGGAAGAAAACTCGCGACCCGTGCAATCCAGGCAGCAATGGAGAGAGACACAGCCTCCGGAAACGGAGTAATGGTCGCAGGGATCACAGAGGACGGATTCAACGTTCTCGACGACAAGACAGTAGAATCCAAGCTGGAATAAAAATTTCCGGTTTCCTATTCTACTTTCCACCTCAGTTATTTTCGATTGCCGGGCAGCAACCCTCCCGGATTAAATTTATACTAACGTGAAATTTTTGGTGAAACAATAAAATGCAAGATTTAGAAGACGTAAAAGATCTACTACCGGCAAACGCACAGGTAGATGATCTCAGGTACGAAGCATCAGACATCGTAATATACACAGGAAGCAAAGAATTCTTCCTAGACAACTCTGATACTGTAAAGAAAATTGTATCGGAGGTAAAGAAAAGAGTAGAGGTAAGGCCGTCCCAGAAACTTTCAAAAGACGCAAGCCATGCCAAAAAGAAACTTAAGGAAATTCTGGATGATGATGCGGGACTGGATGATGTAATCTTCCAGCCAAGCCTCGGAAAAATGATAATTAGAGCGGAAAAACCTGGAGCAGTAATCGGGAAGAAAGGCTCCGGTCTACAGGAAATCCGGAAGAAAACTCTCTGGGCTCCACAGGTCGAAAGGGTTCCGGCTATTCAGTCAAAAGTTGTCGATAGAGCCCGTGAACTGACAGTCGAGGATCCTGATTTCAGGAAAGAGTTTCTTGACGACGTCGGGAAGAAGATTCGGCTCAAGAAATCCGTCGGCGACGAATGGATCAGAATCTCCACTCTCGGAAGCTGCCGACAGGTCGGAAGAAGCTGCTTTCTGCTACAGACGGAGGAGTCGAACGTACTGCTTGACTGTGGAGTTAATCCCAGTGCCGAGTCAGGTACTCCGGACAACTATCCGTACCTGAACGCACCGGAACTGGATCTTCAGCAGCTTGACGCAGTTGTATTGAGCCACGCACACATGGACCACTGTGGAATGATTCCTTACCTGTACAAGATGGGATACGACGGCCCGCTTTACTGTACAGAGCCTACACGGGATCTGATGATCATGCTTACACTGGATTACATCGGTCTCGCGCACAGTGAGAACAACAAGGCGCCTTACGATTCTTCTCATATCAAGAAGGCGGTCAAGAGAACTATAACGCCTGAGTACGGAGAAGTAACTGATATCACGCCGGATATGCGTTTGACACTGAAAAACTCCGGTCACATCATTGGAAGCTCGCTCTGCCATATTCATGTAGGTGAAGGACTTCATAACATCCTTTACACTGGTGATTACAACTATGATAACACGGAGATGTTACGTGCCGCGGATACGAACTTCCAGCGCGTTGAAACCATGATTACGGAGTCCACTTACGGCGGAAAAGACGATAAACAGACTCCGAGAGACGAGGCAAACAAGAAGTTCCTCTCCAAAGTGAAGCAGACTCTGAACAAGGGAGGAAAGGTTATCGTGCCTGTCTTCGCCGTTGGAAGATCTCAGGAGGTTCTCGGTCTTCTTGCGGATGAGATGGATCGTGACTACTTCGATTATCCTGTCTACATTGACGGTATGATCAAAGCTGCGAATGCTCTTCACACTGCTTATCCAGAATTCCTGTCGGAGAAGGTTCAGGACAAGGTTCACAGGGATGAATCTCCTTTCCTGAAGGAGAACATCCAGTCGATCGGCAGTTACAACGAACGCCAGCAAGTCTATGAAGAAGGACCTGGAATCATTTTGACCACTTCTGGAATGCTTTCAGGAGGCCCGGTCCTATCCTATCTGAAGAAGCTGGCGCATGATGAGAAGAACGCACTAATCTTTGCAGGGTATCAGGCCGAAGGTACGCTTGGAAGAAAGATCCAGAGCGGAGCTGAAAAAGTTGAGATTGGTGATGAACAGGTTGACATCAACCTGGATATATCCACGGTCTCAGGATTCTCTGCGCACAGCGACAGGCAGCAGATTATCAACTACTGCAAGAACCTGAGGTCCAGTCCGAACCG
>ERZ1034543.9-NODE-9-length-56029-cov-9.189874_pt1 | contig 56029 bp, 63 predicted proteins | sample MGYA00520654_ERZ1034543 | MGnify/ENA primary metagenome ERZ1034543 (study PRJEB33760, sample SAMEA4777712) | hypersaline lake metagenome | biome: hypersaline environment; feature: brines | place: Spain | collected 2012-08 | depth 0 m ... | reverse complement strand
TCGCGAAGCGTCGTCGGCCGCTCCCGCGTCACCAGTCGCGAGACACCGGCGTCTCGCTCGCGTCCACGTTCGACAGGAGCCACGCCGCGGCGTCGGCGAGCGCGTCGTCGTCGGTGGCGGTCACCTTCAGCCGGTTGTGCTCCGCCTCGCGGTCGGGGTAACAGCCGACGGCGACGTCGAACCGCTCCATCGCCTCCCGCAGCGCGGGGACGATGTTCGACTCCGGCTCGACGGTGTAGAGGAACCGCGAGCGGCGGTCGCCCGCGAACTCGTCGGCGACGGCCTCGAACGTCGCCTTCAGCTCGTCCGGGATGCCGGGCATGACGTAGACGTTCTCGACCACGCAGCCCGGCGCGAGCCCCGCGTCGGTCACGAGCGGCCGGCTCCCCGCGGGGACCGCCGCCTCGGCCTCGACGTCGACGTCGAACTCGCGGTCGGGGACCCGCTCGCGGATCGCGGCCAGCCGCCGCTCGACGGACTCGCGCGTGAGGTCGGTGGGGCCCATCTCGCGGTCGAACGCGTCCGCGACCGCCTCCATCGTCACGTCGTCGGGCGTGCTGCCGATGCCGCCCGTCACGATCACCGCGTCGAAGTCGGCGGCGTACTCCCGGACGCGGTCGGCGATCTCCCCCCTGTCGTCCGGGATCGAGAGGATCCGCGGCACGGCGACGCCGCGCTCGCTCAGCTCCGCGGCGAGCCAGTTGGCGTTCGTGTTCACCGTGTCGCCCGAGAGCAGTTCGTCCCCCACCGTGATCAGCGCGACCTGCATCGACACCCTGTACGGTCGGGCGACGGATGTACGTTTCCCGCCACCGCGCGGGCGGTGCGACGACGCGCGTCCGCACCGACCAGAAAGGCTAACCATTCGATCCGTATACTCCGACTCATGGCCCTCCACGCGGTCGAAGACCTCGAGGAAGCGTTCGGCGTCAGCCGGGAGTTCCTGACGCCCGTCACCCCGCGCCGCTGGCTGACGCTCGCGCTCGTCGCCCTCTTCGTCGGCGGCGGCGTGAGTTTCCCGACGGCACAGTTCGGCACGTCGTCGACGTCCGGAGACGTCCCGGTCGGTGAGGTCCCGTCAGCCCTCCCGGTCGACCTGCTGACGCTCGCCGTCGCGGCCGTCGGCGTCGGACTGCTGTTCCTCGCCGTAGTCGCGCTGATCGGAGCGGTCATGGAGTTCGTGCTGATCGAGTCGCTCCGCACCGGCGAGGTGACGCTCCGACGCTACTGGCGCCGGCGGTGGCGGCAGGGGCTCCGCCTGTTCGGGTTCCGGATAGCGATCGGACTCCCGACGCTCGCGCTGTTCGGCGGCTGGGCCGCGCTGCTCGTCGTGCCGGTCCTGACCGGGCGCGACCCCGGATTCTCCGCCGCGGCGTTTTTGATCGGGATCCCCCTTTTGAGCCTCGTCAGCGTCGCGTACGCGTTGGTGTCGGGGTTCACGACCGTGTTCGTCGTGCCGCTCATGATCCAGTCGGACTCGGGCGTCCTCGCGGCGTGGCGTCGCCTCTGGCCGTCGATCAAGCGTTCGTGGAAACAGTACCTGGCGTACGTCGTCGTCGCGTTCCTGTTGACGGTCGCGACCGGGATCGTCGTCTCGGTCGTCGTCGGCATCGTCGCGGTCGTACTCCTCGTCCCCGTCCTCGTCGCGGTCGCGGTCGTTCACGCGACCGTCTCGGTGACGTCGCCGATCGGACTGGTCCTCCTCGTTCCCATCGCGTTGCTGTTCGGCGTCGCGGTGCTCGCGGTCGGAGCGCTCGCGCGGGTCCCCGTCGTGACGTATCTCCGATACCACGCGCTGCTCGTGCTCGGCGACGTCGAGGAGTCGTTCGACGTCCTCGCCGATCGGCGGCCGTTGGTCGCGGATCCGTGACGAGTCCGGCTCGGCGACACCGCGCCGCTCGGGACCGAGACGGCGCTTCGAACCCCGCCGAGCGGCCGAGGCGCGCTCAAAACAGCGACTCCAACTCCCCGTCGCTGTCCATCAGATCCGCGAAGCGGTCCTCGCTCTCGTCGGTGATCTCGCCCAGGTTCCGTTGCGCCTCGATCGCGACCTGCTGAAGCTCCTTGACCCGCGGGACGTTCGTCACGCCGCCGAGCAGCACGAGCGCCGCGACCGTGCCCTCGCCGCGTCGCGGGTAGTCGCCGCCGCGGACCTCCATCGAGCCGGTCTGTTCTTCGAGCCACTTGCGACCGTGTTCGATCCCCTTCCGGTTGAGGTACGCCGGCGGCCCGGCGACGACGAGCAGCGCGCGCTCCGTGCCGCTCACCTCACAGGGCAGGGTGAGCCGACCGAGCGTCGCTTTCCGGACGAGGCTCGTGACCCGGTTGGTGGCCTCCGTGCTGTCGATCCCGTCAGTCGAATCGTCGCGGAGCCGCGACAGCAATCCCGACCGCTTCGGTTCGTCCACCTCGACGTCGGCGTACCCCAGCGACGAGATGCCGCCGCCCTTGAGCGTGTTGATGATCTCGGAGGAGTCGACCACGCTCTCGGCCACGTCGCTCCCCTCGGTGATCTCGCCGGCGCTGAACAGCACGCCGAACCGCTGGACCAGCTCCCTGTTGATGGCGTCGAACCCCTCCCCGACGGACTCGCCCGAACTGCGCCACGCGTCGTTGTCGAACAGCATGAGGTTGTCCACCTCGTCGACGAACGTCTTGAGCGAGCGGGCGGCGTTCAGCGTGTAGATCCCGCCCTCGTCGCGACCGGGGAGGATGCCGAGCCCGTACACGGGTTCGGTGTAGATCCGTTTGAGGTTCTTCGCGATCACGGGTGCGCCGCCCGACCCCGTCCCGCCGCCCAGCCCCGCGACGACCAGGAACGCGTCTATCTCGTGGACCGGCACCGAGTCGAGCGCCCCCTGGATCTCGTCGATGTCCTCCTCGGCCACTTCAGCGCCCAGTTCGTTGTCCGCGCCCACGCCGTGGCCCTTGACTCGCGACTGCCCGATCAGGATCCGGCGGTCAGTCGGGAGGCGGTCGATTCCGTCGAGATCCGCCTTCGCCGTGTTGACCGCGATCGCTCCGCGAACGATGTCCGCGCCCGTCTCCGCGTCGTAGGCCAGGAACTCGTCGACCACCTTCCCGCCCGCCTGTCCGACCCCGATCAATGCGAGTTTCATGTGAACACACCGCACGTATCTACGCGGGTCAGACAGATAAAGGTTCGAAGCGGAGTCCGATCCAAATTATAATGAAGGACCGCGGCATCGCTTGGGAGGTGACACGTGACACCACGCGCCGCGCGGTCCTCGCGAGCGTTCTCGCGGCCGGCAGCGCCGGGCTGGCGGCGAGCGACGCGGCCGACCTCCTCGACTCGTTTGCGCCGCTGTCGGGCGAGGCGTGGGACGCGGCCGACCGCTCCCTCCCGGAGACCGTCGAGAGCCCGCACGGGGCGGCGACGGTCGCCCGCGACGAGTTCGGCGTCCCGCAGATCGAGGCGGACGAGGAGCCGGCTGCGTACTTCGCGGTCGGCTACTGTCAGGCGTTCGACCGTCTGTTCGCGATGGACCTCCAGCGACGGGTGATGCGGGGCCGCCTCTCTGAGGTGATCGGCGAGGCGACGCTCGACAGCGACGAGTTCAACGTCGCGATGGGGTTCGCGGACGCCGCCGAGGCGACGTGGGACGTCGTCGCGGAGACGCGCGCCGGCCCGCTCGTCGAGGCGTTCGTCGACGGCGTCAACGCCGCGATGGAAGACCTGCCGCTCCCGCTGGAGTTCGAGCTGATCGGCTACGAGCCGGCGCCGTGGACGCCGGTCGACTCGATGCTGATGGAGAAGCAGATCTCGTGGACGCTCACCGGCGACTTCGGCGAACTGCGGCGGGCGCTGGTCGCCGAGCATCTGGGCGCGGACCGCGCGGCGACGCTGTTCCCGACGCGGTACGATCACGACGACACGATCCTCGACGGGACGGAGACCCGGCTCGGCGGGAGCGCCGAGCGCGTCCGCGACGCGAGCGATCGCGCGTCGGACGGCGGGCCGAGCGACTCCGTCGGCCCCGTCGACCCCGAGTTGGCCGACTGGCTCTCCGGCTTCGAGTCGCCGACGGGCGTCGGCTCGAACAGCTGGGTCGTCTCCGGGGAGCGGACCGCGAGCGGGACGCCGACCGTCGCGTACGACCCGCACCTCTCGCTCCAGGCGCCGCCGCTGTGGTACGAGCAGTCGGTCGACACCCCCGAGCGCTCGGTGCGGGGCGCGACGTTCTCGGGCGTCCCGTTCGTCATCGCGGGCGCGAACGACCGCGGGACGTGGTCGTTCACCAACCTCGGCGCAGACGTGCTGGACTGTTATCGGTACGACATCGACGACGCGGGCGACCGCTACCGGTACGACGGGGAGTGGCGCCCATTCGAGACCGACGAGCGCGAGTCGATCCCGGTCGCCGGCGGCGAGGACCGGGAGGTCCGCGTGCGGCGCACCGTCCACGGTCCCCTGATCGAACGCGAGGGGGAGACGGTCGGCGTCGCGTGGACCGGCCACACCGCGACGCGGACCACGGTCGCCATCGAGGCGTACGGGCGCAGCGGGGGGATAGACGACCTGCTCGAAGCGACGCGCGACTTCGACCTGCCGACCCAGAACCTCGTGTACGCGGACGCGGACGGCCGGACCCTCTACTTCGCGACCGGCCGGCTGCCGATCCGCCGCACCGACGGGGAGGTCGTCGACGGCGACCGGATCTTCGACGGCACCGCGGGCGAGGGCGAGTGGAGCGGCTTCGAACCCTTCGGCGAGTCCTCGTGGGAGGGGTTCGTCCCCTTCGCGGAGAAGCCGCACGCGATCGACCCCGACGTCCTCTCGACGGCCAATCAACGCCCGATCGACGACCCGACCCACTACGTCGGCGTCAGCTACGCGGCCCCGTACCGCGGGTCCCGGATCGCCGACCGACTTGACGCGGCGACCGGCGACGAGGGGTCGACGGACCCCGGCTTCCACCGCGCCCTCCAGAACGACGTGCGCGACGGGCGCGGCCCGGAGTTGGTCCCCGAGCTGGTCGCCGCGGTCCGCGACCGCGACGACCCGGATCCGTCGCTCGTCGACGCCGCGAACGCCCTCGACGAGTGGGACTACCGGATGACGCGCGGCTCGCGCGCCGCGCTGCTGTTCGCCCGCTACCTCCCGCACTTCCGCGAGCGCGTCTTCGGCCCGACGTTCGCCGACGCCGACCTCGGCGAGGGGTACTACCCGAGCGACTGGACGCTCGCGCGGCTGCCCGACGACGACCCGCTGTTCGACGGCCGGTCGCGGGCCGCCCTCGCGGTGCGAGCGCTCCGCGACGCGCTCGACGAAGTCGAGGCGGAGGGGTGGGAGACCTACGGCGACTACAACACCACGCGGTCGATGAGCCATCCGCTCGGCGGCGAGGCGCCGTTCCTGAACTACGAGTCGCTGCCGGCGGACGGGTCGCCCGCGACCGTGAAGAACTACCGCGTCGGCTCCGCGGTCGGGTCGAGCTGGCGGATGATCGTGCGGCCGGGCACGGACGCGACGGCGGTCCTGCCGGGCGGGAACTCCGGCGACTACTTCTCCGAGCACTACGACGACCAGCTCCGGCGGTGGCTCGGCAACGACCAGCGGCCGATGCCGCTCGGCGGGGGCGGCGAGCCGGCGGTGCGGTTCGAGCCGTCGACGGAGGGGTCGCAGTGAGCGACTCCCCGCCGCGTCCGGCCGACGCGCCGTCCTCGGCCGATCCCGCGTCGCTCCTCGACCGCGTCCGGACGGAACCGAGACCGCACGCGGCCGCGCTCGTCGCCGCGGTCGGGGTCGGCGTCGCGCTCGCGATCGTTCACTGGGTCGGGCTGATCGCCGCGGGGGCGCTCGCGTCGCTCGTCGCCCCGACGGTCCGCCGCGGGGTCGGCTACGCGCTCGGCGCGGGGGTCGTCGCCCTCGCGGCGTTCGCGGTCTCGCTCGGCCCGTCGGCCGCCGCGGTGCCGGGGATGCGTCCGGTCGTCTACCTCGCGGTCGGCGCGGGGCTGGTACTTCCCCTGTTCGGCTCGCTCGCGCGGGCCGTCGTCCCGTGAGCGAGGTCGCGGGGACCGAGTCCTAGTCCAGGCGTTCTACTTCGGCGGTCTCGTCCGTCTCCGCGTCGCCCGTGTTGCGGGTCCCGCTCGGTTCGAACAGCACGATCTCTGCCTCCGGTTCGGCGACCGGGCGGTGCTCGGTGCCGCGCGGAACGACCGTGAACTCCCCCGCCTCCAACACCGCGTCGTCCGCCTCGCGGAACTCGATCCGGAGCCGCCCCGAGTGGACGAGGAACAGCTCGTCGGCCGCCTCGTGGCTGTGCCAGACGAACTCGCCGTCCGCCTTCGCGAGCTTGACCGCCTGCCCGTTGAGCTCGCCCGCGAGCCGCGGGGACCACGTCTCGTCGAACGAGTCGAACGCGTCGGTGAGGGAGACCGGCTCCATACCGTCGGTCGGCGGCGGAGCGGTAAAGTCGCTGTCCACCGGCACGGGGGAGCGGGCAGTCGCGGGCGACGGAGCCTCGCCAGAATATATACCACTCCGGAGCGGTGCCGACCGCTCCGGACGGCGGCGGACGCCTCATATAAGCGTTTACGGGGGGACTGAGCGTGTCGCGACGTATGACAGCGACCCACGCGGACGGCGAGAGCGATCCGGTCCGGGCGGCGCGAGCGGAGCTCCGAGTCGAGCGGCGCCGGGTCGTCGATGAGCGCGAGGCGTTCCGCGCGTTCAGGGTTCGGGTGTCGTCGATCCCGGACGAGAGCGCGAACGCCGGCCCGCCCGACCCCGCCGCGGCCGACGGGTTCGCGGGCGTGAGCGGCGCGGTCGGCGGCGCAGTCGGCGGCTCGGGGGGCGGAGCGGCGTCGCCCGGCTCCCGGCTGGTGGCGGTGCGCGACGCGTACCGCGCCACGGTGATGTCGGTCCCGCACTACGAGACGGAGTACGACGACACCTACGAGCGGAGCGTCGCCGAGGAGTTCGGCCCGGAGCTCGCCTACGCGCTCACTCGGACGAACTGCTTCCACGAGGAGTACAAGCAGTCGCTGCTGAGCGCCGTCGAGACCGCGGTCCGGGATCGCGAGGCGTTCATCGACGCCGTCGAGTCGGAGATCGAATCGGTCGAGCGCGCGGGGTCCCGGCTCGACCCGATCCGGAGCGAGATCGACGCGATCGAGGACGAGATCGGCGTCGCCGGGAGCGAGGGAGTTGACGATGCCGACGTCGACGCCCCCGGGTTCGGTGCGCTCGACGCCTGCCGGACCCGAACGGAGGCGCTGCGCGACGACTGCGACCGCATCGCGGGCCGCCGCCAGCGCGTGCTCGCGGACCACCGGCGACGGCTCGCGATCGGTGACGACCTCGACCTCCCGGCGTACTGCTACCAGGGTCTCGACGTCACGTACCCGGTTCTCTCGGCGGTCGGCGCGGTCGGCGACCGCCTCGACTCCCTCCGGACACGGATCGAACGGGCGATGGCGCAGTCCGGCTGACCGATCGCCCCGTCGCCCCTCCGCGTCCGAACCCGGTAACATCCGCGTCCGCGCCGATTCAAGTCGGTCCGCGACGTACGGGAGGGTATGAGCGACACGTCAGACGCGACCGACGCCGGAACCGGGGACGGCCCGACGCCGACCCCCGGGATCCACCACGTGACCTGCGTCGCGGGCGACCCGCAGCGGAACCTCGACTTCTGGACCGAGACGCTCGGCCTCCGGCTCGTCAAGCGCTCGATCAACCAGGACGACCCCGGGACGTACCACTTCTTCTACGGCGACGCCGAGGGCACGCCCGGCACCAGCATGACGTTCTTCCCGTGGACGGAGCTCCCCGAGGGCGCGGTGGGCGCGGGACAGGTCTCCCGCACCGCGTTCCGGGTGCCCGAGGGGAGCCTCGGCTACTGGGAGGAGCGCTTCGACGACCGCGGCGTCGACTACGACGCCCGCGAGGAGCGCTTCGGCGAGACGGTGCTCCCGTTCCGCGACCCAGACGGGCTCCCCGTCGAGCTGGTCGCGGTCGAGATTCCCGACGACGACCCGACGACGGCCTGGACCGCGTTCGTCCCCGGATCGGCCGCGATCCGCGGGTTCCACTCCGTGACGCTGTGGCTCGGCGACGCCGAGCGGACCGAGCGTCTCCTCCGAACGATGGGGCTGACGGAGACCGAGTCCGCGGCCGACGCCGCGACCGACACCGAGCGCACCCGCTTCGCGGCCGAGGGTCCGGTCGGGAAGTACGTCGACGTCGTGGAGACGGACCGGCAGGGGAGCTCCGGCCGCGGCACGGTCCACCACGTCGCGTTCCAGACGCCGACCGACGCCGACCAGTCCGGGATGCGCGACGCGGTGGCCGGGATGGGCTTGCGCCCGACCCAGCAGATCGACCGCCACTGGTTCCGGTCGGTCTACTTCCGGGAGTTCGCGGGCGTCCTCTTCGAACTCGCCACCGCCGAGCCCGGCTACGCGAGCGACGAGCCGCTCGACGCGCTCGGCGAGCGGCTGGTGTTGCCCGGGCAGTTCGAGGGCCGTCGCGAGGCGATCGAGGCCGAACTCCCCGACGTGACGGTCCCCCGACCCGACACGGGGTTCGCGGCGAACCGCGCTGACTGAGCGCGCTCTGGGCAGCGGAGTCGTCGCGCTCGCGACGGTCGCCGTTCCGACCGCCGCGGACCGATCCTTCTAATCGCGCGCGGCCGAACGGTCGCCCATGACAGAGGACCTCGGCACGCCGGTGTTGGACGACCACCTCCACCTCGACCCCCGACACGGCCGCGGGATCGAGGCCGTCGAGGAGTTCGTCCGGCTCGGCGGCACCCATCTGCTCGTGGTGAACAAACCCTCGTGGCTGCTGGGCGTCGAGCCGGACGAGCCGGACGACTTCCGGGCGGTCTTCGAGGAGACGCTGGAGACGGTCGCGGCCGCGACGGAGGTCCTCCCGGGGCGCGCGTGGCCCGTCCTCGGCGTCCACCCCGGGCTGATCAGCCGGCTCGTCGACGAGCGCGACTTCGCGCCCGAGGAAGCGCGCGACCTCATGCGCGGCGGGCTCGGGGTCGCGAGCGAGTACGTCGCCGACGGCGACGCGCTCGCGCTGAAGTCCGGTCGGCCGCACTACGACGTGCCCGAGGCGGTCTGGGAGGCGTCGAACGCGGTCACGCGGCGGGCGTTCGAACTGGGCGCGGAGGTCGACTGCGCGGTCCAGCTCCACACCGAGGCCACGGAGGACCTGACCGACCTCGCCGCGGTCGCCGAGGAGTCGGGCCTCGACCCCTCGCGCGTCGTCAAACACTACGCGGCCGGCGAACTGGCGGGCGTCACCCCGAGCGTGATGAGCGACAAGGAGCGGCTGGAGCGCGCCGCCGAGGCGGGCGCGCCGTTCCTGATGGAGACCGACTTCGTCGACGACCCGGACCGCCCGGGGATGGTGCTGGGGCCGAAGACCGTCCCGCGCCGCGTCCGGTGGCTGCTGGAGGCGGGGCACGACGAGGCGGTCCGCCGGGCGCACGTCGAGACCCCCCGAGCCGTGTACGGGATCGACACCGAGGCGACGCTGGAGCGCGAGGCCTGAATCCGACGGTTCACGCGAGTGAGACGCCCTCTCGGGCGGCGATCGATAGGAAAGGCATTTGAGTTGGCCGGGCGACGTACGGGACATGACCGACGACGACGCCGTTGAAACGTTCTATACCGACGAACGCTGGCAGAACTGGCTCGACAGGCTCGCCGAGGAGGACCTCGACCCCGAGAACGAGGACTCCGCGCGGCTCCTCTTGAACCTCCAAGACGACGCCGCGATCGCCGTGGCGAAGGTGCTCGCCGCGTTCGACGACGACCGCATCGACGAGGAGCGCGCGGTCGAGGAGGTCCGCGACATCCGCGACATCGTCCTCGCCGACGTCGAGTTCGACGACGAGGACAAGGTGATGCTGATCGACGGCGTCCAGACCTCGCTCGTCCCCGTCTTCTACGCGGCCGAGGAGTACCTCGTCGGCGGCGTCGTCGACGGCGACGTGAGCGAGTTCGTGCGCGCGGCCGCCGAGGCCGAGGAGGGCGACGACCTCGACGCCGCGCTCGGCTACGTCGTCCAGGCCGGGACGCGCGTCGTCGACGGCGAGGCCCTCGACATCGAGCTCGTCGAGGACCTGGAGTACGGCCTCGTCTCGGAGTGGGTCAACGGGCTCGACTCGCTCCAGTCGGCCATCGAGGACCCGGAAGTCGTCGAAGAAGAGGACTGACGGCGTCGGCCGAGCGTCCCCGCGCCCCCGACCCTCCTCCCCGCCCCCCGCTCGTCCGAGGTAAACCGTTTTGCGCACGCGCGACGTCCGGACCGTATGGTCTCCCTCGCGGCCGGACTGGCGATCGCGCTGCTCGTCGTCTGGACGGCCAGCGCCTTCGTCCCGTTCGTGCCGAGCGGCGTCCTCGCGGCGCTCACCGTCGTCGGGTACGCGTACACCACCGGCTTCGCCGAGCCGGGCCTCGCCGCGCTCGTCGCGCTCGTCCTCGTCTCGCTCCTCGCCTCCGCCGTGGACCTCCTGTCCGGCATGGTCTCCGGGCGGCTCGGCGGCGCGTCGACCCGGACCGTCGTCGTCGGCACGCTGATCGGCGTCGTGCTGCTGATCCCGCTCGGCCCGATCGGACTCGTCGTCGGATTGGCCGGGACCGTCTTCGCCGTCGCGCTCTACGGGAACGGCGACGACCCCGAGGCCGCCGCCCGGCAGGCGGCGTACGCGGCCGTCGGCGTCCTCGCCAGCGCGTTCGTCCAGGCGGTGATGCTGGCGAGCGTCGCGGTCGTGTTCGCGCTCGCCGTCTGGTGAGGAGAGAGGGCGGAGCGGCGGCGGTTCTCCGCCGGTCAGGCCGCCACGGAGAACAGCAGGAGGTTGTGCGCCGCCGGGCCGAGCCCCATCGCGGCGACGAACCCGAGGAGGAGGAACCCCTCCGCCGGCGTCTCCCGGACGTACGCCGCGAACAGCCAGACGACCGCGGTCGCGACGACGAGCTTCACGAGGAGGAACAGCCACCCGTCGCCCAGCACCGGCACCGACGGGAGCCCGCCGACTTCGAGCAGGATCCGCGAGACCGGCGTGCGCTCGCCGAATCCGAGCTGCGTCGTGCCGACCGCGGTCGAGACGCCGTCGAGCGCGTGCCCGAACACGGCGAGGGCGCCGATCCCGCCGGTGACCGCGGCCTCCGGTCGGAGGCGCGTCAGGCCGAGCCAGGTGAGGGCGGCGACCGGGACGGTGAGCGCGAGCGCCACCGCCGACCAGCGCGCGCCGGCGGGGGAGAGGCCGGTCCCGACCGCGACCGCGACGACCGGGACGAGACAGAGCGCGCCGGCGGCCGCGAGGGTCGCCGACACGCGGTCCGGGCGGGCGGCGTCGGCGGCGAGCCACGCCGCGCCCGCGAGCGACCCGACCGTGAGGTAGACCGTCGGCGAGCCGGCGAACGGCGCGAGCGAGGCCGGGAGCGCGTCGACGACGTAGAGGACGTGGGCCGCGGAGCCGAGCGCCATCCACGGGCCGAGCGCGAGCACGCGCCGGCCGGTGACGCGCGGGCGCCGCCGGCGGAGCGCGGCGACGACCCCGCCGGTCGCGAGCAGGACGACGAGGAGGTGCGGGAGCGGCGGGAGGGTCGTGCCCGCCGGGAGGAGGCCGCCGACCATCAGACGGACAGGACCGGCTGGCTCGCGTACAGCAGGACGTACTCGGCGGCCTTCCCGAGCACCTCGCCGGGGTCGCCGGAGACCGGCTCGCGCGGGACGACGATGAAGTCCGACTCCAGCTCCTCGGCGGTGTCGAGGACGACGCTGCCGGGGTGGACGGTCTTCACCGACGTGGAGAAGCCGTAGGCGATGGAGTTGCTGTGGCTCACGCCGGCCGACTCCGCGCGGCGGGCGACGGAGTCGGTGAACGCCTCGGAGTCGTCGGCCACCTCGCTCTCGTCGACGACGCCGTGGTCGATCGCGCGGACGACATCCTCGTCTAAGACGTACAGCGCGTGGACGCTCGCCCCGTACTCGCTCGCGAGCGCGATGGCGTAATCGACCGCCTCGTGTGACTCCTCGCTGCCGTCGACGGGCACGAGGACGAGGTCGATGTCGAGATCGGTCATACGCGGGCCGTCGGCGGGGGAGGTGAAAAAGCCCGCCCAATACCCGCGGACCGTCGCGACCGAGCGCTCGGCGTCAGTCTCCTCCGCGGAACGGATCCAGCGACGGCGTCCAGTCGTACTCGCGGTACCGGACGCGCGGGGCCGCGTCCGCCTCGATCACGCCGTATCGGCGAAGCCAGTCTCGGATCCCGCTCGTCCCGCCGAAGTCGCCGCGGTACCACAGCATGAGCCGCGGCACCCGGGCGGTGCCGTCCGCGACGACCGTCTCGCCCCGCAGGTACGTCTCGGCGGCGCGGTCGAGCCGCTCGGCGACCGTCGCCGGCTCGTAGGCGAAGACGGCCGGACAGGCGGCGGCCCCGCAGTTGAGCGCGAAGTGGATCCGGGGGTCCGGCTCGGCGACGCGGTGCCGGCGGACGAACGCCGACGGGAACGGGTCGGGCAGGTACCCGAGGCCGTACTTCCACTGCGAGCGGCGGAGGATCCCGTGCTCGATCTCGTCGAGGCTCAGGTCGGTGCCGGCGACGGAGACGACCGGCGCGCCGAAGAAGCGGCGTCGGTCCGACAGCCGCGTCGGGTCGTCGAGGAGGGCGTCGCCGGTGGCCCCGTTGTAGACGTTGATCCAGAACGAGAGCCGCTCCGCGGCGTCGAGGGCGTCCAGTGCGGCCGGCGGCAGCGCGTCCAGCCGTCGCCGAGCCGAGTCGACGTCCCCGTCCGTCCGAACGGCGCGGAGGAACTCCCGGGCGGCGTCGACCGGAGCGGGCTCCGCGGCCGCGTCGCTCCGGTCTCCGACGGTCGTCCCCTCGTCGGTCGCGCCGCGTTCGGCCATAGCGTGTAAACGAGCCGCACAGTCCTATATGTGGCCCCGTTCCGCGCGCGGCGCGTCACACCGGCTGCCAGTTTATTCGGCGTGAGCCCGTAACGGAGGGTATGAGCGACGCCCAGACGTCCGCCGATGCGGTCCCCGACTTCGAGTTACCCAACGCGGGGGCGGGTCCCGACCCGTTCGCCCTCTCCGCCGCGGCCGCGGACCACGACACCGACGCGATCGTGCTCCTGTTCCAGCGGGACTACCACTGCGGGAACTGCCGCAAGCAGGTCCAGGCGATCGCCGACCGGTACGACGAGTTCGAGGCCCTGAACGCGACGGTCGTCTCCGTGCTCCCCGAGCCCCCGGACCGGGCCCGGTCGTGGCAGGAGTCGTACGACCTCCCGTTCCCGCTGCTGGCCGACCCCGAGGCGGACGTGAGCGACGCGTACGACCAGCCCGTGCGGTTCGGGATCCTCGGGTCGCTCCACGACCTCGTGGGGCGGATGCCGGTGGCATTAGTTCTCGACGTCCGCGCCGGCGAGCCGGCCGTCGCGTACACGTACGAGGGGCGGATGCCCGCCGACCGCCCCGAGATCGAGGACCTGCTGGCCGAGGTCCGCGCGCTGGGCGGCGACTGACCGATGGACCGGCGCGTCCCCGCCGCGCTCTGGCGGCTCTCGCGACCGTCGCAGCTCGCGCTGATAGCCCTCGTGTACGCGCTCGGCGTCGCGATGGCGTACGGCCGCGGCCACGGCGGGACGACAGTCGCGCCGCGGGTCTGGTTCGGACTGGTCGCGCTGTTGCCGGTCGCGGCGAGCGTCCACTACGCGAACGAGTACGCCGACATCGAGACCGACGCGCTGACCGACCGCACCCCGTTCTCCGGCGGGAGCGGCGCGTTGGTCGACACGGGGCTCCCGCGGGGACTCGCGCTGCGCGCCGGGATCGTCACCGGCGGGCTCGGGGTCGGACTCGTCGGATTCGGGATCGCGAGCGAAAGAACCGGACTCACAGGCGAGCCCGTCTTCCCCCTGACGGCCGCAACGCTCCTCGCGGGGATCCTCGTCGCCGGCTGGCAGTACTCGGTCGGGCCGCTCCGCCTCGCGTGGAACGGGCTCGGAGCGCCGACAAACGCGCTCCTCGGCGGCGTCGCGCTCCCGCTGTACGGGTTCGCGGTCGTCGCGGGCGAGGTCACGCTCCCCGCCGCGCTCGCGACGCTCCCGTTCGGCGTCGTGGTGTTCGTGAACCTCCTGGAGACGACGTGGCCCGACCGGCGAGCGGACGCCGCGGTCGGAAAGCGGACGCTCGCCACGCGCTGGTCCTCCCGGCGGCTGCGGGTCGCGTACGGGGTCGGTGGCGCGGCCGCCGCGGTCGTGACCGTGGCGCTCGCCGGGCGGGTGGTCCCGCCGGTCGTGACCGGGGCGACGCTGCTCCCGCTGATCGGACTCGTCCCCGGCTATCGGCGCTTCACGCGGTGTGACGAGCCGCTGCCCGCGGTGGCGACGATGGTCGCGCTGGCGGCCGCGACGACGGTCGGGTGGGGGCTCGTCGCGGTCGGAATCGGTCCGGGCGCGTAGCGAACCCGGGGGCGTCGGATCGCGCCGCCCTCAGTACCGGGTGAGCTCCCGCTGATCTGCCTCCCGGCGCTCGGCGGGCGGGACGTTCGTCGCGACGATCTCGTCGACCGCGTCGCGGCCGTCGGCGTCGCTGTTGATCGCCCGGGTCGCGTCCTCGCGGTCGACGCGGAAGCCCGCGTCGGCGTACGCGTCGTACATCACGCCGCTGTTCGAGAGCACGACCCAGACGCCGGCGTCGTCGAGTTCGGCCGCGACGTCGAGCAGGCGGCGCTGGTCCTCGCGGTCGAACCCCGACGCGCTGTACTCGTTGAAGTTCGCCGTCGCGCTCATCGGCTCGTACGGGGGGTCGAAGTAGACCAGATCGCCAGCCTCGGCGGCGTCGAGGACGTACGCGAAGTCGCCTCGGCGGACCTCGGCGTCGGCGAGGAGGTCGCTCGCCCGGCGGACGCGCTCGCGCTGGACCCAGTCGGGGTCGGCGTACCGACCGATCGGGACGTTGAAACCGCCGTCCGCGTTCTCGCGGTAGAGCCCGTTGTAACAGGTCCGGTTGAGGTAGCACAGCAGCGCCGCCTCCTCGAGCGGGTCGAACTCGCCCTCGTACGGCCGGCGGTTGAACCGCGCGCGCTGCTGGTAGTAGTAGGCGTCCACCTCCCGCCCGCGCGCCGTCTCCTCGGCGTACGGGAGGGCCGGGTCCGGGTCGCTCTCGGGGTCGTCGAACGACGCGAGCCGGGCGATCAGCTCGTCGGGGCGGTCGCGGACCTGCTCGTAGAAGTTCACGAGCCGCGGGTTCGCGTCGTTGATCGTGGCGCGGGGCGGTTCCAGGTCGAAGAAGACGGCCCCGCCGCCGACGAACGGCTCGTGGTACCGGCCGAACTCCGCCGGGAAGCGGGCGTACAGCTCGTCGAGCAGCTGCCGCTTCCCGCCGGCCCACTTCAGGATCGGTTCGGCCATCGCTGTCGGGTGTCGCCCGCGCCGAATGATAAACGTCTCGGGCCGCGTCCGCGGCGGTCGGCTACGGGGTCGGTCCCGCGCCGGACCGTCCGCGGCGGTCAGTCGTCGGAGGGCTCGACGTCCGGCATCGGGAGGTCGGCGACGTGACTCGCCGCCTCCTCGAAGTTCGGCCCGGGCTCGATGGTGCCGGCCTCGCGGTCCCACTCGATGTAGCCCGCCTCCTCCAGCGCCGGGAGATGCGTCTCGCGGAGCTCGGCGGCGATCTCGTCGGCCCGCCCGCGGACGCGCAGGTCCGCGACCGTCTCTACGGTGCCGTCGGCGAGGCCGGCGAGCACGCGCCCGCGCTCCGGCGATCCGACGACGGTCGCTGAATCGGTGGTGGGGGTGTCGAGTGTCATCGTGTCTGTCCGTATGTACGGGATCGGTCGGAGCGAAATAAAAGCACCGGCGAACGCGGTCCGCACCGCCGTGCGAGCGCGGTGCTCCCGCCGGTCTCGCGAGCGCTCGTCGGGACTGACACGTTCCCGTGACAGCGGATCTCGCGGCAGTCCGTGCCGCCAATTTACAGATAGTTGAGAAGTGTACCAACGAGTACCATGGTACGCCTTACACCGCATGAACGACCGTTTCGGATGGTTTACGGGCGTGTTCCATGGTATCGTTTCTCAAAACCTATTTGGAAAGTGAAAGGTTTTAGTCGTCGGAGTGCGTACGGTGAGATATGTACCAAGGCTCCATCACGCCGGCGGAGGCTCATCGCCCCATCGGCTCCGACTCGCCCCCGGGCAGCCGCTCGCCGCTGGGGACGCTCGTGTTCCTCGCGCTCGTCCTCGCCCCGTTCGTCGCGTTCGCCTACCCCGTCGCGACCGTCGCGCTGCTGACCGGGACCGTCGCGCTCGCCGTCCTGTCGCGGTCCGTCCTGCGGACCCTGCGCCGGCGCGACGGCCGCGTCCAGACGCTCACGCTCCCCGGCCTGGGGACCGTCGAGTACCGCATCACGAAGAACTGACCGCCCGGCCGCGGGCCGGCGGCTCGCAGAACCGCTTTTCGAAAAAGCTCGTTCGCACAGCGGCGACGCCGGGATCGGACGCGACGCCGCCGCACTCTCTCCTTACAGCCCGTACGCCACGCGCTCGCCCACGTCGAGGCCGTTCGCGAGGGCGGCGTGGAGCCGCGCCTCGCCGGCGACCCAGTCGCCGAGCAGGTAGAGCCCTTCGTCGCGCGCCGAGTCGACGGGGCCGCTATCGACGCCCTCGTCGGGGAGCGCGTAGCGCCACCCCTGGTGGTCCGTCCACGCGGGGTCGGCCAGCCGCTCGTCGCCGACGACGTCGGCGGCGTGGTCAGCGAGCGCGGCGACGTTCTCGGCGGGGTCGTCGTCGTAGTGCTCGGTCGACCACGCGCCGCTCGCCTGGACGACGAGCAGCGTCTCGCCGTCGGGGACGTGCCCGGCCTTACACTCCTCGCGCGAGATCCAGCCGACCGGGTGCTCCTTGTCGGTGTTGACGAGGGCGTAGTACGGCACGTCGAGCGCGAACGGGTAGCGCAACACCGCGGTCCAGACGCTGCCGTACGCGACGTCGCCGACCGCCTCGACGAGCGTCTCGCGGAGCGGGTCGTCCCACTCGGCCGTCCGGAGGAGCTCCGCCGTCTGCGGCGCCGGCGGATTCAGGAGGAGGACGTCGAACGGGCCGTGGGTCTCGCCGTCCGCGTCGTCGAGCTCCCACCGGTCCTCGGGGCGCGTCCGCCGGACCGTCTCGACGCGGGTCCGCCGGTGGACGGTCGCGTCGGTGCGACCGAACAGGCGCTTCGCGATCTGGGTGAGCCCCCGCCGGTAGCTCCACTTGTGGTCGTCGGCGTCGCGGCCCGGCGACACCGTCTCGTCGACGTCGAAGGTGTACACCGGCTCCGTCACCTCGACGAGCCCCTCGTCGTCGAGCGTCTCGGTGATCAGCTCGACGACGCGGTCGTCGTCGCTCTTCAGGTAGTTCGCCCCGTAGTCGTACGTGAGGTCGTCGTGGCGGCGGGTCGCCGCGCGCCCGCAGAGCCCGCCCGACTTCTCTAACACGGTCACGTCCGCGTCGGGCACGGTCCTGTCGATGACGAACGCCGCCGCGGCCGCCCCCGCGCCCGCGCCGACGATGCCTACGTCTGTCACACCGATCGTTGGGGCCGGGACCACTTAACCGGTCGCGTGCGGCGGGAGAGCGGAGACCCTATCCTGGGCGACGACCCGGAGAGAGGGCCCGATCAGTCGTCGTCCGGAGCGACGATCACGACCGGGGCGTCGACGCCGCGTCGGCGGCCTCGGCGGTCGCCACGATCCGCTCGCCTCCAACGACGCGTTTTAATCGGTCACTCCAGACAGTACCGGTACGAACGCGACCGGCGATTCCGGCGTCGCGGTCCGAGAGACACGACATGACACCGACCACCACCACGCGATCGACGGACGGGGACGATGGCTGACGGCGGGGCGGACGACGACGCCGCGGGCGACGAGTCGACCGGGGGGATTGACTACGCCGCGCGCGCGGCCGACACCCTCGGCTTCTCGCGCTGGTGGCAGATCGCCGCCGCGGCCGGGATGATGGCCGCGGTGAGCCCGTACCAGTACGTCTGGTCGTCCATCTCGCCGGCGCTCTCGGAGAGCCTCGACATCGCGCTGCCCGCCTTGGGCGCGGTGTTCTCGTTTTACGTCGTGTTCCAGTCGCTCTCGCAGTTCCCCGCGGGCAAGTGGCGCGACAGCCGGGGGCCGGGCGCGCTCACCTTCCTCGCGGCGCTGCTCGCGGGCGGGGGGTACATCGGGCTCGCGTACGCGACGAGCCTCTGGCAGCTGTACGTGCTGTACTCGCTGGGCGCGATCGGCGTCGGCATCGTCTACACGGTCGCGGTCAACACCGCGGTCAAGTGGTTCCCGGACCGCACGGGGCTGACGACCGGCGTCGGGACGATGGCGTTCGCGGCCGGGAGCGCCCTCGTCGTCCCGTACGTGCGGGCGAACGACTCCGCGGCGGCGTACAGCGCCGTGCTCCGCAACATCGGGATCGGCATCCTCGTCGTGACGCTCGTCGGGTCGTTCCTCCTCCGGGACCCGCCGACGGACTGGCTGGACCGCTCCGGCGACGACGACGGCGACGAGGAGGGGCTCGCCGCCTCGATCCGCGGGCGGAACTACTCGACGCGCGAGATGCTCTCGACGTGGCAGTTCTGGCTGCTGTACGCGATGTTCATCGCGATGGCGAGCGCGGACCTCCTCGTCATCGCCAACGTGGTCCGGTTCGCGGAGAACTTCGGGCTCGCGGCGCTGATCGCGACGCTGTCGGCGACGCTCCTCCCGATCGCCGCGGGGGTCTCGCGGCTGATCCTCGGCGAGGCGACCGACCGGTTCGACCGCAAGCGCGTGATGGCCGGCTCGTTCCTCCTCGCCGGGCTGTTCCGGATCGGCCTCGTGGCCGCCGGCGAGGCGGGCAACGGGGCGGTCTTCGTCGCGTTCGTCCTCGGCGCGATGTTCTTCTCCTCGCCGCTGTACGTGTTCTTCCCGTCGATGCTGGCCGACTACTACGGCGCGGCCAACTCCTCGGGCAACTACGCGGTCCTGTACACCGCGAAGGTCGGCGGCGGCGTCTTCTCCGGCACCGTCGCGGGGTACCTCGTCGCGACGCTCGGCTGGACGCCGACGTTCGCCCTCGGCGGCGCGCTGGCGGTCGCCGCGGGGCTGGCGGTGTTCGTCCTCCGGCCGCCGAGCGGCTCCGGGCTGCGCTCGACGGACCCGGCGGCCGCGGACTGACAGACGTCGTTCCGGGCGACTACGCGCTCGACCGCGCCGCCCGCCGGATCGCGACCGACCAGAGCCCGACCGCGACCCCGCCGGCCGCGAGCACCGCGTTGACGCCGGGCGGTTCGAGCGAGAACGGCGTGAACGCGGGCGCGATCGAGACGTGGAGCGCGACGCCAGCCGCGCCGGCGGCGGCGACGGACCGCGGCCCCCACGCCCGCGAGTCGGGCCGCCGCTCCGCCGCGGCGAGGACGCGGTCGCCGGAGGCGACGAGGACGTGACCGGCGGCGAGCACGACCCCGAGAGCGACCGACCCGCCGAGGTCGACGGCGACGCTCGTCTCGAAGGCGCGGTACCACAGCACGTGCGCGAGCCGCGCGACCGCGCCGAGCGCCAGGGCGAGCGCGAGGTCAACGAGGACGGCCGCGACGCGGCGCGGCGTCACGGGAGCGTTCCGACCACGGCGTAGAAGGGGTCCCCGCCCGGGCGCTCCGCGATCCGGTCCGTCACGTCGAACCCGCCGGCCGCGAGGTAGCGTTCGACGAGGTCGGCGCGCTCGTCCATCGAGGCGGCCCGCCACGCGCGGACGGCCTTCGTGGGGAACATCCGGTTCGAGAAGCTGACGACGACCGTCCCGCCGGCCGCGAGGACCCGGGCGAACTCGGCGAAGACGGGACCGGGGTACTGGAGGTACTGGACCGACAGCGCACAGCCGACCGCGTCGAAGGAGTCGTCGGCGAACGGGAGCGACTGATCTCGGTTGAAGTTGCGCACGACGTACTCGTCGAGCCGGTCGTTCTCGGCCAGTTCGGCCTCGTTGAGCCCGTGGCCGACGACGCGCTCGTAGTCGGTGTCCGGCAGGTGCGAGACCCAGCTGCTCATCGCGTCGAGGACGCGGTCGCCGGGCTCGGTCACCGACGCGTACAGCGCGGTCAGCCGGTCGAGGAACGCGTCGTCGGCGTGGGTGACGAACCGCGGGTCGGCGTAGAACGTCCCGTCGGGGCGGTCGTCTCGCTTGCGCCGGTCGCGGTCCGAGAGGACGGTCGTCACGATACCGGAATCAGGGGCGCCGGGAGTAAGAGGGCGTCGCCGCCACCGACCGCCCGCCTGCCCCCACCGGACGGCTTTTTGCGGCGAGCGGGTTACCGGGCGGTAATGGATTCCACCGCCGCCGCCGACCGCGACCTCTTCCCCGCGCCCCGCTCCGAGGTCTTTCGAGATCAGGGCAAGTTCCGCACGCGATTCAACTTCCCCGGGCGGAACCTCCCGGACCACGACGACCACGGGTACGGCCCGCTCTCGACGGTCGTCGAGTCGTTCATGGACCCCGACACGCTGATCCGGATGCACCAGCACCGCGACGAGGAGATCGTCTCGTGGGTGCCGGCGGGCGTGATGCGCCACGACGACCGCGAGGGGAACGAACTCGTCACGGACGCCGAACACCTCCTCGTGATGAACGCCGGGTCGGGCTTCTGGCACGCCGAGGAGACGCTCGCCGACGACCCGCCGCTGCGGATGCTCCAGATATTCGTCCGCCCGCACGACCTCGGGTTAGAGCCCGGGATCCAGCACGGTCCGCTCCCGGACCCCGAGCCGAACGAGTGGCGTCGCGTGTTCGCGCCCGCGGGGTCGGACCACCCGTTTACCGTGCGCAACACGGTCGACTGCTACGACCTCCGTCTCGACGCCGGCGCGGCCGCGACGCTCCCCGATATCGGGGGTCGAGACGCCTACGTGTACGTCTTCGAGGGGTCGGTCGAGGTCGGCGACGCCGCGCTCTCGGAGACGGAGAGCGCCCTCTGGACCGGCGACGGCGCGCCGCCGACCGTCACCGCCGGCGACGAGGAGGCGACCGTCGTGGCGTTCCTGATCGACCCCGACGCGCCGGTGACGCGGCAGGGGACGATCGGGCGGTGAAGCGAGAGGGAACGGTCGGCCGGTGACGCGAGGGTCGGAAAGCCTCAACTCCCGCCCCGCCGAACGCGGCGTATGCGCACCCCGCTCGCGGCCGCCGGGCTCGTCGCGCTCGGCGTCTGCCTGATGGCGAACCCGCTCTTCCTCCCGGTGGCGGTCGGCGAGCCAGACCCCGCCTACACGCACACGGTCCAGCCGGTGAGCGAGGGGTCGGTCGCCGGGTTCGAGTCGCCCGCGGCCGGCGGGACGAACGCCTCCGACGCCGTCGTCGCGTACGACGACCTCGACCCGGCTGCCCGCGCGGCGTTCGACCGCGCCCGCGACGCGCCGGAGGGCGGGTTCGGCGTCGAAGACCCCGACGAGCAGGTCGACTCGCTCTCGTACCCGACGGACCCGACGCTCGGGGACGGGCTGCTGATCGTCGAGCGCGACGGCGGGCGGTACGAGCTCTGGACCCGGACCGTCGAGCGGGAGTCGAACGCCGTCGTCGTCCAGCGGGTCCTCGTCCAGCCGATCGCGTTCCTCGTCGGCTTCCTCGCGGTCGTCGCCGGGGCCGCGGTCGCGCTGCGGGGGCGGCTCGGCGGCGAGTGACGAGACGGAGTCATGACGGCGGCAGCGACGGCAACCCGCCGGGCTGCGACCTCACTCCTCGGCCGTCTGCGCGGGCGTCGGCTGCCCCACCGGCTCGGGCGCGTCGCCCGCTTCGATCGCGCGGCGGGTCGGCTCCCCGATCTCGACGAGGTGACAGAGCGGGTTCCCGGGGTAGACCACCGGGTTCTCCAGCAGGCCGATCAGGAGCCCGGTGAAGGGGGCCTCCACCGCGACCGCGTCCTCCTTGAACGGGTTGGTGATCGTCGCGATGCGGTCGCCCTCGCGGACGAGCGAGCCGCTCTCGAAGTGGGTGTCGACGATGCCGCCGGAGTCGGCGCGCAGCCACGTCTTCTCGCCCGTACCGGCGACGATGGTGCGCCAGCCGGGCCAGCGCACCGTGTCGGTCGCTAAGAGGCCGTACTCCGCGAAGACGGATCGGACGCCGGCGAGCGCGTCGTCGATCAGCGGGCGCTGGAAGCGGTGGGCCTCTCCCATCTCGATCGTGATCGTGGGGATGTCGGCGGCGGTCGCCTCGCCGCGGAGGGTGCCGCTCGGTCCGTCGCTGTCGATGACCACCTTGGAGCCGAACGCCAGCGCGAGCCGGTGGACCGCCTCGTCGGTCATGTCGGCGCGGACGTGGAGCATGTTCGTCCGGCCGCGCGTGGAGGTGTGGAAGTCGAGCCCGAAGTCACAGGGCGCGATGAAGTTCTCGTAGATCTGGTGGGCCATCCGCTTCGAACTGGTCGATCCGGGTTTGCCCGGGAACGACCGGTTCAGGTCGCGGTCGTAGACGGGGAGGTACCGCTGCTGGGCGATGAAACCGGGGACGTTGAGGACGGGGAGACAGACTAGCGTTCCGGCGAGGTCGGCGAGGTCCCACTCGTGGGCGACCTCGCGGACGACCTCGATCCCGTTGAGCTCGTCGCCGTGGGCCGCCGCGGTGAGGAAGGCGGTCGGCCCGTCGCGCTCCCCGTTGACGATGGTGACCGGGATCCGGACGGGGTCGCCGAGGTACGTCTCGCTGATCCCGTAGCGGATGTTCTGCGTTTCGCCGGGCGGCACCGCCCCGCCGTTGTACGTGAACGCCCGGTCGTCGCTCATGCCTCACCGCAGCGCGGCGGCGGGTATATATATGGCGACCCGCGGACCCGCGGTCCCACGGGGCAGAACCGATCGGCGCGTCTTTTAGGTCGGCCCGCGCAGGGACACGTATGAGTTCGGACTCGGTTCGGGTGGGAGTGCTGTCGCTGCACAACAGCAAGGAGACGAAGGCGATCTGTAACGCCGTCGAGGACCTCGGCCACGAACCCGTGTGGCTCCGCGAGGAGAACGCGGCGGTCAGCGTCGAGGACGGCGACGTCGCCGTCGAGCCCGCGGTCGACGTGATCGCGAACCGGCTGCTCCTGTCGAACACCGACCAGCCCGCGGAGCTGCTCGGGCTGGCGGCGACGTTCGAGCGCATCCGACCGATGCTGAACGAGCCGAACGCGGTGCTGGCGTCGATCCACAAGTTCGCCACGGCCGCGACGCTCGCCGACTGGAACATCCGCGTGCCCGACGCGCTGCTCGCGCTGTCGAACGACCGCCTCAACGAGGGCCGCGAGCGCTTCGGCGACGTGGGCGTGTACAAGACCGCGATCGGGACCCACGGCGGCGGGACGTGGAAGGTCGACCTCACCGAGCGCGTGAACCCGAAGGTCGGCAACCGGCAGGCGTTCCTCCAGAAGCTCATCGACCGCGACGACGAGAAGCACCGCGACCTGCGGGTGTACATCGTGGGCGACGAGATCGTCGGCTCGATGTACCGCTACGCGCCCGAGGGCGACTGGCGCACCAACGTCGCGCTGGGCGGCGCGGTGGAGGACGCCACGGACGACATGCCGCAGGAAGCCGCCGACACGGCCCTCTACGCGGCCGAGGTGATGGACCTCGACTACGCCGGCGTCGACCTCGTCGAGGGGTACGACGGCTGGTACGTCCTCGAGGTGAACCCCACGGCCGGGTTCAAGGGGCTGTTCGAGGCGACCGGCACCAGCCCGGCCCCGCACATCGCGAAGCTGGCGATCGAGACGGTCGGCGGCGAGGTCGACGACGACGCGGTCGAGCGCGTCGCCGCGACGCTCGACGACTCGCGGCCGTCCTGCGCCCCGGCCCCGAAGCCGAGCCCGACCGAGCAGCCCGACATCGGCTACATCGAGGAGGTCGTCGTCACCGGCACCTCCGGCTCGACGCAGGCGCTCGCGAAGTCGGACACGGGCGCGACCCGGACGAGCATCGACACCCAGCTGGCCGCCGAGATCGGCGCCGGCCCGATCAAGAGCATGACGCGCGTCAAGTCGGGCAGCGTGAAGGGCGGGAAGGCGCGCCCGGTCGTCGACCTCGTCATCGGCATCGGCGGCAACCAGCACACCGTCACCGCGAGCGTCGAGGACCGCGGCCACATGGAGTACCCGCTGCTGCTCGGCCGCGACATCCTCACCGACTACCGGGTGGACGTGCGGCGGCGCGCCGACACCGACGAGACCGAGCGCGAGGCGGGCGAGATCCTCGAAGAAGAGGAGTAGAACGGTTCGACGCCGGCGGATCGGGACTCGCAGGCGTCTGACAAAAGTATAAGAGCGAGGCTGTCGAGGACAGGACACATGGTGAAGAGCACGGTTCGGTTTCCGGAGCCGGTCGTCGAGGAGATCGAATCGCTCGTCGAGGAGGGGCAGTTCGAGAGCAAATCGGAGTTCTACCGCTTCTCCGCCGACTACGTGCTCTCCCGGACGCTCGACGAGTACGACCCGCAGACGATCGACTACGACGCGATCGAGGCGGAGGTGATCCCAGACGCGGAGCGGGAGCTCGGCGGCGACGCCGACGCGGACGGGCCGCCGTTCTTCGACTCCGTGGCGTTCGTCCGGAAGCTCGCGCTCCGCGGGAACTTCAGCGACGCCGAGGACTTCATCGACCACCAGTACGTGCCGGGCGACCGCCACGCCGTCCTCTTAGAGGAGCTCCTCCGACTGTACCGCGAGGACGCGGCGAGCGGGGAGCCGGCGCCGCCCGCCGACCCCGAGCCGGAGCCGCCGAGCCGGAACCGGTAGCCTCAAAGCGCCCACCCGGAACCAGTAACCCGCGACTCCGATCCGGAACCAACCCGGACCACCTTCTCCCCGAGCGAGCGCGGTCAGGACTCGTACTCCGCCCAGACGTACCGCGTCCCGTAGCTCCGGTACGGCCGCCACGCCTCGCCGATCTCCAGCATCTCCGCGCGCGACAGCGACTCGCCGCCGTTGTACACCCGCTCGATCCCCTTTCGAACCGCGAGGTCGCCGAGCGGGAGCACGTCCTCGCGCCCGAGCGCGAAGATGAGGTACATCCGCGCGGTCCACTCGCCGACGCCCGTGATCTCGGTGAGCCGGTCGACGACCGCCTCGTCGCTCGCGCCCGCCAGCCCTTCTCGAGTGAAGTCGCGCTCGTCGTCGCGGAACGCGGCGGCGACGTTGCGCAGGTAGTCGACCTTCGTGCCGCTGAGCCCGGCCTCGCGCAGGGCCGCCTCGTCGGCCGCGAGGACGCGGTCCGGCGTCGGGTCGCCGCCCAACACGCCCACGAACCGCTCGTGGATGGCCGCCGCGGAGGCGGTCGAGAGCTGCTGGTTCACGATCGAGGTACAGAGCCGCGCGAACTCGTCGTCAGCGGGCGCGACGTCGAGGGGGCCGTGCCGGTCGACCAGCGTCGCCATCGTCGGGTCCTCGCACAGCGTCGCCGCGACCGGATCGGTCGCGTCCGCGGGCGTCTCGGCCCCGGGCGACTCGGCGGCGCCGTCGACTCCGTCGTCCATGTCGCCGTCTGAGGGCCGCAGGCACGAGTAGGATCCGGTCGCGTCGCCTCCCACGCCCGCCGCCGGGAGCGCCGGACCGCGCCGATAAACTTACAGTTCGTTTTACGTTTGGAAGATGAAAACGTTCAACCATGACGGTTCCGACTCTCAGGTATGAAGCTCGAAGACGTCCAGCGCGTGACGGTGCTCGGTGCCGGAAACATGGGCCACGGCATCGCGGAAGTGGCCGCGCTCGCCGGCTACGACGTGTCCCTCCGCGACATCAACGAGGAGCTCGTCCAGAAGGGGTACGACCAGATCGAGTGGTCGCTCGGGAAGCTCGCCGAGAAGGACCGGATCGGTGACGACGAGGCGGACGCCGCGCTCGACCGCGTCGACGCGTTCGTCGAACTCGAGGACGCGCTCGACGGCGCCGACGTCGTCGTCGAGGTCGTCCCGGAGAAGATGGCGATCAAGAAGGACGTGTACGACGACGTCGTCGCGCACGCGCCCGACGAGGCCGTCTTCGTCACCAACACCTCCAGCCTCTCTATCACCGAGCTGTCGGAGGTCACCGACCGCCCCGAGCGCTTCTGCGGGATGCACTTCTTCAACCCGCCGGTGCGGATGGACCTCGTCGAGGTCATCTCCGGGAAGCACACGAGCGAGGAGACGCTCGAACTGATCGAGGGGCTCGCGGAGTCGATGGGGAAGACGCCCGTCCGGGTCCGGAAGGACAGCCCCGGCTTCATCGTCAACCGCATCCTCGTCCCGCTGATGAACGAGGCGGCGTGGATCGTCGAGTCCGGCGACGCGACGATGGAGGCGGTCGACTCGACGACGAAGTTCGACATGGGCCTGCCGATGGGCTCGTTCGAGCTCGCCGACCAGGTCGGCATCGACGTTGGCTACCACGTGTTAGAGTACATGCACGAGGTCCTCGGCGACGCCTATCGCCCCTGCCCGCTGCTCGGCGAGAAGGTCGAGGCGGAGGACCTCGGCAAGAAGACCGGCAAGGGATTCTACGACTACGAGGACGGCGACGGCGCGCAGATCCCGAGCGACGCGCTCGACGACGACGTGCGCCGCCGCCTGCTCGCGGTGATGGCCAACGAGACGGCCGGCCTGATCGGCAACGACGTGGCCGACGCCGACGACGTCGACGAGGCGGTCAAGCTCGGCGCCGGCTTCCCCGACGGCCCGGCGAAGCTGGCCGACGAGGAGGGGCTCGACGCCCTCGTCGAGACGCTCGACGCGCTCGCCGAGGAGACCGGCGAGGCGCGCTACGAGGCGACCGATTACCTGCGCGAGGCCGCCGCGTCCGGCGGGTTCCGGGGCGATGGCGGGGGCGACGCCGGCGACGCGGAGGGCGGGCCCACGTTCGAGGTTCTGAACGTCGACGTCGACGCCGACGCGCGAGTCGGGCACGTCGAGATCGACCGTCCGCACCGGATGAACACGATCAGCGGCGACGTGCTCGACGAGCTCGCCGACGCGATCGACCTGCTCGACGGCGACGACGACGTGCGGGCGATCCTGCTCTCCGGCGCGGGCGACCGCGCCTTCTCCGCCGGCGCGGACGTCCAGAGCATGGCCGCGGGCGGCGCGGACCCGATCCACGCCGTCGAGCTCTCCCGACAGGGCCAGCAGACGTTCGGGAAGTTCGAGGAGTCGGACAAGCCCGTGATCGCCGCCATCGACGGCTACTGCCTCGGCGGCGGGATGGAGCTCGCGACGGCGGCGGACATGCGGATCGCCTCCGAGCGCTCCGAGCTCGGCCAGCCGGAGCTCGACCTCGGCCTCCTCCCGGGGTGGGGCGGCACGCAGCGGCTCGCCCGGGTCGTCGGCGAGGGGCGCGCGAAGGAGATCATCCTCACCGCCGACCGCTACGACGCCGAGACGATGGCCGACTACGGCTTCGTCAACGAGGTCGTGCCGGGCGACGAGCTCGACGAGCGGGCGCAGGAGCTGGCCGAGCAGCTCGCGGGCGGCCCGCCGATCGCCCAGAAGTACACGAAGCGCGCCATCCACGCCGGCCGCACCGACAACGAGGCCGGCCTCGAGGTCGAGGCGATGGGCTTCGGCCACGTGATGAACACCGACGACCTCATCGAGGGCGTCACGGCGTTCATGGGCGACGGCGAGCCCGAATTCGAAGGGAAGTAACGGGGCGACCCGGGCGGCTCACTCCGTGAGTCGCGCGGCGAAGAACGTCCAGCGCGCGTCGTCCCCGTCGGCGAGCGAGTCGTCGACCGTCGACTCGCGTTCGACGACGAAGCCGGCGTTCCGGAGGTGTCGCCGGGTCGCCTCGGCGCCCGCGATGTGCCACTGCATCTCGACGCCGGTGTCGAGCCAGTCGGGGTTCTCCCCGTGCCACGGTTCCGGCCCCTCGGAGCAGAGGAGTCTGCCGCCCTCGCCGAGCACGCGAGCGAACTCGTCGACGGCGGTCTGGTGTTCCCCCTCCGGAACGTGGATCAGCGAGTGGTAGGCCGTCACCGCGTCGAAGGCGCCGTCGCGGAACGGAAGCGCGACCACGTCACCTTGCGCGAGCGACGCCGCGGGAGCGTTCTCGTCGGCCAGCGTCAGCTGCGTGCGGGAGAGGTCGACGCCGACGGCGGTCGCGGCCTCGCTCAGCGCTCGGAGGACGGGCGTCCCCTGCCCGCAGCCGGCGTCGAGGACGCGCGCGTCCGGCGGCAGCGACGCCTGGAACCGATCGAGGACGGCTCGGCCGCGGCCGTCCTCGACGCGGTCGGCCGCGTACGTCGATGCGAGGTCGTCGTACCCGCGGCGGACGACGTCTCTGTCCACCATGTTCGGAGACACTCGCGGCGGTCGGTTGAACGCTTCGGTGGGCTGGGGCTCGCAGTCCGACCGTCTCTGGTGTTCGGTGCCGTTCGAGAGCGGGTCACAGCGGCGTGTCGGCCGCCACGGCCACCTGCCTGCCGACGCTGGCGACGAGGTAGGCGACGGCGGCGACGAAGAGGGCGACCCCGACGGCGTCGGAGACCCCGGGGAGCGCGGACTCGACGAACGCGGGGAGCGTCGTCGCACCGGACAGCGGGACGAGGATCAGAGCGACGCCTCGGCGGAGGGAGCGGGTCGTCTCTGTCATGGTAGCGGTGAGCGCAACGCGGAGGATAATGTGCGTGACGGTCGGGGTCCGGCGCGGTTCGTCGCGATCGCCCCCGCTTCAGACGTAGCCTTCCTCGACGAGCAGTTCGCCGTTGAGCAGCGAGGCGCCGGCCGCGCCGCGGATCGTGTTGTGCGCGAGGCAGTTGTACTTCGCGCCGGCGTCGGTCGTCTGGACGCCGCCGGCGACGATTCCCATCCCGTCCGCGTACGTGCGGTCGAGGCGGGGCTGCGGGCGCTCGGGCTCGTCGTCGCCGAACACTTTGATCAGCTGGTCGGGCGAGCTGGGGAGGTCGCCGACGCCCTCGAACGAGCGCATCGCCTCGCGGAGGTCCGCCGGCGAGGGGTCCTCGGCGAACTCGGCGAAGACGTTCTCAAGGTGGCCGTCGAGCGTGGGGATTCGGTTACAGGAGGCGGCCACGTCGGCGTCGTGGAGGGCGACTTCCGCGCCGTCGAAGTCGCCGAGCAGCTTGCGCGACTCCGTCTCCATCTTGTCCTCCTCGCCGCCGATGTGCGGGATTGCGTTGTCGAGGATCTCCATCGAGGTGACGCCGGAGTAGCCGGCCCCCGAGACCGCCTGGAGCGTCGAGACGCGGACGCTCTCCAAGCCGAACTCGTCGACCGCGGCCAGGGTGGGGACCATCGTGATCGTCGAGCAGTTGGGGTTCTTCACGAGCGCCCCGTCCCAGCCCCGCTCGTCGCGCTGGACCTCGATGAGGCCGAGGTGGTCCGGGTTGATCTCTGGGATCGTGAGCGGCACGTCCGCGGCCATGCGGTCGTTCGAGGAGTTCGAGGAGACGACGTAGCCCTCCTCGAGGAAGGCGGGTTCGACCTCGGCCGCGACCCCGGATGGGAGCGACGAGAAGAGGAGGTCGACGTCGTCGCCGGCGACGCCGGCGGGGGTCGTCTCGGCGACCTCCATCCCGGCGACGTCGTCGGGGATGGGCGTGTCGACGCGCCACTTGGCGGCCTCGCGGTAGCTCTTCCCCGCGCTCTCCGCGCTCGCGGTGACCGCGGCGAGCTCGAAGGTCGGGTGGTCGTCGAGCAACTGGATGAACCGCTGGCCGACCGCGCCGGTCGCGCCGAGGATGCCGACTCGTACAGACATTGCGCGTGGGTCCGTGGCAGGGACGTAAGTGCGTTCGGATAGGCGTCGATACCGCCGGTCGCGGCGCGTCGCCGCCCGAATCGAGCCGGGTGCGAAGACCGCGCGGGGCCGCTCGCGGAGCAGGAGCGTTAAGCCGTTCGGGGCGGTACGTCCCGCCGCGCGCCATCAGTCCCCGCCCGAGTACTCCCCGATGGGAGCGATGACAGCGCGGAGAACCCAGGCGCGTTACACCGGTCGCTGACGCGACCCGCCCGTCGCCGCGCAGGCGACCGCCCGCCACGAGGGTTTCCCGGTCGACGCGGCACGCCGCCGGAGATGAGACCGGTCGTTAGTGTTGCGGGCGACACTGAACTCCCGAACAGCGACGGCGCCTTTCACTCCGAGTCCCGGAGGACCAGCGGTCCGATGGCGAGCGTGCGCTTCGCGAGGGTGAGGACCCGAAGCACGTACGCGACGAACAGCGAGAACGGGAGCAGGGTGACCGCGAACGCGCCCCCGACGGCGAGCGTCACGTGCGCGACCCCGAGCGTGCTCCCCGAGAACGTGCCGGCGTCGACGACCGTCACCATCGCCCCCGCGACGACCAGCGCCGGGACCGCGGCGTAGAGGATGAGCCGCGAGAGGTCGATCAGCGCCCACTGGAAGTACAGCGTCTTCACGTGCTCGCGGGCGGGACCGAACAGCGACAGCGCCTCCCGGAGCCCGTCGAGTCGGTCGCGCTCCTCGTCGGTGAGGGCGTCGCCGTGCTCGTCGGCGAGGCGCTCGATCCGGCCGAGCTTCCGGCCGTAGTCGAAGTCGAGGGCGGCGAACACCACGTCGAAGGAGCCGAACTCGGCCCCGTCGAGTCGGCCGCGCACGGCGTCAGCGTTGCCGACGACCCCCGCGGCGAACTCGGTGATGTCCGCCGCGACGCCCGTCTCATCGGGGTCGCTCTCGTTGCCGTCGCTCCCGTCGGCGTCGCTCTCGTCGGCGCGTTCGCGGACCGACTCCCGGAGGGCGCGAGCGCGTCCCGTCGCGGCCGCGAGGAGCGCGTCGAGGAAGGCGGCCGGATCGGTCGGGGCGGGCTCACCGGTGAGCGCCGAGACGGAGTCGCGGACCGCGAGCGTGTCGTCCATCCGCTCCTGCTGGTCCCCGAGCGGGCCGTTCTCCTGCGTGAGCACGAGCTGGCCGATCGTGACGACGAGCGTCGCGCCGGTGACGATCGCCGTGATCATCGAGGCGAACAGCGTCTCGATCGGGTCGCTCGATCCGACCTTCTCGGCGAGCGACGGCGAGAAGACGGTCGCCGCGGCGACGAACGCGACGAAGACGGCGAGCGTCAGGACGCCCGCGACGACGAGGCGGTTCGCGCGCAACAGCAGCCAGAGCTTCGCGCGGTTCTCGCCGGCGCGCTCGCGCATCGTGTCCGCGGTGTCCGCGCCCTCGCGGCCCTCGGGTCCGTCAGGGCTCGCCTCGGATCCCGCGGCTCCGCTCATCGCGCTTCGGTGGTCGGCGCGCGGTCGTCGTCGAGACCGGCCGCGTCAACCCCTCGGTTCGCGGCCGCACCGACACCTGCGCTCGCTCGACGCGCACCGAGGCGCTCCGCCGCGGGCTCCGGGTACATGCTGCCGGACACGACAGGGCGCGGTGGAATAAATGTATGCGGCGGGCGCGGGCTGGGCGTCCGCGGACGCTCTCGAACCGTCGGCGGTCCGGCTCGGTTCGGTCCGAGTCGACAGTGAATTCGGGGCGCAAACCACAACCCGCCAGTCGCCGAAGGAGCGGTATGTCGACAGCCGCCGGCCTCGACGTCACGCTGGTCCGCAACGCCACGCTCCTCGCGACCGTCGGCGGGACGACGTTCCTCGTCGACCCGCTGTTCGCCGAGCAGGGCGCGCTGCCGCCGATCGATAACACTCCGAACGACCGGGACAACCCGCTCGTCCCCATGCCCGACGTCGACCTGTCGCACGACGCGGTGGTCGTCACCCACCGGCACCCGGACCACTTCGACGACGCGGCGAGAGAGCGACTCGACGCGGACGTGCCGCTGTACTGTCAGCCCGCGGAGGCGGACGCATTCGCGGAGGACGGGTTTACCAACGTGCGACCCGTCGCGGACGAGGCGTCGTTCGAGGGCGTCACGCTCCACCGGACGCCCGGCCGTCACGGGCACGGGGGACTGGCCGAGCAGATGGGACCGGTCTCCGGGTTCGTCTTCGAGGGCGAGGAGACGCTGTACCTCGCCGGCGACACGGTCTGGTACGAGCCGGTCGCGGAGACGCTCGCGCGGTTCGCCCCCGACGCGGTCGTCCTCAACGGGGGCGCGGCGCGGTTCAACCAGGGCGAGCCGATCACGATGGGAGTGAACGACGTCGCGGCCGTGCGCGAGGCCACCGACGCCGCCGTCGCCGTGGTCCACATGGAGGCGATCAACCACTGTCTGCTCTCGCGCGAGGAGCTGCGGGCGGCGACCGAGGACGTGCTCGTGCCGGAGGACGGCGAACGGATCGGGTTCTAGTCGCGACGCTGTTTTTCCGAGAAACCGCGCCGATTTACGTGTCACCACGGAACGAGGTCGTATGTCGCGCGCTTCGGACCTCGATCGGCTCTACGAGCTCTTCGACCGTCTCGAAGCGAAGGTCGGTGGCAAGCGACGGCTCGAGGACTGTACCGGACACGTGGATTGGCCCGAGCGGGGCGTTTACTTCGTTTTCGCGAACGGCGAGACGCGGGACGGGACCGACCAACTTCGGCTCACGCGTGTCGGTACGCACGCCGTCTCGACTGGATCGGGAACGTCGCTGTGGAGCCGACTGCGGACGCACCGCGGAGCCTCGCGTCTCGCGGAGTCGCTCGCCGCGAGAAGGTCCGGGTGCGAGAATCGAACCCGCGTCTCAGCCTCCACAAGGCTGAAGGATAGTCCACTACCCTAACCCGGACACGCGTCGTCAACTACCTCGCTTCGATAAATAACGGTTACGACTCCCGGACGGGCGTGGCATCGAGTGGCGTCCGAGGCGGACCGCCCCGCCCGCGCGAGTCGCCCCCGAGGAGCCGGTCACCGCGTCGCTTTTGAGGGCTGCGGGCGTACGAACTGCCAACAGTGGCCTTTACCGACAAGATCTACGTGAAGAACCACCGGCAGCTCGCCTCCCAGCTGGAGGCGAACATCCCGAAGGGGGCGTTCGCCGGCGCGACCCTCGACCTGCTGTTCACCGGCGACGGCCTCTCGAAGCTCGACGAGACGACCCGCGACCGGGTCCTCGACTTCGCCGAGGACTTCCTCGACTGCGACTGCGACGCGAACCCCTACTGCGGCTGTCCGGAGGAGAAGTTCATGCGCTACGTCCTCGAACTGCGCGCCGAGGGGCTCGGCCCGCAGGCCATCGTCGACGTGATGACCGACGACTACATGGTGTACGCGTACACCGGCGACGTGCTCTCCTTCCTCGACGACTCCGTGCGAAAGCTGGAGGCCGTCGAGACCCTCGCCGACGTCGACGGGAACGAGGAGATGTCCGAGCGGGCGCGAAAGGCGAAGCGGGAGCTGTCCGGCTGAGCGTCCGCGCTCGTCCCGCGACGGGCGAGCGATTCGACCGGCCGTCGCCGTCCGACGACCCGCGGGTCCGCTTCCCGATGGCGGGGAGCGGCCGAACGGTCTAAGTGCGCGCACGCCCGAATTCGGCCAATGAGTCTTCGGCCCGCGTGGCTAACGTTCAGGCGATACGCGGCGGCGACGACGGGGATGACGCTCGTCCTCTTCTCGCTCGGCGTCTACACTGCGGCGACCGGCTCGGGACTGGCGTGTCAGGCCCAGTGGCCGCTGTGTTCCGACCAGCTGATCCCGGCGCTCACGATCAACCCCGACTTCATCGAGTGGTTCCACCGGGCGTGGGCGATGGTCACCGGCTTCCTCATCATCGGGGTCGCCGGGTGGAGCTGGCTCGGCTCCGGCTTCGACCGCCGGACTCGACTGGCGGCGACGCTGGCGGTCGCGATCCTCCCGGTTCAGATCACGGTCGGCGCGATCACCGTCACCCTCAGCGGACTCGTCCCCGGCGGGTACGCGGTGTCGACCCACGCCGCGCACCTGACCGTGGCGCTGACGATCTTCACGCTGCTGGCGCTCGCGACCATCTGGGGCGGCGGGCGCGGGAACGCGCGGCTGCTCCGCGCGGCCGCGGGCGTCGCGCTCGCCGGGGTCGCCGCCAGCGTGCTCTTCTCGCGAGCGGTCCCGTTCCTCACCTACGCGCCGCCCGCGCAGGCCGCCTTCTACATCGCCGGCCTCGCCGGGCACCTCGGGCTCGTCGCGACGGTCGCCTACGCGACGGAGGCGGTCCGGTCGGGTTACGACGGGCTCGGCGCGGGCACCGCGAACACCGTCCGCGCGCTCGCGATCGGGTCGATGGGCGCGCTCGTCGGCACGCTGCTGCTCGGCCGCGACCTCGTGTTGTACACCGCGACGTGGCAGCAGATCAACCTCGTCGCGCTGGGCGTCGCGGTCGCGCTCGCGGCGGGCGCGGCGTGGACGCTCCGCGGGGCCGACGAGGTGCGCGACGGCTCCGTGCCGATCGGCGGCGACTGATCGGTCGATCGCCGAGCGCGTCGCGGCCGCGGTCGAATCGGCGTCTCTCCTGAACGACCCTGTCAGACCCCCGCAGTTCGGCAAATATTGCTACTCCGCGGCCGAAACGTTGAAACCGTGATCAACCGACGGACGGTGTATGGACGAAAACCGTGCTGTGAACCGGCGACAGTACCTGACCGCGGTCGGTGCGAGCGGACTGGCGGCCACCGCCGGCTGTATCGGCGGCGGCGGGGGCGGCGGCGAGACGATCACCATCGGCTCCGATATCCCGTACGCGCCCTTCGAGTACCGCAACGAGGCGGGCGACCTCATCGGGTTCGACGTCGAGATCGCCGAGGCCGTCTTCGCCGAGCAGCTCGACATGGACTACGAGTTCCAGGAGACCTCCTTCGACGGGATCATCGCGTCGCTGAACAACGCGAACTTCCGCGTCATCATGAGCGCGATGACGATCAACGAGTCGCGCGCCGAGCGGGTCGACTTCTCGGACCCGTACTTCACCGCGTACCAGACCGTCCTCCTCTTGGAGGGCAGCGACATCGGCTCCCGCGAGGACCTCCAGGGCACGTCCGTCGGCGTCCAGCGCGGGACGACCGGCGAGGCCGCCGCCGAGGACCTCCAGGAGGACTTCGGCGGCGACCTCCAGATCGAGAGCTACGACCAGATCAACGGCGCGTTCGACGCGCTGCTCAACAATCAGGTGGACGCGGTCATCAACGACAACACCGTGAGCGCCTCGTTCGCCGCGGAGAACGAGGAGGTCGTCTTCCTCGAGGGCGACGGGGTCGCGGCCGACCGCGACGACGCGCCGCCGTACCTCACGCTGACGATCGAGGAGTACGGGATCGCGTTCCGGCAGGACGACGACGACTTCCGAGAGGAGGTCAACGGGGCCCTCGCGACGATCCGCGAGAACGGGACGTACGAGGAGATCTACAACGAGTACTTCGACGGCTGAGTCTCCGGACCTCGCCGTCTCTACCTGACATCACATGGCAACACAGACAGAATCGGAGTCGAGCGGCGGCGGCGTACTGATGCGCGACCGGCTGGTGAAGCGGGTCGGCGAGGTGGCCGCCGGGGGGTTCGTGCTGGCCATCGGGGGGTTGCTGGCCTGGATCCTCTCGACGCAGGTCGACTACAGCCTGCTCGCCTCGCCGCTCATCGCGCGGCGGTTCGCGGAGGCGTTCTTCCTCGTCGTCCAGATCGTCGTGATCTCGAGTCTCCTCTCCGTGTCGCTCGGCGTCCTCGTGGGGCTCGGCCGGATCTCGACGTCGAACGTCACCGGACGGATCGCGAAGGGGTACGTCGAGTTCTTCCGCGGCACGCCCCTGCTGTTCCAGCTGTTCGTCATCTACTTCGGCGTGCCGCGGCTCTGGGCCACCGGCGAGTTCCCCTTCACGGACTGGGCGATCCCGGCCGCGATCATCGGGCTCACGCTGAACCACGGCGCGTACGTCGGCGAGGCGATCCGCGGCGGGATCGACGCCGTCCCGAACGGCCAGATGGAGGCGGCCCGGTCGCTCGGGATGTCCCGCGTGATGGCGCTGCGGCAGGTCGTCCTCCCGCAGGCGTGGCGCAACGCGCTCGCGGCCATCGGCAACGACCAGATCATCCTCGTGAAGGACACCTCGCTGCTGACCGTCATCGCCGTCCCGGAGATCATGAGCGTGTTCCGAAACATCAACAGCAACCAACTGGACCCGTGGACCCCGCTCGTGTGGGTGTGCGTGCTCTACCTCGCGATCACGATGTCGATGAGCCAGCTCGTCAACGGACTGGAGCGCCGGTCGGACTGGGGGTCCGACAGCCGGATGTTCGGTCGGCTGTCGGGGCTCGGTTCCGGCGACGACGACGGAGGTGAGGAGGCGTGACCGGTCCGCTCGTCGAGTTCGACGGCGTCGACAAGTCGTTCGGCGACACGCAGGTGCTGTACGACGTCGACGTCGACGTCGACGAGGGCGAGGTCGTCGTCGTCATCGGACCGTCCGGGTCCGGAAAGTCGACGCTGCTCCGGTGTGCGAACCGGTTAGAGGAGATCCAGGGCGGCGACATCCGGCTCGACGGCCAGTCGGTGATCGAGACGGACGTCAACGAGATCCGACAGCAGATCGGGATGGTGTTCCAGTCGTTCAACCTCTTCCCGCACAAGACCGCGCTGGAGAACGTCGCGCTCGCCCCGGAAAAGGTGAAAGGCGAGCCGGAGGAGGAGGCGAAGCGGGCCGCATCCGACCTTCTCGACCGAGTCGGGCTCGCCGATCAGGCCGAGTCGTACCCGGGCGCGCTCTCGGGCGGCCAGCAGCAGCGCGTCGCCATCGCCCGCGCGCTCGCGATGGAGCCGCGGGTGATGCTGTTCGACGAGGTGACGAGCGCCCTGGACCCCGAGCTCGTCGGCGAGGTGCTCGACGTGATCGAGGGGCTCGCGGCCGACGGGATGACGATGGTCCTCGTCACCCACGAGATGGGGTTCGCCCGCGAGGTCGGCGACAGGATCGTCCTGATGGCCGACGGCCGGGTCGTCGAGCGGACCGAGACGCGGTCCTTCTTCGACGGGCCGTCGACGGAGCGCGGCCAGCAGTTCCTCTCGCGACTCCTGTAGGTCGGGCCGCCCTCAGAGCTCGGTCACGACCTCGACGCCCCGCACGTCGTACTCGTCCATGGCGGCGAGCCGGTCGGACACCTCCGACAGCGACAGCTCGCGGGCGACCAGCCCGCCGGGGTCGATCCCCGTCGCCTCGATCAGCGCGAACAGGTCCGGGTAGCTCGTCGGGGGCATCCCGCGCGACCCGAGGAACGAGATCTCCCACCGGGTCATCCAGTCGGTCGGGAGCGACACCTCGCCGCGCTCGGCGTCCGTCGTGAGTCCCACCTGGACGTGCGTGCCCCGGGGGCGAAGCGACCGGACGGAGTTGCGGCAGGTCTCCGCGATCCCGAGGGCGTCGAGCGAGACGTCCGCGCCCCCGTCGGTCAGGTCGCGGACGCGCTCGGGGACGGCTCCGGCTGTCCCGCCCTCTTCGGCCGTCGCGTCCGCGTCGGCCGCGGTCGGGTTCACGGTCTCGTCGGCGCCGAGGTCGCTCGCGAGCGAGAGGGCGTCGTCGTCGACGTCGACGGCGATGACGCGCGCGCCGAGCGCCGCGGCGATCTGGATCGCGGAGAGGCCGACGCCCCCGCACCCGTGGACGACGACGGCGTCGCCGCCGCCGACGGTCGTCCGCTCGGCGAGCGCGTGGTACGCCGTCATGTACCGACAGCCGAGCGCCGCGGCCGCGGTCGCCCCCAGCCACTCGGGGCGCTCGACGAGGTTGTAGTCGGCCGCCGGGACCGCCACGCGCTCCGCGAAGGCCCCCGGGGCGGCGGCCTCGAACCCCAGCGCGCGCCCGTCCTCGCAGACGTTTCCGGCCCCGCGGCGGCAGTGCGGACAGGTGCCGTCGCCGAGCGAGAAGGGGACGACCACGCGGTCGCCCGGACGGAACCGGTCGACCTCGTCGCCGACGGCGACGACCTCGCCGGCCGGTTCGTGGCCGAGCACCTGACCGCGCGGGACGCGGTCGTCCGCCCACTCCCCGTGGCCGGACCAGGCGTGCCAGTCGCTGCGGCAGACGCCGCAGGCGTCGACGCGGACGACGGCACCGTCGGACGCGGGTTCGGGGTCGGGAAGCTCGCGGACCGCGAGCGGCTCGCCGTAGTCTCGCAGGATCGCTGCGCGCATGCGTCGATCCACCGGGGGAGCCGACAAAGGTCTCCCGGGAATCCCGGCCGCGGTCGGATTATTTCGCACGTTTTCGACTTGATCTCAGCGCATGACAAGTGATAGGCGAGTAAGGTTTATGATGGCAGAGTCGACTCGTTGACACGTGTCGCGACCGATGCAACGGCGCCCCGGGATCGCGTATCGACGGCCCGGGGCCGACCCCGCCCGGTTCGTGATCGAGGCGTCCGGGGAGCCGCGGCTGGACGCGCCGGAGCGCTCCGACGGCGGCTGGCTGGGCTGCGTGGCCGAGGAGGACCGGGAGCGGCTGCGAGAGGCGCTGCGGGACGGCGGCCCGGTCGACGTCGTGTACCGGATCGCCGCCGACGGGGAGCCGCAGTGGGTCCACGAGCGCGGGCGGCGGACGGAGAGCGGCGACGTGGTGGGGTACCTCTTCCTCGCCGACGAGCGCGTCGAGCGGCGGCGGCGGCTGGAGCGACAGCGGGAACGGCTCGAGGAGTTCGCGAGCGTCGTGAGCCACGACCTCCGGAACCCGCTCTCCGTGGCGGTCGGCAACGTCGAACTGGCCGACGAACTCGGCAACGAGGCGTCGTCCGAGCGGCTGGACCGCGCGCTCGACGCGCTCGGCCGCATGGACGACCTCATCAGCGACCTCCTGACGCTGGCCCGCGAGGGGAAGACGGTCCAGACCGCCGAGCCGACCGACCTGCGGTCGGTCGTCGAGCGCGCGTGGGGGACCGTCGGCGAGCAGTCCGACGCCGCGCTCGTCGTCGAGGGGTCCCTCGGGACGGCCACGTGCGACCCGGACAGGCTCCGGCAGGCGCTCGAGAACCTCTTCCGGAACGCGATCGAACACGGGACCCCCGACGAGACCGACCGCGCCGGCGGCGACGGGGCCGACGCCGACGACCGCGTCGCGCCCGGGACGTTCGCCCCGCGAGAGGGGTCGCAGGCCGACGGGGCCTCCGCCGACCCCGACGAGGTCGCGGTCCGTATCCGGGTCGGCCGAACGGGCGAGGGGTTCTACGTCGCGGACGACGGCCCGGGGATCCCCCCCGACCAGCGAGAGGACGTCTTCGAGCCGGGGCACACGACCGTGCCCGACGGGACGGGCTTCGGGCTCGCCATCGTCGAGCGGATCGCGGAGGCGCACGGCTGGACCGTCTCGGTGACGGAGAGCCGCGAGGGCGGCGCGCGGTTCGAGTTCTCCTGCGTGGAGTCGATCGAGGCCGCGGGGGCAGGCGACGGCGGCTCGGGGCCGAGCTCGCCCCGCCTCAGCGGCGGCGGGAACCGGTGACCGACGCCCGCGGTCGACTCACATGAAGTCCGTGAGCCCGGCCTGATCGTCGTCTTCCTCGTCGTCGGCCGGCTCGTCGGCGACCGCGCCGTCCGCTGACGCGGGCTGCTCGGTTTCGGTCGCGGTTCCGCCGGCGTCGTCGCCCGGCGACTCGTCGGCCGCGGCCGGGTCGACCTCGTCGTCTCCGCGGTCCGCCTGTCCGAGCGCGAACGCGCCGTCGGCGTGCTCCTCGATCAGCTCCTCGCGGCGGGCCTGCGCGTCCTCGACGATCGATTCCACCTTGTTCGTCGACTCGCCGGAGCCGGTGACGAAGGCGACGCCCTCCTCGTCGAGGTCGTAGGCGGCCGCCATCGCGACGGTCAGCTCGCGCGGTTTACAGTGGTGCGTGACCGCCTGGAGGAACGGTAACACCTCTCGTCTGGCGGTCGCGACGCTACACCCGCTCGCGGCCGCGACCTTCCCGACGACCTCGTCCGCGGTCGCGTCCGACGACGACCAGAACTGCGGGCGGCCGTACCGGGTCCACCCGCCCTTCTCGCCGTCGCGGGCGGCCGCGACCCCGGCGGCGGCGTTGTCGGTCGCGTACCGCCAGTAGGAGTAGTTCTGCGTGGCGCGGACGCGGCCGAGCCACACGTCGGCGTTCGCGAGGAAGTCGTACGCCCGGACCGCCTCCGCCGGCTCGTACACGTCGAGGAGGTTGTTCTCGATCCACGCCGTCAGGTCGTCGGGCGTCTCGTCGACGGCGTACGCCGACCGGAGCGCCTCCTCGGCGGACTCCTCTTTCAGCACGGCGTCGAGGAACGGGAAGAGTCCGAGCGCCTTGTCGCGGTCGCCGGTGACGACGTCTTCCACCGTGATCGAGTCGCGCCCCTGCGTCGCGGCCTGGAGGTCGTTGATCGCGCCCCGCAGGTCGCCGCGGTTCCCCTCCGCGATCCGCTGGAGGGCGTCGGACTCGAACTCGATCCCCTCCTTGCGGCAGACGTCGCGGAGGACGGGGACGATGGAGCGCGCGGAGACGTCGCGGAACTCGATCTCCTGGGTCGCGTTCCGGAGCCCGCGCGACATGTCGTAGTAGTCGTTGGCGATGAGCACGATGGGCTGGCCGGACTCCTTGACCAGCTTCGTGATCGCCGAGGCACCGCCGCGGTCGTAGTTGCCGTGGATGTTGTCGGCCTCGTCGAGGACGACGAGCTGCCGCGAGGCGGTGTCGCCGCCCGCCGCGCCGCCGCCGGCCGCGCTCCCGCCCAGCGTGGCGTTGCGCGCCGCCCGCCCGGCGAACCGCTCGATGACGTCGGCGGTGCGCTGGTCGGAGGCGTTCAGCTCCACCGTCTCCCACCCCATGTCGTTCGCGAGCGCGTGCGCCGCGCTCGTCTTCCCGACGCCGGGGCTGCCGTGGAGGACGACGGCCTCGCGATGGTCGTCCCACGAGCGGGCCCACTCCGCGAACGCGTCCCGGGCCTTGTCGTTGCCGCGCACCTCCGAGAGCGTGCTCGGGCGGTACTTCTCCGTCCAGTCGGCCATTACCGGAGCAAGGAGCGAGCCGCGTTTAGTGGTTGCGGAGCGGTGCCCGAGGGAACCGGCGGCCGCGGGCTCCCCGTGCGATTCTCGCCCCTGGTATTCGTGCCAGTAAGTACATAAGGGCGGTCCGCAAGGTTCCGGCCAACCAGCAGCCGACCCGAGCGGAGCCGCGGGACGCCCGGGGGTGAGACCGGGCGCTCCGCCTCCAGTCCGTCGGTGACCCGCTGGGTTCACCCTATGAAATCACGCACCCACTCCGACGCGGACGACCGCGCGGTGAGTCCCGTCATCGGCGTCATCCTGATGGTCGCGATCACCGTCATCCTCGCCGCCGTCATCGGGACGTTCGTGCTCGGCCTCGGCGATCAGCTGGGGCCCACCGCGCCGCAGGCGACGTTCACGGTCGACGGTAACGACTCGTCGGTGGTCAACGTCACGAAAACAGGCGGGGAGCCGCTCGATACGAGCGATCTGACGCTCTCGATCGACGGCACGCGGGCGAGCAGTAGCATCAATGATGGCGACTGGCAGACGGGAGAACGGAAGTCGCTGAACTACAGCAGCATCAGCCCCACCCCGAGCGGCGAGGCCACCGTCCGGATCGTCCACGACCCGAGCGGGAACTCCATCTTCGAGACCGCGTGGGACTTCAGCTGATCGCGTAGCCGGCCCTGCGTCGCTCTCGGCTTCGATTTTTCCGGCGCGTCGTGAGAACAGATGTCGTCCGGTAGCGGGTCGTCCGCGGTCGGACACCGCCGACCGAACCGCGCTCGGGAAGCGAGCCCTTCCGCGGGGACCGGCTACGACTCCCCGTCGGAGGGCGGCCGCTCCGAGAGCCGATCGAACCGGTCCTGCGCCGCCTCCGCGCGGCGCTCCGTCCGTTCGGGCTCGTACGTGGCGGAGTCGAGACGTCCGCCGCTGACCGTCACCGAGAGGATCGCGTCCGCGTGCCGTCCGTCCGACGGGAGCCGCGCGGCGTCCACCACCGCGTTCCCCACCTCCTCGCCGTCGCGTTCGAAGAACGCGGTCGCCAGGCCGTCCTCGACGCTGTCGACGATCACGGTGTACTCGCCGTCGGGGAGGTCGACGTCGGTCACTCGTAGCTCACCTCCAAGACGCGTTCCCCGTCGGCGTCCGAGAGTGTCACCGTGTCGCCGGCGTTGTTCCAGATCGGCGACCCCGACCCCCAGTACAGGTCGGTGGCGGTGTCGGTCCCGCTCCCCGTCCGGAGCGTCACCGTCGCGCCCGCGTCGAGCGCGAAGCCCGACGGGAACTCGTAGCTCCGGCCCGCCTCGTCCGCGACGGTCCACCCGGACAGGTCGACCGGCTCGTCGCCCGCGTTCTCGAAGACGACGTACTCGCCGTTCAGGTTCTCGCCGTCGTCGCCCTCGGCGTCCGCGTTGACCGCCGCGACCTCGACGGCAGCGGCCGGGTCGGTGTCGTCGCTCTCGTCGGTGTCGTCGCTCCCGTCGGTGTCGCCGTCGGACTCGTCTCCGGAACCGTCGTCGACCGGATCGCCGCCGAGCCGGGCGCGTTCGACGGCGTCGTCGCCCGCGTCCAGTCCGATCGGCTCGCCGTCGCGGAGCGTCAGCGGGTCCGTGAGCGCGTCGCGCTGCGTCCGCACGGAGACGCCGTCGCCGTCGCTCACGAGGACGATCGACCCGTGCGTGGCGGTCCAGTAGGTCGGGATCGACCGGTCCGCGAACCGCTGGAGCACCTCCTCCGTCGGGTGCCCGTAGCGCGAGTCGTACGCGCTCGAGACGACGATGGCCTCCGGCGCGACCGCGTCGATGAACGAGCCGCTCGACGAGCTCGACGAGCCGTGGTGGCCGGCCTTCAGCACGGTCGACCGCAGCTCCGACCCGTACGCGTCGACCAGGTACGCCTCCTGATCGTCCTCGGCGTCGCCGGACAGGAGGAAGCTCGTCTCCCCGTGAGTGAGCTTGAGGACGATGCTGTTCTCGTTGCGGGCCTCGCCCTCGAGGTACGGGTCGGGCGGTCCGAGCACGTCGACGTCGACCGCGCCGAACCGGATCGCGTCGCCCTCGCGGGTCTCGTACAGCGTCACGTCGTGTTCCTCGACGGCGTCGAGGTACTCGGCGTAGGTCTGCGTGCTCGCGGCGATGCCGGAGTCGTAGACGGCGCCGACCCCCTCGGCCTCCGTCTGGAAGTGTTCGATGATCGCCGCGTTGCCGCCGATGTGGTCCGCGTCGTTGTGCGAGACGACGAGGTGGTCGATCCTGTCGATCCCGTGCTTCCGGAGGTACGCCAACACGTACTCGCCGTCGTCGTTGTAGTGGCCCGTGTCGACGAGCATCGTCTCGCCCTCCGGCCCGACGACGAGCGTGCTGACCGACTGCCCGACGTTGATGTAGTGGACCTCGACCGTCCCGTTCGCCGCCTCGACCGTCGCGTCGTCGCCCGCGTCCGGCCCCGTCGGCGCCTGCTCGCCGGGGACCGCGCCGGCGCAGCCCGCGAGAAAGACGATCCCCACGACGAGGAGGACGTGGAACGCACCGCCCGTTCGTTTCATGTTTCGTTAACATGCTACGAGGGCAAAGAGGTACGCATCCGTTAGCGATCCACACGTGAACGGTTCGAATACGGGCCGGGGGCTCCGTGAGGGACGGTAATCGGCGGAAAGCGGGCTCCCGGTTCCCGATGGGCGCCATCGGTCGCACCGGTTCTGCCGGAATCCGCCGTGTTTTCAGGCGCGACCCGCCAGCGTTCGAGCATGAGCGCGAACGCGACGTTCGACTTCGATCTGCTGGCGCGGTTGACGGACGCCCCCGGTCCGGCCGGGTACGAGGACCGCGTGCGCGACGTCGTGCGCGACGAGCTCCCGCCCGTCGACGCCGTGCGGACGGACGCGATGGGGAACGTCGTCGCGACCGTCCGCGGGAGCGCGGACCCCGACTACGAGGTGCTCGTCGCCGCGCACATGGACGAGATCGGGCTCATCGTGAGCGACGTCGACGACGACGGCTTCCTCTCCGTCGAGGCGCTCGGCGGCTGGAACCCGGACGCGCTCCGCGGGCACCCGGTCACCGTCCACACGCGGGAGGGGGACTACGACGGCGTGGTCGGTATCACCGCCGCGCACACGGCCGCCGACGAAGCGCCGGACGACTGGACGCTCGACGACGCGCACGTCTTCACCGGCCTCGACCCCGAGGAAGCGAATCGGCGGTTCGGCGTCGGCGACGTCGTGACGTTCGACAGCGACCTCCGGAAGCTCGGCGAGTGCGTCTCCGGTTCCTCGCTAGACGACCGGGCGGGGGTGTACGTCATGCTGAAGGCCGCGAGACGCGCGGACCCCGACGTGACCGTCCACTACGCCGCGACGGTCCAAGAGGAGGTCGGGCTGCGCGGCGCGACCGCCCTCGGGGTGGACGTCGACCCCGACCTCGTGGTCGCGCTCGACGGGACGCTGGAGCAGTCGTATCCCGGGGTCGACCCGTCGAACGCGATCTCGACGCTCGGCGACGGCGTCGGGATCAAGCGGAAGGACGCGACCGTCATCGCGACCCCGGGCGTCGCGGAGCGGTTCGAGTCCGTCGCCGAGAGCCGCGACGTCCCCTTCCAGCGCGAGGTGTCCTGGAAGATCGGGACCGACACCGGCGGGCTCCAGACCACCGGCGGCGCCCGGCCGGTCGGCGCGCTCTCGATCCCCGTCCGCTACCACCACTCCGCCGTCGAGACGGCGAACGTGAACGACGTCGAGGCCGCCGTCGACCTCCTCACCGCCTTCCTCGACACCGAGGACGGAACTCTGCGGTGAGTGTGGGGGCGACGTGTCGGCGAGCGGAACGGCTGGAGCGGCGTGCGACACGTGGGATTCGTCGAGGTCTCAGGGTACCGACGGGTCTGCGACCCGTGACCGAATGCGGAGGATACGTCCGTCAACCGCGATCGTCGGGGCTCTGGCAGGCGTTAGGGTTCGTCGTGTACCAGACGGACACGTCACCCGTGCGGGACTGCTCGATGTCTCCGACGTGGATGTTCAATCCGAGGCACGACGCGTCCACCGAATTGAAGTCGAACACCTCCCACTCCGAAGTCGGTTGCTCGTCGCGCCACGCGTAGAGCCGGCACCCCCCGACCTGGCTCGGGAACCCCTCGAAGGAGCCGCCGCCGGCCGCCGCCACGCCCGAGGAATCGTCCGCTTCCGGTTCGGCCGCCGAGACGTCCATCTCCGCCCAGTAAACCGGTTCCTCGTCGTCTAGTATCGCGACCGAGACGGCGTGGGGCCGAAAGTCGAGGTTCTCCACTTCGATCTCGCCGAGCGTGAGGTCGGGGGACGCGCCGCGGTCGAGGGCACTACACCCCGCGAGGCCGGCTGCGATCGCGCTTCCGCCCGTTTGGAGGGCCTTCCGGCGGGTCAGACGGACCATAGCGTCGAATGGATAAACACGGAGAAAAAGCTCGTGGCTGGCGAGGCAGGGCGAGGTGACCGGCGGCGCCTGAGGGTCCTGCGAGCCCCTCCCGCTGACGTTTCGTGTCTGTGCGCACGGCCGTGTCTACGCGACGAGTGGCCGATTCGTATATGTCCGCACGACCGACGACGGGTCGGTCATTTTCGGACGGCTCGCGGAAAATTTCGTATGGGACCGCTGAGAGTCGAACTCAGGTCATACGGACCCCATCCGCATAGGATACCACTACCCCACGGTCCCTGACTACACGCTGAAAAACGACGGTCCGGTAATTAAGGACTTCGCTTCACTTCTCGTCCGCCTCGCGCGGGACCACGAGGTCGCCGCCGTCGCGGACCGCGAGGCTCCCGATGGGGTCGCCCTCGTAGGCGGCCAACCCCTCGGCGCGGCCGAGGACGTACCCGTCGTCGGCAGCGCGAACTGTCGCGCGCTCTGCCCCCGCGGCGTCGACCACGTCGGCGAGGACGTCACCCTCGGCGAACGCGTCGCCGGCCGCGACGCGGTGGCGAACGAGTCCGGCGGCGTCGGTCGTCGGCCCGCGGAAGCGCCGCACGGGGAACTCGACGGGGGCCGAGTCGACGCCGACCCCGGGCTCGCCGACCGACTCGGGCACGGCGCCGTCGTCGAGGAGCCCCAGTTCGACCGCGACCCCGATCACGCCCGCGACGCCAGCGTCGAGGAGGCCGTCGTCGACGACGCTGTGCGCGCCCAGCTCCGCCGTGAACGCCGGGATGCCCGCCTCGTTGAGCACGGCCCCGGCCGTCGACCGCTGGAGGTTCTCTTCGACGTACTCGGCCGCGGGGTACTCCCTGACCACCGGCAGCCCGAACGCGTCGACGATCCGACCGAGCGCCTCGGAGAGGGCGGCCGCCTCGTCCTCGGTCCGGCGGTCGCCGTAGAGGACGCGGTCGCGGATCGCGAAGGGCTCGCTGCCGACGCCGGCGGTGTGACAGTCGATCAGCGCGTCCGCGGCGGCGTCGGCGCCGACCGTCTCGACGGCGAACTCGCTCGCGTCGTCCGGCCGCTCGCCAGTAATCGCGGCGTACAGTCGGGCGTCGATGCGCTCCTGAAGCTCCGGGGGACGGGCGGACTCCGCGTCGGCGTCGGGGAAGTGACGGTTCGGGTCCTCGTCGCCGTAGTACGTCTCCCTCGCGTTCCGACGCAGTCCGGCCGGGGAGACCACGGGGACGGCGACCACCGCGCCCGCGAGTCCTGCGAGGCAGTCGCCGAAGGCGGCGATCGCGTCCTGAACGACCGCGACCCCCGTCGCCTCGTCGCCGTGGACGCCGCCCGTGAGCCACAGCGTGGGTCCGTCGGCGGCGCCGTTCGCGACCGCGACCGGGAGCTGCTCCGCGCCGCCGGTCGGCAGGTCGGCGACCGTGAGCCTCCCGCGGTCGAGCGTTCCGGGCTCGGCGCTCGCGCTCCCGACAGCCACCGTTCCGCCTCCGTCCGCGTCCGGCTCGTCCATGTCCGCACCGGCGGACGGCTGGGTTATAAAAGAACGCGCTCCAAGGCGACGACGGTCCCGCTCTCGGCGTCCGGGTCGCCGACGACGCGCCCGAGGCAGACCGCGGTGCCGTCCGGGGTGAAACACGCGGCGAGCGGCGGGTCCGGGTCGGCTTCGCCGTCAGTCGGCGCGTCACCGCGGAGTCCCGGCGGGAGTGCCGCGTCGTCGACGTCGATCACTCCGGGGGCGTACACCGGTGCGCCGGTCGCGACGTTTTCGGCGGCGGAGCGCGCGACCGTCACCGCGGGGAGGTGCGTCAGCGCGTCCTCCGCCGGGCGGACCACCTCGCGGAGCATCTCCTCGTCGCCGTCCTCGGCCCACGCGAGCGCGTCCACGAGGTCCTGAAGCGTGCGGAGGTCGCGGTCGTCGAACGGGTCGGTGGCGCTGCGCCGGAGGTGGCCCATGTGCCCTCCGATGCCCGCCGCGAGGCCGATATCGTGACACAGCTTCCGCACGTACGTCCCCGACTCGCAGCGGATCCGGAGGAGCGCCCGCCGGTCGGCGACCTCCAATAGATCCAGCTCGTGGATCGTCCGCGTGCGCAGCCGGCGGCTCACGGCGCTCTTCCGCGGCGGCTTCTGGTAGATCTCGCCCTCGAACTCCGCGACCACCTCGCGGAAGTCGGCGGGCGGCGGGCCGTGGAGCTCCAGCACCGCGACGTACTCCTTCGCGCCCTCGAGGAACACCTGCGCCATGCGCGTCGCGTCGCCGGTCAGCGTGGGGAGACAGCCGGTGACCTTCGGGTCCAGCGTGCCCGAGTGAGCGACGCCGCCGGTCGGCGGCCCCTCGGGGTCGAGCGCGTCGAGCGTCTCGTCTATCGCGTCGCGCACCCACGCCGACACCTGGTGCGAGGAGGGACCGGCGGGCTTGTCGAGGTTGACGACGCCGAACCGCAGCAGCTCCGGGACCGACCGCTCGCCGGGCGGGGCCCTGAGCGGGTCGGCGTCGGTGTCGGAAGCGTCTGTCATGCGGGAGCGGGGTCAGAAGTCGTACGAAACGCCCTCGACCGGGGACTTCCCCTCGTCGTCGGCGGGGTCGTACGCTTCGACGGTCGCGACGAGGACGTCGAGGAAGCGCTCGGGGCCCCAGCGGGCGGTGTTGTACGCGGCGTCGTAGATCGAGAGGTCCTCGATGTCGATGTCGTAGTACTCCCGGTACCGCTTGCGCTCGGACGCCTCGCGGCGCTCCGTCTCCGTCCGCGCGCGGTCGACGCCCTTCGCTTCGCGCTCGGCGATCCGCTCGGCGCGGACCGACAGCGGGGCGTCGAACCAGAACCGGAAGTCGGCGTGTTCGGCCGCGAGCCAGCCGGAGAGCCGCGATTCGAGGACCACGTCGTCGCGCTCGACGGCGATCTCGCGGAGCCGACGGTCGAGGTCGCGGTCGATCTGCGGATCCTCCTCGGCGAACTCGTTGAACTCGACCGGCGTCATGTCGCGTTCGGCCGCCATCTCGCGGAAGATATCGCCGCCGGAGACGTGCCCGAGACCGAGCGCGTCCGCCAGCTGTACGGCGTTGGTGCTCTTCCCGCTCCCCGGCGGGCCGGAGACGGTGATCAACATATCACCAATCCGCGGGTGTCGTTCAAAACGGTTGTCGTTCCGCGCCGCGACGCCGCGGTCGTCGACCCGGCGTCGACGCACCGCCGAACGAGGTCACCGTTCGGAGTCCGCGGTCGCGGCCGTCATCGACCAGACCGCGACGAGGCCGAGCAGGAGCGCGGGGACGAGCGGGAGCGCCAGGTACGTCGCGAAGAAGGGGAGCCCGAACCAGCCCGCGACGTACGGGTACGCGTAGATGATCCCCGGGATGACGAGGACGCAGATGAAGAGGACGGCCGTCAGCGCCCACCCCTTGCGGCCGAAGCCGTCGGCCGCCGGTTCGTCGGTGGGCGCCGCCGGTCCCCGGGAGCCGTCGCCGTCGCTCGCGTCGGCGTCCTCGGTTCCGGGGGCGTGGACGTACCCGCCGTCGGGGGTGCCGTCGGCGGTCGCGTCCGCGTCGGCGTCGGTCTCAGAGCTCACTGTCCGGTTTAACCACCACTTTGCCAAAGCCCTCACGGTTCTCTATCATCTCGTGTGCGCGCGCCGCCTCGCTCATCGGGAGCACCTCTCGGACGCGGGGCTCGAAGGTGCCGTCCCACACCAGCTCCAAGACGTCGTCGACCTCGCCGGGCGTCGCCATCGTCGAACCGAGCACCGACAGCTGGTTCCAGAAGATGCGGTTGAGCCCGGCGCCCGGGTTCGGGCCGGTGGTCGCGCCGCAGGTGACGAGTCGGCCGCCCTTCGCCATCGACTTCAGCGAGTTCGGGTAGGTGGCCTCGCCGACGTGGTCGACGACGACGTCGACGCCGCGCTTGCCGGTCAGCGCGGCGATCTCGTCCGCGAAGTCGTTCGCCTCGTAGTCGATCGCGTGGTCCGCGCCGCAGTCCTCGGCGTGCGAGAGCTTCGCCTCGGTGGAGGCGGTCGCGAACACCTCGCAGCCGGCGTGGTCGGCGATCTGGACCGCCGCGTGGCCGACGCCGCCGGACGCCCCGAGGACGAGCACCTTCTCGCCCGCCTCGATGTCGGCGCGCGTCTGGAGCATCCGCCACGCGGTCTGGAAGACGAGCGACGCGGAGCCGGCGACCTCCCAGTCGACGCCGTCGGGGACGGGGACGAGGTTCGCCGCCGGGACCGCCGCCTTCTCGGCGTGGACGCCGCGGACGTGCTCGCCGATGATGTGGAAGGAGACGCACAGCGACTCCTCGCCGTTGCGACAGAACTCGCACTCGCCACAGGAGACGCCCGCGCTGACGGCGACGTGGTCGCCCGGCTCGAAGCGCGTCACGCCCTCGCCGACGGCCTCGACGACGCCCGCCGCGTCGCTGCCGGGGATGTGCGGCATCTCAACGTCGATGCCGGGCATCCCGCGCCGGGTCCAGACGTCGAGGTGGTTCAACGCGCCGGCCTTGACGTCGACGAGCACCTCGCCGCGGCCGGGGTCGGGGTCGGGGAACTCGCCGTACTCGATCACGTCGCGGTCGCCGTGGTCGGCGAACTGAACGGCCTTCATGTCCGGACCCTTCCCCGGGACCCACTAAACAGTACGCCTCACGGAAACGAGCGTCGCGCCGGTGGAACGGGCAACGACCAGCGGGAGCCGACGGCGGCTGGCGGGCGCTGACGGCCGCCAGCGAGGGCTGCTAGCGCCCGGAGGGGAGCGGCCCGCGGCGACCGTGCGAACCGCCCACAGCGACCCGACCGTTCCGTGATGTTTAAGTACTGAAGGGCGGAGTTTACGAACGCACGAACTGTAGGGGCGTCGGGCCCCGAGTCCGAGAGGGCGATGATACAACGCGGGTTGCGGTAGCCAAGCCTGGCCCAAGGCGCAGGGTTGCTAACTCTGTGGCGTCACTGCCTCCGGGGTTCGAATCCCCGCCGCAACGCTCGAACGGACGAGTACCGCCGGATTCGCGCCGGTAGGACTCACCACAACCAACACATGAGCACGGAAGAATCACAGGACGACTCGCCGGAGGAGGAGGAAGACCTCCAGTACTTCGTTCGGATCGGGGGGGCGGACCTCGACGGGACGAAGACGGTCGAGCGAAGCCTGTCCGAACTCGACGGCATCGGCACGCGCACGGCGCGGCTGGTCGCCGAGAAGGCCGACGTGGACAGAAACGCCACGTTCGGGCTCCTCGACGAGGAGGACATCGACGCGGTGGTCGACATCGCCGAGAACCTCGAAGACCACGTCCCGTCGTGGATGACGAACCGACAGAACGACTTCTTCACCGGAGAGACGACGCACCTCGTCGGCACCGACGTCAACGAGAAGCGCCGTCACGACATCAACCGGATGAAGATCATCGAATCGTACAAGGGCGTGCGCCACAAGCGCGGGCAGAAGGTCCGCGGCCAGCGCACCAAGTCCACGGGTCGCTCGGAGGGGACCATCGGGGTCAACGTCGAGGAGATCCGCGAGGAGATGGCGGACGAAGAGGGCGGTGACGACGAATGAGCACCGGAAAGAACACCAAGGGCTACGAGACGCCGAACCACCCGTACCAGGGCGAGCGCATCGCCGAGGAGTCCGACCTCCTCTCGCGGTACGGTCTGAAGAACAAAGAGGAGTTCTGGCGCGCCCAGTCCGAGCTGCGCAACATGCGTCGGGAGGCCCGACGGCTGCTCGGCGAGGCGCAGGGTGACGTCGACGCCGCCCAGGACGCCGGCGCGGAGTTCGTTACGCGGCTCCGCCGGATCGGCATTCTCGGCGACAACGACGACATCTCGACGGTCCTGTCGCTCGACGTGACCGACCTGCTGGAGCGTCGCCTCCAGACGGTCGTCTACCGACAGGGCTTCGCCTCCTCGACCCAGCAGGCCCGCCAGTTCATCGTCCACGGCCACATCACCGTCAACGGCGCCCGCGTCACGCGCCCGTCGGTGAAGGTGGACGTCGACGACGAGGGCGCCATCGCCTTCGACGAGACGAGCCCGCTCGCGGACGATCTCCACCCCGAGCGCGCGGAGTCACAGGAGTAACCAACCATGAGTGAATCCGAGGACGGAAAGTGGGGCATCGCCCACGTGTACGCGTCGTTCAACAACACGCTCATCACGGTCACCGACGAGACGGGCGCCGAGACGATCGCCAAGTCGTCCGGCGGCACCGTGGTGAAGCAGAACCGCGACGAGGCGTCGCCGTACGCCGCCATGCAGATGGCGGAGGTCGTCGCCGAGCGCGTCAAGGACGCCGGTCTGGAGGGCGTGCACGTTCGCGTGCGCGGCCCCGGCGGCAACCTCAACAAGTCCACCGGCCCCGGTGCGCAGGCGACGATCCGCGCGCTCTCGCGTGCGGGCGTCGAGATCGGGCGCATCGAGGACGTCACGCCGATCCCGCACGACGGGACGAAGGCGCCGAAGAACAAGCGAGTCTGACATGACCGAAGACGAATTCGACGTCCAGTACGTCGAACGGGACGAACGCAGCGCGCGGGTGCTGATCCGCGGGCTCACGCCGGCGTTCGCCAACGGCATCCGCCGCGCGATGATCGCCGACGTCCCGACGTTCTCGATCGACACGGTCCAGTTCGTCGAGAACTCCTCGGTCATGTTCGACGAGATGATCGGGCTCCGGCTGGGGCTCGTGCCCCTGACGACGCCGCTCGACGACTTCGAGATCGGCGACGAGGTCACCCTCGCGCTCGACGTCGAAGGTCCGGCGACGGCGTACTCCGGCGACATCGAGAGCAGCGACCCGCTCGTCGAGGTCGCCGACGATAACGTCCCGATCATCGAGCTGAAGGAGGGACAGCGCCTCGAGTTCGAGGCCACGGCGGTGTTAGACACCGGGAAGGAGCACGCCAAACACCAGGGCGGCGTCTCCGTCGGCTACCGCCACCTCCAGCGCGTCGCGGTCGAGGGCGACCGCGGCGAGTTCGACGACGACGAGCCGAACATCCTCCGCGGCGTCATCGAGACCCCCGACGGAGAGATAGAGCTCACGGACGAGTTCGACAACGACCTCTCGGAACGGTTCCCCGGGAAGGAGGTCGCGGTCGAGGACGTGCCGGGCGCGTTCGTCTTCCACATCGAGACGGACGGCTCGTTCGAGGTCGAGGAACTGCTGCTCCGCGCGATCGGCTCCATCGAGGAGCGCGCGGACGAACTACAGACGAAAGTCGCAGTATAAGGAAATGACGGCCCTTCGAACCAACCCCCTGACCGTCGCCCCCGTCGCCAGCCGCGGCGCCGCTCCGACCGGCGGAGCGCCCGCGACCGACCGCGGGGACGCCGGGACCGAAAGTGGTTTGAAGGGAGCCGGAATACGGTGGAGTGCACGCAGGGATAGCCAAGTCAGGCCAACGGCGCAGCGTTCAGGGCGCTGTCCTGTAGAGGTCCGCAGGTTCAAATCCTGCTCCCTGCACTCCGTTTTCCACGAACTCTCCGTTCAGGAGGGACAGCTATGAGTAGCAAGACGAATCCGAAACTACAGAACCTCATCGCCGATCTGAAGTCGGTCTCGCGTGACTCCGGTGCCAACGTGTGGCAGGACGTCGCCGACCGACTGGAGAAGCCACGGCGCACGCACGCTGAGGTCAACCTGGGCCGCATCGAGCGGTACGCTCAGGAAGACGAGACGGTCGTCGTCCCCGGCAAGGTGCTGGGCAGCGGTGTGCTCGAAACGAACGTTACCGTCGCCGCCGTCGACTTCTCCGGGACCGCCCGGACGAAGATCGAACAGGCCGGCGAAGCGGTGGCGCTTGAACAGTTCATCGAACAGAACCCCGAAGGAAGCAACGTGCGGGTGATCCGATGAGTCTCGCGAAGATCGACGCGGACGTCGTCGTCGACGCCCGCGACTGTATCCTCGGTCGCGTCTCCTCGGAGGTCGCCCAGCGCGTCCTCGCCGGGGAGACCGTCGCCGTCGTCAACGCCGAGCGCGCCGTCATCACCGGCAACGAGGAGGCGACGATGGAGACGTACCACAAGCGCGCGGAGCTCGGTTCGGACAGCGGTCCGTACTACCCCAAGCGCCCCGACCGCATCTTCAAGCGCGCCATCCGCGGCATGCTGCCGTACAAGTCGGAGGACGGCCGCGAGGCGTTCTCGAACGTGCGCGTGTACGTCGGGAACCCCTACGAGCGCGACGAGGACGTCGAGAGCGTCGTCCTCGACGGCACCTCGCTCGACCGCCTCTCGAACATCAAATTCACGACGCTCGGAGCGATCTCCGAGTCTCTGGGAGCCAACGTCACATGGTAACGAACACCTCAGGCAAGAAGAAGACGGCCGTCGCCCGCGCCACCGTGCGCGAGGGCGAGGGTCGCGTGCGCATCAACTCCCAGCCAGTCGAGCTGGTCGAACCGGAGCAGGCGCGGCTCAAGATGCTCGAGCCGTTCCGCATCGCGGGCGAGGAGCTCCGCGACGGCGTCGACATCGACATCGACGTCGAGGGCGGCGGCTTCAGCGGCCAGGCGGACGCGACGCGGACCGCCATCGCCCGCGGCCTCGTCCAGCACCTCGGCGACGCGGAGCTGCGCGACGCGTACATGAACTTCGACCGCACCCTGCTGGTCAACGACGTGCGCCAGTCCGAACCCAAGAAGTGGGGCGGACCCGGCGCTCGCGCTCGCTACCAGAAGTCCTACCGCTGAGGTGATCCAGTCATGATGATCCCCGTCCGGTGTTTCACGTGCGGCAACGTCGTGGGTGAACACTGGGAAGAGTTCAAAGAGCGGGCTCGCGAGGGCGACGAAGACCCCGGCGAGGTGCTCGACGACCTCGGGGTCGACCGGCACTGCTGCCGGCGCATGCTGGTGAGCCACCGCGACCTCGTGGACGTCGTCTCGCCGTACCAGTAACCATGTCAGAACAGCGATACAATCGATACGAGAAGGCACGCATCCTCGGCGCGCGAGCGCTGCAGGTGTCCTACGGGGCGCCCGTGCTGATCGACACGGATCAGACGGAGCCGATCCTCGTCGCCGCGGAGGAGTACGACGCGGGCGCGCTCCCGTTCACGGTGCGGAGGGAATCCAACTAATGACCCGAATTACCAGCGTCTCACTGCGTCGCGTGCTCGACTCGCGCGGAAACCCGACGGTCGAGGCCGACGTGCTCACCGAGTCCGGCGGCTTCGGCCGCGGGGCGGCGCCCAGCGGGGCCTCGACCGGCGAGTACGAAGCGATCGAACTCCCGGCGAGCGAGTCCATCGCGAAGGCCCGCGAACACGCGGTCCCGCGCCTCGAGGGCGTCTACGCCGGCGACCAGCGCGCGGTCGACAACGCCCTGCGCGGCGCCGACGGGACGGACGACTTCTCCGCCATCGGCGCGAACAGCGCCGTCGCCATCTCGATGGCGGCCGCGAAGGCCGCCGCCGACGTGCTCGGCGCGCCGCTGTACCAGCACCTCGGCGGCGCGTTCCGCGGCGAGAACTTTCCGATCCCGCTCGGCAACGTCGTCGGCGGCGGGGAGCACGCCAAGGAGGCGACCCACATCCAGGAGTTCCTCGCGGCACCCGTGGGTGCGCCGAGCGTCTCGGAGGCCGTCTTCGCGAACGCCGCGGTCCACGCGGCGGTCGCGGACGTGCTCGACGAGCGCGGCGTCCCCGCGGCGAAGGGCGACGAGGGCGCGTGGGCGCCCCCCATCTCGGACGCGGACGCGTTCGAGGTCGTCGACGAGGCGGTCGACCGCGTCGAGGACGAGGTGGGCTTCGAGATCCGCTTCGGGCTCGACATGGCGGCCGCCGAACTGTACGACGACGACGCCGAGGCGTACGTCTACGGCGACGAGACGAAGTCGGCCGACGAGCAGATCGAGTACGTCGCCGGCCTCGTCGACGAGTACGACCTCGCGTACGTCGAGGACCCGCTCGACGAGAACGACTACGAGGCGTTCGCGGAGCTGACCGACCGGGTCGGCGACCGGACGCTGATCTGCGGGGACGACCTGTTCGTCACCAACGTCGAGCGGCTCCAGGACGGCATCGACGCCGGCGCGGCCAACAGCATCCTCATCAAGCCGAACCAGATCGGGACGCTGTCGGACGCGTTCGACGCCGTCGAGCTCGCCGCCCGCAACGGGTACGAGACGGTCATCTCCCACCGTTCGGGCGAGACCGAGGACACCACCATCGCACACCTCGCCGTGGCGACCGACGCCGGCTACATCAAGACCGGCACGGTCGGCGGCGAGCGAACCGCCAAGCTGAACGAACTGGTCCGCATCGCGGACGACGCGGTATGACGGGCCCACACCACGCATGAGCGAAGACAACGACGCGGTCGAACTCGACGACGACGCGGAGACCGAGGCGGTCGACGCGGCGGTCGAGGAGGAGGCCGACACGACCGAGGAACCGACCGCCGACGCGGCTGCCGAGGGGGCGTCCGCCGACGCCGAGCCCGACGCACCCGCCGACGCCGAGAGCGAGGCCGCCGACGAGGCGGAAGACGCGGAGGAGGACGCCTCCCCGTTCGACGACGACGTCATGCCGGACGACGACGTCGACCTGCTGATCCCCGTCGAGGACTACCTCTCCGCGGGCGTCCACATCGGGACCCAGCAGAAGACGAAGGACATGGAGCGGTTCATCCACCGCGTCCGCGACGACGGGCTCTACGTCCTCGACGTGAGCCTCACCGACCAGCGGATCCGCACGGCCGCGGACTTCCTCGCGAACTACAACCCCGAGCAGATCCTCGTCACGTCCTCGCGGCAGTACGGTCGGTTCCCGGCCGAGAAGTTCGCGGACGCCATCGGCGCCCGCGCCCGCACCGGGC
>ERZ1034543.8-NODE-8-length-60049-cov-7.955762_pt1 | contig 60049 bp, 75 predicted proteins | sample MGYA00520654_ERZ1034543 | MGnify/ENA primary metagenome ERZ1034543 (study PRJEB33760, sample SAMEA4777712) | hypersaline lake metagenome | biome: hypersaline environment; feature: brines | place: Spain | collected 2012-08 | depth 0 m ... | reverse complement strand
CGCCAGCGCCCGGATTTGAACCGGGGAGGCCGCATATGGGCCAGCAGATCTCGAATCTGCCGCGTTCAACCAGACTCCGCCACGCTGGCACTTCAGTATAAAATAATCTTACATGGCAAAAGATTTTATTCATGACCTATTTCTCATCCTGTGCGAAAAATTTTTCCTGTCTGGAGCCGGTTCGCATGTGTCATTGAAAAGCTGTGCCTCAGTATCCGAAAAATGGATAAACATCGAAGTATAATTATAGTGTATGGGTGTGCTGTTGCTCACGCTACTTTTTCTACTGTCCTCTGTAGTTTTTGCTCTCGGCGGGTTGGTCGACATGGATAAAGACGGGGATTATTTCCGTTACCTTTTCTGCCTCAGCCTGGTGAGCCTGGCATCTGCGGGAACGCTTTTCGTCTGGTATCTGGTCTCGCTGTGATGGAAATCTGTGGAATTCTTTAAACACGTCGAACCTGAAGAATTTTGCATGGAGTACGGATCAGTAATCTTTGACATGGACGGTGTCATCCTGAACTCTCTGGTGGAGAACGAGGACTGGAAGTTCAACGCCGTGAAAAAAGCCCTGAAGCGGGAAGATATCGATTCAGGGAAACTTTCCCGGAAAGAGATGGAAAAATTTCTGGGCGACCACGGCCGCGAAAAATGCATACAGATATGTGAACAATATGGGATCAAACCGGATCGGGCCTGGGAACTAATCGCGGAGACTACCAGCCTCGCAAGGATACAGCAGACGAAAAACGGGGAGTTCAGGCTGTACGAGGACGCAAGGCTTTTCATGGAGGCTCTTCATCCCCGGGACCCTGGAATGGCGGTTATCAGCAACGCACCGGAGTCCGCCGTGGAGACCACGATGAAGTTTTTCAACCTGAAGAAATACTTCGGCTACTACCGCGGCGTCGAAAGCTTCGAGGACCTGAAACTCCGGAAGCCTCACCCCGACCACCTGAAGATCGCGGAAGCCGAACTTAAGAGAAAGCCTAGCCTTTACATTGGCGACGCCGAATCAGACATCAAGGCAGCGAAAAACGCCGGCATGGACTCTGCATGGGTGAAGAGAAAAGAATTTGACTCCGAAACCTCAGCGACCTACGAAGTCGAGAACCTGAGAGAACTCGGGAGAAAACTGGAGCTGTTCTAAGAAAAAACTCTGGATTCCAATTTTTTCAGGAAGTTCTAGAAAAATTTTCTATTTCTCGACTGTAACGGTTACGTTCTTCGACGCGGTTTTCTCCGCTTCTGTAAGGTTTCCTGAGGTTTCCGCCATGACATCCAGTTGAATTTTGTCAGTGCCAGAGTTCAAGCTGCCTAGTTTTCCAGGATTGCCGCGGACCAAGAGAACTTTCTTGACGGTTTTGCTGCCGGAACTGGCTTCTCCCATGTTGAAACTTTCCTGTTGTTCCGATTCAGAGTTTAATACGTCGACAATCTCCGGAGCAGTCGCATTCAGCTGGAAGGACGCTGCTTTCTCCTTGTAAATATTTTTATTCTGTACCTCGAGCTGTGCCGTTTCGTTGCCCTGAATACTGATTTCGTCTTTACCAGTCTGGATTTCCGGGTTCTGGGTTCCTGTGCATCCGGATGCAGCGATCGCGGCTGCGAGTAAAATCGCTCCGGCAAGTTTCTTCATGATTTGATTTTTTCCTTGGCGGGTTAAATAAGTGCCAGTTCAGGAGAATTCGTAAATTTCCTCTATTACGTCGAGTTCGTGCTGATCTATACCGTATTCGCTGTGAATCTGTTCTGAGCCTTTTCTTATCAGTTCTTCGTCTTCCAGTGCGTCTTCAAAGTTTTCTTCTGCCGCCCTGTAACCTGCTATATGGAAAATTCCATCTCTCACAGCGTAGAGACTCTGGTCTTCAAGAGCTGCTATACCTGCTTCAGGGTTGAGTATCATATCTCTGAACTCTTCAAGCGTGTATTCTGTCACGACCCTGTCGGAACCCTGTCCTACAGAAAGATCGTTCGGTTCCTCTCCTGCTGCTTGAGCGGCGATCCTGGAGCCTATACCTCCGAAAACTCGTCTACGGCCTCGAAACATGTGTAGTCTTCCATTTTCTCGATCTCTTCTTCCATTTCCTGCATCTTCTGCTCGAGCTTGTGGAGTGGTATCTCATAGGGATTTTCCGGCAGCTCCATCCCGTCAAGTATTACGCTGTCAGGGTTGTAGTTTTCCCTGAGCCAGTGAGCTGATTCCTCTCCCAGGAATACGTAGGATAGTGCTGATGGATCCTCTCTAACAGCCGGTACGTTCACAGCGATCATGTTTTCCATCGGCCAGTAGAATCCCGTGGAGTTCTCGCCCTGATCCGAGATCTCTTCGGGTAGATCGGTAGTGGAAACAACTTCCGGCATCTCGACACCGTCCTGTTCCAGATCCTCGAGTTCCAGGTTAAAACCGTTGAGGACGTGCGGAAGAACATTTTCAAATCCTCTAACGGTCTTGTTGAGAACCTGCTGCTTCACATCAGCCATGTTATGACTTTTTAGACACAAAATTTTTGTATACGTGGTCTGAGACAGGTGTGCAGGACCGAACAAGATTTAAGTCACGATGGTATCACCTTGTATTATCAAATTATGAAAGCAATAATTCTAGCCGGTGGACACGCCACCCGACTCTGGCCTATCACGAAGAACCGTGCGAAACCTCTACTACCTCTGGGCGACCAGCCTATAATCGGTTATATCGTCCAGGATATCAAGAAAGAAGTGGACGAAATCATAATCTCAACTAACGAAAAGTTCGCGGACGACTTCGACAGTTACATCGCGGAGCAGGGACTCCAGAAGACTGTCCGTGTAGTAGTCGAGGATCAGGACTCAGAGGACGAAAAGCCTGGAACTATCGGCGCGATCATCAACCTACTGGACAAGGAGGACATCCGTGACGACCTGATTGTTATCGGGGGCGACAACTACCAGAGCTTTGACGGCGCAGAGTTCGTCGAGTTCTGCCGGGAAAAAGAGGCTCCGGCAAACGTCGTATACGACGTCAACGACGAGGACTTTGCCTCACAGTTCGGTATCGTGGATGTAGACGACGAAAAAATTGTGGATTTCGAGGAGAAGCCGGAGGAACCGCCTTCAACACTGGCTTCTATCGCATGGTACTTCTTCCCGAAGGATCAGCTCTCGCTTTTCGGCGATTACGAGGATCACTTCGCGGAGACAGATATTCCTGCGGACCAGTACCTGGATGAGCCAGGCAGGTTAATTGAGTGGGCGCACAAGCAGACCGACATGTACGCATTCAGCTTCGACGGCGAATGGTTCGACGTGGGAACACCACAGGGCTACCTTCAGGCGACCGCATCCGTTACGGACGGGAAAATTGTCAACGGAGATACCTCAAAGTCAGAGATAGGGGAAAACGTCGTAATCATGGAAGGTGCGGAAGTAGAAAACTCGACTGTAGAAAACTCTATAATCTTCCCCGAGGCACACGTCAAGGATTCAAACGTGAGGAACTCGATCCTGGATCAGCACGCCAAGATCGACGATGTCGACCTCAACGACGCTTTGATCGGCGAGCACACCGATATCTAGAAATTTTTATTCACATTTTCACTTTTTCTTCTATCTTCAGGACTTCTACGGGAATTCAAGAGAAATTTTTTAGACTATGAAAATTCTCAGGCTCCGAACTCGTTCGTGTACTGGTCTGCACCCGCCGCTTCTATCGGATCATCCAGCGCCTCGCCGTCGAGAGTTTCTCCTGAGAAATCATCCTTGTACAGACCTGTCGGGTCGTACTCCTCGACAACGCTATTGTAGAAGTTTTCATCCATATTCATTCCCGGATCGTAGCCCATAAGGACCGAATCCGATTCTTCCTCCTCCAGGTAACTGTTTACCCTGTCTACTATCTCTTCGTAAAGTCCGCTGTAAGGATCCTGCCACTGCTGTTCATCGTCCAGAGTTTCGATCTCGACGCTGTACAGGTCGCCAGCAATTTTTCGCTTCCCTTCCTCCAGTTTCTCTGCGATCCCGTAGTTCGGGTGCTCGCCCATCTCGAAAAGGTCCTGGGAGATCTTCGAGGTCAGCATCGGGTAGAAAGTCCCTGCGACCTCTTCCCCGTCCGGATTCAGGTTCAAGGCGATGAACTCCGTCGCGGCCTCGGTCTCGGCCTCTGAGCCGAACTTCAGGTAGTCGTAGACGATTTCTTTTGCTTCATCGCTGAAGCCGGCGTAATCCATCAGACCATTGAGTGTTTCGGAATCCTCCTGGTGGTCCAGGCTGTGGACGTACTCGTGGAGAAAAGCCTCGTTCCGCGCTTCAGGTTCGAAATCAAGGAGGTCATCGTCCATGAACAGCTGGTTTTCGACCTCGATTCCTCCGTACTCCGTGGACCTTGAAACCGGTGAGGTGCCGGCTACTGCTCCATCTGGCAGTTCTGCCCGTTGTCCGCCGGAAAAATTATCTTTCATGCTGATGCCGGTGTCGTACTCGGCTTCCTTTATCATGCTTTCGATCTCCGGATCCCATTGGCCGAGCTCCACGTCTTCTATACCTGGAGCTGTCGCTGGCTGGATGGTCCCTTCAGCGGGATCTTCGTCATAGTTCTGGGTTCCGAGCATCTTACTCTACCTCCGTGTTCCGAATGTTATCAAGTCTTTCCTCCAGCGGTGGATGTGTCGAGAACCACTTCGTGATCTTGTCGCCGGAGAACGGGTTCGAGATGAAAAGGTTCGCCGCGGCCTCCTGGCTCCTGGAAGCATGTCTCTGGAGCGGCTGTGAAGAAGATTGCGTTATCTTCTGCAGCGCCGAGGAAAGTCCTTCTCTTTCTCCTGAAATTTCCACTGCCCCTGAGTCCGCTCGGAACTCCATGCTGCGTGAGATCGCCATTCTTATCACGGTCGCGATCAGAGGAGTCAGGATCATCAGCGCCAGCGCCGAGATCATTTCACCTTCCTCCTCTCTTCCGCCAAGCATCGCGCCCCAGAAAGCCATCTCCGCAAGGATTCCAACCGCCCCCGCTATCGTAGCGACGACACTGTTTACCAGCGTGTCGCGGTTCCTGATGTGCGCCAGCTCGTGGGCGATGACTCCGCTGACCTCATCTTCTTCCAGAGTATCCATAAGCCCCTGAGTGACGCAGACAACGCCTTTCTCCGGGTTTCTACCCGTGGCGAACGCGTTCGGTGCCTGCATGTCGTTTTTGAAAATTCTCGGCTTAGGTATACCTGCTTCACGTGAAAGATCTTCCACCATCTCGTGGATCTTCTTATTTTCTTCCTCAGTGATTTCCTCTGCGCCGTACATCTTCAGCACGAGTTTGTCCGAGTACCAGTAAGTTCCCAGGTTCATCAGGGCTGCGAATACGAATGCGATTATCATGCCTGAGCGGCCGCCTATGAGAAGTCCGGCTCCCAGGAAAAGACCTGTCAGTACGGATAAAAGTGTGAAAATCTTGAAATTTGCCTTCAATCCAGAACTTACCATAGAGAATGATTAGTCTGCAAATCTTATTTACTGTTTTGATTCAGCCTTCTCCACCAAACTTTCGATATCCCGGTTCCAGCGCCATTCCTCCTCTGAAACCTCTTCAAGAGAAACCCATTCAGGTTGTCCCTCCCAGGAACCTTCAAGCTCTCCACCAGCAACCTCGGCGAGAAAAATTTTCTCAACGCCACCAAAACTCTTCACATCAGACTCAATCTCCTGTAAAATCTCAACCCTCAGCCCTGTTTCCTCTCTGGTCTCCCTGACAGCGGTATCCTCGAAATTCTCGCCAGGTTCCATAATGCCTCCAGGCAACATCAGATAATTGCCTGTACGAACTGTAAGAATCCTTCCATCGTCTATAACTAGTGTCATGGCGCTGCAAGGCGGCCAGAAAATCTTTGAAAGTATCTTTGAACCTATTTTCTCTCCCGTCGAGAGAACCCAGGAATTCAATAACATGATATTACTAAGACAACTCAAGGTTAAAATAGAGGAAGTAGATCAAACTAAAAATTTAAATATTTAGTTATGAAAGAATAGTAACATGGCTAGCAAATCAGTTTCAAGAAACAGTGAAGGAAACTTCGTCAAGACCTACTGGGCATGGAATGGGTTTGACCTTCCAAAAGAAAGCAAAGAAAACGACAGTTTAGGTTCACACCGAGTGATGAACGAAGCACAAGCCAATGAAGAATTAACTAACCTATATATAGCGCATCCAAAGATTTTAGACGCTGATTTTGACAAAAGAAGTGTCGAGGTCGAAAACTTAGATAATCTGGACCATATAAAAGATAAGATATCAGATTTCAACTTCAGAGAGATCGAAGAGACAGGAAAATCTCTTGGAAGACTTCTAGGAGACTTCCATAGAAACAGGCTCAGCCATGGGGATGCACATCTTGCAAATTTTCTATACGACGATGGCGATATCATACCTTTCGACTTCGAGTTTTATTCTTCCAACTCCCCCCTATCTGAGATGAAAGATGATATAAGGCTCCTAGAATCGGATGCAAGAACTCTCTGTCCAGAAACATACGAAACTTTGATAGAAGGATTCCATGAAGGTTACAGAACAGAGCTAACTTCATTAGACGAGTATTCAAAAAAAGTAAATTCAAGTCAGTACAGAGATGACCTGAAAGAGTTCGTAAATGATATCGTCCAAGAGAAGAATCAGGTCAACCCAAGATACGGATTCACGAGGATAATGGAAGAACACGGATCAGAAAGCAGAATTGAATGTGCCTTAAACTACATTACCAATTCAACAGAAAATTAGAGGGAAAAATAGTCTGGCAACGTCCTGACTTTTCCGCCGAAAGGCAGTACCGGTCAGATCGATGAGGAGCTTAACTTCCGTGTTCGGAACGGGTACGGGTGTTGCCTCCTCTCTTTGGTCGCCAGTAAGCCAAAAAGGGGGTATAAGTTTTATATACCTAAAGCCAGCGAGATCTCAGGGAAAAGTCCTGGAATAAAAAAGTTTAATTAGAACCATGAGGAATTTCTAAAATGTGAGATTCAAAAAGAGAAAAGGCCTTGGAGGAGGTCATAGCAGAGGCAAAGGCCATCTGAAGAGACTTTTGGAAGGATCAACGATCGTCGACCTTCTCACGCTAGGAGTCCTTGCCTACAATTTCACACTTCTCAGAGATACAGGCTACGGCAGCTCCAACCTGTTCGCAATGCCTTCAAGCCAGGAAATGCTGGCAGCACAGCTCACAGCACTCGTACTGGCAATCTACATAATAGAAGCCGTGATCGACAGCGCAGGAGATTAAAAATCAGATCCAAAAATTCTCAGTAAAACTAGATTAAATCCCTGAGCTCCTTAGCACGACCCTTGGGAATCCTTGAAGAAACCAAGTTATTCTTGTACAGCCCGCAGCCGAAAACCTTTCCCTCGTAAACCAGCGCCACGTAACCCTTGCTTTCTAGTTCTCTCTCGATCATATCGCCTTCAAGCAAGGTCAAAAACTCCTCTCGATCGAGCTCGACAATATTCCTGGAAATCTTCTCTTCAAGAATCTGCAAGCCGTAAGTCGTCGGCTTAAGAAAGTTCCCTGTATCACGCAAAAATCTTACTCCCTCCGTCTGGTACTCCAGTTCCGGCTCCTCCACATCCGAGACCAGCCAGAAATCGCCTGAACGCTTCAAAATTTTATAGCCCTCGAGATCTTCTCTCGAAACTCCTATTCGTTCCTCGAAGTAGTTCCAGGCGTCCTCGACGCCCATATCCGGTCTACTTTCTGAACCTGGCAACGAAAATCCCTCCAGACTTCAGGTGGTGTGGGTAGATCCTTACGGTTTTGGAAGTATCGAAATCAAATTTTCTGTCTTCAAATTCTTCGACGCCTCTGACATGCTCGGCGTCGGTTTCAACTTTTTCCAGCTCTAGATCAGTTTCTTCAAGAACTTTTTCCACGACTGCCTCGTTCTCCTCCGGCGCAAAGGTACAGGTAGAGTAAACAATCGTTCCTGAATCCTTCAAAAGTTTCTCAGCGTTCTCCATCAGTTTTTGCTGGACTTCAGATAGACTCTGCAGTTCGCTCTGGCTTGCAGCCTGAAAGCTTCTTCTGGCGTTGTTTCCCTCTCCGCTGCACGGTGCATCGACCAGAATTTTATCGAACTTCTGTTTCTTCGGGATTCTGCGGCCATCGTAGTTCGTGACCCTGCTTATCGCAGCTCCAGTCCTGTAAATGTTGGCGTGGAGGCTTTTTAGCCGCTTGGCGTTGTCGTCGTTTGAGATCAGCAGCCCCTTGTTGTTCATCTTGGCCGCTATCTGTGTGGATTTTCCTCCCGGCGCGGCGCACATGTCCAGAACTTTTTCACCCGGCTCTGGATTCAGGACTTCAACCGGCAGCGATGCTGATTCCTCCTGTACGTAGTATTCTCCGAGCCAGTGTAGCTGTGATTTCCCTGCTGTTTTCTCCGAGTTCAGCCTGAAAATCTGTGGGTTCCAGTCCGCCTGTTCTGCTTCGGGAAAATCCTCCCTGAGTTTTTCTTCAAAATTCTCCCGGGATTTCAGCGGGTTCTTCCTGACTGTTTGCCGGGCGTCTCGCTGGCATTCTTCTTGAAATTTCTGCCAGTCCTTGATTATGGTTTTGTAGCGTTCCATAAGGAAAGATTATGCGAGAAGTTTTTTCTATTGGAAGCCTGGGATGCTGTCATCCGAGTTCTCTTCTGTGACCTGTTCTATGATGTCCTGCGCTTCGAGCCTGAGGACGTCCTCGTAGTTCTGGAAGTTGACCTGTTCGACGTGCTCTATCCCTTCCTGCTGCATGAGTTCGACGATGCTCTGTCTGGAAGCCTGTTCGATCAGTTCCTTGATGTCCGCGCCCACATGACCTTTGGTCTCCTGAGCGAGCGTTTCGTAGTCGATGCCCTCTACAGCCGGTGTTCCCTGTTCCTCTCCCGGTTCCGCCAGGTGGACTCCGAAAATCTCCTGTCTGGAGTTTTCGTCAGGTTCTCCGATTTCGTAGTGGCTTCCGAATCTTCCGGGACGAGTGAATGCGGGATCCAGGTTTCCCATCTTGTTTGTGGCGCCGATCGCTGTCACCTGGTCGTTCCAGGTGAGGCCGTCCAGCTCGGAGAGGAAGGCTCCGACCATGTTTTTCCCTGCTGACGTGGTCTGTTCGTCTCGGTCCCGTCCGAATGCCTCGATCTCGTCGATGAAGATAAGTGATGGAGCAGTTTCACGGGCGTCTTGGAAGAGCTCGTGGACGTTTTCCTCGGATTCGCCGACGTACTTGTCGATCACTTCACCGATTTCAACACGGTAAAACTCGGCGTCGGTCTGGTCGGCGATCACTTTTCCAAGCAAAGTCTTCCCGGTTCCCGGCGGGCCGTAAAGCATCACGTGGTCGCTCTCCATGCCCATATCATCATAGAGCTGGGGGTTTTTCATCGGCCAGACCACGTCTCTCCTGACGTTCTCTTTTATCTCCGGGTAACCTGCGAAGTCATCCCAGGTGTAGGTCTGCTCAATTCCACGGGGATCCTCCAGACCAAGATTTTCCGACAGTTCCCTGATGACCTCACGTCCACGATCCTGATAGGCAGATGAGGAAACTTCATACCACATCCTGCCCTGCTCCGCAGAAATATTGACAGTTACCGCCGGTCCTGTACCATTCACTTCGATGCTGGCATCTGAGACCACGGTTTCCGCTCCCGTCCAGTTCACTCCAGGTCCACCGTAATCCACCTCCTCGTACTCCGGTGCATGGAGCATGGCGGAGCCATCAAGTTCATCTATAGCTGCCAGAAGCTCTGACTTAGGAACAGGCTCGAAATATTTTTCTCCGCCTTCAACCATGAATATAGAGGACTACATACAAATTTTTATTTCAACCGGGTGACAACTCTACAGGTCGGTTAGTTTCTGCTGGCCTGACTCTTCTTTCCCAAATGCTTTCCTGAGATCTTTCTCCAGCTCCGGTCCTTTACTCCTGTCATAAAGTGTAGCGGCAGGATGATAGACCGGCATGATCTTCTGGCCTTCACGCGTGAAAACTCTGCCGTGTATCTTGCTGATGCCCTTGCTCGTGTCGAGCATGTACTTTGAGGCAAAGTTGCCCAAGGTTACGATAACATCCGGCTGCACCTCTTCAATCTCCTGTTCGAGAAGCGGCGCCCATGCCTCGATCTCATCGCTTTTAGGATCCCGGTTGTCGGGCGGCCGGATTTTTACGAGATTCGTGATGTAGATCTCGCTTCTATCCACGTCGATATCGGATAGAATATCGTTCATGCGTTCTCCGGCGCGACCTACGAAAGGCTCTCCTTCCTCAACCTCGTTCGCGCCCGGTGCCTCGCCGATCATCATGACTTTTGCATCTTCCGGTCCGACAGCCGGCACGAATCTTTCCTCATTGAAGAACTGTGGATCTAGCTGGTCGAAGAATTCGCTGTATTTTTCCCTGAAATTCATGAGAAAACTTCTGTCCTGCACAGTTTTCAATCTGTCAGTAAACCCAATATGTTTCCTGTCTGAATCTCGCCGTAACCGTCAGTCCTGTAGTATTCTCCTGCTTTCTCGCCGCTCTCGCAGACGTACATCTCAGTGGCTTCTACTTCCTGGCCTATCCAGAAGACACCAATGTGGTAGAAAAATCTCTGACCGCTGCAGCTGTTACACTCTATCTCGCCGGTAATTGGTTCTCTCTGCTCTTCAGTGATTTTTCCGGAGGGTTACTTTCGTTGATATCCCATTTCTCACATCTGCAGCCCATTAGAGTACACTGGCTCAGGTTCAGGCCGGAAAAATTGATTAGACCTGCCCAGAGAAAACCGCCTAGAAGAAAAAACACAGTCCTAAAGCTGCCTGCTGCCGGCGGTTAAACTCTCCGGGATCCACAGGAAGTTTTTCCGAAAATCTCATGCTACCGGGTTTTTCCCGATTCCAATAAAAGGAAACGGTTCTGTTCGATTTTCATCTAACCTCATGCAGACTTTTTCTTAACAGGATTTCTCTCGATTTCCCGGAAAATTATTACTTCCGGGCGTCAAAGCTAGGTTATGGACAGGGATGATGTTGCGTTGACTGTGATCACGGTTTCTCTTCTCGCCGGAGTTTTCATGACACCGTCAGTAAATTTTTCAGAAACATGGCAAAACCTTCAGGAAGACCTGAACAAACTGGAAAACAGCGAACAAACTCGGAAAATCCCTGAATTTCCCGGGCTCGAGCTTGGATCAGCACATCAGCACGCACAGTTCTTCTTGAATCTCAACGGAACCGAGTACAACTTCACGTCAGAAGAGTTCCAGCTGCAATCGTACTACGTCCACATGGAGAACCAGAAGCCACATATCGTCCACAAACACTCGGAAAACGTTACCTGGAGCTTCTTCCTGGAAACCATGGACTTCAACATTACTCAGGGAGAAAATCAAGACTGCATAGAGTTTCCCGGAGCCAGAAGCTGCGGCAACCTCTCAATAATTCTAAACGGTGAAGAAATACAAAATCTGAACCGTGAAATCTATCAGGGCGCAAACCTGGCGCTGATAATGCCTCCATCCGAGAATACAAGCAGGAAATACATGGAGGAAAATCTGCCGAGAGCCTACACTCCGAAAGACGGAACCATGATATAAAAAATCTGCAGCAGACCCGAAAAACTCCAGAAGACCAGAAAATTTTCTCAAGAAGTTCAGGAAGTTCAGAAAAGTCCTTCCAGTTTAAATCACGGATTCTCAATCTATTTCAAACATAATCCAGAGTTTTCAGGCATTTTAGTTTATTTTCTGGAGACCTGTATTCAAGAGAAGATATATAAAACCGCAGATTTTAATGAAAAGTAACTGGTATACATGGAAAAACTGCTTCTGACTTTAGGAATCTCTATGCTGTTTTTCACACCTACTGCAACTTCCAAACCTGAAATAACGTATACAGAATTCTACCAAGAAGATCTTGAGAGTGGAGAAATGATAACTTTTGGTTTGCAGGTTGAGGATTCTGCTGAATTTAGCCATGTTACTGCTACTTCCTATTCGAATGGTTTGGAGTCTGATTTCACTCCTTTGCTCGACAGAAACGACGATGATTTCTTTGCAGGGAGTCTTGGTCCTGTAGAAGGTGGAAATACCTACAGAGTTGTGGTTGAGGCATGCAACACCGACAACCAGTGTTCCACAGAGTCCTTCCATCGAGAAGCATCGTGTAAAATTGGGCTGATGGGATCCTGCCTTAACTGAGCTGGAGTTCAAGTAATTGAGTGAAAAATTCTTCCTGATTTTTTGAGGTATCTGGTTATATATCTTGCCTGATAGGTCAGAAGTGGAACACCTGTGAGTCAGCATTTTTCCGGGCGTTCCGGAGTTTTTTATGATAATGTACGATAGCGATGTTAGAGAAGACGGAGAGAATTACCGGGCAGTTTACGCTGTTTCACCAGATAACGAGAAAACCCGGATTAAATTTCTTCAGCCACTTGAGACGCTTTCAGAAAGTCAGAGAACCCATGATTCTGCTCTCGACTACCTCCTGGAGCAGGAAGAAGACTTAATGGTGAGGAAGACGCGTCTGGAAGAGTACACTGATGAAAATGCGTAATAGTATAAGGGTTTGCTCCAGTACATAGAAACAGTATGGACGAGTCACTGGAGTTCGGCAGAAGCCGTGATAGAATCGCGGACATGCTGGAACCTGACAGGGAAGCAGAGACTCGTGAAGATCTCGTACAGGAAGCAGACATCTACGTACATCCTGGATACGGCGAGTACTCAAATGTAATAGATAAAACTGCAGGTCTTACCAGCTCATCCTACCAGCTATTCCATCAAGAACTTTCAGATGCATATATGGACGCAGACGACGATGGAAGACCTGTAGCAGTACTACACCCAGGAGAACTTCAGCAGGAGACACAGGAATACATGAACTCTCTAGCAGACGGTTCAAATGCAGCAGATCCTGTGTACATACCTACACAACCGGACAATTCACGCCCGGCAACCGGAACAGAAGAAACAGGGCTTTTCAGCGGCGAGGAAAGGCTTGCAAACTTTCTAAACACTCTGGAACCAGGCGCCACAATAAATCTTTACGGCGAACTCCGAAACCAGTGCTACAGGAACGCCGAATGGCTGGTAAGGGAAAGCAAAGAGAAGGCAGGGAAAACAGTAGACGTAGAGAAACAGCTGAGCTTCCCTGAAGGCGTCATAATCCCACTGCCATTGAGAAACATCTACGTGAACCCGGAATCGGCTCCTGAAACTATAAATCAGTTTGCAGAGAACTCAATGCAGTCACTTTACACGCCAGAAAGAATCTAAAACAGGACACTTAGTCCGCATGGAAAATTTCCTAAAAATGTTCTAGAATTCCCGACTCCAGGATTTAAACCAGCCGAAAACTCAGGGCGTTTTCTTGAGCTCTATCAAATCCGGAAGAAATTAGTGATCCCGACTCCAGGATTTGAACCTGGGACAAGTCGATCTACAGTCGACCGCTCTGCCAGACTGAGCTAAGTCGGGTTAAATTCGTGAGGCAGAGTTTTTCCCGGTGATCCGGACAGGTCCTCTCCAGGACTTCGCTGGAGAATTATTTCCTCCTCACAGTCTACAGGTGTGTGGAAAATATTTAATAGGGTTTGCTGATTAGAAACCGGTTGAGGTAGTTCTAGCCCGAGAAAACCGTTTTCCCGGTTTCTACCGGTGCCAGTCTATTTCGACTCTGATTCTGCGACCACGAGATTATCTGAGTCTCTTATCTCTGCAGGAGGAAGATCCAGTCCTTCCTCTATCTCGACCTTGGGACTGACTTCATACTGTATAACCCTCTCTTCTCCTGGTTTGAAGTCTTGTACACTCCATTCAAGTTCGACTCCGTCCGTCGTCCTCTTTACCTCGGGCTTTGTCATTTGAAAGTCTTCATTAAGGTCTGCAACGTTAGGAACGAAGTCTTTGACTTTTATTTCATCTTTCAGAGTATCTGTATTGTTTTCCAGAGTTATGGAAACTTTCAGGGATTCTCCACCATCTTTTTTCTCGACCTGTTTAGTTATTTTCATGTTCCCTGTTATTCTTCTGAGGACCAGTATTCCTGCCAGAATTGCTGCCGCGAGAGCAAGAGGCATCCAGATATTCACGCTGTAGTCTACGGACTTTTCATCGCCAGGCCGGAGTTCAAATGTCCACATGTAAGCGGAAGACTCTCCCTCGGTCTCCACGTGATCCGGCTCGGGGTTAAAATCAGTTACAGCTTCGAGATACGATGGAAGAGTAATGTTTTCTGTTACAGTAACATTACTGTTTCCATTGTTCCTTAAAACCAGTTTTCCGGTCCTGTAGAGAACATTGTCTTCAGATGTTCTTGTTTCAGTGACATTTCTGACCTCCTGCACCGTGATATTCCTGTAACTTGTCTGGTTGTTTCCACGGTACTTCAAGGTTATCGTAAAATTTCTTTCTCCCGGCGGAGATTCCTCTGGAACGTTGTAAGAGAAACTGTATGTTTTCAAAGCCGCAGGAGCTATTGCAATACCCTGAGTGGTTTTTTGCATACCCGAGAACGATGATTCGAAGCTGTAGTCCGAGATTATCCGTGCGGCGAGATTCTGGACCGTCATCGACCCGGTTACAGATTCCCCGGGTTTGAGACTTGTCTCTAAAACTGTAAAGTCCTTTACATTAAGCTCGTTCTTCCTCTGGACATTCATGTAGTCACTGAACGTTGAAGATTGATTCGAGTTCAAGGAAGAAACGTATATCGTAAATCCGTAGCTCTGCTGGATCGCATCAGAATCAGGAGCTATTGTAACATTTAAAACCTGTTTTTCACCCGGTTGAACAGTTCTTGAACCTTCAAAGTAAAGCCAACCAGACTGAGTGAAATCATAGTTTAAATTCAATCGTTCTACCGTGTTTCCCGTGTTTTCAACAGTTAGCTGGAATACTGCAGGGCTTTCCGGTGTAGCCTGTCGTTTCAGCGGCTGCATAGATGCTTCGAAGCCCGAGGTCAGTCCGAGAAAAACCATCAGAGTCAAGACCAACAGCCATTTTCTCATAACTGTTTTAATCTGCGTTTTTGTCATTTATATTTGGTTTCTCCGGTGGCTGCGGCGGATAGGAAAGAATTCACTGGTTCAATTGCAGTTTCTTGTAGAAAATTGAAAGTACTCGAGAAAATAATTCTTCCTCTATGAGATTTGAAAAATACGATCTTGCTCCCCTGGAAAGTCATGAGTACCGGGAAAACGTTGCGTTCCTGGTTGACGCATACAGGGCCGAAGAACCTCTATCCTTCGGAGAATACTTCGAGAATCTGGAACCCAGAGTACTTGACGGCGTCGTGGAAAACTCCATAATACCCGAGAATAAGATGCTTGAAATAGGTGAACAGGATCTGGCTACAATAGGAGAATCAGTTCTGGGAAACATGCCAGAAAACAATCCCCGGCTGGAAGAATTTTTCAACTCACCCGACCTCTTCGAAGAATACTACGACAGGACAAACTGGCAGCCAGAAACAGAAATAACAGACTCCAGCAAACTTGAGCAATACAAGCTGGACTCCCCATATAGCGAGAAAATCCATGAATTCGACAGGAAATCCGCGGTCAACCACGGCCGGGAGCTTCCCACCTTCATCGGCTGGGCCGCCGGCATACCAGCAGCTTTCGAGACCGGGTCACCGATCATCGCCGGCGGAGGCGCAGGATTCCTGCTCGGATAAACCATCTCAAAAGCCCAAGCCTCAAGATACGACGCACGGGCCAGAGGCATCGAGAAAAAACTGGAAGACATAATCTACGAAGAACTCGCAGAACACCACCTGGAGGAATTCAATGGATACGAAGTGAAAATCCTGGAAAAATAGAGGAGGTTGGGTTTCAACCAGCCAGTAACCTTATCCCCGAAAGCATCAGGATTACTCCAACAATAAGAGTAAACCCTTTCTGCTCTACATCTTCAAAGAGGCGGTTACCAATATAATTCCCTGCTAGCACGCCCAGAGGCGGGAACAGGAAGAGCCACAGATTTCCGGTCGGCATCATACCCAGGAAGCCGTAAGTCGACACCCTGGCAGCCGTAGACATAAGGAAGATCGGAGTTATGATCGCCCGCAACATTTCCTTGTCTAACCTGTTTCCGAGGTACGCAATCAGCGGCGGACCTCCCATACCCGTGAAACCTCCGCAGAAACCAGAGAAAACCCCTACTACTCCATCAGCCAGGCCGAGATCAAAAGAATTTTCCGAACCAGCATCAGGTTCAGCTTTACCCAGGATAAACCATAACGAGATCAGGACGATAGCAGAACCCAACAGATACTCGAAAAGAGTAGCAGGCAGAATCGATAAAGCCAGGCTCCCGATAACAGCTCCAGAAATCATCAAAAGCCCTGTAGAAACCCAGTACCTCCTGTTCCGGAAAAACCTAGGATTCAGGTATGAAAGATACGCTCCGCCAACAGTATCAAGCACAGCAGCCAGGACAATAACCTTCACAGGATCATAGATCAGGGAACCGATCGAGACAAAAACAACAGCAGGTCCAAAACCGGTCAAACCCTTGACCACGTGAGCAAAAACAGCCAGGACACCTAAAACCACGGCAAGCTGAAAAGGATCCATCTTACTGTAAAAAAATTCTCAAACTGAACTTACAAACTTTGCCTTGAACCACGAGGAGCTAAAAGTAAATGAGGAAGAAATAATAAAATAGCAAAATATTTTTTAGCAGAACCCTGATTCAATCTCAAAGAGTCTTTACCATTACTTTAACGCCAATCTCCTCACCTTCAATATCCTGGTCTCGTTCGTCTACAATTTCGTAACCGTTTTTTCTATAAAATTCTACGGCTTCTAAAGATGCTAGTGACTCCATTTCGTTTAATCCTTCCTCTTTAGCTTTATCCTCTATTTTTTCCAGTAGTCGAGAGCCAATTCCTTCGCCCATATGTTCTGGTTCGACAAATATGCCGGCTAAAGTGCCATTTTCTCTTTGAAAACCTGCTAAGCCAATAATTTCTCCGTCTTCGACGGCAACAAAGTAAAAGTATCTATCTTTCTCTGCAAATTTAAGATTCATTTCTGGTATGACATTCTCAAGATGTTCTTGTTGTTCAGGCGAGTAGCTATCTGGCTCAACAGATTGTGTTGCTCTCTTGATAAGTGCCTTAACCTCATCTTGTTGATATTGCCGTATATTCATTACGCTTTGTTTTATTTTGGAGGAAGTTCTAATTAGTTTTTTTTGACTAATAAACAAGAATCAGTCCAGTATCGGCGTAAGCTAATGGCAATAGGTAGAAGAAAATTTTTGGCAGGACCCGGATTTGAACCGGGGTCTGGCCGTCCCAAACGGCCAATGATAGTCCACTACACCATCCCGCCAAACTCAGCTAGAGAGTTTGATCATCTTAAGCCACGCTTCGGTGGATTTCAGATCTGTATTTTTGGTGTCGGGTCGAAGTCTTTTAAACTATTCTTGAAGACTGGTGTTGAGGTTTTAAACAGAGAGTTCAAATTTTTGTTTGATGAGTGAGGAAGTGGTTGTAGCGGGTGCAGGTTTCGCGGGTTTGAACTCTGCGTTAATGCTGGATTCCGAGGGATTTGACGTAACTTTGATTGACAGGGATTCGCGACACGTGTTCAAACCAGGCTTGATCGAGCTTATGAGAGGCCGTGTCTCGAAGGAAGATATTACACTGGATCTTGAGAATTTTCTGGAAAATACAGAGATAAAATTTGTAGAGGAAGAAGTAACGGAAATCCAGCCGGACAGGAAAAGTGTGGAGACCTCCGGGGAAAATTTCACGTATGATTACCTCGTTCTCGCGTTAGGTAGCGAAAAAGTACAGCCGGATTTCGATCTCAGGTATACGGAAAATTTCTATACTTTGGAAGACGCTGAGAAAGCCGTTGATGAACTGGAGGACTCTGATTCAGCCGTTGTAATCGGATCAGGCTATACAGGAGTGGAGATTGGCACCGAGCTGCATGAAAAAGGTCTTGACGTCACAGTTGTGGATGAATCGACCCGGCCGATGCCTGCCTCGCGTGAAAAAGTTTCTCAGGCAGCCCTCGATCACTTCAACGGAGCCAACCTCAGTTTTCGAGGCGGAAACAGAGTTTCAGAAGTCACGAACTACGGAGTCGAGCTTGAAAACGGCAAGGAAATCGAAGCTGATACTGTGATCTGGTGTGGCGGACTCCAGGCCTCGAAGACAGTGCAGAAATCCTTTAAAACCAGTTCAGAGGGAGTTAGAGTTAATAGCGGACTCTCTGCGCTTGAACACGAAGACATTTTCGTAGCCGGAGATTCTGCGGACGATGAAAACCTTGATACTGCTCAAATGGCCGAAAAACAGGGGATACACGTCGCGGAAAATATTTACACCGGTGGAGAGCTTCTGGAAGATTTTGAACCTGGTAGAAATCCTGTGATCGTCAGCCTCGGGAACTCCGGGATGATGATTACGGAAAACTCGGTCTACCGGAGCAGGTTTGTCCGGTTCATGAAGGACATGGTGATCAGGTATTACTTCTTCAACTTGAGGAAGAGAAAAGTGAAATCAAAGATCCGGTCAGTCAAGGATTCCTTCCTGCTGGATCAGTGAAGTGTTCCTTCTCTTTCCTCGACGTCGTGTGCGAAAAGTGCGTAACCGACTTCCGCCGCGGTGAAACCCGTGTCTTCAGCGATTTCCCTGATCGGCTTGATCATTTTCACGTAGTCATCCGCGTCGAAGGTTTCCTTCCTCTCATCGAAGTAGTCTAGACGCTCGAGCGAGGCCCAGACACGTGTATCAACGACCGCCTGATTTTCCGGGTCGATCGCAGCCAGGATACAGGAAGCTGTCGGCGCTTTGAATCCTTTGAGGCTGGAAATTAATGCAATCTTCGAGAAATCGTCTTCAATTTTTCCCAAGTTTGCTGTTACCTGCCTACATCTTTCCTCAGAGTTTTTCCTGACGTGGTAGGCGCTCCGGGTCGAGGATTCGTACGCGATTTCGTAGAGCTGTTCCTGTGTCAGGTGTCCCTGAGTCCGGAATTTTTCGCCGTACTCGTCAAGTTTTTCTGGGAGGACTCCGGGTGTCTCGCTGTAGTTTTCCAGGTTTTCCTCTATGAATTTCCTGTCTGGCTTCACTTTTCTCGACCTCAAGAATTTTTCTGGTTTTTACTGGAGTTTTCTAGATTATGGATTTTTCCTCTGATTCTGCTTCTTTCAGGTTGTCACGGCCCCATTCCACCATGCTGCTGATCGTATCATCGAGATCTTCCCCTCTTTCTGTGAGCGAGTACTTGACGCGGAAAGGTTTTTCGCTGATTACTTCACGTTTGACCACACCTTTCTCCTCCAGGTCTTCCAGGCTTTCTGAGAGGACTTTCGAGGATACTCCTCCTACGTCTTTCTTCAGCTCGTTGAATCCTGCTGATCCTGCGTCGAGGAGTCTGTGAATGATGACAGGATGCCATTTTTTGGAGATGATGTTTGCTGTCGCGGTGACCGGGCACCAGGACTCTCCTGCGCACCAGGCCGGGATTTTCTCATGCTTCTCGGATTCAGTCTGTTCAGTCATACACAGTTTTTCAGGACACCAATCTTATTAAGTTACTATTCGTAACTGGGTGGTGTGTGGTAACGGCGGAAACCAGCCGGTAACTCAGGTATTCAAAAACAGCCAGGAGGAAAATAGAATATGACGCTTTACGAGTTCCACGGCGAGGAATGCCCGCACTGCAGGGCGATGGATGACAAAGTCCAGAGACTCGAGGAAGAACACGATATAGAGGTGGAGAAGAAAGAGGTCTGGCACGACGATGAAAACGCCGAGCTGCTGGAAAAATACGATGATGGGAAATGCGGAGGAGTACCTTTCTTCTACAATACCGAGTCAGAGGAGTGGATCTGTGGCGAAACCGATTTTGAAAATCTGAAGGACTGGGCTGGAGTTGCCTGAGAAGAAAGACACATAAAGTTACTATACTAGGTGATTTTTACTATGGGAGAAAACGAAGACGACGATGTATGCATCGCATGCGGGGATGGAGCAGACTCCGCTGAAGAACTCCAGGACCTGATTGAAGAGAAAAGCCAGGAGTAAAAACTTTTTTTCTCTGCTCCAGGAGTTTATTCTTTTAATTTTCCTACAGAAAGATTTTCTCAAGAGGTCAGAAAAATAATGGAAGAATTTGATGTAATCGTAATCGGCGCCGGATCAGGACTCGACGTAGCATCCGCGTACGCAAGCCACGGAAAAAACGTAGCAGTAGTAGAACCAGGCCCACTGGGAGGAACATGCCTCAACCGCGGCTGCATACCCTCAAAAATGCTGATCCACCGAGCCGACATCGTACAGGAGATAGAAGACTCAGAAAAATTCCATATCGACGCAGAAGTCAAAGACATTGACTTCGAGGAAATTGTAAGAGAAGTAAACGCCGAAGTCCACAGTGACTCACAGAACATCGAACGAGGAATCAAGGACTCAGAAAACCACACACTTTACAGGACTGAAGCAGAATTTGTAGATAATAACACGCTCAAAGTCGACGACGAGGAAATTACAGCAGAGAAAATCATCGTCGCCGCCGGAACACGACCTTTCGTACCGCCAATCGACGGAATCAAAGACGTCGACCACATGACCAGTAAAGAAGCTCTGGAACTACGGGAAAGACCTGAAGACATGGTTATCATCGGTGGAGGCTACATCTCCAATGAACTTGCGCATTTCTTGGACGCAATGGGTGTCGAAGTCACGATTCTGGAACGCGGCGATATTCTACTGGGTCACGAAGACCATGAAGTCTCAGAAAAATACACCGAGATCGCAGAGGAAAGATTTGATGTCCATACAGGATTTTCGGCCTCCGAAGTCTCTCAAGACGGCGAGAGAATCTCTGTAGTTGCGGAAAACGAGGACGGAGATACTAAAGAATTCGAGGCAGATGAGTTGCTGGTTGCAGCAGGACGTGTTCCCAACACGGACAACCTGGAAGTGGAGAACACCGATATCGAGACATCTGATAGAGGATTTATCGAGGTCAACGAGTACATGCAGACCTCAGTCGACCATATCTACGCACTGGGAGATATAATCGGAAAGCATCCGTTCAAACACGCAGCAAACCTGGAAGCGAATGTTGCGCTCGTAAATTCTTTCGCAGGAAACAGAAAAGAAGTCGATTACACGGCGATGCCTCACGCAGTTTTCTCATCACCTCAGATCGGAGGAGTTGGAAAAACCGAACAGGAGCTTGAAGAGGAAGGTACGGATTACAGGAAAGCGAAATACGAGTACAGCAAGACGGGTATGGGAATGGCTTTGAAAGAGGAAGACGGTTTCGTGAAAGTTCTCGCCGCTGAGGACGGAGAAATCCTAGGCTGCCACATAATCGGCCCTCATGCCTCCCAGCAGGTTCACGAGGTTCTTGTCGCGATGAAGGCCGGAAGCGGAAAAGTTTCAGACATCCAGGACACAATCCACATCCATCCTGCCTTGAATGAGGTCGTGCAGAGGGCGTTCAACCAGCTCTAAAAATTTCTTTATTCTCTATTCTTCTCTTTTCTCCATATTCTTCTGAACGTACTTCGCCATCATGTCGGGCTCAAGATTCACCTGGTCGCCTTCATTTTTCCTGGAAAAATTGGTTCTCTCCCATGTCTCCGGTATTACCGTTACGGAAAAACTCTCCTCATCTATATCTGTTACTGTCAGGCTGATGCCTTCAACCGCGATGAAGCCCTTGTGAACCAGGAGATTTTCCAGCGAGTCGGGTTTCTCAAATCTGAAGTTCCAGCCCTCCTCAAGCTCCTCTATCTGGAAAATTTCCGCAGAGGTCTCGACGTGACCCTGGACGATGTGTCCTCCCATCCTGTCGTCCGGAGTCAGGGACCGCTCAAAGTTCAGTACGTCTCCTTCAAATATGTCTGAGAACCAGGTTTTATCCAGAGTTTCCTCGGCGAGGAAAAAGGAAATGCTCTCGGAATCAAACTCCTCCACGGTAAGACATGTGCCGCTCAGAGAGATACTTTCACCTTCCGAAACCTCTTCAAGAGTTTCCGGACGCGTGACACTGATGCGTTTTCCTTCTCCTGCGTCTCTGATCTCTTTTACCTGTACTGTGGCCTCGACTATTCCTGTGAACATCTCGGGAAATTTTTTCTGCAGGATTCTCTTAACAAGTTCGGTTTCCAGAGAGTTATTTCCCGAGAAACTGAAGAAGCCAGAAATTTTTCCTATTAGTTGAACTCTACTTCCACTTCGTCGCCATCCTCGAGGCCGAGCAGGTCCCTGAGTCCGACCGGTGCGATAATCTCGATCACGTTGTCCTCGTAATCAGTGATATCAAGATCCAGGTAGACGGCTTCGACGCCATTTATCTCGCAGCGGTAGATATCCATGCCGCTGTACTCGGTTTCCTCGTGCTCGAAAGTTTCAAGCCGCTTCGAATCCCTCTCCCAGATCTCCTCGACCTCTTCCTCATCTACGCGGAGGTTCAGGGTTCCCGGGTAAGGTTTGAAGCCCAGTATCTCCTGGAATCTCTCCTGGTACGGCTCCTTGGACAGGTATTCCTCGCCGGCGCCCATACCGGAGAACAGCTTCCCGACGACCTTCATATCAAGTTTTTTCTCGGGGATTGACTTGAACTTTTCCCAAGGAAAAAGAATTTGAGCGTCTGGCAACAATAAACCAGCGTGAGACCGGAGAAAATCGACCACGTCAACCTGAAGATCCCTGAAAACGGCGTCGAGGACGCGCTGAGTTTCTACCAGGAGTTCCTCGGCATGAAACCGTTCAAGCTGGATAAATTCCGGCGCGGCGAGAGAACCTCATTCTTAATGAAAACCAGGTCAGGGCAGATGCTGAATATACGCCCGTCCAGCGACTTCCAGGAACCGGAGGAGAAAAACCTGGACCACTTCTGCATCCTGGTCGACGCCGACGCCGAAAAAATCCGGGAGGAAGCAGAAGAACAGGGTTACGAGGTCGTCGGAACCGGAAACCCGCTCGGCTCCGAAGGAAGAGCACCGGCGGTTTACGTCAAGGATCCGTTCGGCTACAAGATCGAGCTGAAGCAGAAAAAGTGAACCACATATTTTCCTAACCTGATTCCACCGAGATTGTCCCGTGAAATGTTAGAATTTGAGACCCGCATCTTCAGAATGGAAGAATGCTTAAACCAAATTCTACAAAAAAATTCTGAGATAAATGTTAGAATTTGAGACCCACATATTTTCTAAATATGCTTCGACCAAACTCTAGCTATGGTAGAGTTTGAGACTATCGAGAAAGAAAGACGTGACTACGGAAACTATCCAGGGGAAAAATTCATCGAGGTAAGCCGGAACAAGGCTATACAGGACGACGGAAGCGAGAACTCTTTCCTGCAGATTTCAACCGGTTATTATCAGGACGAAGAACCTCAGTACAACAAGCGTTTCACCGTCCCAACGGACAAGAAAGCCGTGGATCATATCATTGAGGAGTTGCCGGAGATGTTCGAAAAAGAGAAGGAGGCAAGGGAAGAATAGAGCAAGGTTTCCTGGAGTGGATTTCCAGGTTCTTCGCCTATTTTTCTATTTCTTCCAGGGAATCCACTATCTGGTCAACTTTTTCGTGCGGCACTCTCTCAACGTAGCCCTGTTCCTTATTGTAGTTGATTACACCTGTATCCTCCAGCTTCGGAAGATGTCTATGATTCAAACCGATTTCAAATGTTTCACGGGAGGCTTCTTCGACGTAGCCACGTTCAACCATTTCATCGACCAGTTCATCGTATCCAAGCCTATCGCCATTACCATCACTCAGCACATACATCATACCTCTCCGAGCAGGGTCAGAGAGAGCCCTCAGAGCATCGTCGACAGAATCTCCGGATTCATTAGTCTGCATAAAAAATCACCTACAGAAAAATTCTCATCGCGTGTTTAAACCCAGAATTACAGCAGAACAAAGATTGAATAAAACAAGCATAGAACCGTTGAAAACTGTTCTAACTGAAGATTTTAAACTAAGGAAAACCCTATTCTAGATGTGGATAAAGAGAAAATTTTGGATTCACTTCTAAGAGGTTTATCTGCTTCAGTATTTTCAGCTGCAGTAGTCTATCTTGGTTCAAGAGCCTGGATTTCAATGACAGTAAGCGTCGGCCCGGTGACAAAACTTCACTCAGTCGCTGACGCCGCAACAGTACTTGCCGCAGCATCAACACTAGTAACAACAACACTGGCAGCCTACACCGCCCAAGGAGATGAGTGAACAAAAAATGAATTTACGGGAACTCTGGGACAAAAGAAAAATTGAGATAACAGGCCTGACAAGTTTCATACTTGTCACAGCAGTAAACTACATTGCTCAAACTCCATTACTCTATACTCTAACAGCGATTCTGCTAGCAGCCACTGTCTACGCATCCATAAAGTTCAGACAACAGTTCGACACCAAACTGTTCTTCACGAGAAGCGGAGGAACAAACTACTGGTCAGGTGCATTTGCAGGAGTACTCGCAGGAACAATAAGCCTCTACACCTCCAGCCTCGAAGCATCATTCACCGAAGTAATAGCCCTCATCACAGGCATAACAACCTTCCTAGTACTGATAACCACACTATTCTATGGATCAATCCTAGAAGACATACAGAAGAACAGAATAAAGCTATGAAACAGGGAAAAATAGCCCCGAGAGGCCTTCCGGCTCAGAGCCAAACATGTTGAGCTAAAGATGAATGTAGTTTTTCCCGGTTTGCCCAGCTTACTCCGTGACCAGTTTCAGACTCATCGTCATCCCACAGTTCTCGCATTCCTCGCACGACACTTCAATATCTAGACTTTTGTTATCTCTCCCGAGTTTGTCAGTAGTTTCAACTTCTTTTTCAGGAGGTATCATTCTTCTTTCAGATTCGAGGGCTTCTATTTCCTGGCTAAAACCCATTTCTTTGGCATAGTTATTTGCTCGAGTTTCGCTATCAAAAATAGGCCAGCCACGGTCACGAGAAACCCGAGTATTGTCAATCAACCAATTCTCCAGCCTGTCTTGAAGTCTCCTCCGCTTACCCTTCCGGTACTCGTCTTTTACATGACCAAGTTCATGAGCAACAGCACCTTGGATTGCTTCATCCGAGAGAATCCTTGCCTGGAAGAAGTTGAGACCTACAATAAATTCTTCTCTAACATCAGGATCGACAGGACGAGCAAAACCCAAGGTATTACTGATGTTCAGGGGATGCATATTTGCATCGCTCTCGCTGATATGGAAGTCAACTACTATCTCTTTGAAGAAGTTCTCATCTTCCTCCGGTAGTTCTTCAGCCACACCTTCAATTAGATTCTTTACCTGTTCAAGGGATTTGCCTTCTTCCATAATCCATCATGGAACAATTATCTTGGCCTGTTCCACTTTATTAGAGGCCTCTAACTTATTGTATAGTTCTTTGACTTTTCCTGCTTCTCCGTGGAGCATAAAGACTTCCAGGCATTTGTGTTCGTCCATATGATTGTGGAGCTGGGTCGTTATAGTGTCCTGGTAGTCGTGCTGGATGCTATCTATTTCTCCTGAGTCTTCGTCTTCGTGAGTTACTATTACTACAGCGTCTACAGTTCCTTCGAGGTCTGATATTTCTTTTCTGTCTCTGAGTAATGCTCTGACGGCTGTTCTCATTACTTCGCTTCTTCCAGAGAATCCCTGCTCGTCCATAAAATCGTCTATGTCCTCAAGCAAGGTGTCGTTTAGTGATACGCTTACAACACTCATATTATTACTCTTTTTAGCTAATTTTAATAAAAATTGTTAATGATATCTTGTTTTTGTTAGAAATTTTAGTTTAACTAAATAAAATATATTAAAGATTATAGTTTTTCTTAACAAGCATGAGTGATTTTGGATATGCTATAATTGGTGGCGGCATTCACGGAACGCATATAGCTAATAAACTGGTAAACGAAGGAGGCCTTGGAACTGAAGATTTAGCGGTTTTTGACCCCGAAGGTTATGGAGAAGTCTTCGACCAGAGAACTTCTGACTCGGGAACAGATTATCTGCGATCTCCGGAAGTACATCATGTGGCAGAAAATCCATTCAACCTAAAGGCCTATGCAGAAGGCAGAGATAGAGATGATGAATTGGTATCCGATGAGTCTAATCCTTTGAGGCCTTCTACCGACCTCTTCATGGACCATCTGAATTATGTGATAGAATCGAACAATCTACAAGATTCTCTTATCGAAGATTATGTAACCGAAATACGAGAAGATGACTATCTAGTTTTGGAAACTGAAGAGGACATCTATACTGCTGAAAACGGTGTTTTAGCCGTAGGAAATGGCAGACCTAACTACCCTGAATTTGCTGAAAAGGTTTCCGATGTCGCTCCGATTTCACATGTCTTTGATGATGGTTTCAGTAGTGAAGAAGCTCAAAACTATGATGGAGAAACTGTGATAATTGGAGGTTCTATAACTGCAGGACAGCTATCAGGGCTCTTAAGTAGGAAATGCGAGGGCGGCGTAGCTATGATGTCCAGAAGCCCTGTAGAACTGGAGCTGGTCGAGGCAGAACCAGAATGGATAAACTGGAGTCATATAGAAGACGAACTCCACGACCTTAAAACAGAGGCAAGACACAAGAGAGTCCAAGAAGAGCGCTATGACGGTTCTATGCCGGAGTATGTCTGGGACGATTTGAAAGACTGCCTGGATGAAGGAAATCTGCAAATTTGGCACGATGAAATATCCGAACTTGAATACAATGTAGAATCTCTTGATGTAATGACGGAGAAAGACAGAAAGATTGAAGATGCTCAAGTCCTCCTTGCCACAGGATTTGAACCAATCTACGAACACCCTTTCGTTGAAAGTACTGCTGAGAACCTGAATCTTGCCAGGACTGAAAACATCGGTATGCCTATGTTGAACGATGAAAACCTGAGATGGAAGCACGAAGACGGCAGAGACTCTCCTCTACAGGTTTCTGGCAAGCTGGCAGAAGGAACATTAGGACCGTTCGCAGGAAACATCGCAGGAGCAAGAAGAGCAGCAGAAAGAATTACTGATGAAAAAAGAACTGAGAGAAAAATTCTTAACAGATAATTATTCAGGAATCTTGTGCTTAGATGTCTTCGGCGGGAAAAGCTCGTCGCTAAGACCTTTCTCTATAACCTCTTGCTTCGTTATTTCTCCGTTCTGGTGCGGTTCGACTGTTATTTCATTTGAACTGTAGTCTACAAGCTTGCACGGAATTTCCCTTAGTCCAAGCAAAGCGAATGCTTTTGCCCTGTGATGGCCATCAAGAATTACTTTAGTGTCTTCATCGGCTATTATTGGTTTTTTCAGTCTTTTTTCGACTTTTAGTGATGTTAGGAGTTTCTTCAGGTTTTCTTCAATTATCTGTTCGTGTGGATTAAGTTTTCTGATTTCTATTTTCTGTATTTGATTTTTGGTTTGCATTTTGTTCTACCTCGTAGTGTCTATGGTTGGCGTTGATATTTTGCACGTCAAGATTTGTCATCAAGTATTAAGATTATAGTTCTGTCTTAACTTATATTATTAAAAAACTTTAGATTCTTTAACAAAAATATGATGGGAAGAACTCAAGACGAATCTGTCGACGCAACTATACTCACAGGACGACTTGAAGCAGGAAAAACCACATTAGGCGACCACTTAGTTGAAGGGATGCTTGAACAGGGCGACCAACCTTATGTAATCGCAAACGACATCGGAGCGATGGTCGACACAGCCAAATACAGTGTAGAGGACGAATCCAAAGCAGGCATCCCTGATGTATGTATCGGCTGTGATGGTCAGGGAGATCTTGAGAAAACACTGGAAGAAAACTGGAACACAATAAGAGACTCTGACCATTTACTAGTTGAGCCAACTGGTTTCGCAGACCCGTGGGAAGCAGCAGGAAATGTCTCAGAGCTCGAAGGCGTAGACCTACAAAACCACTTGATGCTTCTACCACTTGACCGATTAGAATCCACACAAGCTATGGACGGACTCGACAGGTCAATTAACTCCTCCAACGCAGTAGTATACACATTCACAGAAGGAAACGAAGAAAAAGTAGAACAAGCAGATGAATATGTCCAGAGCGTTGCACCAGAAAAGCCAGTTTATACTATTGGAGAAGCAGACTGGCAAACAATAAGCAGTGAAAGAAGAGACTGGGATTCCAATCTTCTAACCTCTCACATAGATATGTTCTCTGGAATTGGAATGAATAATTTCCACGGAGATGACTGTGGTTGCGACCACGAACACGAAGAAGGACACGAACACAATCACGAAGACCACGGACATATTCATCAGCACGGTGAGAAATACTCTGTAAGCGTTGACAGAGACCTAAGCGAGGAAGAGTTTGTTGAGCAAGTCCAAGATGCAGTAGGTGGTTATGGAGTTCGGTGTAAAGGTTTTACTCCTGAAGGAAATGTTTTCGACCTTGTGGATGGAGAAGTCAGGTTAAGAAAAGTAGATGGCGAAGGCTCTAAGCCAGGAGTCACAGTAATCGAAGACGATGACGAAGTATACAGTGAAATCAAGGACGCACTTACAGGTGTTGAGCCTGAGCAGAATCAGGTTTTAGCTCCTGGAGTTTCAAGGTCGGCTGCCGTGTCCCTTGCGGAGGAAAACCTTGAACAGGCGAGGCAGGAAGATGTCAGAAGTATGTATGAACGGCGTGGGGAAGTTCCAGAGTCATTCGAAGCAACTGACGGAGCATACAAAGTCGCACAAGAAGTAAACGAAATCTGGAAAGAAGACCAGCTTCTCGAACAAGCAACAGAAAAATATGTCGAGCAAAGACTCAACGCAGCCCAAATAGCAGAAGACCAACCATTAACTCGTGCAGTACACGGAGCAGAAGTATTAGAGGCGGGACAAACAGCTGAACTCTGTGAAGACACATACCAGATGGCGGTAGAAAGCTTCAGAGAAGGACTCCAGAACTTCGATACGCAGACAGTCCAAGAGCTTGAAAATAAGCAGGATGCTGAAGACTACCATCAGTGGTTTACCTCGATGGCAGAACAGGCAGCAACCCATACAAGCAGAAGAGAGGTTCTCGAAACAGTTCAAAACATTGGACAGACTTACGAATCTGCAGGAATGCAGGACAGAGCCAACGACTGGTATGAAACAGCAGAGGCGATAGTATGAGAACAGCATTTGTAGGAAAAGGAGGAAGCGGAAAATCAACACTCACAGCACTATTCATAGACTATCTGAAAAACCAAGAAAAGCAGTTCCTGGCGGTAGATGCGGACATCAACCAGCACCTGGCAGAACTGATAGACGCAGATTTCAACGAAGAACTTGCAATATCTAAAGCAAATAGCTCGAAGAAAATCAGAGAGTATGTCAAGGGAGATAACCCTCTGATTGAAGACCAGTCCAATGTTGTGAAAAGCACACCGCCAGGAAGAGGCTCAAACTTTGTCGAATTGGATAGAGGAAACAAGATTCTAAGTGATTTAGCGACCGAATACGGCGACAACTGGTTTATGCACATCGGAACATACGAGAAAGAAGGCATAGGAGCAAGCTGCTACCACACATCTCTGACCTCGTTCGAAAACATTCTATCACACCTCAAACTGGAAGAAGACGAGTGGCTTGTATCCGATATGGTTGCAGGAACTGATGCATTCGCCAATACGCTTCACGCACAGTTTGATTTAATCGTCCTTGTAGTAGAACCAACACCAGAAGGAATCAAAGTCTATGAACAGTATAAAGAGCTTTCACAAGAAGCAGAAATGTTCGAGAATGTAGCTGTAGTAGGCAATAAAGTAGACTGTAAACACGACAGAGAATACCTGAAAGAAAACATCGACTCGGAGATAATCGGTTATCTACCGAGAAAGTCAGAAATCAAGATGGCAAGACAACAGCACAACCCTATTGGATTGGAACTACTGAACTCGGAGGAAAAACAGGTTTTCCAACAGATTGCAGAAACTACAGACAAGCGTAAGGTAGAACCTGATGAACGACTTGAGAAATTGAAAGAAATTCACCTTAAGGTGTCTGAGAAGCAGTATATTAAGGATGCCTGTGGAGATGTCAAAACCCAGATAGATGAAGAGTTTTCTTGGAGCGAAGTATAATGCTGAAACTAACTCCGAAAACCAACGAAGTAGTAGACAAAATAATTGAAGATAAGGAAATTTTAAAAGAGTTGGCAGACGGTTTCGGCTCTCCACTGAACATAATGCTGCCAGAAAACTTCTCAAAAAACATTCAGGCATTCAGAGATGTCTTCGATGAACACGGAATCGAGGGAAAAATCTTTTTCGCACACAAAGCCAACAAATCAGAATCCCTGATAGCTCAAGGCAGGAAGGAAGATATTGGAATAGATGTAGCATCAGAAAACGAACTCAAGAACGCATTATCCAAAGGATTCAAGGGAGAGGAAATACTTGCCACAGGACCAAAAAACGGAGAATTTATCCGATTAGCAGTTCACCACGGATGCTTACTACATATCGACAGCTTTGAAGAACTCAAAAAAGTCGAAGAATACGGTCAGCAGTTTGATACAGAAACTGATGTTCTAATTCGGCTGAACAATTTTGTTCCGAGAGACAGAAAAGCAATACAGAAACATTCAAGATTCGGAATACCTGTAGAAAAGAAAGAAGAAATAGTCCAGAAGCTCGATGAATACAACTCAGTAAACTTCCAGGGCTTTGCATTTCACTTAGACACAGCGAATATGCGGAAGAAGGCTATCGCACTCCAGAATATCTTTGACCTCGTAAATAGTTCCACTCAGCAGGATACCAGACACAGATACTCGATATCGGAGGAGGAATGAAAGTAAACTATCTGGAGAGCGGAGAAGAATGGAGCGAATACCTCGAAGCAATCCAGGAATCTGTAGCAGGAAAGAGAGAAGGAATAACCTGGAACAGTCACAGCTTTGGGCTGCGTTCTGAAAATCAGAGTGTGAAAGGCTCAGTCGACTTATACAGCTACTACAACGAAACAGCTAAAGACGACTACTTATGCAAGCTTCTTTCCCGAGAAATACCAGGCTACGAAAGAACATTCAGAGACCTACTCAGAGACTATATGATAGAGCTTTACATCGAGCCAGGAAGAGCATTACTCGACTTGGCAGGAATTACAGTAGGCAAAGTAAACTTCGTGAAAGAAGACGCCAGCGGAGAGAAACTGGTCAAACTCGATATGAATAAATCAAACATCAACCCACAGAACTGGGAACTGATGGTAGACCCATACATAATCCACAGAGACAAAGACAGAGAAAACTTAGAAGATGGAGTATTCTTCGTCGGCAACCTGTGTCTGGAATCAGACTTTATCTACAAACACAAGACCTTTCTCGACAAGAAACCAGAAGAAGGCGACCTCGTGGTCTTCGTGAACACCGCAGCTTACCATATGGACTTCGGAGAATCACGGACGATTCAGCACGACCCTGCAGAAAAAATAGCAGTTTACGGCGACAACAACTGGAAAAAAGACAGCCTCTACACAGGTGAAGAAACACAGGTTTCAGGTAGGAAAGCTGTTCGAGCACGCGAACCTCAGGAGGGTGCGTCCAAATGAAATACGATTCAATAACAGAAATTATCGGAGACACACCTTTGCTGAAAATTGATAAAGGGGTCACAGGACTGGAAAATATCGATGTTTATGTTAAACTGGAGTATCACAGTCCTTTTGGCTCAATCAAAGACCGTGTAGCATGGGAACTAATACGAGAGGACATAGACGAAATCAAAGAGAAAGATCAGACTCTTTTGGAGTCGTCAAGCGGAAACACGGCTAAAGCAATACAGGGAATTGCAGGAGCAAACGGACTTGACTTCAAAACCATAACGAACCGTATTAAGGTCGATGAGGTCAAAGATATTCTCATCACGATGGGAACAGAGATAGAGGAGCTTCCAGGGAAAAGCGAGTGTCCTGACCCTAATGACCCAGATGACCCGCTTACACATCTTGACCGATTAATGGCGAGAGAAGGTGACAAATACTTCCGCACAGGACAGTATACCAACGAGAAAAACACTCAGGTTCACAGAGAACAAACAGGACAGGAAATAATTGATGACCTCGGACAAGTCGACTACCTCTTCGGCGGACTTGGCACAACAGGCTCAACCAAAGGAGTAGCACAGAAACTCAAGGAAGAAAACCCTGAATTAGAAGTAACAGGTATAGTATCGTCACAGGATGATTTCATACCAGGTATCAGAACAGCTAACGAAATGTGGGAAGTAGGGCTATACGAAAAAGAACTCTACACTGATAGAGCAGTGATTGATTCAAAGAAGGCCTTGGAAGGAATGCTGACTCTCATCAGAAACTGTGGTGTGTTAGCTGGTCCGACAACAGGAGCAAACTACATAGCACTCAAACGAAAGCTTTCCGAAATCGACCAAGAACTGGAAGAACAGAAGACTGCAGTATTCTTTGCTTGCGACCGATTCGAACACTACCGCTCCTACATCAAAGAAAGAAAACCAGAAATCTTCGGCGGAGACAAAAGAGAAGGCACAGAAACACTGACGGAAGACGAACTTGAACAAACCCCAGAAATATCAGTGTCGGACGCAGAAAACTGGATAGAGGAGGAAAATCCTATTATTGTAGATTCACGCTCCAACCCTGCCTACCAGATGGCACACATACCTGACTCAATCAACATACCTGAAGAAAAACTCAAAGAACTTGTAGAAACAGGCAAACCGTTCCCCCAGAACCAGAAAATACTGCTGGTCTGCCCAGGTGGCAGAAATTCCAAGAAGTTCGCCGCCCTACTACAAAGAGACAACTTCGAAGCATACAGCCTGAAAGAAGGAGTCACAGGATGGAGAAACCAGGAAAAGAAGTTAGAAAGTAACTAACCTAGAAAACTCTATAATATAAGGAACTACTTAGGTTAAGAAATTAGCTCCACATGTTTGGCTCTAAGGTTAGAGCCCCCAGAGGGATTTGAACCCTCGGTCTGTCCCTTACAAGGGGACCGCTCTAGCCAGACTGAGCCATGGAGGCAGGCTGTTCCTACAGTAAATGATGGTTGGGCTAATAGTTAAATAAATGTAAAGTCTGGACTGGGTCATGAGCAAGTTTCCTGACCGGTTTACTATTACTTCGGATTTTTCAAGCCTTGAAGACAAGGTTTTGGATGGTTCAAGGGTTTCTGTAGGTTTCAGGCCTAGCGGGGAGCTCCATATTGGTAATCTGTTGAGTATCACGTATGCAGCTGTAATCGCGGAAAGACTGGGTATGGAGCTGGATCTTTTCTGCTGCGATACCGACTGGAGCGCTCCTATACTTGAGCAGAACAAGCCAGGGAACAGTGACGTGATGAAACTTTTCTACAACCGCGACTGTCCATGCAGTTCACATGCAAATCTTCCTGAACACAGGGTGGATGAAATCGAACCATTTCTCAGAGGTTTGAGACAGGAGTCCGGTCTGAAGTTCGAATCAGGTTTTCTGACCGAATTGACTGGTGGCAGGGATTACACCAGGGCTCTGAGGAAAATCCTGGAAAACATGGAGGAATTTGACAGCTTCTTCGACGGAGCATTCAGACACCGTTACAGGAGCCCTGTAGCGACTTTCTGCCATGAATGCGGTTTTTCGCATGCGAAAGGCTGTGATTACTCCGTAGATTCTGATGAACTTGTCGCTTCATGCAGAAACCAGGACTGCACTAGTAGTTTCATGAACGGGAAACTCAGCGAGAAAATAGGAGTCCACTACCTTGTCGATCCTGTCCGTGACCCATCTCGAGACGTTGCTGTACATGTCTTCGGCGGAGACTACCGGGACGCCCGGAAAGAACAGAAGACTTCAAAGGTAACAAAAGTTGCGAAGATTACGGAGCTGGCGACCGGTGAAAACCCTGCTTACTTCCTTGGACCTATGATCTCCGACAGTGAGGGAAAACCGCTTTCCAAGTCTTCTGGAACCGGAAAAACTGTTTCCGAGATCGATGATCTGGAAAGCTATGGCCGTGAGCTTTACAGGAAAGTCGAGAACTGGATTGAAGACGAGAAAAAATACCTGAAATCTTCTGAATTATAGAAAAATTTTAGCTGCCTCTGACCCAGGTACCGACTTTTTCTCCTTCCAGGAATTTTTCTAGGTCTTTTTCGCCGAAAATTTCCGCGTCAATCCTGTGATCGAAGATTTCCTGGAGTTTGCCTTTCATTCCTCCGGAGACGTCGACTCCGCGCGTTCCCTGGTCCTGGAAGTTTTCCATAGAGTCTATTTCTTCAATTATTTCTCCGTGCTGGTCGAGTACACCGGGGACTGATGTGCAGAATCCTGCTCTACGTGTCTGGAACTTTTCCTCGATTTTTGCCAGAATTTCGTCGCCGGAGAGAACAGTGAATCCTTTCCCTTCTGTAACGATGCCGTCGCCGTGCAGGACAGGTGTAAAACCTTCTTGCACCATTTTCTCCAGGTGTTCAAGCATAATTCTGGTTTCTGAATCCCTGTAGCTCATTGATAGTGGGTGGACAGGCATTGGCTTGATTCCTCTGTCTCTTAACTCGTCTACTATTTTTTCGTTGAGTTTTTTGATGGCTCTATGTGTTTCCAGTACACCTTTTCTTGATCCTGAGGCGAGTCCGTGTTTCTTGGCGGGTGGGTGGCCGTATGAGCCGGCGCCGTGGATTATGACGCCGTCAGGGTTTTCCGCTACTTTTTCTATTATTTGAGAAAAATTCTGGGATATGGTTGCCTCTTCTTTCTTGTCGGTCAGCAGGCTGCCTCCGAGTTTGAGAACGTATTGCATGTTCTCCAGGGAAAAATAGAGAGAATTAGATGTCGTCCGGTACTTCGTCCGTGTCCGCGCCCCTGTCCTTGACTTTGCGCTCGTGACTGTCCTTGATACGGTAGACATTTGTCGAGCGGCCGCATTCAGGGCATTCTATCCACCATGGACGTGAGCCTAGTTCTTCTTCTCCCTCGTGCTGGTGTTCACAGTAAGGACATGTCATCTCGAAGAAGAAGGTCTCGTTGTCGTATGAGAACATCTTGATGTGTCCGGTTTCCTCTCCTTCGTCATTCTCTACTTCTCTGTTCGTCGCGTATTCTACGCGGTCAAAATCTACGTCCTTTTCCATAACAAGTCTACCATAGATTATCTTCTTTAATACTTTTAATCTTCGCTTCCGGGCTGGGCGAACCGGGAGATCATCTCGACCTCTTCCTCCGACAGGTCGATTTCAACTTTTTCGAGATCAGAATCTTCTTCGTCCAGAGTTTTTTCGATATCCAGCATCTCCACAGGTTCGTCCTGTTTCAGGTGTTTGATATCCGGGTTGAAACGCCGCAAAATTTTCAGATCCCACTGGTTACCGGTGTTCAGGATTCTGAGGTCGTAGCCGTCAATCGTCGCGACTACAGCCCGTGCCAGGTCCCGTTTGGATTCTAGCCGGGCGTAAGCTGGTTCCTGTACAGGTCTTCCCTTCAATCCTTCTTCCTCCTCTTCAGGGGTCTCAAATTTTTCTATTCCCGGCGTCCTTGAGAAAATTTCCGGGTCTTCCTCTGTCTCTGTTACAAGTTTTTCCCCGTTTTTCTGGATTTCTTTGACTCTTTTCTCCAGGTTTTCCACGAGTTTCTCCGGATCCTGAGTCGGAGTGATTTCGACTTTCATACGGAAAGGTTGGTGAGCAAGGTTTTTATTTGAGTTTTTCCCAGTTCTCTTACAGATGGGACTTTTCGGTGATAGTGACAGCGAAAAAGAAGAGGTTAAACTTGGAATGCCTGAAGACGACGAAAACGATGACGAAGGAGGAACTGTAGACGTCGGTGAAGTCGATTTCTCCGACTCCAGCGACTCAGGTTCAAGCTCCGGTACATCCGGCAGCTCAGGTAGAGGTTCCTCAAGTTCTTCAGACTCCGGAAAGCTTCATAGCCAGGTAAGCAGTATGGACAGCGTTGGAACCAGCAGGGATACAGGTTCCAGCAGCTCCTCGGATTCAGGTTCAAGTCACCGTGTGACTTCCAGTTCGAGTTCTGAGCCTGACCTTAAAGAGATACGTGATCAAAATCAGGAGATAATTGACAAGCTGGAAAAAGTCCTGTCCCGTCTGTAGAAAATTTTAGTGTAAAATTAAAGGTGAGAAATTTTGAGCTACTACGACAATGTAAAGGATAACGTGAAGAAACAGTCATCTCAGAAAAACAGTGGATCAGGAAGCAGCTCCAGCGGCGATGCCGGAGGAGGAAACTTTGATACCCTGAGAGAAGCCGCAGAGGAAACCAGCGAGGAAGAAGACAATAGCAATGATACTCCTATCGAAGTCCTTGAGGAAGACGGACTCAGCCGCGAATCACCGAAAAAACAGCAGAGAAAGCAACAATCCAGGGAAAGAGAAAACAATGCGTCTGGGAGTTCATCGAACTCAAATCCTCTGACATCGAAAGGTAGTTCTTCCAGCAGTTCCGGTTCAGTTCAGGATATGTCCGGTGTCGAGGAGAAGCTTGACAGGATTATCGATCAGAATCAGGAAATGATTGAGATCTTGAGAGGGTTTACAGAGTAGAGGCTCTTGGCCGGTAAAAAATTGAGTTCTGGATATGTGTTTTGGAGTGAGGGAAAAGAAATTTTTCCCGCAGAAAGATTCTTTCCTATTCTTCTACCATTACCTGTATTTTTCTGCGCCCTTCCTCGTCCTCGAAGCTTAGGTCTTCCTGTGCCAGTGTGATCTCAAGTTCGAGCTGTTTAGCCGATTCTCCTTCTACAAAGTCAAGGTTGATCCTGTTCTCGGTATTCGGCTCGATGTTGAGTTCTTCTCTTCCCTTGAAACTGAGTCCGATCTCTCCATCTCTCAGTTTCTCTGCAAAATTATCTAGGAAGTTGGCCAGTTCCTCGTTCGAGAACTGGAAGTTAAGTTCCAATTCTTCGCTATTTGGCATAAAAAGAAAATATGGGTGAAAAGTTTTATTTTTACCCCTTAATCATTACTAATCTTCGTCTTCTCTCATCCTTTTCATCAGTCTCTTCGAGAGGAAGTGATCCTTCTCTTCAAGCTCCCGGACTGACTCCATTGCAAATACGTAGGCAACTCCGACCATCAGCAGCCCGACGTAGACCGCGTTTATAGGAATGTAAGCTCTTGCAGGGTATACAACCGATAGTACCATCAGGACGCCCAGAACAAACAACACGTAAGAAATAGCTATCTCCATGTTTGTACTCATCTTCGGGAAACCGAAGATGTCTTTCTGGCCGCCTTCATCCTTCATGTTCATTCTTGTTAAACCTCATAGAAAACTTTTCCAGTCTCTCAAACATGTTTAAACAATAGTCTGGATTTAAACCTTTCCAAAAAACCGTGCGGAAACACAGTATTCAACTATTGAAGCTGAGAACATCCTGAATACACTCAATTACAGATCCTCCAGGTCGACTTCCTTTTTGTCACCGGTGAAGGCCGACGGAAGATGGATATGGTAGATTCCCTCATCCTTCGAAATTATTAGAGGCATTTCGTTCAAGAGGCGTGAAATATTCAGTTCGTAGACTCCTTCTCCGTGGACCTGTATCGAGTCAAGATCAAATTCGATCTGTATGTGGCCGCGTTCCTCTTCTCCAGCCATCATCATGTCCTGTATATCCGACTCGACTTTCTGCTTCTCCTCCTGGAGCTCTTCCTCGCTTCTATCCGGTTCAGCGTCTTTCTCGTACATGAAAAGCGAGCAGCCGCATTCACATCCCTCGATAAGTTTATCGGATTCGTCCTCGTAGACTTTTCCACAGTTCATACATCTATGCGGCATATTTTTTCTTCCCCTGTTAGAACTTATACACTCCTACTTTTTTGTGCCTTTACTCTTCTTCCTCAAGCTTTGCGAGGAAAGAAACAGCGTCACGCTCCTTCTTCACTTTCTCCATCACACGAGAGTTCCCTACAATCGTCAGTCCTTCACGGTACTTCTCGTTGAAGACCTTCTCGTAAAACATTCTCTTGGCCTGATGGAACTTTGAATCCCTCTCTGAAAGCCCCAGGAACTCGATTCCAGGAAAGTCTTCGTCGATCTCCTGCATCGCTGTCTCAATAAGCTTTCTCTCCTCTTCATGACTCCAGCCTTCCTCCAGAACAAGTACAGCGTTGTCTTTGACAGTTCCGATGATGGATTCGACCTTTTCATCAAAGGATTTGTCCTGAAGCTTCTGTTTGGATAAAAACTCTATCGTTACGCCGTCTTCTCCCATCTAACTTAACCTTTCTATTATTTCCTGATAAAGTTTGTCGATGTTTTCTCCCTCCTTCGCCGAAATTTCCAGTACAGGATGCTGAGGGAAAGCGTCCCTGACTCTTTCAGGATCCGCGTCCTCAAGATCAGTCTTGTTCGCCAGAACCAGAATCGGAATATCCTTCGCTTCAAGATTCCCGATAATCGTGACGTTTACCTGAGTGTAAGGATCCTCTGTGGAATCAAAAATTACTAGACACGCATCTACATCGTCAAGATATTTTACAGCTTCTACAATTCCTTTTGTAGCTTCTTTGGCGCGTCCCTTGGCGTCGTCCTCCTCCATGCCGTGTTCTTTGAAGTCCTTGAAGTCGACGTTGGTCGTGATTCCTGGCATGTCGAGAAGGTTGATGTCGATTGATCTTCCGTCGTCGGATTCTATACTTACCTGCTCCTTTTTCTCAACTGCACGGGTCTCGTGCGGTACCTCGGAGACGTTGCTCATTTCCTCTCCTGTGAGATCCATGGAAATCTGGTTTGAAAGCGTTGATTTTCCTGCGTTAGGAGGTCCGTAGATTCCAATGGAAATATCTTCCTCTGATCCCTGGAACAAGTTAGATAGAATCTGCTTCAATCGGCCTATCATTTTGACACCTGTCAATAATAAATCCGACAGGGAAATATAAAAACTATTCGTCTACAGAGCCGTAAACCAATCTCGGCAGGCGGCACTGGAGATTAAAAAATCCTGTGTGAAATCAACCTCTATGAGAACTGAAAAAGGCGTAGCAGTAATAGCATACCAGGAATCAAGAGGCTCCCGCCGCTTCCTGGTCCTGAAAAGGACGAAAAACTGGGAAGGCTGGGAGATACCGAAAGGTCACCTCGAAGAAGACGACTACGAGGAGACCGTCAAAATCGAGCTCAGAGAGGAAGCAGGAATCTCTGAGGAAAAGATAGAGAAACTGGAAGAGCTAGGCGAAGATCTGGAATGGAGCTACGAGGACGAAGACGAGGGCGAAGAAGTCAGGCGCGAGTACCGCGGCTTCCTTGTGAAGATTTCCGACTCAGCGATCGTCGATGTCTCCGGGAACCCCTCTGATGAACACGAGACAGGATTTTTCATGAAACTTGAGGATGTGGAATCACTTCTGACATATGATAACCAACGCGATCTTCTGCAGGAAGCAGTTACCCGGTTGAAATCAAAGAGTTGAAAACTCTCCAGCGACAATTTCTTTCTGTGATTCAAAAATGAGCGAACCAGACGAGATGTTGGAACTCTACCAGTTCGAAGGATGCCCTTTCTGTTCAATAGTCAGGCAGAAATTCACGGACCTCGGGATCGACTTTATCGCGAGAAGCGTAGACCCTGATAATAGAGAAAGAGTAGAAGAGGTTTCAGGACAGACAAACGTGCCTGTACTGGTTGACCCCAACACGGACACTGTGATGCCGGAGAGTGACGATATCGTCGACTACCTGGAAGAGCATTACGGCTAATACAATAAAAATTTCTCTTTTTTATTGTTCTACTAAAACAAAAATGAGTATTGTTCCGTGGAGATCCAGCAGCGAACCCGAAAAAGCGGAGAACAAATTTTCGCAGATATGGAGCGATCTTGAAGAACTCGAGCAAGATCTACAGGAACAGGGAATTGACCTTGATGATGTAGAGGAATTCGGTCAGAAAGCCACGGAAAATTTTGAATCAGGTTTCTTCTTCAAGCCACGAGAGACACACAGGATTTTCCAGAATACTGTCAGAGAAGAAGAACTTAGGCAGTACAGCCAGTCCGGCTTGATCTCGAAGATGGATTTCGGCGACCACAAGAACTTTTTCTTCATAACCGACCGTGGAAGATACGCTATAGAACACGCCGACGAAATCCCAGAAAACCAGGAAATCTACGAAGAATTGATCGCGGAGGACGGAGAAAACTTCTGGAAACTTGGTGAAACCAATAACAAAATTCAGGAAGGACCTGTAGCTCACAGAGGAAACCCCCGAGAAAAATTATACAGTAAAGGAAGACCGAGGAGGATTCCTTAGAGGTGGTTGGGAGACAGTTCTCACAGAAAAAGGTCAGGAAGTCAGGAAAAAAGCAGATGACTACGATCACAATACCTTGAAAGAACTAGTGGACTCAAGTCCACATCCAGACCCGGAAAAAATAAATCCTGTCGAGACAATCTTGGTGAACGGGACTTCAAGAATCAGCGGGCGACTTCAGCTTGTGGAAGGATTCATGTCCGAGAAAAGAAAATCCTATGTTGAGGAATTTGTGGAAAATAGCGGGGACGGGTACAGAGGGTATGCTATGGTTGGAGAAAAAATGATTGATGAATGGAGAGATCTTGTCGGTCACCTGGAGCAGAGACGGGAAAAACTTACGACTTCAAGTGGAGAAGTAGTAGATGAAGGTACCGAGTACCTTGAAGTTGCCAGTGAAAAAATCAGTGAGCTTGAAGACACACTAGTTTACATCAGCGATACCGATACATTCAGTCCATCTGACGGAGACCTTGAGAAAGTTAAGACAAAGCTTCTGGAACTTGAGAATATATATACTGAAGAATTTAACTATTAAACTGAGAAGACTATAGTGAGAAAAAGTCTATTGTTTTTTTTAGGTTTTTAGACAGGTATTTGTTTTCATAAGTATCTTAAATAGCTCTTTTCTGTGTATAGGCATTAAAATCTTCTTCCATGTGGAATAATGCAGGATGAAGAGAATTAATATTGAGGACTGGGAGGATAACCCTGTGGGTTCCGCAGATCAGTTCCGCCAGATGGAGAATCTGAAAAGAGATAAGAGAACCCTGATACAGCGATTCAAAAATTTTCTCGGCATCGGAGAAGAGTTCTGGACCGAAGAAGAGGCCGCGACTTACGAGATATTTCTTGATCTGATGGGCGAAGAGGACTACTACGCGGCGGCGCAGATGGCCGACACCGTCCTGAGCGATGCTCCTCTGGACTTCGAGAACTACGCTTCAGAGGCCTCCCTGAATCTGATAGATGGTCGAGGAACTGTCGAAGAAGCAGATCTTGATGACCTGAAGGAGGCATTTACAATACTGGATTCCTTCGAGTACTTGAAGGATGTCTACGACCTGGAAGATAACTCCTGGTATATCCACAAAATGGGTCTGGAGAAGCTGATCGACAGAGTTGCCACCGACATCTGGCGGGAGCTTGACGGATCCTCTCAGGCATTCTTCGAGAAGTACATAAGCGAGAACACCGGCGCCCGTATATTCCCTGAGAGCAATAAACGGCTAACCCACACCGCCTACAAATACACAGCGAAAAACTCTTTCCAGGAAGAACTGGATAAAGGTGACCCTATAGAGGCGAGAAGAATCGCGGAGAGATTTGAACTCGACGAAGAGTTCATAGAAGATGCGGAGGACGCCTACCGGCTGGAGATGGCGAAGCAGAGCCTGAAGATGATCTCGCTGCTGGAGTCTGAGGACCGTTTCGATACGGACCTGGGAAACTTTCTCACAGACACGTATCTCTGGCGTCGTGACCCGGAAGCGGCGCAGGAAGCCGGCGACGAATCCATGGCGGAGGATGAAGTGGAGAATTACGTGCTCCAGCTTATGGATGACGGAGATTTCGAGACAGCGTTCGCCGCGATGGACGTCTTTGACTACGATAGACTGAGGCAGAACATCGACTCGGACCTGCCCTACTTGAATGAACGTGGCCCAGCGAGGCTGATCGACTGGACGGCCACAGCCATCTGGCAAGACCTAGAAGGAAGCGCCAAGGCGTTCTACCAGGAGTACCTGGAAAAGAACGATCCGGAATCAGAGGATTTCTTCGAGCAGGGCAGCATAGCACAGACCTACCTGCCAGGCGAAAACAGGCCGAGGAAGAAAGGCAGCTTCCGGGAGGACGCCTGAAAAGCCTACGAGGAGACCGCAGAAACAGACTTCAACGCTTCAAGAGACATCGCGGAAAGATACGACCTGAACTGGTAGGAAAACTTCAGATATCGAATTTTTCGTAAGCCCTAGGCTCTAACATGTACCTGAACTCTTCCTCGCCATCATCTATCAGGTCCCTGCAGCTCTCGGTAAAGTTGAATACTCTTCCTGCCTCTGACTCCATGATCCCTCTATCCTCCAGGAGTTCAAGATCGTATGGCGCACTTTCTATATGGAAGCTCCTGTAAGGATCGACCTCTGTGAGGTCACGTGACGCCGAGCTTTTCAGGTATCCGAAGCTGCCCCACGTGTTCTGGTACTCGATGAGATCGTCGAGATCTTTCTTATCAAAGATTCCTCCGAACCTTGCGTGAATCTCCCGGGCGAGTTCTGCCGAGTTCAGGTGCTCATTTTTCTCCACCACGTGGTAAGTCCCCCATACATCGTAATCGGCTTCCTCAAAGAAATCAGTTATGTCTTCAACCTGCTTCTCAGCCTTGTTCACGCCGTTTCTAGTGGTCTTGATTTCCAGCACGTAGGCCTCCGTGCCGTTGACCAGTGCCAGGTCGACCTCGCGCTCCAGAGTCGCGTCCGTATCGAGATGTCTGGAAGGATTTTGCTCCTCCACTATGATCTTATCCCACCGGACACGCGGATCATCAAGAAAATGAGAGAATTTATCCTCGAAACGCTCTACTACATTAGTATGCTGAAACTTCAGTCCCTCTCCCACTGTGACAGAAATCCTGTCCAGAACTTAAAAATATATGGTAAGATGCATACAAAAACTTCACTTAATCGCTGAAATCCCGCCATGCGCCGCTTTCATCATGATAGTGAAGCGCTTCATCCTCTCCGTAGCGTACAGTGGTATGTTCATCGAAAACTTTTTCTGACGGACTGTCATGGACTCCAGCCTGTAGGCCTCTGGCAAGCCTATTAATCAGAGGATCGACTATTTCATCGCTACCTGCTATCTCCGTCGCGTACTCTTGCATTGAGTCATAGCTAGACGGGTCAATATCGATTGACGACATAACCAATTAACACTGCAGAATATTTTTATTACTTATTGATGACAACTATAACATGCTGATGTGTTCTGTTGAAATATGTTGCATTCAAAATCTCAGAATACATGGTTGATCCGCGGGTCTAGAAAATGGCAAATGTAATTGAAGAATACCTGGAAAATGAAGAAGAAAACGAATACCTAGTTGAAGGAGAAGATTTTCAGGAATTTGAAGAGATAGATGCAGATGCATACGGTTTCGATGAACTGGATGAGGATGATCTTCTCGGCGCGGACGGAGAAAACCTTCTGGATCACGGAGAAGAACAGGAACAGGATCCAATCTTCGAGAATATTGAGGAATTTGGGGACGGAGATCTTCAGGGCCTTGAACAAGGTTTAGGAGGAGCAGAAATAGGAGCGGGAAACGTAGACTGGAAAGACTCCAGAGAACTCGGTTCACCAAAAAATTTGGAAGGAATTGTAGAGGAAATAAAGAGTTCTGACTCCTTCCAGGACACTCTATCACGTGAGAATCTTGTCGACCACGGTGAAAGAGAAAAAGCTGTCGTAGGGGAAAAAACAGTTGACGATGTTTTAACACATGCCTCTAACTCCTACGTTTTTGCGGATAAACTTGATGTAGTAGGTGATGTAGGGCTTGAGGCCAGCGGATCAGTTCTGGCGGCCAGAGACCTGAATGTGTGGAATCACCACCTTGGAGAAGGCATACAGATCGGGCCTAAATCAGGAGTTTCCGGGCTTAAAGTTATCACAGGTCCAGATAGCACTCCTGGCGTCACATATACAGGAGATTGGGGAAGACTTCAGAGATTCCTTGACGTCAACGTGCCACAGGGCAGATTCGACTTCGAATACGATCTCCGGGAGGAGATTCCTTCAGTAGACGTACTTGAAAACGAGTTAAAGGTTCTAAATGAGCTGCAGGATCTCGAGGAAAATCTGAAATCTGGCAAAGTACACTCTGAAACACCTAAACGTGGTTTGAAGGCTTTAAGAGCCTACCAGGAGTTCCGGAAGAACGAAGAAGAATTTTACGGTCTAACAGGTAGAGAAGATTTCCAGGATGTTCTCAGAGCAACACCCGTCATGAAGAAATGGCTCGATACCGAGATGCCGAATATAATAGATGATCTCGACTCGAGAAACCGTGATATAATGGATGAAGCACGGCTAGTGAAGAAACTTTCATCTAAATCATCACCAGATCATAGAAGTGGCGAAGCCGTACGCAAACTTTACAGGAATGACAGAAATTTGCTTTACGAGCTCGAGGACGAGTATGAGGGAAGTGACTTCCTGATAGAAAGCCTTCCGACAATAGAATCAGATATGGGGCTTTCTCCAAGAGAATTCCTGGGAACTTTCTCCGGAGGAGATCCGGATCGAGTTCTTGGTGAAGGATTCGAATCCACTGATCCTGTAGGCAGCGGCTATGAGGAAGGTCTTGAGAAACTTGAAAGCCTCGCACGGATCGAAGGAAACTACGATACCGAGATAAATTATGATAGAGTAGTTCACGATGTACTTGGAGAAGATCTTACCTCAGAGATAGATCTTGAGTCTGCCTTCCAGAAAGCCGAGAAGAGCGGTGAGGACGTTGAAGCCATCCTTTTCGGCGATGAACTCGGACAGTTGATAGGTCGGAAGATGGAGGAAAATCCCGAGGAAGGGCAGGAGCTTGTGGAGAAACGTAACGAGCTCAAGGAGCAGCTTGAAGAGGAGAAAAGAGAGGCAGCCTTCCAGGAGACGATTTACAGAGAAATCAGCGATCCCGAGCTTCGTGAAAGAGCCTACAGAGAAGTGAAGAACTCGGAGAACCCTGAACTGGATTTCCTCAGCCCTAATCACGTCAGAAGAATGCTGGATACTTTGGCCAGCGAACACCTTTCAGAGAACTCATCAGCCTATCACGATGCCGAGAGACTTTCACGTGATATGGACGGCAGGTCTGTAAGCTTTGAAGTTTACGACAAGAGCCTGGAGAGCATGCCTTATCAGGAAGACCGGCACATCCCTTGTACATTCCCGGGAAGCTACCACGATAAATCTACGCTTTTCCTGAACTACATGCTTGATCCAGCCACGCAAGTAGGTAAGATCGAGACAGACAAAGGTGACGGAGTAGCGCTGATGAAGCTAGTGGAACACGATGGAGATGATTTCCTGTACGTTCACAGCGTTGAAGCGGAGAAAGGAGACAATATCGCCAGCGACAGGGCTGTCGCCAACACCATCCAGGATCAGATCGAGGACTACGCACAGGAGGTACTCCATGAGGAACACGAACTGATGTACGAAGACGGAGCAGTGAAGCCAGAAGGAATACTCTACTCAATGGACCGGCACAACAACGGGACTCCCCAGAACTTCCAGGAAGTACTGATGGAAGACGAAGAATACAGTGTACAGGAGGTGGAGCTGGGACAGCTTGGACTGGAGCACAACAGCTTCGACCACGACCTGAGCGACGGCGTCAAAGTATACCAGAAAGCACTCTGAACCAGAGAAGAGGCTCACGGCCGGAAACCTTGAAATAATCATGTTCTAAACTGAAATTATATGACTTCAGGAGTTCTCCTGGCACTGATAGCAGCTCTGTTCTCATCGCTGAAAGGTATCGCCAGGAAACACGCTTCAGACCACTTCACCTCCGTGGAAATCGGCTACATGGGACAGGTCTACGGAGCAATACTTCTCCTGCCATTGGGAGTTTGGAGATACCTGGAAACAGGTTTCAACCTCACTCCCGGAGTTTTGACCGCTGTACTGATATCCACAGCAGTGATCCTCTCCAGCACATACCTCTACATTGAGGCGCTCAGAATTACGGACATATCAGTAACTGAACCACTCAGGAACACATCTCCGATATTTGTAGCGTTACTTGAGCCCTTAATCCTGGGAATATCCTTCAAAACAGTACTGATAGCAGCTGCAGTACTTGGATCTGCTGGAGCATACATACTCGTATCCAGAGACTCCCTCCTTACACCATTAGAAAACATGAACAACAGAGGCGCAATACTCTCGATAACAGTAGCATTCATCCTAGCAGTATATTCGATAGCACAGAGGTTCGCCGCAACCAATACAGATCCACTACTTTTCATCTACATAACCTACGTAACCAGTCTTGTAGGCTTCTGGCTCTGGAAAAAACACGAAACAGAAGAAAACGTGAAACCAAGGAGCTACCTGAGGAAAGACGTGTTCGCAGTAGGGACAACAACAGCACTCGGAGTAGTAGCAGGGATCTACGCATACTCAATCATTACAGCATCAGAAGTAACAGTAATCAAACAGACATCAGCAATCTTCAGCGTCATCATCGGCGGAAAATACTTCAAAGAAGACGATCTGATCAGAAAACTCGTCGGGGCAGCAGTAATCGTACTGGGAGTAGCACTCGTAGCAATCTGAAAACTCACTCCAACACCAAACACTGATTCTTCAGAATATAGACATCTTTCCAGCGCAATTATTGCCCGAATCAGCGAAAAACTTTTAATTTTTACTGTATGATAACAACACATGGAAAATGATAGTTTAACTCAGGAAGCCGACCTCGAACACCTGGAGCAGTACGGCACGGGAAGAGAAGACGTGGAAACCATGCTGGATGAACTACCAGAATACGCGGTCGTTGAGAACAAAGGACAGCTGGGCGAATCAAGAGACTACCCATTCGACAGCGAAGGCGCACTTGACTCAGATGAAGTACCGGAACCAAGAGGAAGAGAAGGCGAATCAAGCCTCGGAATCGGCTACAGCGACTTCGAAGTCCTCTACGCAGGAATGGCAGGAGAAAAAGATATCAACATCTCAGAAGACCAGGGACTAGACGTACCGGAAGAAAACACAGAGAAAGCACTTGGAGCATTATTCGGAACATCCTACGCACTCTTCAGGTACGACGTCATGGAAAACGGCCTATCAGCAGACCACAGCACCTTCAAACAGGACATAGAAACACAGGAAGAAAGAGAAAGATTCATGGAAGAAGGAGCAGTTGAAATCCAAGGCGAGATAATGGGTCCATGGAGCTACGACCACGACATCATGAACGAAGTCATGGATCCAAGACAGGCTTTAGACACTTACAACTCAGTAGCCGAGGAACTGCTCTAACCAAACCCGAATCCAAAAACTTTTCCTTCTTCACATATTCTGACATACCCAGTTTGATTCAAAGGGAAAAATAAGAATAAAGAAAAAATTTCTAGTTTCCGAAGATACCGCCTATCAAACCTCTGACGAAACCAGGAGGACCTCCTCCCTGTCCAGACTGTACCGGACCGGTTTCCTGAGATTCTTCCTGAGCAGTTTCTTGTCTCTGCCCAGGAGTTGTCGAACCATTTCTTTCCCGGGAAACACTGAAGTCTTGTAGAAGGGTTAAAATGCTTGGAACATGGCCTCGTTTGTGGAAAGTATTTGGACCGGCCCAGATTTGAACTGGGGATCTCCACGTTATCAGCGTGGCGCTCTAACCTGGCTAAGCCACCGGTCCGTGTGTAAAGTTGTGTGGTGCGGGAATTTTTTTAACTTGTAGGAAATGAAGATAAGGAGAAATGAGGCCTGAGGGTTTTTACTCCTCTAGGCTTGGCATTTCCTGTTTCATGCCTTTTCTCTCCCGGATCTGCAGAATCTTCTCTTCCTGCAGGTTCATCGGTAGAGGCTCGAAGATGATGTCGATGAGGCTGAAGAATCCCTGTCCATTTGTTGCGGACTTCAAAGCTGCCTCAAATCCGAACAGTTCTTCGACCGGGAGCTTGCACTTGATTACCGAGCTGTCTCCTTCCTCGCTCATGTCCATGACGTCTCCACGTCTGTTGGAGACTTCTGTCATTGCGTCTCCCATCGTGTCGGTCGGTGTGTCAATTCTCAGCTTCTGCTTTGGCTCGATGAGTTCAGGTCCTGCCTGGAGGAATCCTTTTCTCATCGCATCCTTTGTGGTCGGGATCATCTGTGATGGACCTCTGTGGATTGCGTCCTCGTGCAGCTTCGCGTCGTGGAGCTTGACCATGAATCCGATTACAGGTTCGCCGGCGAGAGGTCCTTCGTCGCAGAACTCCTTGAATGCGTCAAGCAGGTATTCCTGGATCTCTCTGAGGTTCTTGATTCCTCTGGATGCGTTGACGAATACGTTTTCCTCGTATACTTCGAGGATGTTTTCTGCGTCGTCTGCGTCCATTCCTGCGTCGATCATTGCGTCTACGATTTCTCTTTCCTCGTCTGCCTGCATCTTGACTTCCTCGTAGTCTTCCTTGAGGAATTTCCTTGCTGATTCAGGTATTGGCTCTACAGACATTTCGAGCTTGTTGTGGCGGTTCGGAGACTTTCCTGTGACTTCAGGCGATTCCTCGGTAATTCCTTCACGGAATACGACAATCGGTTCGGAAACCTCGATGTCGATTCCCTCTTCTTCGAGGTGTCTCTCGACCTTTGCCTCGATGTGAAGCTCTCCAAGTCCTGAAACAGTTGTCTCTCCTGTCTCTTCGTCGATGTCTACCTGGATGGTGTTGTCTTCCTTCGCACGCTTACGCAGCTCTTCGATAAGCTTCGGAAGATCAGAAGTTCTCTTTGGCTCGATAGCCTTTGTGACGACAGGTTCGAATACGTGTTCGATCTGTTCGAACGGCTGGATCTCATCTGCCTCTTTGGCGATGATTGTCTCTCCCGTTGAGAAGTCAGGCCCTGTGATCGCTGCGATGTTACCTGACGGGACACTGTCAACTGTCAGTTTTCTTGGTCCGGAGTAGATTCCGACCTGCTGTGCTCTTTCAGTCTTGTGAGATTCGATTCCGTAGAGTTCGTCTCCCTCGTGGACGGTTCCGGAGAAGATTCTCGCGGTTGCAATTGTACCTGCGTGTTCGTCGTCTTCGACGTTTGTGACGACTCCGACGAAAGGCCCATCTGCGTCCTGGGACGCCATTGACTGGCCGACCTCTGACTCTGAGTCTCCAGGCCAGATCTGTGGGATCCTGTACTCTGCGGACTTCTGCGGGTTGTTAAGGTGCTTGACAACCATGTCAAGTACGACTTCCTCGATCGGTGCGTCGCTTGAGAGCCCGTCGTGGTCTCCCTCGTTGACTCTTTCGATTATATCTGAGAAAGTGATTCCTGTCTTCTGCATGTACGGTGCGGATATTGCCCAGTTCTTCAGTGCAGATCCGAAAGCGACTGTTCCGTCGTTTACAGCCATGCTCCATTCTTCAGCTGTTTCCTCATCTGCGTACTTTCTCAGAATGTTGTTAACTTTTCTGATGATGTCTGTGAAGCGCTCCTGCATCTCCTCAGGAGTCAACTGCATCTCTTCGATTAAACGGTCGACTTTGTTGATGAACAGTACCGGCTTGACGCCCTCGTTCATCGCCTGCTTCATGACAGTCTCTGTCTGAGGCATTACTCCGTCAACAGCATCGACAAGAACAACTACCCCGTCGACAGCACGCATAGCTCGTGTAACGTCTCCTCCGAAGTCGACGTGCCCCGGTGTATCGATAAGGTTGACAAGATAGTCTGTTCCATCGTATTCGTGGACCATCGAGATGTTGGCAGAGTAGATCGTAATTCCTCTTTCCGCTTCCTGGTCGTCGAAGTCCATGAAGCGCTGGTCTCCTGCCAGCTTCTCCGAGATCATACCTGCCCGGGCGAGGAGATTGTCAGTAAGTGTTGTTTTTCCGTGGTCGATGTGTGCGGCAATCGCGATGTTCCTGATCTGCTCAGGGTAGTCAATTACCTGTTTAATTGCATCAAGCTCTTTATCAGACATATTATAGTTTCACCAAGTTATACCGTGGAATTCTTTACAAGATTTAAAAAAGGGTGACTGGACAGGCTTCTGGAAACAGGTAATTTAACCCAGCGAAATCAAAAATTCTCCGTGAGTTACGAAGCCGTAATTTTTGATCTTGATGGAACATTACTGGAATCGACGTCCGATCATCTTGAATGGATGTATGCCGCTGTTGAAGAATCACTGGAGGAGGTTGACCACGATTTAGAAGCTGTAGAGCTTTCTCACTCGGAACTTGTGGCTCTGGCCGGTATAGATGGATATGAAGTTTTCGAGGAAAAATGTAGTGAACTTGAAGTAGATGACCAGAAGATGTGGTTTTACGTCTCCCATTACCGGGCAAAAGGGAAACTTGAACTACTTGAGGAAGACCTCCTGGAGTTGAAGACCGGTTCCAGAGAAACTCTTGAGTTTCTGCGAAAGAAAGGAGTTTCACTCGCCGTGGTGAGTAATGCACCGGATCCGACAGTTGATGAAGTTATACGCTTCTTTGAGCTTGACTCGCTGCTTGAATTCTTCCTAGGCATCAAGGATTTAGATGATCTAATGGACCGCAAGCCGCGCCCCAGACATATAGAAATCGCCTTAGATGAACTGAAAGCAGATAAAGTTCTTTACGTTGGTGATTCCTCTGTAGACGTTGAAGCAGCTGAGAAAATAGGAGCCGACTCCGCAATACTTGGTGAAAATGAAGAAGCTACTTTTGAAATCAGAAATTTGCAGGATCTGAAGGACATAGTTGAATAAATCACGTTAGGATAAGGTAGAGGAGGTATCCAAGCGTCAATGGTAGTAGAATGTAGAAGAAATACTCAAAGTACGCTGTACCTCCCGATGCATCTATAGACCGATCCTGTTCAACTTCCTCAAACTCCAGATCCCCTGAGCTTTCATCTTCTGGTTCTCTTTCCGGAACCAGTCCAGAGTAGCCGCAGTTGTTGCAGACCCACTTGTTCTGGTTGAAGATCATCTCTCCAAGCATATTGGAGTGGCTGGTATCCGGCTCCACATGTTCAGATCCGCAGTTAGGGCAGAATCTGCGATTCTGACTCATTTCAGGAAACCTCGTCGGATCCCAAATAATTATAGACTCCAGATTTTTCCGGCATAAATAGCATATTTCATGCTTAAGCTAAAATTTCAACCGGTTGAATCCAAAAAAAAAGCAGATACTTGATCTGAAAACAGAAAAATAGATGATGAAAAATATGAGGAGAAAAATTTTGGAGCTTTATCGTGCTCCTTCTGCTTCTCTCTCGCGTCTTTCCTTTTCACGGACAGCTTTGACGGAGTTGTCTCTTTCTGCTGCTGCCATGAGTTCGTCTGCGAGAACTTCTGAAGCTTCGTCGCTTGAGGTAAGCCTGTCCTGGTAGCTTCCCTGGACAAGAAGTCTTACCGCGAGGTCGACTCTTCTCTGTGGTGCGACGAGAACTGCTTTTCTTGCTCTTGCTCCTCCTCTCTGGTATGTGACTACTTCCTCTACTGGAGCAGAGTTCTCTACCGCGTCGACGAGCACCTGGATCGGGTTCTCGCCGGTTTCATCTTCGATTATCTCGAAAGCTTCCTCAATAACATTCCACAATCTTTCAGAACTTCCTGTGTTCTGTCCGGAGGAAACTAGGTGTTTCTTCCCCGAGTGTCCTGCGACGTACATCCTGTTGAGGATTCTCTCTACGATCGGTACGTCTGCCTTGTAGAACTGTTTTTCGCTGTGACGTCCTTTTGAGCGAGGTGATGCGATGTTTTCCAGGTTGATGTATCTTACCAGGCCATCGTCTTCTACTTCTGCTTCTGATGCGTCCCAGCGTCCCATGGTGAGGATCTCGTCTTCAAGTTCCAGTGTTGCTGCGTCTGTCATTAATTAAATCACCGTGTTGGCTTCTGCTTGTTTCCTGCGACGAGTTCTTCCAGGGATACGCCGTTTACCTTGATTACCTTGTATCTGACTGTCGGGATGTCTCCTTTCGGTCCGGAGTCTGCTCCTCCGATACCCTCGATCATCACTTCGTCGTGCTCGTCGATGTGGTCGATCGCTCCGTCTCCTGGAACGAAAGCTGTTAATTGTTTTCCGTTTTTGAGGAGCTGTACACGTACACATTTACGCAGCGCTGAGTTCGGCTGCTTTGCTTCAATTATCCTCTTCTCTAGTACAATTCCTCTTCCCTGAGGGCTTCCCTCGAGAGGGTCTGCCTGTTCCTTCAGGTTCAGCATTCTTCGCTTGTAATATTTGTCACTCCAGCGGTACTGCTGGCTGTTCTTCCTCATTTTACGTGCACTATACAGTCCCATACAAAATACTCATCTTGCTTAAACTTTTTATACGGGTGGCCTAGTGTGGACGCTGCATGCCTCATCCTGTACCTCATATTCTCTTGCTGAAAAGTACGACAGCTGCCAGTAGAAATGCGATGCCGATCATCCTGAGCGAATTAGAGGGTAGAACCTGTGAGAGCAGAAAAGTTCCTGAAAGTACAAGTCCTGCCGTTAGAATTTCATCGTGGTGATCAGAGGTCTCAACCTCGACGTGCGTGGTTGCTCCGTTACCGGTTTCATCCAGTTTTTTACTGATCTTCGACGGCATTTTCGTGAAAGTATCTTTGTTCTGCAGCAGATCAATCATGAAGGATTTTCCAAGTTCCTTCGGGGAGTTCTGCTCCTTGAGTATATCCTCGATCTGGTCCTGATACTCAGTTGTAAGTTCTGCCTCGGGATTAACAGTTAGAAGTATACCTTCAATTGTGACCAGAGCTTTCCCTGTAAGAATCAGGTTTGTCGGCAGGAAAACTCCTTTCCTGGATGCTTTTATTATCATTTCAAGCATAGTGCTGCTGAGACTGTTGTCCTTGATTTTGGAGTTTCTCAGCATCAACACCATCTCCTCCACATCTTCCTTGAATCCATCGATATCGGCATCCTCAGAGACATGTCCCATATCCGTTATGACATCTACAGCCGCATCGATATCTTCGTTGCCGATGTGGAGGAAAAGTAGACCTAACTGTCTACGCGTCTTCTTGGTGAGTTTTCCGACCATCCCGAAATCGATGAGAATTATGTTCCCATCCTCATCTATGAAGAAGTTCGACGGATGCGGATCCGCGTGGAAAAACCCGTCTCGGATAACCTGATTCAGGCCCATCCTGATTCCCGTCCTGGTGACTTCAGATATATCAATGTCAAGTTCTTCAAGCTTTCTCTCTTCCGTACATTTTATGCCTTCAACACGCTCCATCACGAGAACCTTTCTCGTGGTAAGCTGGCCGTAGACATCCGGTATCTTGATTTTTTCCATGTCGCTCATATTGGACTGGATGATCTCGGCATTCCTGGCCTCTTTCTCAAAGTTCATTTCCTCATTGATCCATTTATCAAACTCTCCAACAAGTTTCAGAAGCCTTACATCCTGCATGGTGCTTGAATGTTTCTCAGCACGTCTGGCCAGGAATTCTAGTATTTCCAGATCTGTTTCTACTCTTTCCTCTATATTCGGTCTCCTTACCTTGACTATAACTTCATCGCCAGAGTTTAACTGTGCCTTGTAGACCTGTGCTATGGAGGCAGCTGCTATAGGCTCATCTCCGAATTCCGAGAAAATTTTGTCGATCTCTCCTATCTCCTCCTCAACTATTCTGCGTGCCTGTTCTGTTTCAAATTCGTGGACATGATCCTCAAGCTCCTCAAGCTCTTCAATATACCTCTGAGGTACGAGATCAGGTCTCTGGGCCATTATCTGCCCGAACTTGATGAATGTAGGTCCGAGTTCCTCAAGAGTTTCTCTCAGCCGCTCCGGCTTAGGCTCCTTCTTCCGGGGCGTGGAAAATCTCTTGACAAAGGGAAGCCTGTGCTTCAGATCCAGGTCATCGAGTATGATACCCATTTCCTGTTCTGCGAGGACGCGAGTTATCTCATCAAATCTCTTCACATCCTCTATATCCCTGGCCACTATACCCATATGAAAAATTTGTTGAGGGCGTAGATAAAACCTAGACCAGTTGAACCGAAGAAGTACAAAAAATGTTTTCCAGAAGCTCTGAAACTATCTCTGAAGAAGAAATGGATAGATTTCTGGGGCGTTAAAATTTGCACCTTAAACCCGCTTATAGTTGGAACTGGTGCAACTTCCCAAACTTTCCTCCGAGAAAAATATCTCTTCTGTGGAAAAGTTCTATTCTACCTTAACTTCTTCTACGCCGTGTGTTCTCTGGAGGATCTCTCTGATGGATTCGATCTTGTTTCCATCTTTACCTACTACTCGTCCCTTGTTGTCGCGCGGTACATCGATCTCAACTTTGTCGCCGTCGATGTCTACTCCGCGGATGTCTGCAGGTACAAGGTTGTTGATAAACTTGCCCAGATTGTCACTGTACTCGTAGATCTTGATATCTCTATCGAGTCTATCTTGGACTTTCTGGACTACCTCGCCGCCCTTTCCGATGGCCATTCCGGCCTTTCCTTCAGGTACGACGAAGTAGGCTTCGTCCTCCTTTATGATCGCGTCTCGAACCTCTACGTCCGTAATGGACTCAAAGAGGTTGATGTTGCGGATCATTTCAGTGTCATAAGTCGCTTTTGTCATAAATCAATACACTCTGTAAAATGCTGTCTCCGTGGTTCTAACCACGTCGGTTAACTTTATATATGAGACCCATCTTTTTAGATTTTTCTCCGGTTTAAGCCCTGTTATTCATCAGGTGTGAACTTTGGCTTTAGATCGATCATACCCGTACCGACTGGCACCGGCTGACCGACCAGTAGATTTTCTACAACTCCATCAAGATCATCGGTTTCTCCCCTGAGCGATCCCTGTCGGAGATGCTTCTTGGTCTCCTCGAAGACGGAACGGGCCAGGATTGACTCCTTGTTACCCATGATTCCGTATCTCGTGGTTCCGTTGAGCTCTCCTTCCTTTGTCATCATGTCCGCAAGGAGCATGATGTGGCGGTCGTCGACTCCGATTCCCTGAGCCTCCAGGGTTTCGTTGACTTCATTAATGATTGCCTGTCGAAGAGCTTCAATACCGAGAACGGATAGAATCTCGAACAGGTCATTGCTGATTGTCCTGTTTTCGTCGACTTCCTCGATCTTCAGGGTCTTCCTGAGTGCGGTTCCAGCTGTCTGGAGCCTCCACTCGCCGTCGTCCTGGTTAACGACGACCTGTTCAATATCTTTTAGTCCTTTGATACGGGATTCCTCTGTCTTGTTCTTTATCTTTTTGAGATCTCTCAGGTCGTAATCATCTTCTGAAGACTGTACAATCAGGTTGTCGCCGTCGATCTGGACCTTGGACTTCCTGACTGATTCCTCTACACGGGACTTGACGTCCTGCATATCGATATCGTAGTCCTCAAGCAGGTTCTGGTTGAGCTTGTACTCGACCTGAAGCTGCATTATATCGATTGTATCTTGGCTGATCAGGTCCTCGAATACGACCTGTCGTAGCTTCCTTGCTACTTCCAGTGCGTCTTCCTTGGAGTTGTAGTCCTCGTGCAGGTAGACGTCCATAGCTGGTGTCTTCGGGTTCCGGCGCGCGTCAACGATCTCGATGAGGCGTGGAAGTCCTGCTGTCAGGCTGACCTGTGCTCCTCCTGCCTGGTGGTACGTTTCCATCGTAAGCTGTGTGGCAGGTTCAGCTAGTGACTGTGCAGCTACTACTCCGATGGATTCACCGGGTTCGTACTGCATCTGGTCGTATCTTTCCTTGAGTTTTTCCTTTTCTTCCTGTGACAGGCCTCTTCCCTGGTACTTCTGTGGGAGTTCTTCTGCCCTGTTCTTCCAGTCAAGTTGTTCTTCTGTCATTATTCCGAAACACCTTGTGTTTCTTGGAATGCCAGAAATTCGTCGTTGTTGAATTTCGTCATTTTTGGCACCTCTATTCGAGTTCAATTGATGTTGAAAGTTTTCCTCTGTCAGATTTTTGTGGGTCTACCCCATCTTCTCCAGCTCTGAACTGGATGATGTCTCGCTGAGCGTTTCTGACGCTCTGGTCGTAGTCGACCTTCAGGTCTTGCAGGGAGTTTGCGATCCTCCTGTACATGTATCCGGAGGTCTTCGTCCTGAGCGACTTGTCCATCAGTGCCTTTCGCTGGCTCATCTGGTGGAAAAACATTTCCTCAGGGTCCAATCCTTCAAGGATGCTGGATGATACAAACCCACGTGAACGTGGCGTCATCTCACCTTCCTTGAAATGGCTGAGCGTCCTGTTCTTGAATCCTCGCTGGATCCTCTGGTCTCGAACAGAGTTCTGACCCAGTAGACCTGCCATCGTCGTAACGTTCTGCATGGATCCTCGGGCTCCCGAGTCTGCCATGACGTAAGCCGAAGATTCTTCGCTGAAGTTGTCGGAGATCAGATCCCCAATGTCCGCGAAGACTTCGTTCAGCGTCTTTGTGATCCGGATTTCTCTGGTCTCTTCTAGAGTCTTTCCTGTTATAGCCTCCATGTCTCCGGAGTCATACTCGTCGAGAAGCTCCTCCGCTTCTTCAACTGTGTCTTCGATCATTTCCTTGATCTGGCTTGTCGCATCCTCTGAAACCTCCAGATCTTCAAGGCTGATACTGAATCCTCTCTGGGTGAGGAAGATTGCTCCAACTCTTGAGACACGGTTGAGGAACTCCGCAACTTTGTCGCTTCCATATTCAATGCTCAGCTGCTGGATGATCTCTCCTCCGTAGTCTCCGAGTGCGTCCTCGTCGAGAACTCCTTTGATCAGTTCTCCTTCCTCGATGACTACTTCGTTGTCCTCCCCCTCGTTGATTGTCAGGGAGATGTCATCAGGTATGAAAAGTGAGACAAGCTCCTGTCCGGAGATTTCATCTTTTTCAGGAAGAGTTGCTTCGTATTCTCCTGCTTCAGCAAGCAGGTTGAATGCCTTTTCCCTAGTTACCGTCCTGTCTGGCTGTGTTAGCAGGTAGAGTCCTGAAACGAAGTCCTGAAGCATACCGACAATCGGTCCTCCCATCTTTGGAGATTTAACGTGCTCTTGGACTTTCATCAGCTCCTCAGCTTCAGCTCTTGCTTCCTCTGTCTGTGGTACATGCAGGTTCATCTCGTCCCCGTCGAAGTCTGCGTTGTACGGAGCACAGACGTTCAGATTGAGTCTGAATGTCCTGTAAGGTAGTACGCGGACTTCGTGCGCCATGATAGACATTCTGTGCAGTGATGGCTGCCTGTTGAACAGGACTGTGTCGCCGTCGCCCAGATGTCTCTCGACCTTCCATCCGTCCTCGGGTGAGATTTCCTCCAGAATTTCCTCTTGGTTCTCTTCTGTAATTCTCTTTCGTTTCCCACTTGGCGGGTAGACGTAGTTTGCTCCAGGGTGTGTGTCAGGTCCGTTTTCGATCCTCTCCTTCATCTCCTCCAGATTTCTTTCAGTAACTTTCTCTGGGATCGTCAGCTTCTTCGCGACCATGAAAGGTACTCCAACCTCGTTGATCCCGATGTTTGGATCAGGCGAGATAACGGTTCGAGCGGAGAAATTGACTCTCTTTCCGATAAGGTTCTGTCGGAAGCGTCCTTCCTTACCCTGAACTCTTTCGATTAGTGATTTTAGTGATCTTCCGGATCTGTGTCTTGCTGGTGGCACGTTACTCATGTCGTTGTAGAACAGTGTCGCAACGTGGTACTGCAGTAGTTCATGGAGGTCGTCGATAATGAAATCCGGTGCCTCGATCTCAATATTGTTCTGCAGCCGCTTGTTGATCCTGATAACGTCGACAAGCTTGTGAGTGATATCGTCCTCAGATCTCTCTCCTGTCTCGAGAGTGATCGAAGGTCTCATCGTTACAGGAGGAACAAGAAGCTTCTCAATAATCAGATCTTCCGGTCTTCCTCCTTCTACTCCAAGCTTTGCTGCCATTTCATCAGGTATCTGCTTGAACCTTTCCTGGATCTCTCCAGGCGTCAGTTTTTCGCCGTCCTCGTAGTATGTGTAAGGTTTGTCAAAATCAATATCCGGTACCTCTTCCCCGGTCTCAGGATCTTCTGTCATCCTGTTTGACTTTCGAAGTGGTTTGTCCTCGTTCTTCAGCAGAAGTGATACTGATCCGTTGTCGTGGACATTGGTGAATCTCAGAAGATTGCGGACTTTCTTGGCGTAAAGCGAGTGGACTACCGGTCTGGAAAGTGTGATTTTTCCGAAGTGTCCCTGACATTCACGCATCTGGCCTCCACACGTCTGGCAGGTCATACCTGGGTCGATAACTCCCAGTGCCGGATCCATGACTCCTGATTCTACAGGGAATCCGTCTGCGTCGTAGACCTCTGCCTTATCGATCTCTTTTACTGCTGTTTGCTCGATCTTTTCCGTACTCATGATGCCGAAGTCCAGCTCTGTAATATCTTTCATACTTGATACACCTCTATTCGTCCTCCACTTCGATATCCGTGTCTATCATCAAGGATTTCAGCTCATCAAGCAGTAGTAGCATCGCGTGAGGTACTTCGACTTCCTCGAAGTCTCCGTTTTCGCCGTTCTGCTTGACAACCTTGTTCTGCTCCCGGTCAAGGTATCCTATGTCTCCTGTATCTGTGTCGACCTGGATCTCTGTGGAGTCAGCTCCGAACCGCTCCTTGAGAAGTAGTGATGCTCCGTGTCCCACGAAGACATCCTTTTCCATCTCTCCCAGCCGGAGTCCACCTTCCTGGCTTCTTCCTTCGGTTGGTTGCTTGGTTAGGAGTGTTACTGGTCCTCTTGCTCTTGCGTGTACCTTGTCCCCGACCATGTGACTCAACTTGAGGTAGTAACCTGGTCCGACCAGAATATCGGCTTCCATCTCTTCTCCGGTTACTCCATTGTACATGGTTTCTTTACCTGATCTCTGGAAACCGAGTTCTTCAAGCTGGTCTCTGAGATCGTCCTTGTCCTCTCCGTGGTATGCTGTAGCATCTACCTTTTCTCCACGCAGGGCTCCGACTTTTCCTCCGATTAACTCGATCAGCTGCGACACGGTCATACGGGAAGGGATTGCGTGTGTCGAGAGAACCATGTCAGGTGTGATTCCCTGTTTTGTGAATGGCATGTTCTCTTCAGGAGCGATCATTCCTACAACTCCTTTCTGTCCGTGTCTTGTAGCGAACTTGTCTCCAAGCTCCGGTACACGGTATTCACGCATCTTGGCCTTCAGGAGCTTGTCTCCGTCTCCTGTCTCTGAGAGCATGACCTTGTCGATAACACCCTGTTCTCCGTGTCTTACGGTAAGAGATGTTTCTCGCCTGTCTGCGAGTCCCATCTTCATTTCTTCGCCGCCCCCTCCTAGGAACTTTGGAGGTGATGTCTTTCCTACGATTACATCGTCTGAATCTACTTCTGTCTCCGGGTTGACTATTCCGTCCTCGTCAAGGTGTTCGTATGCTTCTTCTCTTCTGTATCCACGAACGTCCTTGTCCGGGATTCCGATCTCGTCTTTCTGTCCTCCGTAGAAGCGCTTGGCTTCCGTCTGGTAGGTTCGCATGTAAGTCGAGCGGCCGATTCCTCTCTCCATAGAGGCTTTGTTCATGATTACTGCGTCCTCGATGTTGTAACCGTCGAAGGATGCGATCGCGATAACCATGTTCTGTCCGATCGGATGCTGTCCTACAAGTGTGTCGTAAGTATTGGTTTCAACAATCGGCTTCTGTGCGTAAGTCAGAACGTTTTTCTGAGTGTCAAATCTCTGGTGGAACTCTCTAGTCGGCATTCCAAGTCCCTGTCCTGCCATCTTTGCACCGAAGTTAACTCGGTCTCCCCGATTGTGCTCCGGGTAAACTGTCAGTGAAGCCGACAGTCCGTGGATAATCTCAGAGTCAATCTCCATGTGAGTATGTTCATCAGTAACTTCATCTTCGCTCAGTGCGACGTAAGCATTCTCTTCTTCCTCAGCGTCCATGTACTCAATGATTCCCTGTGTCTCAAGGTCTCCAAGAGAAATCTCTCCTTCCTTCAGCTGTTCCATCTGCTCATCAGTGAGCTTCGGTTCGCCGTCTTCAACTATCACAACAGGTCTGAGAACTCTTCCAGCATCTGTATTGATACGGATCTCGTCACGGTTCTCATTATGGTAGACTGAGACTTCCTTGTCAAGCTCTCCGATTCTCCTCTTCTCGATAAGCTGCTGTCTTATCTCCTTTGGAGAATCAACGTCGTCCATTATCTCTCCGTCCAGATATACATCAGTCATCAGTT